>Ga0182024_10011674_pt1 | contig 17576 bp, 13 predicted proteins | sample P32metaG_FD_120480 | JGI IMG/M metagenome (GOLD analysis project Ga0182024, IMG submission 120480) | Permafrost microbial communities from Stordalen Mire, Sweden - P3-2 metaG (Illumina Assembly) | ecosystem: Environmental > Terrestrial > Soil > Wetlands > Permafrost | place: Sweden: Stordalen... | reverse complement strand
CGGACCGCAGCGGCGCGTGGTGCGCCTCCTCCCGGATCCGGCTCATGACCAGGATGTTGTAGTCCTCGCCCAGCGCCATCAGGAAGATGAACAGCAGGAACGGCAGCACGAAGTTCAGCCCGGAGTCTCCCACTCCGATCTGGAAGATCAGCACCGCGATGCCCAGCGCCGCGAAGTAGCTGAGCAGCACGGTCCCGACCAGGTACAGCGGGGCCACCACGCTGCGCAGCAGCAGCCCGAGCAGCAGCGCCAGCAGCACGATCACGACCGGCACGATTTCCTTCAGGTCGCTCTGCGACACGCTGCTCACGTCGTAGGAGGAGGGCGCCAGCCCGGCCACGCCGCTGTCCGTGGCGCCCGCGCTGTGCTGCACGCTGGTGGTGGCCGTACGCACGGAGGGGACCGCGTTGATGGCCGCGGTGCTCGACGGCGAGCCGGCCGTGAGCGCGGTGTAGAACTGGACAGTCTTGCCGTTGCTGCTGATGAACTGGGACAGCGAGCGGTACAGGTCGTACTGGTCCGCCGGTACCGGCGTGCCGGCCGGCTCGGTGGCCGGCAGCTTCCCGGGCGGCCCCAGCTCCTGGTACAGGCTGGTCAGCTGGCTCGTGGTCAGCTTGGTGCCGTTGGGGTCGAACGGGCCCGCGACCGAGGCGAAGACGGACTTGCCGCCCAGTTCGCTCTCGGCCTTGCTGACCGGGCTGAGGTTCTTCCACACCGACGCTTTGTAGACCATGAGCACCTGGGTCGGGTTGGCCACGGCGGCCGGGTAGTGGGCGTTGATCACGTTGGTGCCGTTGGCTGACTGGCTCCGGGCCGGGCCGGTGGTCTGGCCGCCGAAGCCGCTGGAGGTGTACCCGAACGAGAACAGGCCCAGCACGCCCAGGAACACCACGCCGCAGACCAGGGTGACCACCGGGTGCGCGATGACGTGGTCGGCGAGCCGGGCGTAGACGCCCTCCTTCTTGGCGGCCCGGACGGGGCGCGGCCAGAAGACCGCCTGGCCGAACACGCCCAGCAGCGCGGGCAGCAGGGTGAGCGCGGCCAGCAGCATGAGGAACACGCCGAGCGCCAGGGCCGGCCCCAGCCCGGAATACAGGCCGAACGAGGCCAGCAGCAGGCAGAGCAGGGCGACGATGACCGTGCCCGCCGAGAACGTGATCGACTCGCCCACGTAGCGGCCCGCGCGCTCGATGGCCACGTGCGGCGCCGCGCCCGCCGCGATCTCCTCGCGCACCCGCATGATGAAGAACAGGCCGTAGTCGGTGCCCGCGCCGAGCAGCAGCACGGTGAGCATGGTCTCGGTGATCGTGGACACCTGGAGCCCGGCCTTGGACGCCTCGGCGATGATGGCGCCGGACATCAGCAGCACCCAGATCGCGGGCAGCAGCGTGACCAGCGGCGCGCCCACCGCCCGGAACACGATGATCAGCATGACCAGGATGACCAGGATCGACAGGTCCTCGGTGAGCTTCTGGGCGTGGGCCTGGGAGTTCTGGTTGTCGACCGCGCTGGGCAGCTGGCCGGTCAGGTACGACGACAGACCGGACGGCAGCGCGAAGCTGCTCATCGTGGAGCGGATGGCCGCCACGGTGGGGGACGCCTTGGTGCTGGAGGTCAGCACGCTGATGACCAGCTGGGCCTTGCTGACCTTGCCGTCCTGGGACAGGCCCTGGTCGGAGACCGAGACGACGTGATCATCCTTGGCGATCTTGTTTTCGAGGTTGGTGATGGACTGCTGATCGCTCGACGTCAGTTTCGATTTGCCCAGCACGACCAGGGTTCCGGTCGTGTCGTTCGTGGGCTGGAAGGGCGCGGCCAGGTTCATCGCGTGGACGCTGGGGGAGCTGGGCGGGAGGAACGAGCTGTTGTCGGTGTTGACCGCGCTGCCCAGCGAGGGGAACAGGGCGATGCACAGGGCGCCCGCCACCAGCCAGAAGGCGATGATCGCGTACCGGAACCGGATCGCGAACCGCGCCAGCCCGGCCATGAAGTTACCCATAGAGCGCCCCCCCGGTCGCACGCGCTCGCGTCAGCGACGACCATACCCATACTGGGGAATTGCCAAATGTGAGCGCATCACCCGGCCCGGGCGATTCACCCAACTGGGTGTAACTCTGAGTCGCGCAGGCCGGTATGGGGGGGACCCATGCGCTGCGAACTCAGCTGTCGGTGGGCTCCAGTGACAGGGACACGGAGTTGATGCACCAGCGCTGGTCCGTGGGCACCTCGTAGCCCTCACCCTCGAACACGTGGCCGAGGTGGGAGTCGCAGTTGGCGCACCGGGCCTCGACCCGCCGCATGCCGAGCGAGTCGTCCTCGATGAGGACCACCGCGTCGTCCTCGGTGGGCTGGTAGAAGCTGGGCCACCCGCAGTGCGAGTCGAACTTCGTGTCGGACCGGAAGAGCTCGGCGCCGCACGCCCGGCACCGGTAGACACCCTCGGTCTTGGTGTCGGTGTACTCCCCGGTGAACGGGGCTTCGGTGCCGGCCTCGCGGAGGACCCGGTACTCCTCGGGGCTGAGCGCTTCCCGCCATTCGGTATCTGTTCGGCGCACCTTGTCCATGCCCGTGAGACTACCCGGCCCCCATACCGCTACCCTCGTCTCGGCGAGATCACGGAGGCTTTGACTCATGGAGTGGCTGAATGAGCCGGCTAGCTGGCAGCGGACCGACGACGTCCTGCAGGTGAACGTCGACCCCGGCACCGACTTCTGGCGGGTCACCGGCTACGGCTATATCCGGGACAGCGGCCACGTGTACGGCGAGGTGCTGGCGGGCGACCTGGACGTGGCCGTCCGCATCCGCGGGAACTGGTCGGCCCAGTACGACCAAGCCGGCGTGATGCTCCGGGCGGACGAGCGCACCTGGCTGAAGACCGGGATCGAGTTCTTCGAGGGCCGCCCCCGGCTGAGCACCGTGCTCACCCTGGGCATGTCCAGCTGGTCAGTCGCCAACCTGCCCGACGACACCGACGGCCTGGCGCTGCGGCTGTCCCGCCGAGGGGACGCGGTCGAGATCCGGTACAGCCTCGACGACGGGCCACCCGACCTGGCCGCCCTGGTCTACCTGCCGCCCGGCAGCGAGCTGCTGGCCGGGGTGATGTGCGCCGCCCCCGAGGGCCCGGGGTTCAGCGTGTCCTTCCACGAGCTGCGCATCGCAGGCCGGGACTGACCTCACCCCTCGCCGCCCGAGGCGTCGGCCGGGGCAGCTCGGTTACCGGGGCAGCTCGGCGACACCCTGCGCTACCGCGCACGGCGCGCACAGTGGTGTTTCCAGCTCGCCGCCCGGGCCCATGACCTGGCGGGTGATGACCGCGCGGTTGTCACAGATCCCGACGTCGTCTGGGTGTGACCGGGCGCACGGGCATTCGCAGTTACGCCTGGTGAAGACGACGGTGGTGCGCCATCGTTCCATCACCGCGCGGATGGCCGGGTCGTTGGTGAGCTTGCGGAACGCCTCGCTGGTCACTTCCGCCGTCTGTTCCGCCCACTCGACGACCACGGCCGAGGCGGCCTCCCAGGCCGCGGCCAACTGCCGTAGCGGGTTGTTCACGTCGTTGCTCACCCCCCCATCCTCTCACCCTCGGCCGACCCTGACCAGGCGCACGGCGACCAGGCTGAACTGGACCTTGGGCGCCAGCGACCGCGCATCCGCGGCCCGGCGGGTTCAGCGGGAGGCCCGGGCTGTAGCTAGGGCGCCGGCCACCGCGTATCCGCGGCCCGAGGCCAGGCCCCGCCGGAGGCGGGGTTCTGGCCGAGGCTGCGGGTGGCGGGGGGTCCAGGGGGGTCGCCCCCCCGGACATCACAGCGTGACGTGATGCACTGGCTGCGGGCTGGCCGACGGGCGGACCATCACCTGATCTACCTTGCCGGCCGCCTGGACGTCAGCGAGCACGGCCCGGATCCGGGCCACGTCGTCTTCTCCGGCCGACACCACCAGCTGCCGCACCGGGGCCCGCATGGACAGCCGGGCGGCCGACTTGGCCCCGCGCACCGCGGCGATGGCGGCGGACGCCGCGTCGAGCAGCGCCGGATCCGTGTCGGCCGCCTGCGCCCGCAGCCCGGCCGGGTCCGGCCACTGGGCCCGGTGGATGGAGCCTTCCTGCCACCACGACCAGGCCTCCTCGGTCACGAACGGCAGGACCGGCGCGAACAGCCGGAGCAGCACCGACAGCGCCGCCCGGAGCGCCGTGCGGGCCGAGGCCGCCGCCTGCGGGCCGTGCTCGCCGTAGGCCCGGGACTTGACCAGCTCCAGGTAGTCGTCGCAGAAGAACCAGAAGAACGCCTCGGCCTCGTGCAGGGCCCGCGCGTGGTCGTAGCTCTCGAACGCGGCGGTGCAGTCGGCCACCACGTCGGCCAGCCGGCCGAGCATGGCCCGGTCCAGCGGCTCGCTGAGCTGGCCCCCCCGGCTGACCTGGGCGTCAGCCGTTCCCAGGCCAGCGCCGGGCCCCGTTATGGCGCCGTGCCCCTCGCCGTCGCCTGGCGCGAGCGACAACACGAACCGGGCTGCGTTGAGGAGCTTGATGGCCAGCCGGCGGCCCACCCGGAGCTGGGCCGGGTCGAAGACCATGTCGGTGCCGAGCCTGCCGCTGGCCGCCCAGTACCGCATCGCGTCGGAGCCGTGCTTGCGCAGCGAATCCATCGGGGTCACCACGTTGCCCCGGGACTTCGACATCTTCTTCCGGTCCGGGTCCAGGATCCAGCCGGAGATGGCCGCGTGCCGCCACGGCGCCACGCCGTACTCCTGGTGCGCGCGGAGCACGGTGTAGAACAGCCAGGTCCGGATGATCTCGTGGGCCTGCGGCCGCATGTCCATCGGGAAGATCCGGTCCAGGTCCGGGCCGCCGTCCGCGCGCGCCGCGATCTGCGGGCTGAGCGACGACGTGGCCCAGGTGTCCAGCACGTCCGGGTCGGCGGCGAACCCGCCCGGCTCACCGCGCTGCTCCTCCTCGTACCCGGGCGGCGGTTCGGCGGCCGGGTCCACCGGCAGCCGGCCGGTGTCCGGCGTCAGCGGCGCGTCGTAGCGCGGCACGCCGGCGGAGTCCAGCGGGTACCAGACCGGGATGGGCACGCCCGAGAACCGCTGCCGGCTGACCGGCCAGTCGCCGGCCAGGCCGTTCACCCAGTTCTCGTACCGGGCCCGCATGTGCGCCGGGTGCCAGGTGATCTCCCGGCCCCGGGCCAGCAGCGCCTCCCGCAGGTCCGGGTCGCGGCCGCCGTTGCGCACGTACCACTGCCGGGTGGTGATGATCTCCAGCGGCGTGTCGCCCTTCTCGTAGAACTTCACCGGGTGCACCACCGGCTCGGGCTCGCCGAGCAGGTCACCGGCCGCGCGGGCCAGCGCGGTGACCCGGGTGCGGGCCTCGGCCAGGGTGGCCCCGGCGAGCTGCTGGTAGGCGGAGCGGCCGGCCCGGCTGGTGATGCCCGGCGGGGCGGACGCCAGCAGCCGGCCATCCGGCCCGAGCAGCGGCCGGGTGCCCAGGTCCAGGTCGCGCCACCAGGTCACGTCGGCGGTGTCGCCGAACGTGCACACCATCGCGATGCCGGTGCCCTTGCCCGGGTCGGCCAGCGGGTGGGTCCGCACCGGCACCTCCACCCCGAACAGCGGGGTGGTCACCGTCGTGCCGGCCAGCCCCGCGTACCGCTCGTCATCGGGGTGCGCGACCAGCGCCACGCAGGCGGGCAGCAGCTCGGGCCGGGTGGTGGCCACCGCGACCGTGCCGCCGTCCGGGTGGCGGAACCCCAGCCGGACGTAGCTGCCGGCCACCTCCCGGTCTTCCAGCTCGGCCTGGGCCACGGCGGTCTGGAAGGTCACGTCCCACAGGGTGGGGCCCTCGGCCTGGTAGGCCTCCCCGCGGGCCAGGTTGCGCAGGAACGCGCGCTGGGCCAGGGCCCGGGCGCTGGCGCCGATGGTCTGGTACTGGGTGGACCAGTCCACCGACAGCCCCAGCCGCCGCCAGACCTGCTCGAACGCCTGCTCGTCCAGGCTGGTCAGCCGCTCGCAGAGGGCCACGAAGTTGCGCCGTGAGATGCGCACCGGCTCACCCGCCGGGCGGTCCGGCGGCACGAAGCCCGGGTCGTAGCGGAGCGTCGGGTCACAGCGCACGTGGAAGTAGTTCTGCACCCGGCGCTCGGTGGGCAGGCCGTTGTCGTCCCAGCCGATCGGGTAGAACACCGCCTTGCCGCGCATCCGCTGGAACCGCGCGATCGTGTCGGTGTGGGTGAACGAGCAGACGTGCCCGATGTGCAGCGCCCCGCTGACGGTCAGCGGGGGAGTGTCGATGGAGAAGACCGCCTCCCGGGGGGCGGTCGAGTCAAACTTGTACTACGCCCGTCTCTTCCCACCGGCGCGACCACGTGTCCTCGATGCCCTCAAGCGACGGCTTGAGCGGCATCGGGCTGGCCTGCGCGCGGGCCAGGAAGGCCGGCGCGGCAGCGGGGCGGGAATCGGTACTCATGGCGGCCAGGGTAGTGCATGGCCGCGCCGGGCCGCGACGAGGATTCCCGGGTCAGGCCCGGTCGGCCCGGATCCCCGCGGTCAGCGCGTCCAGCGCGGCCGCCTGCTCAGCGGTGCCAGATCCGTCGAACGGGCCGGACCAGCTCAGCCCGAACTCGTCGGCGTGCCGGTCCTTGTCCCACACGGAGCGGGCGTTGCGGCGCAGGTAGCCCCGGTAGGGGGCGGCGTCCACCCGGCTGTTCAGCTTGCTGAGGTTACGGATGAAGATGCCCTTGAACAGGGTCTGGTCCGCGTCGCAGGACGACTCCTCACACGGTTCCCGGAGCACGCCGCGGCGGCTCAGCACCGGGCTGCGGATGACCGCGCCGGCCACCCGGCGGGCGGTGAGCAGCAGCCCGCGGGCGTGGGTGATCCCGTTCAGGGCGATCAGCCCGCCGATGAGCACGCCCTGGTTGTAGGTCCACGTCGGTGAGTTCAGCACCGGCTTGCACTGGTTCAGCCCGTCGATGACCAGGCCGGAGCGGGTCAGCATGCCGGTGCCGGAGAACCAGGCCCACTCGCGCCGCGCCCAGTCCGCGTACCAGGTGTCCCCGGGGATGCGGTTGTGCAGTTCCGCGGCCACGGTCAGGAACAGCTCGTTGGCGATCGCGTTCTTGTAGGTCCGGCCGGTGCTCCACCAGATCCCGCCGCCGCAGGTGCTGTTCCAGCCGTCGGTCATGGCCTCGAAGATGGCCCGCGCCTGCCCGAGGTAGCGCTGGTCCCCGGTCAGGTCGTAGGCCTTGATCCAGGCCAGGGCCCACCAGCCGTCGTCGTCGTAGTAGTTGTCCAGGAACCGGTCGCCCTGGTGAAAGGCCAGGTAGGTGCGGTTCAGGTCGCTGACGTAGGCGCGTGACCCGGTGGCCTGCATGTAGTCGATGGTGGCTTCCAGCGCGTTCGCGGACTGCCACCACTGGGCCGAGCGGTAGGTGGGGGCCTGGTACCAGTTCTGCAACCCGGCCGCGGCCGACGCGGCCTCGGTCGCGAAGGTCCACCGGGGTGGTCGCGTGTCGCTGGCGCACAGCAGGCTGAGGGCAGCCGCTACCGCGAGGAGGAGAGCGAGCAAACGGGCGAGGGGGGACCGGGAAAGAATCATGGGGGGCGCGGGTTGATCCAGTCTCCGCGCAGGGGGCAACGACGCGCGGTGGGTCAGCGGACACTCAACGATTCACCAAGCGCGAGTATAGCCGCCGTCATCGATCCGTCCTGGACCTGCGCAAACAGGGTGACCAGGGTCACTGGCCGCCGGGGCCAGTGCGGGCCTGGACGGGGCAGGAACCCGGCCGCGGGATGTTCCGGCAACACGGGATAAAAGTCATAAAACAGCAGCAAGTCCGGCTCAGTCCGCGAAGTAGCCGGCGGATGCTGGGATACTTAGGGAATGCTGAGGGCGTCGAGCGGACGGCTGGTCGGCAGGGACGGTGAACTGACTCGCCTGCTCGGCCTGCTCGACGACGCCAGCGACGGCCGCCCGTCCCACGCCCTGATCAGCGGCGATGCGGGCGTCGGGAAGACCCGGCTGGTCGCCGAGCTGGCCACCCGGGCCGCGGACCGGGGCTTCCTGGTCCTGTCCGGGCGCTGCGCGGAACTGGGCGACAGCATTCCTTACCTGCCGCTCGCCGACGCGCTGCGGGAAGGCACCACTACCCCGGGCGCCGCAACGGAACCGCTCGCGGCCGCACTGGCCGCCCGGCCGGTCCTGGGCCGCCTGCTGCCGGACCGGGACGTGGTGGCGCAGCGGGACGGGGAAGTCTCCGGACTCGCCCAGCAGCAGCTGTTCGGCGCGGTGCTCGGGCTGCTGGCCGAGCTGGCCGACGGGCATCCGGTGCTGCTGATCCTCGAGGACCTGCACTGGGCCGACCGGTCCACCCGCGACCTGATCACGTTCCTCAGCCGCGTGCTGCACCGGGAGCGGGTCGCCGTGGTGGCCACGTACCGCACCGACGACCTGCACCGGCGGCACCCGCTCCGGCCGGTGGTCGCGGAGCTGCTGCGGCTGCCCAGCGTGGCCTCGATCGAGCTGGGGCCGCTGGGCTACGCGGACATGGCCGATCACCTGACCGCGCTGGCGGGCGGGCCGCTGGACCCGGGCGCCTTGCACCGGATCGTCGCCCGGGCCGAGGGCAATCCGTACTACGCGGAGGAACTGCTGGCCGCCGTGTCACCGGGCCGGTCCGCCGGCCTGGGCGGCGGGCTGAGTGACGGAGCGTCGGGAGGCGGCCCGGGCGCTGGTGGCGCGGCGCGGGGTGCACCGGGCGGCGACGTGCTGCCCAGCGGGCTGGCCGCGCTGCTGCTGGCCCGGGTGGAGCAGCTGCCCGCCGCGGCCCAGCAGGTGCTGCGGGCGGCGGCGGTCGGCGGCCGACGGGTCGACGACGACATCGTCCGGGCCGCGTCCGGGCTGGACGTGCCCGAGTACGAGGACGCGATCCGGGACTGCGTGGCCCAGCAGCTGCTCGTGCCGGGGGGTGCGGACGGGTACGTGTTCCGGCACGCCCTGATCCGGGAGGCCCTCTACACCGACCTGCTGCCCGGGGAGCGGACCCGGCTGCACGCCCGGTTCGCCGAGCTGCTGGCCGACCCGGGCCGGCTCGCCGCCGTCCCCGGGTCCGCCGCCGAGCTGGCCCACCACTGCCTGGCCAGCCACGACATCGCCGGCGCGTTCGCCGCCTCGGTCCGGGCCGGGCAGGAGTCCGAGCGGCTGGCCGCCCCGGCCGAGGCCCACCGGCATTACGACGCCGCGCTCGCGCTGTGGGAGCGGGTCACCGAGCCCGAGCAGCTCGCCGGGCAGGACCGGGACCACCTGGCCTTCTGCTCCGCGAACTGCGCCGCGTCCAGCGGGGAGATCGCCCGGGCCGTGCAGCAGCTGCGCCGCATCAGCGGCTTCCTGCGCGAGGACTCCGACCCGGTGCTGGCCAGCCGGGTGCACGAGCGCCTCGCCTACTACCTGCTCGAGCTCGACGCGGCCGCCGACGCGGAAACGGCCGCCCGGGCCGCCGTGCGCCTCCTCCCCGGCGACCCGCCGCGGCCGCAACACGCCCGGGCCCTGGCCACCCATGCGCAGACGCTCATGTTCGCGGGCGACGAGGCGGCGGCCGCGGGCCGGGCCCAGCAGGCCCGGGTGGCCGCCCGGGCCGCGGACGCCCCCTGGGTCGAGGCCGATGCCCTGGTTACCCTGGGCATGCTGGCCGAGCGCCAGGGCGAGCCTGCGGCGGCCCTTGACCTGTTCACCCAGGCCTGGAAGGAAGCCCAGCCCCTCGCGATGCTCGGCGTCGAGCTGCGGGCCGCCTTCCAGGTGGCCCGGGCCCAGCTGGAAAGCGGGGACCTGGCCGCGTCGGCCGAGACCGCGCACCTGGGCCAGGGCCACGCGGCGGCGGCCGGGCTCGGCCTGGCCCCGTACGGGCTGGACCTGCAGTACCTGCATTACCTGGCGCACTACGCGGACGGCTGCTGGGACCACGCGCAGGAGCTGGCCGACGGGTTCGGCGTCCGGGTCACCACCATGGCCGAGGGCCGGCTGTCGGCCATGGCCCTGTTCCTGGACGTGGCCCGGGGCAGCCCGAAGGTCGCGGAACGCCGGGCCTGGCTGGAGCCGTTCTGGCCGGGCGACACCTTCGGCGCCTACATTGCCCGCGGCCTGCTGGCCGAGCACGCCCTGTGGCGCGGGGACATCGCGACTGCGCTGGCCGAGGTGGCGGCCACCCTGGCCGAGCTGGACTGCGAGGGCGGCTACGGGCCGCCCGCGATCCGGGTCGCCGCCGTGGGCCTGGCCGCCCGCGGCGAGCTGGCCCGGCGGGCCCGGGCCGCCGGGGACGATGACACCGCCGCGGCGGAAGTGGCCGCGGCGGAGGTCCTCATCGACGCGGCGCGCGAGGGCGCCGCCTTCCCGCGCCGGCCCAAGTTCGTGCTGGGCGTGGACGGCCGCGGCTGGCTGGCCCGCGCCGAGGCGGAGTGGGCCCGGGCCCAGGGCCGCAACGATCCCGAGGCCTGGCAGGCCGTGGTGGACGAGTTCAGCCCAGCGTACAGCTACGAGACGGCCCGGTCCCGCTGGCGGCTCGCGGAGGCGCTGGCTGAGGCGGGACACCGGGCCGAGGCCGAGCGCGAGTGGTCACTCGCGCTGGGCGTGGCCGAGGAACTGGGCGCGGCGCCGCTGGCGTCGGCGCTGCATGATCTCGGCCGCCGGGCCCGGCTGTCCGGGCCGGCCGGGAACAGCGCGGCGGGAACGGGCCAGGGTGGCCGCCCCGCAGCCGCCCTGGCCGGGCTGACCAGCCGCGAAACCGAGGTGCTGCGGCTGGTGGTCGCCGGCCGGAGTAACCGGGAGATCGCGGCCGCGCTGTTCATCGCGCCCAAGACGGCCAGCGTGCACGTGTCCAACATCCTGGCCAAGCTGGGCGCGGCCAGCCGGGGTGAGGCCGCGGCCATCGCCGCGGCGGCCGGGCTGGCCCCGGCAGGCCGCTAGGCGCACAGCGGCTCCGGCCGCCCGCCGGGCGGCCGCCCGCCCCGGCCGGCGGGGATCAGGCCTCCGGCAGGCCGCCGGGCGCGAGCTCGGTGAGGATCTCCTCGGCCCGGGCGACCGCCCCCACCGGGTCCGCGTCGGGCGCGCCGATCAGCGGATCCCAGTTCAGGTCGTAGAAGATCTCGGTCACCCCGCGCTCGCCGAGCCACTCCACGTCGCGGCGGATGTCGGCGTAACTGCCGGACAGCAGTACCCGGCCGCCGCCTTCGGGCACGGTCAGCGGCCCGCCCGGGTGGATCACGCCCCGGCAGACGATCCGGACCGAGTCCGGGTCTCGGCCGGCTTCCTCGGCCGCCGACCGGACCACGCTGATCCCCTCGCTGATCCGGGACAGGTCGGTCCGGCTGGAGGTCACCCAGCCGTCCGCCAGCCGCCCGGCCCGCTGCAGGGCCGCCGGGGCGGTCCCGCCGAGCAGGATCGGCGGCCCCGGCCGCTGCACCGGCCGGGGCGCGAACCAGCCCGCCGGCACCTCGTAGTCCCGGCCGTGGAACTCAGCCGGCCCCTCAGCCCAGATCCGGCGCATGACCGCGATGTATTCATCGGTGCGCACCCCCCGGCGGGCCATGGTGCCGCCCGCCACGGTGAACTCCTCCGGCATCCAGCCGATGCCCAGTCCCAGCTCCAGCCGGCCGCGCGACAGGACGTCCGCGGTGGCCGCCATCTTGGCCAGGTAACCCGGCGCGACGTACGGCATGTTCACCACCGCGACGCCGAGCCGGATCCGGTGGGTCACCGCGGCCAGGTAGCCGAGGGACACCATCGGGTCCAGCACGCTGTGGTACACGGCATCCATGGCCGAGCCTTCGGGCACCATCAGCCGCTGGAATGTCCAGAGCGAGGCGTAACCCGCGGCTTCCGCGCTGGCCGCGAACGAGGCGAGGTTCTCCGGGGTCGCCCACACCCCCGACACCGGGGCACCGAAACCAATCTTCACCCGGCCAAGCTTAGGGCCACGCGGGCCGCCGTGGCCGGCCCGGTAAGCTGCCGGCGTCCGGTAGGCCCATCCCCGCGGGAGCTAGCCATGTCGTCCGACCCTCGTGCACTGATCGCCGTCCTGCGCAACTCGCACGAGCGGCTGGCCGGGCTGGTGCAGCCGCTCACCGCGGATCAGCTGCGCGCCCAGTCCTACGACACCGAGTGGACCATCGCCCAGGTCCTCTCGCACCTGGGCAGCGGCGCGGAGATCGCCACCCTCAGCCTGGCCGCCGCGCTGGGCGGGCGCGGCCAGCTGGACCAGAGCGCGTTCCCGGCTATCTGGGACGCGTGGAACAACCGCGCCCCGGGCATGCAGGCGGCCGACGCACTGACCTGGGACGGTGAGCACGTCCGCCGGCTGGAGCAGCTGACCGACGCGGAGCTGGACTCGATCCGGCTGGACTTCTTCGGCCGCGAGCTCAACGCGGCCGCGCTGATCCGGCTGCGCCTCAGCGAGCACGCCATGCACGTCTGGGACGTGGCGGTGAGCGTCGACCCGGGCGCGTCCGTGGCCGGGGACGCGATCCTCCCGGTCATGGAGCAGGTCACCCAGCTGTTCCAGTTCGTGGCCAAGCCCGCCGGTGACTCGTTCCGGGTCCGGCTGCGCACCACCGAGCCTGACGGTGACTACCTGCTCGATGTCGGGGAGTCGGTGACCCTGTCCGGCTGGGCGGACGGCTCGGCCGTGGATGGGGAGATCACGCTGCCCGCCGAGGCGCTGCTCCGGCTGTTCTACGGGCGCCTGGACCCGGAGCACACCCCGCAGTACTCGGCCGAGGGGATCGAGCTGGACCGGCTCCGCGCGGTGTTCCCCGGTTTCTAGCCCGGGGGCTTCCCGCGGCCCGGCTTCCCGGCGGCGGTGGTCAGACCGTCACCCGGCGGATGGTGCTGAGCCCGCCGAGCCCCATGGCCGCGGCGACCGCGGCCAGCACGCCGGTCAGCGCGATCGCCGTCAGCGCGGTGAAGAAGTGCCCGAACGCCGTCCAGTTGTGGGTCATCGACACGACCACCACGACCAGGAGCGCCACAAGTATCTGGGCGGCGATGAAGGCGACCAGGCCGGCCACGTTCCAGCGCCGGAACACCAGCCCGTACCACATTCCGTACAGGAAGAACGCCACCAGCAGCACGAACGACGTAAGCCAGGTCTCGTACCACGGGCCGTCCAGGATCCACGGGATCCGGAAGAAGTGCAGCGAGAGACCCCACCCGTTGCTGGCCCGCTCCACGGCCTGCAGCAGGGTCAGCGCCAGGCCGTAAACCACGCCCAGGGTCACCACGAGCAGGGCGGTGCCGAGGTAGTAGGTGCGCCGGCTGATCCCCAGCATCAGCCCGAACGGCAGCGACCTGGTCATGATCAGCGCGCCGCAGACCAGCAGGAAGACGTAGATCGTCGCCAGCCCCCCCGTGTAGATCCCGTGCGGGCCCGTGGGGACCGACAGGGAGACGACGATGTTCACCAGGAAGCTGAACGCCATGATCCCCCACGGCATGCCTACGAAGGTCAGCCGGTCGACCAGGTGGTAACGGGCCACGTTCACCAGCGTGTTCATGCGCTTACCTTCTCCTCGGCGGAGTGGCCGGCCGCGTGGACCAGCAGTTGCTGCAGGGACAGGGGTTCCAGGCTCAGGTTCAGCGCGCGCGCCTTGGCCTGCTCGGCGGGGTCCAGGGCGTCGGCGATGGTGACCGAGGCGCGCGAGCCGAGCCGCTGACGGTGCCAGACCGTGCGGCCGGCCACGAATTCCTCGACGGCGGTGGCTGCCCCGCTCACGGTCATGGCGGTGCCGCGGACGTCGTCGGCCGGAGCGTCCAGCACTACCCGGCCGCGGTCGAGCATGACCACGTGCTCGAGCAGGTCCGCCACCTCGTCAATGAGGTGGGTGGACAGCACGATGGTCCGCGGGCGCTCGGTGAACTCCGCCAGCAGCCGGTCGTAGAACAGCTGGCGCGCGACCGCGTCCAGGCCGGCGTAGGGCTCGTCGAACAGGGTCAGCTCGGCGCGGGCCGCGAGCCCGATGACGATCCCGACCGCGGAGCGCATCCCGCGTGACAGCCGCTTGATCCGCCGTTTCGGCGGGAGGGCGAAGTCTGACATCAGCTGCTGGGCCAGGTCCTCACTCCAGTTCGGGTAGAACCACGAGGCCACCCGGATCACGTGCTCCACACGGAGGTCCGGGTAAGCCTGTTCCTCGCGCACGAACACCATGCGGCGCAGCACCGGGTCGTTCTCCGCCGGGACCTCGCCGAAGACCCGGAGGTCGCCGGCGGTGGGGAACTCCAGCCCGGTGATGATGCGCATCAGCGTGGTCTTGCCCGCGCCGTTGCGGCCCAGCAGGCCGGTCACGGTGCCCGGCTCGACCGTGAGGGACACGTCGTCCAGCGCGATCTGATCGCGGTAGCGGCGGCTGAGCGCCGTCGCGGAGATCGTCGGGATCATGGCCTGCTGCCTCCGTTATGCCAGCCGGGTCCCCGGACCAGGGACACCAGCGTGTCGGTGTCGATGCCCAGCCGGTTGGCCTCGGCCAGCATCGGGTCCACGTACTGCTCGGCGAATCTCTTGCGGCGGCCGGCCCGCAGCTGTTCCTGCGCGCCCGCGGCGACGAACATCCCGATGCCGCGGCGCTTCTCCAGCACCCCGTCGTCCACCAGCAGGTTGATCCCCTTCGCCGCGGTGGCCGGGTTGATGCGGTAGAACGCGGCCAGCTCGTTCGTGGACGGCACCCGTGCGCCCTCGGCGAGCGCCCCGCCGACGATGTCGTCAGCCAGCTGCTCGGCGATCTGCACGAACAGCGGCGTCCCATCGTCCAGGGCCGGCACCGCACCTCCCGGTTCAGTGGTTCATTACTTGAGTAATGTACCCATGAGGCCGGCCACGGTCAAGCCGTTATCTGGTGGCGGGTGCAGCGGCGGCCGTGACAGCCTGGGGCCGTGCTCAGCGAGGCGGAGATCGGGGCGTTCCTGGCCGACGGGTATGTCGCCCTGCGCGGCGCGGTCCCGGCCCCGGTCATCGCGGCCTGCCAGGACATGATCTGGGCCGGCCTGGGCCGGCAGGGTGTCCGGCGTGACGACCCCGCGACCTGGACGGCCCCGGTGGTCCGGATCGACTGCCCGGAGGGTGCCCCGTTCGCCGCGGCCGGGACCACGCCGGTGCTCCAGCAGGCCTGTGACCAGCTGATCGGGCCCGGCCGCTGGTGGCGGCGGGAGGGCGTGGGCGGCACCATCCCGGTGCGGTTCCCCAGCGAGGCCGACCCGGGCGACGCCGGCTGGCACATCGAGTCCAGCTTCGAGTCAGGCGGGGAGTGGCGGGTCAGCGCGGGCTCCCGGGACCGGGGCCTGCTCGCCCTCTACCTGCTCACCGACGTGGAGCCGGAGGGCGCGCCGACCCGGCTGCGGCCGGGTTCGCACCGGGACGTCCCGGCGATCCTGGCCCCGGCCGGCGAGGAGGGGATGGCCTGGCTCCCCGCCGCGCAGCAGGCCGCGCGGGCCAGCGCCCACCGCCCCACCGCCCTGGCCACCGGCCGGGCCGGTGACGTGTTCCTGTGCCACCCGTTCCTGGTCCACGCCGCGTCCTGGCCGCACCGGGGCCGGTCCCCGCGGATCATCGCCCAGCCGGGCGTGGCCCTGTACGGCCAGTACGGGCTCCGGGCCGGGCCGGGGGAGACGCCGCCGCCGGTGCAGCAGGCCATCCTCGACAGCCTGCCCGCCGCATCCTGACGGGCCGCCCGCCTGGCAGCCGCCGGCCCGGGAACCGCCGCTAACGCAGCGTCGTGACCAGCCGCGCGGCCTCGCGGGCGCACCCCCAGGACAGGGTCACGCCGCCGCCCCCGTGGCCGTAGTTGTGAATCACCAGCCGCGCAGTGCCGTGGCCCGGGCCGCCCCCGTCGGTGTCGGCGCTTTCCGCCTCCAGGCGGACCTGCGGCCGGGCCGGGCGCAGGCCGACCCGGTGCTCCAGGATCCGGGCGCTGCCCAGCCGCGGGTCCACGGCCGCGCAGTCGGCCAGGATCCGCTCCGCGGTCGCGGGGCGCGGCTCCAGGGACCAGTCGCCCGGGATCTCGGTACCGCCCAGCACCACCCGGCCCTGGTGCGGGAACACGTAGGTAAGTTCGTGGGACTCGTCCCCGTCGCTGACGAAGAACTCGGTGATGCCCGGGTTCTCGGCGATCACGACCTGGCCGCGGACCGGGCTGACCGACGGGTCGGGCACGAAGTCGCGGGCCCCGGCCCCGGTGCAGTTGACGATCACGGGCGCGGCAGCATGCCGGACGGTCTGGGCCAGCGAGTCCAGCGGCGCGACCGTGAGCCCGCCGCCGGCCTGGCGCAGCCGCCCGGCCAGGTAGTCCAGGTAGACCGGCATGGACACGACCGGCGCGGTGTACCGCCAGCCCGCGGTGAAGCCGGGTGGCAGGGCCGCCGGGTCGCACGGCCCGAGGTCGGCCAGCGGTGCGAGCCAGTCCGGGCGGGGATGCTCAGCCCGCGCGGCCTCCATCCCGCTGAGCAGCTGGATCCCGGTGACCGGGTCGGCGGCCAGCGCCGTGAGGACCTCGAGGGTCTCGGCGGACCAGCGGGTCACCCGGTCGCTGTCCTCGACCAGGTGCGGTCCCCAGATGGCCCCGGCCACGGCCGACGTCGTCTGCCGGGGAAGCTCCCCGGCCCGGATGGTCACGGCCAGCCCGGATTCCGCCAGGCACACCGCGGTGGTCAGCCCGATGACGCCCGCCCCGACCACCAGCACCTCACTCGCACGATCTGTCACAACCCCGACGGTAGCGCCCGGCAGGGGACGTAGGACGGCTGCGGTGCGGGGCGGCGGTGGCCCTGGCCCTGGAACAGGATCGAGGCGACCTGGGCCGGCGCGCTGGTGCCGTCCCGCAGCGATCCGCACCGCATCTCAGCTATCGAGACAGGGGCAGAAAAGTATCACGCGATGGTCTGGGGCCCCGGCCGCCGCGGATGCCGGTCGCCGGCCCGGTCCGCGGCTAACCGCCACGTCCCCGTAAAGCCTGCAGGTCACGTGCGGCCACCGGGTGCGGGGGATGCGGCCGTGCGGCGGGAGGACGGTCGCGCTGGGCCGTCCCGGGACGCCACCGACGTGACGCAGGACACCCCGGATCTGCACTGACCTGCGGTAAGTGGACTTGCTGCAGCGGGTGTCCCGCGTAAGCTCGGCGGGTCAGGAACCGTCTGCATCCCCCCTTGCCGTGAGTTCCGCGCTGGCTGAGCGGGGGACTGACATGGCAAAGGGGGACAGGTGATGAGCGGGCCGCGCGGAATCCACCTGAGCGGCACTCAAGTCATCGCTAGTGTCCTGGCCACCCTGACCGGCGCGGTCGCTGCCTCCTACCTCGGGGTGGGCGGCACCCTGGTGGGCGCGGCCGTGGGCAGTCTGGCCAGCACCATGGGCACCGAGATCTACAAGCACTACCTCCTGCGTTCCAAGGAGGGACTGCGGTCCGCGGGGCAGGTGCTGCACCAGTCCGGCGCCCGGACCAGGACCGGGAACACCATGGGCCACACCGCGGCAGGAGCCAGCCGGGCCGGGCGGCATGCCGGGTCCGGGAGCCAGGCCTCCCAGCAGGAGACGACCCAGGATCTGGCG
>Ga0182024_10011673_pt1 | contig 17578 bp, 16 predicted proteins | sample P32metaG_FD_120480 | JGI IMG/M metagenome (GOLD analysis project Ga0182024, IMG submission 120480) | Permafrost microbial communities from Stordalen Mire, Sweden - P3-2 metaG (Illumina Assembly) | ecosystem: Environmental > Terrestrial > Soil > Wetlands > Permafrost | place: Sweden: Stordalen... | reverse complement strand
TGAAGCGCCCATCTTCGAGATCGCCGACATCGGTATGGTGGGCGATCTGTTCCAGGTCGTGCCCGAGCTCGAGCGGCTGCTGCGGGCTGAACGCAGCTGAGTTGAGCGGATGCTGACGCGCCGCCGCTGGCTTGCCTCAGCCGTCGCAATGGCGGCGACCCCGGTCGCGGCATGGGCCCGTCGCGGCGGCAGCGGCCTGTCGTTTCCCCTGTTCGATGCGCACGCGCACCTCAAATCCGAAGATCTGCTGCATTACCCGCGCGCAGCAAGCGCACCGCAGTTGCCCGGCCCGCCACCGCCCCAGCCCACCGGCGAGCTGCCGGAAGTGGTGCGCGTGTTGCGCTGGATGGATCAGAATGGCGTCGCCGGCGGGGCCGCCGTGCAGCATCGGGGCACGTATGGCGTCGATAACCGCTATCTGCTCGACAGCACCGATCAATACCGCCACCGCCTGGTTCCCGTGGTGGTGCTGGACGCGGAAGATCCGGGCACGCCGGATACGATCCGGCAGCTCAACGATCAACACGGACTTGCCGGTGTGCGATTCACGGGTAGCCGCGCCAGCGACGGCAGCTTTCAGTGGCTGGATTCGCCGGCGGCGCTGCGTAGCTGGGCGGCGGTCAACGCGGCCGGCCTGGTCATGGACCTCATGACGCTGCCACCTGGCAGCTCGCCGCCGGCCATGGCGGCCTATGCGCGGCTGGCACGCCAGTACCCGCAGTGCCGGTTGGTGCTCGATCACTGCGGTTGGCCGGCGCCCGCGGGAGCACCGGATTTCGGGCTCGGTGCCGACTACCGCGCGCTGCTCGGCTATCGCAACGTTTATTTCAAGTTCACCACGGTCAATCTGGAAGCATTGCGCAGCGCGAATATTGCGGCCAACGAAGCCTTGAGACACTTCGTCGCGGTACTGGGCGCCGAGCGGCTCATGTGGGGCTCCGACATCGGCAATTCGGCTGGACTGTATAGCGAGATGGTGCGCCGCATCGTGGCCGCCTCGAGCGGCCTGTCCAAGCACGACCGGCGAGCGCTGCTGCACGACACGGGTCAGGCAGTGATGGTCGCCGGCGGTCACCGCGGCTGACGCGGCCTTTTCAACCTATCGATCAGCCCCAAAGGACACCACATGAAACCCCAGGCTTCGACAACAGGTACTGCGGCGCTGCTGGCCGCAGTCGCACTGGCGTTTTCCACCGCGGCGCCGCGCAGTGACGCGCAGCCGCCGCCTCCGCCACCGCCGCCCAGCTCCGCCGGAAATGCCAACGGGCCGCCGCCGCCGCCGCCGCCGCCGTCTGGTCCACGCGGGCCGCGGCCGCCCGATGTCATCGCGCGCGGTCCTTCTATCGAGCTGGCGCTAGAGGCGGCCAGGACGATCGTTGCGTCCTGCAAGGGCTATCACGTCGGCATCAGCATCCTGGATGCCGCCGGCACACCCAAGCTCTATTACATCCCCGACGACACGGCTGGTAACCACGCCTACACGGGCTACCGCAAAGCCAATACCGCACTCGCCTTCCGGATGCCGTCCGGACAGGTGGCGGCAGCCCTGAAGGCCGACCCGACACTGGCGGCCAAATACGCTGCCGATGCCGGCAACTATGTGACCTGGGCGGGCGGGATCCTGATCACCGTCCATGATGAGGTCATCGGTGCCATCGGGGTCAGTGGCGCGGAACCGAGCGAGAAGGATGAAGCCTGCGCCATTGACGGTCTGAACAAGATCAAGTCGCGCCTCAGATAGGCGGCCATGCGCGACACGCGGCTCGACAACCCGATGTGGCACGCGCTGCAGGGGCCGCATCGATGCTGGGCACAGGGGCAGGGTGCACTGCAGTGGTTTCCGCAGGATGTGGCGCCGTTCTTTGCCATCGAGTCGGCCGACGCAGCGCTGGAGGCGGATCTGCCGGCGCGCATCGGCTTGCGCGCCAGCGCCTATTTCGTCGGCGTGCTGCCGGCCGCCTGGCCAGCCGGATGGCAGCCGGGTGCACGCTCGGAAGTGCTGCAGATGAGCTACACCGGTCCCACGCCGCTCTGGGAGCCCGCGCCCCATGTGCTGCTGGCCCCCACCGATCGGCCGGCGATGAAGGCGCTGGCAGCGATCGCCTTTCCCGATTTTTTTCGCGCGCGCAGTGCCGAGCTCGGCACCTTCATCGGCATCCGCGAGCAGGCGCGGCTGGTATCGATGGCCGGCGAGCGCATGGCGCTGGACGGCATGCGCGAAATCAGCGGCATCTGCACGCATCCGGACTTCACCGGTCGCGGTCATGCCGGTGGACTGACGCGCGCGCTCGTCCGGCGTCATCGCGAGCAGGGACTGGATTCCTTCCTGCACGTCAGTGCGGGCAACAACGGCGCCCGGCGGCTTTACGAAATGCTCGGTTTCAACACCGTCGCCGTGCTGCCCATGGTCCGCGTCTCAGCCGGGTAGGTCGAACACCAGCACTTCGGCATCGCGACCCTCATCCAGGCTCAAGGACGGGGTCTCGACCATCTTGAGCGCATCACCGCTCTCGAGTGACGCACCGTTGGCGCGAATCGCCCCGCGCGCCACGTGCAGGTACAGCCGCCGGCCGGCTGCGATCTCGAGCCTGGCGTGTTCCGCGCCGTCGAACAGGCCGACGTACAGGCGCGCATCCTGGTGCAGCAGCACCGAGCCCTGAGCGCTATCCGGCGATGCGATCAGCCGCAACCGACCGCGCTTCTCGCCGACCTCGAAACGCCGCTCCTCGTAGCTCGGCGTAATGCCGCTGGCGTTCGGAGTGATCCAGATCTGCAGGAAGTGCACTGGCTCGGTGCCCGACGGGTTGTACTCGCTGTGGCGCACACCGGTTCCGGCGCTCATGCGCTGCACGTCGCCGGGCCGGATGGTGGATCCATTGCCCATCGAGTCCCGATGCGCGAGCTCCCCCGAGAGCACGTAGCTGATGATCTCCATGTCGCGGTGGCCGTGGGTGCCGAAACCGGCCCCGGGCTGTACACGGTCCTCATTGATCACACGCAGCGGCCCGAACTCGACGTGCTGCGGGTCGAAGTAATCGGCGAACGAGAACGAATGGAATGACTTCAGCCAACCGTGATCGGCGAAACCCCGTTGGTTGCTGCGTCGGACTGGGTTCGTATCCATGGTTGCCTCCTGTGGGCAGATACAATAGGGTCGAAATATCAAATTAAAAAGCGCAGTATTCAGCTCTGACAGATCAGTAAAGTGAATCTATCCATGTCGGTACCCCGCACTTCAGTCGAACAGTGGGCGGTGCTTGCCGCGGTCGTCGACCAGGGAGGCTTCGCGCCGGCGGCCGCTGCGCTGCATCGCAGCCAGTCGGCGGTCAGCTATGCGATCGCGCGACTGCAGTCGGCGCTCGCCACACCGCTGCTGGCAATCGAAGGCCGGCGAGCGGTGCTGACCAGCGAAGGCCGGGCACTGCTCAAGCGCGCGCGGCCGCTGCTGCGGGAGATGGAGTCCCTCGAGCGGCTGGCGCAGAGCCTGAAGCAGGGTTGGGAAAGCGAGCTCAGTCTGGTGGTGGATGCCGCCTTTCCCCGCGATCGCCTGCTCAAGATCGTCGGCGAGCTGCGCCAGCTCTGCCCCAATACCGAGATCAGTCTGTCGGACGCGGTGCTGTCGGGCGCCGAGGAGGTGATCGCCGAAGGAAGGGCCGATGTGGTCGTGACCACGCGCGTGCCGCCACAGTTCATGGGCGAATTCCTCATGGACGTGTATTTCATCGCTGTCGCGCGTCCGGATCATGCGCTGCTGCAGCTCGATCGTGTGCTGGCAGCCGATGATCTGGCGCGCCAGGTGCAGATCGTGGTGCGCGATTCCGGCAGCAAGGCGCCGCGCGATGAGGGTTGGCTCGGCGCGGAGCGACGCTGTACCGTGAGCAGCCCGGAGTCCTCGCTGGCCATGATCGAGGCCGGCCTTGGGTTTGGCTGGTTGCCGGAGCACTTGTTGGCGGTGCCGCTGGCTGCCGGCACCCTGCGGAAGCTGCCAATACAGGCGGGGGCGACGCGCAAATTATCGTTGCAGCTGGTGCTGGTGCGGCCCGATCCGGTCGGGCCGGCTGCCAGGGCCGCGGTCGAATGCTTCGAACGACACCGCCCGCCCACGGCGCAAACGCAGACATGAGCGGCGATCCATGAGCGGTGTGTTCAGCGAGCTGTTCCCGACCGGCGCGGGCCTGCAGCGTCCCTTCCTGCGCGACGAAAGCGGGCGACTGCTGCGCTACCAGGATGTGCTGGAACAGTCCGCGCAGATCGCGCACGCACTGCGGGCGCTCGGCGTCCAGGCGGATGACCGTGTCGCGGTGCAGGTGGAGAAAAGCCCGGAAGCGTTGCTGCTGTACCTGGCGACGCTGCGCCTCGGCGCGGTCTATCTGCCGCTCAATACCGCCTATACGCCGCCGGAGCTCGAATACTTTCTCACCGATGCCGAACCGGCGCTGTTCGTGTGCACGCCACAGCGGCAGGCCGATCTCGAGCCGCTGGCGCGGCGCCTGGGCGTGCGGGCCGTGGCAACGCTCGGCGCCGCCGGTGACGGCTCATTGCTGAGCGCTGCCGCCGGGCGCGCCATCGAATTCGAAACCGTGACACGCGCGGCCGATGACATGGCAGCCATTCTCTACACCTCGGGCACCACCGGGCGTTCCAAGGGCGCGATGCTCACGCAGCGCAATCTCATCTCCAACGCACGCACGCTGGCGGCGCTGTGGCAGTTCACTGCCGAAGATGTCTTGCTGCATGCGTTGCCGATCTTTCACATTCATGGCCTGTTCGTGGCCATCAACATCACAATCGCCGCGGGCAGCAGTCTGCTGTTCCTGCCGCGGTTCGAACCCGGGCTGGTGCTTGCACATTTGGCGCAGGCGAGCGTGCTGATGGGCGTGCCGACCTTCTATGTACGGCTACTGAAGGATGCGCGGCTGAACCGCGAGCTCACGGCGCGCTGCCGGGTATTCATCTCGGGCTCGGCGCCCCTGTTGATCGAGACTCACGGCGAGTGGCGCGCACGCACCGGCCACGTGCTGCTCGAGCGCTACGGTATGTCGGAGACTGGCATGAACACCTCCAATCCATACCTGGGCGAGCGGCTGCCAGGTTCGGTCGGCTTGCCGTTGCCCGATGTCAGTGTGCGCATCACGGATGCAAGCAGCGGCCGGCTGTTGCCCACCGGCGAGATCGGCATGATCGAAGTGCAGGGACCGAATGTCTTTGCAGGCTACTGGCGTCAGCCCGAAAAGACGCGCGCCGAGTTTCGGCCCGACGGTTATTTCATGACCGGCGATCTGGGCCAGATCGATGCGCGCGGCTATGTCTGCATCGTCGGCCGCAGCAAGGATCTGGTGATCAGCGGCGGCTACAACATCTATCCCAGGGAGATCGAAGCCGAGATCGACCGGCTGCCCGGGGTATTCGAGTCGGCGGTGTTCGGTGTGCAGCATCCGGATTTTGGCGAAGGCGTCACCGCGGCGGTGGTGCGTGCCCCCGACGCGCCACTGCTCACCGAAGCCGAAGCGCTGCAGGCGCTACGCGTGCGGCTGGCATCCTACAAGCTGCCCAAACGGGTGATTTTCGTCGCGGATCTGCCCCGCAACAGCATGGGCAAGGTTGAAAAGAAACTGCTGCGCGAGCGCTATGCCGAGATCTATCGGAGCTGAATCGCGCGCATGTCGGCAAACCAGCAGCTAATGGTTCGGGTGCTGGTGAGCGCCGCTGATCACTCCGAGCGGCGCACGATGCCGATGCTCTGTGATTCGGACTCGAATACGATCTGCGCCTCGCCGCGTTCGAGCTGACGAATCACATGCGCGACTTTTTCCGGCAGCGTGAATTCGCGCGACCCGTAGTCGGTGCCCTCGCGCAGGATGAAGGATTCGACCACCGCCCGCAGCGTCTCGGCCGGCAGCTCGCCATGGGGCACGACCACTGACTGTTCCATTGCGCTAAATTACACCCAATGCAGGCGATGGTCTTGAAGCAAGCCGGGGCCGCGCTCGAATGGCGCGAGTTGCCCGATCGACAGCCGGGCGCCGGCGAAATCCGCGTGCGCATCGGCGCCTGCGGCGTCTGCCGCACGGATCTGCATCTGCTCGATGGCGAACTGCCCGATCCGCGGTTCCCGATCATTCCGGGTCACGAGATCGTCGGGCGAATCGAAGCCATCGGCAGTGGAGTCGAGTCTCTGCAGGTCGACCAGCGCGTCGGTGTCCCGTGGCTCGGTTACACCTGCGGTGTCTGCAGCTACTGTCTGGCCGGCCATGAGAATCTCTGCGATCGGCCACTGTTCACCGGCTACACGCGCGACGGCGGCTTCGCGACGGCCGCAATCGCTGACACGCGCTACGCGTTCCCGCTCGATGAAGCGGGAACGGATCAGTCGCTCGCGCCGCTGCTGTGCGCCGGCCTGATCGGTTGGCGCTCACTGGTGATGGCGGGTGAAGGGCAAACGCTCGGCCTGTACGGCTTTGGGGCGGCCGGTCATATCATTGCGCAGGTGGCCCGCTGGCAGGGGCGATCGGTGTTTGCTTTCACCAGGCCCGGAGATGTGGACGGCCAGACCTTCGCCCGGGAGGTTGGGGCGGCTTGGGCCGGGGGTTCAGACGAACTGCCGCCGCAGCCGCTCGATGCGGCCATCATCTACGCCAGCCTTGGCGAGCTCGTGCCGCTGGCACTCAAGGCGGTCCGCAAGGGCGGTCGCGTGGTGTGCGCCGGAATCCACATGAGCGATATACCGCGACTGCCGTATGGACTGCTATGGGAGGAGCGTCAGCTGGTATCGGTTGCCAACCTCACGCGACGCGATGGCATTGAATTTCTACGTCTCGCGCCGCGCGTCGGCATCGTGACGCGCACCACCAGCTATCCGTTGCAACGTGCCAATGAAGCGCTGGCCGATCTGCGCGCCGGCCGTTTCGAAGGTGCGGCGGTGCTGCTGCCCTGAAGCGCGCTACCAGGCGACGCGCACCACCAGCTTGCCGAAGTTCTCACCGCGCAGCAGGCCGATCAGCGCCAGCGGCGCGCGCTCGAGTCCCTCGATCATATCCTCGCGGCTGTGGATGCTGCCGGCATCGAGCCAGCTGCTCATCTGGCGCAGAAATTCATCGTGCCGCTTCCCGTAGTGATCGAAAATGATGAAGCCCTGAATGCGCAGCCGGCGCGTAAGGATGGCGCGCGCGAGCCGCGGCAGTCGATCGGGACCGGCCGGCGGGCTGGCATCGTTGTAGTGCGAGATCAGTCCGCATAGCGGTACGCGCGCGCGCAGATTCAGCAGCGGCAGCACGGCGTCGAATACCGCGCCACCGACGTTCTCGAAATAAATGTCGATACCCCGCGGGCAGGCCTTGGCCAGACGCTGCGACAGATCGGTCTGGCGATGATCGACGCAGTCATCGAAGCCGAGTTCATCCACCACATAACGGCACTTCTCGGTGCCGCCGGCGATACCAACCGCGCGGCAGCCGTGAAGCCGGGCGATCTGTCCGACCACAGAGCCGACCGCACCGCTGGCGGCGGCCACCACCACGGTCTCGCCGACGACCGGCTGGCCGATGTCGAGCAGTCCGACGAAGGCGGTAAAGCCCGGCATGCCGAGCACGCCCAGCGCCCGGGACGGCCGACTCATGCTCGCATCGAGCTTCCTGACGCCGCTGCCGTCCGAGAGCGCGTAGTCCTGCCAGCCGTTCATCGCCAGCACCAGATCGCCCTCGGCGTACTGGGGGTGCCGCGAGATCTGTACCCGCGATACGGTCGCACCAATCATGACGGCGTTCAGAGCCAGCGATGGCGCGTAGGATGGCGCATCGCTCATTCGGCCGCGCATGTACGGATCGATCGACAGGTATAGCGTGCGCAACAGCAGCTCTCCGGCAGCCGGTGCCGGTACGTCGCTGCGCTCGAGCCGGAAGTTCTCGCTGGTCGGCGCGCCGACCGGGCGCGAGCTCAACACCACCCGGCGATTGATCAACGCTCGTCCCGGCGCAGCCGTTGCCAGTCGGCGCGTTTGATCTCGTAGATCACATTCTGCCGGCTCGGTTCGCCATAGTAGGCGACGGCAATCTCGCCGATCAGCTGGCCGCCCAGTTTCTGCATGGCCATGCGCGAGCGCGTGTTGTCGGCGCCGACATGGAACACCACCGTAGCGACGAACTGGAACGCGTGATCGAGCATCAGCGTCTTGAGACGCCGGTTGTAATCGCGCCCCCAATACTGACGCGCGATAAAGGTATAGCCGATCGCGATCGTAGCCCTGGTTTCATCCAGGTCGTAATAGCGCGAGCTGCCGATGATCTGCCCGGTCTGGTTGTCGGCGATCAGCAGCGCCCCACCGGACTCGATCGCGCCCTGGAAGTAGGTCTCGAACACCGCACGTTGGTAACGATTGGGATTGGGATGCTGCTCCCAAATCAGCGGATCCGAGGCGGCGGCGTACAGCGGCTCGAAATCCGTCGGCAGCAGCGGCCGCAGGCGGATCCAGGGGTTTTCAAGCCTCGGCTGCAGGTCGAAGGATCGCCCGGGCGCCATGGTGCGGTCCATAATGGAGTAAGCCATCCCAAAAAGTGGCGTCGCTTTGACGGCCGACGCAAAGACTCTACAATAGCTTCGGGGTAGGGTGCGCCGGGGATCTAACATTTAAAGAAGCAGCGTGCCTCCTATCCTTAGAACACTTTGGAGGAAATCATGACAACCGTCAGCGAGATAGGTGCTTCTCCGGCCGGAATACTGTCGCGAGAACGGACCGTCGCCGGACCGAAATTCAATCGCTGGCTAGTCCCTCCCGCGGCGCTCGCCATTCATTTGTGCATCGGCATGGCTTATGGCTTTTCTGTGTTCTGGCTGCCGATGAGCCACCTGCTGCCCACTACCGATGCTGCCGTCTGCAGCGCGCAGAGTTTTGCAGCAGCGCTTACTTCGTCCTCCTGCAACTGGTCGGTGCCTACCGTCACTCACATCTTCGAGATCTTCATCGCCGTGCTGGGCATCTCCGCGGCCATCTGGGGCGGCTGGCTCGAGCATGCGGGCCCTCGCAAGGCCGGTGTAATCGCGGCGGTCTGCTGGGGTGGTGGGCTGGTATTACTGGGCGGGGCAGTGTCGCTGCATCAGCTTTGGCTAGTGTATCTGGTGGCCGTGTTTTGCGGCGTTGGTCAGGGGCTTGGCTATATAACGCCCGTATCGACCCTGATCAAATGGTTTCCGGATCGCAGGGGTATGGCGACCGGCTTTGCAATCATGGGGTATGGCGGCGCCGCAATGATCGGCGCTCCGCTCGCGGTCTGGTTCATGGGCAAGTTCGGAGCCACGCCCGCGGCCGGTGTGGCGCGCACTCTGGTTACCATGGGTATCATTTATTTCGTCGTCATGACGGTCGGCGCTTTCGGTTTCCGCGTGACCCCCCCGGGCTGGCGCCCACAGGGATGGTCGCCGCCGGCCGTCGAGCCTTCCAGCTCACTGATCAGCCGCCACAGCGTTCATTTGAATCGCGCCTGGCAGACGCCGCAATTCTGGCTGATCTGGGGCGTGCTGGGGCTGAATGTCACCGCCGGCATCGCGGTCATTTCCATGGCCAGCCCGATGTTCCAGGAAATCTTTGGCGCCAAGCTGGTGGGACTCGATTCGAACGCCGTGCTGACGGCCGCGCAGAAGACCTCGATCGCGGCTGCGGCCGCCGGGCTGGTCGGTCTGATCAGCCTTTTCAATTCGCTCGGCCGAATCTTCTGGGCATCGTTGTCGGACAAGATCGGTCGCAAGAACATGTACTACACGATCTTCGTGCTCGGAATCGTTCTTTACTGTCTGTTGCCCACCTGGGGTCACCTCGGCATCGCGGCGATGTTCGTGGCGTCGATCTGCATCATCATGACCATGTACGGTGGCGGCTTTTCGACCGTCCCGGCCTACCTGGCCGATATCTTTGGTACCCAGATGGTGGGCGCCATCCATGGCAGGCTGATCACTTCCTGGTCCGTTGCCGGGGTGGTGGGACCGGCTCTGATAGCCGGACTGCGTCAATTTCAGATCGACCACGGCGTCGCGCATGCATTGGTTTATGACATTACTCTGTACATCATGGCCGTGCTGCTGTTCATCGGCCTGGTGTGCAATTTTTTCGTCAAGCCTGTCGATAGCAGGTATTGGATGAGCGAGGCGGAGTTGGCACGCGAACGCTCGCTGCAGCACGAGGACCGCGTCACCGCTAACGCCGAATTGGCCGCGCGGGGCAGCTTCGGCATCGCCGGTGTGCTGGCGTGGCTCGGCGTCGGAATTCCATTTTTCATCGGGCTCTACATCGCCCTGTCGAAGGCAGCGGCGTTGTTTTGAGCGAGGCGCGCTTCAGCGGCACCGAGCGCTACGTCGCCACCGAGGATCTGAGCCTCGCGGTCAACGCGGCGGTCATCCTGCAGCGACCGCTGCTGATCAAGGGGGAGCCCGGCACCGGCAAGACGCAACTCGCCCAGGAGATCGCGCTGGCGCTCGAGCGGCCGCTGCTCGAGTGGCACATCAAGTCCACCAGCAAGGCGCAGCAGGGACTGTACGAATACGATGCGGTCTCGCGGCTGCGCGATTCACAGCTCGGCGATGCCCGCGTTCACGACATCCGCAACTACATTATCAAGGGCAAGCTGTGGGAAGCCTTCGAGCTCGAGCTGCAGCCGGTGGTGCTGATCGATGAGATCGACAAGGCCGACATCGAATTCCCGAACGATCTGCTGCGCGAGCTCGATCGCATGGAGTTCTACGTCTACGAAACGCAGCAACTGGTGCGCGCCAGGCACCGGCCGATCATCATCATCACCAGCAACAACGAGAAGGAGCTGCCGGACGCCTTCCTGCGACGCTGCTTCTTTCATTACATCCGCTTTCCGGACGAAGCCACCATGCGGCGCATCGTCGAGCTGCATTTCCCTCACCTGAAGCAGGAGCTGCTAGCCGAGGCGCTCACGGCGTTCTTCCGTATCCGCGAAACACCGGGGCTGAAGAAGAAGCCCTCGACCTCGGAACTGCTCGACTGGATCAAGCTGCTGGTCGCGGAGGACATAGCGCCCGAGGCGTTGCGCAGCGATGATCCGAAGCGAACCATTCCGATATTGCATGGAGCACTGCTGAAGAACGAACAGGACCTGATGCTGTTCGAGCAACTGGCGTTCCTGCACCGCCGTGCTCGTTAAGTTCTTTTTCGAGCTGCGCGCTGCCGGCGTGCCGGTGTCGCTGACCGAGCTGCTGATGCTGCTACAGGGACTGCAGGCGCGCGTGGCGTTCATCTCGGCGCAACAGTTCTATTTTCTGGCGCGCCTGACGCTGGTCAAGGATGAGCGCTTCTACGATCGCTTTGAGCGGGTATTCGCCGAGCACTTTCAGGGCGCCGAGCGACTGTTCGCCGCGCTCGAGGCGCAGTTGCCGCCGCAGTGGCTGGCCGCCGTGACCCGACGGCTGCTGACCGAGGAGGAGAAGCGCCAGGTCGAGGCCCTCGGCGGCTGGGACAAGCTGCTCGAGACCTTGCGGGCGCGTCTGGCCGAGCAGCGGGAACGGCACGCAGGCGGCAACAAGTGGATCGGCACCGCTGGCACTGCGCCTTTCGGCCATGCTGGCTACAATCCCGAGGGTGTGCGCATCGGCGGGCCGGGCGGGCAGCAGCGCGCAGTGCAGATCTGGGAACGACGCGAGTTTCAGAACTTCGACGACGCGGTGGAGCTGGGCACGCGCAATCTGAAGCTGGCGTTGCGCAAGCTGCGGCGATTTGCGCGCGAAGGGGCGGCCGAGCAGCTCGATCTGGACGCCACTATCGATGCCACCGCGCGCAATGCCGGGCTGCTCGACCTCAGGCTGATGCCGGAACGACACAACGCGGTCAAAGTGCTGCTGTTCCTGGATGTCGGCGGTTCGATGGACGACCACGTACGCCTCTGCGAGCAGCTGTTCTCGGCCGCGCGCAGCGAGTTCAAGCACCTCGAGCATTTTTACTTTCACAACTGCCCCTACCAGAGTCTCTGGAAGGACAACCGCCGCCGCCACGCGGAGCGCATCGCCACCGAGCAGGTGCTGCGCACCTACTCGGCCGACTACCGCGCCATTTTCGTCGGCGATGCCAGCATGAGTCCGTACGAAATCAGCCAGCCCGGTGCCGCTATCGAGGAGTGGAATCAGGAGTCGGGCGCCCGTTGGCTGGAGCGGCTCGGCCGCGCCTATCCGCGGCTGGTCTGGCTCAACCCGGAGCCGAGGGAGCGATGGCAGTACAGCGCGTCGATCCGGATCGTGCGGCAACTGGTGGGCGGGCGCATGTTCCCATTGACGATCGACGGTCTGGATCGGGCCATCGCCGCGCTGAAGAGTCCCGCAATTGCCGAACCAGCCGCCGTGACCGAGCCGAGCGCAGTTTAGGCGGACTATATGGTCATATAAATTATTTGGCCGGCGGCCGCCAGTTGCACAGCAGAGCTTGACCTTATGGGGTGAATCCATGCACTGTCGGGTTATATGGGGATATAGCACGGTCTGGGCCGTGCCGATTGCGAATCGGGGAGGGCAGTCATGAAGGACCGGAGCGCACGTCCGAATCGCTCGCACCTATCGGCCGCTATGCGGCTGATTCTGGGCGCGGCTCTCGCCGGCACTGCATCGGGCGTCACGTGGGGCCAGACCACCGCCGCGGATGAGTCCCTCGAGGCAGGCCCCAGTCTGCAGGAAATCGTCGTCACCGCCACACGCCGCGAGGAATCGGCGAGCAAGATTCCCATCAGCATCACGGCCTTTTCGCAAGATACGATGGATGAGCGCGGGGTAAAGGATTTTCAGGACCTGGCTCGCTATGTCCCCGGCGTCAGTATCGATCCGACGGGCACCAATGCTATTTCGATCCGCGGTATCTCCTCTTCGGCCGGCGCGGGCACCACCGGCATCTATATCGACGACACGCCGATCCAGATGCGCTCCGTCGGCTTCAACCCCGACGACACCCTGCCGAAGACCTTCGATCTGCAGCGCGTGGAAGTATTACGCGGTCCGCAGGGCACGCTGTTCGGTTCGGCGGCCGAGGGCGGAACGGTGCGCTACATCCTCACCCCGCCGAGCCTTGGTGAGCCGAGCACCTATCTGCGGTCGGAAGCTTCCTGGACGGAGTACGGTGATCCCAGCTACGAGGTCGGCATCGCGCACGGCATGGCGCTCATTCCCGACACGCTCGGCATACGCGCCAGCATCTGGTACCGCGCCGATGGCGGCTGGATCGATCAGGTCAACGACACCACCGGGGCCGTGATCGAGCACAACGTGAATCGCGGGTCGACGCTGATGGGACGTGTTGCTGCGCTCTGGCGCCCGGTCTCCTCGGTCGATGTCACCGCCAGCATCATCTACCAGCGCAAGCAGCAGCACGACGAAGGCACCTACTGGCCCGCCTATTCAAATCCCAGTGCAGGCGTTTTCAACAACGCGACCCCCGAGCTCATGCCCGTGCCGGATCGATACTACCTGCCGGCGCTGAAGGTCGATTGGGATCTGGGCAGATCCCACCTGATCGCAAACGCCTCGTACTACAACCGCGCCGAGCAGACTGCCTATCAGGGCACGGTGTACGACCTCGCCTACATCCAATCGCAGGGCTGGGCCAGCAACCCCAACACAGGGGGTCTCGCCTGCGGTGCGGCCGACAATCCCGGGCTCGCGGTCTCCAGCCCGCCGTGTCCCTGGTATCCACTCATCGACGCCAATGGCATTCACCTGCCACCGGGGTTCACGAACTACCAGACACCGAACATCATCACCAACAATCAGGAAGAGTATATCGGCGAGCTGCGCTGGCAGTCGACCGACCCGGCTGCGCGATTCAACTGGACGCTGGGCGTGTTCTGGCAGCTCGCCAAGGAGCGGAGCATCGAGGAGCTCCGGGACACCCGGAACAACGATTTCTTCGAAGCCCTGTACGGCGAGACTTACGAGCAGATCGTCAGCGCCGTCAATGGCTATGATTCGCCCTACTACAGCTGTCCGGGCCAGACACCCGGCTACGTATACGCGGCGATCCCTCAGTGCGACATCTACTACAACAGCAATACCACCTTCGATCGTCAGGTCGCGGGCTACGGCGAGCTGAGCTACGCCTTCTCCGATCGATGGAAGCTCACCGTCGGTGAGCGCATCGCCTACACGACCTTCTCGCTGCAGCACTACGCCGACGGCCTGGAAAACTATGGCCCGAGCCCGGCGAGCGCCTCCGAGCACGAGACGCCCAATACGCCGAAGGCAAGCCTCGGCTTCCAGATGGATCCGAACGACCTGTTCTACGTCAGCTACTCGAAAGGCTTCCGCGTTGGTGGTGGCAATGCGCCGCTGCCACCGTACTGCGACAGCAACCTGCAGCAGATCGGTTACGCCAACGGCGCTCCGTCCACCTATCGCTCCGATTCGACGCAGAACTACGAGGTGGGCTCCAAGAACCTCGTGGGTGGCTTCATGCAGCTCGCGACCAGCGTGTACTGGATCAAGTGGAATGGCATTCAGCAGAACGTCTATGTCGGCGGCGCCTGCGGGCTGCAGTTCACCGACAATCTCGGCACCGCGGTTGCCAAGGGCTTCGACCTGCAGGCGGACTTCGCCTACAAAGCCTTCAAGCTCGACTTCACGGTCGGCTACACCGATGCGCGCTTCTCGCAGAACTCACCCCACGCGGGGCTTGCACTCGACGGGGATGCGATCTCGGGGCAGGAAGCGACCGAATATGCTCCGGGCACCAATCCACCCTGGACGATCGCGATCGGTCCGGAGTACGACTTCAAGCTCGCGGGCTTCAGCGCCTTCGTGCGCGGAGACTTGAGCTTCGAGAGCCGCAACCCCTGGTTGGCTGCGGTGCAGGACCCGCGCTCGCTGCAGTGCTTTGGCCCTGCCGCAACGACTGCGCAGAGCGCTTCGGGGTTGTCTTGCGGCGGCACCTACAGCGCTACCCTACCTTCGCGCACCGAGCTGGAACTGCGTGCCGGGGTGAATCTCGGCAACTGGCTGGTGTCGGTGTTCTGCGAGAACTGTCTGAATTCGCACACGGTGCTCGATGAGCAGTACGGGCAGCTCGATCCCTACAACCCGGCGGGGTCTCCAACACCGCAGCAGAACCTATACACCTACCGACCCCTCACGATCGGTGTGAACGCCACCATGCACCTCAAAGGCGGGGCGTCGTCCGACTAGGCCAGCGGCAGCTGGTGCGGCCGCACCAGCATGTGCCAGTCCTGGTGCTCTTCGAGGATCAGCGCGATCGCAGCCTCGATCGAGGCCTTGAGCGTGGCCCGATCCGCGCCTGTGCCTGCGCCGTCCCTGCCGATGGCCGCTTCAATGCGATCGATGGCGCCCTGCAGATCCACGACCAGGCGCTCAGAGGTCGCGCCGAGTCGGTAGGCTTCCGATTGCGCCAGCGCGCCGTGCAGCGAGGCGCCAAGTGCCGGAAAGAACGTTGTCATTAGCGATAGCCACAAGGTGTGCAGCGCCAGATGAGTCAGTGCGCCGAGCGCCGTAAGTCCGAATAGCCAGCTGTTGAGACCGTGCACCCGGTGCAGCAACGCGTGCTGCCGGATCGCCATGCAAAGGTGGTAGTGGCGCTGGCCTTCGAGGATATCGATGGTCCAGCGTGCATACGCGTGATCGAACGCCGACTCATGCCACGCGCTCGCGACCAGCGAGCGTGCCAACGCTTCATGCTCGCGGCAAAGCGCCGCCACTTCATCCGCGCCGCGCAGATGCTGGCCAGGATCGAGTACCCGCAGATACCAGTTGGCTTCGGTCTGCGGATGCTCGAAATCGAGCAGCGGCGCGAGCAGCGGCAGATACCAGGTCAGCTCGGCAGTGGTGCGAGCCCGCAGCCACTGACCCTGCCAGTCGCGACGGACGCCGAACCAGTAGATGGCAATCACGACCACAATGACCGCGAGCTCGCCGACCGCCCAGATACCCGCGTAGGGATGCAGCGGGTGCTGGCTGCTGTCCCAGCCGAGCGCCAGTGGCAGCACGGCGAACAGCACCGCGAACGCGGACAGCAGGTAGATCGCCCAGAAGCCGCTGCGGTAGCGGTGCCCGTAGTGAATCGCGATCGCATCGAAGCGCCGGTGCGCGCTCGCAAGCGATTCGATCAGCGGCAGCAGCTGCGCCGGCGGATGCGGTGCGGCCGGCCGCGCCGGCAGATGCAACCGATGCCCGAGCAGCAGCGTCTTCTGCATCGCTTGATGGAATGCCATCATGGTTCAGTCGATGATTTCGTAGGTCACGCGGAAAATGGCATCGGTGACGATGCCCAAACTGCCGTCACCGTAGTCGACCAGCCAGTCGCCCGAACGTCCGTGCAGTTGCGATATGCCGTCTGCCAGCAGCACCTCGAACGGCTCGCTCATGCGCACGCCCAGGATGCGATTGCGCAGGCTCAGATAGGTACCGGCCTCGCCGGGCCGGGTCGCATCGGCCGGACGGTATTTATCGCCGAAATGCGTGCGCGAAACGCGCCAGCGCTCACCGGCGACGCCGGTCAGAATGGCGTCACCCAGCTGCGCCTGCACCGCCCCCTCGGGTGTCTGCACTGTGCAGGGCGCCTCGATGAACCGGACCTGGACTTCGCGCTCGAGCTTGCGCGCATTGATATGGCGCGGATCGCCACTGATTTCGTTCAGGTAGCCGCGTTTGCCGCTGGAGCGATACAGGCGTGGCGCGCTGCTCACCGGGATCAGGTCTTGCTATGCAGGGCGGATTCGATGAACTGGCGTGACAGCTTGACATCATGCAGCGCGCGAATCGCTGCCGGTGCCGCATCGAGCAGCGTTGCGGCTTCGTGCAGCAGCGCCTGGCGTTGCCCGGGATCGGCCAGCGACTGGGCGTACAGCGCCAGCGCCAGTTCCGTCCGCACCCACTCATCGCCATGATTGTGCTGCATGAGCTGCCGCTGATAGGTCACGGCGGGCACTATGCTCTGCGTGGCTTCCGCTGCGCGTCCCTGGCGCGCGAGTGCCATGGCCAGCCAGGTGGTCTTGATCATGAGGTCGCGCCGGTCACCGACGGCGTCGGTCAGGTACTTCTGCCGTGCTTCGACCGCAATGCGCTCATATTTTTCCGCTGCCGCGAAATCCCCGAGCCGATATTCCGCCCGTCCGGCGTCATCGGCGGCAGTGAACAGGCAGACGTAGCGTTGGACGTCCTCGAAGCCAGGCTGCGGATGCAGTGCTTGCAGCGAGGCGACTGCCTGCGCCGCCGCGTCGCGCGCCTGCGGCAACTGATCGCGTTCGAATGCAATGATGGAAGTCGAGCTCTTCTGCAGGCTGTCGACCAGCACGTGGAAGCCGCCGGCAGGATTATGCTCCCGCGCGATGATCGGTGCCTCGCTGGCGCTGGCCGCTTCCGCGGCCGCGAAATCACCGAGTATTGCGTACTGCCCCACCGCGTAGTTTGCCTGGTAGCCGTACAGGATGATCTGGCCACCGCCGCCGGCGGCCGCCAGGGCGAAGTTCTCCAGCATGCGGCGGTAGTACGGCAGCGCGTCGCGCAGCCGTCCCTGAGCCCAGTAGCTGTCGCCAAGGATATTCAAGGTGACGCCCAGGTTGTTGGTGCTGACGGTACTTTTTGG
>Ga0182024_10011672_pt1 | contig 17580 bp, 16 predicted proteins | sample P32metaG_FD_120480 | JGI IMG/M metagenome (GOLD analysis project Ga0182024, IMG submission 120480) | Permafrost microbial communities from Stordalen Mire, Sweden - P3-2 metaG (Illumina Assembly) | ecosystem: Environmental > Terrestrial > Soil > Wetlands > Permafrost | place: Sweden: Stordalen... | reverse complement strand
ATGGTGGGAACCTCGAACGCCGTGAATCTCACGGACGGCCTGGACGGGCTCGCGATCGGATTGATGATCATTTCCGCGGGCGCGATGACCGTGCTCGCGTATCTTTCCGGGCACGCCGAATTCGCGAAGTACCTGGAGCTTTCGCGCACGCCGGGCACGACCGAGCTCACCATTTTCTGCGGCGCGATGACGGGAGCTTCGCTCGGTTTCCTGTGGTACAACGCACATCCGGCCGAAATCATCATGGGCGACGTGGGCGCGCTGGGGCTCGGCGGCGGGCTGGCGGTGGTCGCGGTGCTGTTGAAGCAGGAGCTGCTGCTGCCGTTTATCGGCGGCGTGTACGTGATCGAAGCGCTCTCGGTGATTTTACAGGTCGCGAGCTTCAAACTTCGCGGCAAACGGATTTTCAAGATGGCGCCCGTGCATCATCATTTCGAAAAACTGGGCTGGGCGGAATCGAAAATCATCACACGATTCTGGATCGCGGGGCTGATCCTGGCGCTGTTCGCATTGACGACCTTGAAGTTGCGATGAGGAACGCCGCGATGAGGAAAGCCGCGATGAGGAAAGCCGCGATGAGGAAAGCCGCTTCGATGAACGTGAAAGGAGCGAGAGTAGTCGTGGTCGGGATGGCGCGCAGCGGCGTGGCCGCAGTGGAGCTATTGATCGAACGCGGCGCGAACGTGCGCGCGGTGGATGAAAAGGGGACAGGGGACAGGGGACAGGGGACAGTGCCGATTGAACCGCAGACGGAAGCGGCATTCGCCGATGCCGACCTCATTGTTTTGTCGCCGGGCGTACCGGCCGATCTCGCTGTTCTCAATGCTGCTCGAAGCCGTGGCGTTCCCGTGATTGGGGACCTGGAACTTGCGAGCTGGTATCTCAAAGGCAACATCATCGGGATCACGGGGTCGAACGGCAAGACCACAACGACCGCACTCACCGGCCACATTCTCGAATCCAGCGGAATCGCGGCGCAGGTGGGCGCCAACATCGGACGTCCGCCGGCTTCGATGGTGAAGACTTCTCGCGCGGGGCAGTGGAATGTGCTGGAACTTTCGAGCTTCGAGCTCGAGACCACGGAATCTTTTCACGCGGGAATCGCCGCGGCGCTCAACGTCACGCCCGATCATCTGGATCGGCACCACACCTTCGAAAATTATGCGGAGGCCAAGGCGCGCCTGTTCCTGAATCAACGCCCGGGCGATTTCGCGGTGCTGAACGCGGATGATCCGGTCTGCCGCGGCTATGCAAATCGAAGCGCGGCGACGGCGGTCTGGTTCAGCTCGACCGGCGAGGTTTCGCCGGGCGCATTCCTTCGCGACGGGCAGATCATGCTGTTTGGAGACGTGCTGATGCCGGCGCGCGAAGTTCCTCTGCGCGGCGTGCATAACCTCGAAAACACGATGGCCGCCTCGACGATCGCGCATCTGGCGGGCGCGACGCGCGCGCAGATTCGGGCCGCGGTCGCGACGTTTCCGGGCGTTGAACATCGCCTCGAATTCGTGCGCGAGGCGGGCGGCGTCGAATGGTTCAACGATTCGAAAGCGACCAACGTCGACGCGGCGCTCAAAGCCATCGCGGCGTTCGAGGGCGGGCTGTGGGTCATTCTAGGCGGCAAGGACAAGCACAGCGACTACACGCCGCTTGCGGCGGCGCTTCGATCGAAAGCCCGCGGCGCTCTGCTGATCGGCGCGGCCGCGGAAAAGATCGAGCGGCAGCTTTGTAAGGAAATGGAGGGCGGCGCGGTCGAGATCATCCGGTGCGGGACCCTCGCCGCCGCCGTCGCCGAAGCGCACGCCCGCGCAGTCCGCGGGGATACGGTATTGCTCGCGCCTGCCTGCGCGAGCTTCGATCAATTCGAAAATTTTGAGCACCGCGGCCGCGAGTTCAAGCGGCTGGCGCAAGCCCTGGTGCAAGAGCAAGCCCTGGGGCAAGAGATGGAGCCGCGCTGATATGGCCAGAGTCAAGACCGATTGGATTCTGTTCCTGACCATTCTCGCGATGGTCGGATTCGGGCTGGTGATGTTGTACAGCGCTTCGAGCGCGGTGGCGGAGCTGCGTTATCACTTCCCGCCGTATCATTTCGTGGTGCGGCAACTGGCGTGGGCGGCCGTATCGTTCGTGGTTTTGATGTATTTCAAGCGCCACGATTACCGCACTCTGAATACGCCGGCGTGGGCGTTTTCCGGGCTGGGGATCGTGCTCGGATTGCTGGTGGTGGTGTACTTCGCCGATCCGCGCGCGCATCGCTGGCTGCAATTCAAGGGCATGGGATTCCAGCCGTCGGAATTCGCCAAGCCCGCGCTGATCCTGTTTCTGGCGTACTTCGTTTCGCGGCGGTCGCAGGCGATCAATCATCGCGGCACGCTGCGGCAGGCGCTGGTCGCGGTAGCGATGCTGGCATTCCTGGTGATCGTGGCGGACCTCGGCACCGCGCTGGTTCCGGTGATCACGGCGATGGTGCTGTTCTGGGTGGCGGGACTCGAGCGCCGCTACATGGTGCGCGTGATGCTGATGGGCGCCGCGCTGGTGCTGATCGCGATTTTATCGAAGGGTCTGCGGGTGGGGCGGGTGATCACGTTTTTCGATCCGGATTACTCGAAGCTCGAGCTGATCGATACGCACGGATGGCTGAAATCCTACGTCGAGCGATCGAGCAGCGTGCGCGACGCGGGCTATCAGGTGCGGCAGTCCAAGATCGCGGTGGGCACGGGCGGCGTGCTCGGCGTCGGATTGATGCAGGGCAAGCAAAAGCTGATGTTTCTGCCCGACGCGCACACCGATTTCATCTACGCGACCATCGGCGAGGAGCTGGGGTTGTGGGGCGCGACGGCAGTCCTGGCGGGATTTCTGGTCCTGCTGTGGCGCGGCGCGCGTCTCTTTCTACGCGCGCGCGATGATTTCGGAAAATATCTGGCGCTGGGCGTGACGGTATCGATCGTGGTGCAAGCGCTGATCAACATGAGCGTGGTTCTCGACATGGCGCCCACCAAGGGTTTTCCGCTGCCGATGATCAGCTTCGGCGGCAGTTCCCTGTTGAGCACGCTGCTGTGTCTGGGGATGATGCTGAGCGTGAGTGAAAATGAGGGATGAATCCGCACACGTTCGTCATGGCGGGCGGAGGCACCGGGGGCCACGTGATCCCGGCGCTCGCCGTCGCGCGCGAACTGCGTGCGCGCGGCCATTCGGCGCGATTCATCGGAACGCGGCGCGGCATGGAATCGAAGCTGGTGCCGGCCGAAGGCTTTCCGATCGAGTGGATCGAGATCGGCGGGTTGAAACGCGTCGGCATCAGGCGAACGTTTTCGACGCTCGCCGAGCTTCCCTGGAGCGTGTGGCAGGCGGCGCGAATGCTGGATCGCGCGAAACCGGCGGCGGTGTTTTCGATGGGCGGCTTCGTCGCGGGACCGGTGCTGCTCGCGGCGCTGTGGAAGCGCGTCCCGGTGGTGGTGATGGAGCCGAACGCCGTGCCCGGATTCACGCACCGGAAACTGGCGCGATTTGTGGCGCGTGCGCTGGTGAGTTTCGCCGAAACCGCGCGCTGGTTTCCGGAAGGCCGCACCGAGGAGACGGGAATGCCGGTGCGCGAGGAGTTTTTCGCCGTTCCGCCGAAACCGCGGGAGAAAATTCTGACCGTGCTGATCGCCGGCGGCAGCCAGGGATCGCGCGCGCTCAATCAGGCGGTGGAAGAGAGCTGGCCGATCTGGAAACTTCCGGGAAAAATTCCGGTGCGATTGGTGCATCAGACGGGCGCGGCATCGTTCGACGAGATCGCGCCGCGATTCCGGGCGTCGAAAATGGAAGGCGAGGTGGTCCCGTTTGTCGACGACATGCCGCGAGCGTTCGCCGCAGCGGACCTGGTGGTGAGCCGCGCGGGGATGGGAGCGGTGAGCGAACTGGCGGCGTCCGGAAAACCCTCGATTCTGGTGCCTCTGCCCACGGCGAGCGATCAGCACCAGTTGCGGAACGCGGAGGCGTTCGAAGAAGCGGGCGCGGCGCGGCTGATCGAGCAATCGCAATTCACGGGTGCGCGCCTGGCGGAGGAAATCGAGCGGCTGGCGACGGAACCGGGAGCGCTCGAGAAGATGGGCGAACGGGCGCGCTCCTTTGCACGCCCCGATGCCGCGCGGCGCGCCGCCGAGATTCTGGAGTCAATCGCCGGCGGGCATTGACAAGCCGTCACAAAGCCGAAACAATACACTATTGAAATGTTTTTTAAGCCACAACCCGTCCACTTCGTCGGCATCGGCGGCATCGGCATGTCCGGGCTGGCCGAAGTGCTGCTCGAGCTGGGCTATCGCGTCACGGGATCGGACCTGAAGCTGTCGGCTTCGACCGAGCGGCTGGCCGCGCGGGGCGCGATGATCTTTGAAGGTCACGCGGCGGAAAACATCGGGGGGGCGAAGGCGGTGGTAGTGAGCTCGGCCGTGCGCGCCGATAATCCGGAAGTCGGCGAAGCGCGGCGCCTGGGCATTCCGGTGATCGCCCGCGGCGAGCTTCTCGCCGAGCTGATGCGCCAGAAATTCGGGATCGCGGTTGCGGGCAGCCACGGAAAGACGACGACCACTTCGATGATCGCCGCGGTGATGAGTCATGCCGGACGCGATCCGACCATCGTGGTGGGCGGCCGCCTCGCCACCATGGGCGGGGCGAATGCGCGCCTGGGCAAGAGCGACTACCTGGTGGTCGAATCCGACGAGAGCGACGGATCGTTTCTGAAACTCGCGCCGATTCTGGCGATCGTGACCAATATCGACCGCGAGCATCTGGATCATTACCCGACGCTCGCCGACATCCGCCGCGCATTCGCCGAGTTTGTCGGCAAGGTTCCGTTCTACGGCGCGGCGATTCTATGCATCGACGACGACAACATCCAGCAGATTCTTCCGGCCATCAATCGGCGCATCGTGACGTATGGGAGGAGCGCACAGGCCGATCTGCGCGTCACGCATTCCTCGGCGGGCCACATGTCGAGCGAATTTCATGTCGAATTTCGCGATCGCGATCTGGGTTGCTTCCGGGTGCATGTACCGGGCGCGCACAACGTGCTGAACGCGGCGGCGGCGGTCGCCACGGGGATGGAGCTCGAGATCCCCATCGAAAACATTCGCGAAGGGCTCGAGAGTTTCCGCGGAGTCGACCGGCGCTTCACGATTCGCGGCGTCGAGCGCGGCGTCACCGTGATCGACGACTACGGCCATCATCCGACCGAGATTCGCGCGACGCTCGAAGCCGCGCGCGCGTGCCGTTACTCGCGCGTTCACGTGCTGTTCCAGCCGCATCGCTATACCCGCACCGCGGCGCTGATGGACGACTTCGCGAGCGCCTTTCACCAGGCCGATTCGGTGCATATTCTGGACATCTATGCGGCCTCCGAGCCGGCCATCGAAGGCGTGACCGGCGAATCGCTGGCCGATCGAATCCGCGCGTTCGGGCATCGCCAGGTGCGCTACGCGGGCGCGATGGATTTGGGAATCGACGCGGTGATCGAGGCGGCGGCGGCGGGCGATGCGATTGTGACGCTCGGCGCGGGCAGCGTTTCTCAGGCGGGCGATCGCATCCTAAAAAAACTGAAAGCTGAAGGACGAGAGTGAATGGCGCGTAAGAACTACGAAGGGTCGGGGATTCTTCCCGGGTTGGATGGCGAGCCGAAGCCCGCAGCGAAACCGCGCGTACGCACGGCGCCGGAGCCTGGCGGGTTTCCGGTGGCGAGCGCGGCCTGGTTCGCCGTGATGGTCGCCGGGCTTGCGCTCGCGTCGCTCTACGGGTTTCACCGGCTGGAACGATTCCTGATTCGTGATCCGCGATTCGCGCTGAACGGCGAGGAAGGCTCGTGGGAGACGCCGACGCTCACCATCGCCGGCGCGACCCACGCGTCGCGACGCCAGATTGAAGCGGTGTTCGCCGAGGATTCGGGCCGCAGCGTGTACCTGGTTCCGATGGGGGATCGCCGGCTCTCGCTGCGCTCGGTGAGCTGGATTCGCGACGCGTCGATCGAGCGAATGTGGCCGAACCGCATGATCGTGCGCGTTTCCGAACGGGTTCCCGCCGCGTTCGTCGCGCTCGCGCCGTCGCGCTTCGGCCTGATCGATGAAGACGGCGTGATTCTGCCGCCGGCGCCGGACCGGTTCGCGCTCCCCGTGCTCGCGGGCGTGCGCGCGTCCGATCCCATCGAGGAACGCCGCAGACGCGTGCAGCGCATGCTGCGGCTCACGCGCGAACTGGGCGACGCCGCATCGAAACTTTCGCAGGTGGATGTCTCCGATCCGGACGATCTTAAAGTGACGCTCGAGTGGGACGGGCGCGTGCTGGCGCTGCTCCTGGGCGATCACGACTTCGCGGCCCGCTATGCGAATTTTGTCCGCAATTATTCCGAGATTCAGCGGCGCCTGCCGGGCGCGCGGACGCTCGATCTGCGCCTGGAAGACCGCATCACGGTGGTGGAATAAATGGCCGCCAGGATCCAGCTCGCGATTGGCATCGACGCCGGAAGCGCCCGGACGCGGTGCATCATCTGCGCGCTCGAAGGCGATCATATCCGCTACCTGTCGCATGGTCTCGCGACCTCGGCCGGCTGGGCCAAGGGCCGCGTCACCGATCAGGACGCGCTCGCCGAATCGATTCGCGCGGCGGTGGTCGATGCCGAGCACGGCACCACGACTTCGGTGGAGAGCGCGGTGGTGGGCGTCGGCGGAATGGGCGTTTCCGGCGCGCAGGGCCGCGGGCTCTACGAATTCGGCCGGCCGCGTGAAGTCGACGCCGAAGACATGGCGTTCGCCGTGCGGCGCGCCTCCCAGGTCCTGCTCGAGCCGGACCGGCTGCTGCTCCACGTTCTGCCGCAGGACTTCACGCTCGACGGCCGCGCCGGCTATCGCAAGCCGCACAAAGGAGTATGCTCGCGCCTGGAGGCCAACGTCCACATCGTGACGGCTTCGTTCCAGGAACATCAGGCGGTGATCGCGGCGGCGCACCTGGCCGGCATCGCCGTCGAAGAGACCGTGTTTGAGCCGATGGCGGCGGCCTACGCGTGCGTCTATCAGGAGGAGCGCGCGCGCGGCGTCGCGGTGATCGATATCGGCCTGCATTCGACCGACATGGTGGTCTATGACGGCGACGCGCTGCTGCTCGCCTCGAGCATTCCGGTGTGGTCGGACCATCTGACGCGGGACATCGCGGCGATCTTCAAGGTCACCTACGAAGACGCGGAATGTTTGAAACAACAGTACGGCTGCGCGTTGCTGGGATTGACCGCGGATTCGAGCCTGATCGAGGTGCCGTCGCCGGAGGGCCGTCCTCCGCGCGAGGCGCGCAGGAGCGAGCTGAACGAGATCCTGGAGGCCCGCGCCGAAGAGCTGTTTCTGTACGTTCGCGCCGAGCTTCAGCGCGTGGGCATGGAGCGGAGTCTGCTGGAAGGGGTGGTGCTCACCGGCGGCGGCGCATTCCTGAACGGCATGTGCGATATGGCCGAGCGCATTCTCAACTGCCAGGCCGGCAACGGGCTGGCCAAGGGAATCAGCGGCTGGCCGGAAGAGTTGAAGAATCCCGCGTGGACCACCGCCGCGGGTCTGGCGATGTATTCGGCGAAGTTGAAACTGCATCAACCGCCCCGGCGGCGGCTACCGGGGCTGATGGGTTGGGTTGCAAGGTGAAAGTTAAAAGGAGCACTGAATGGCACTGGATGCGTTGAAGTTCACGATTGAGGAAGAAATCGCGCCCAAGACCAGGATTCGCGTCTTCGGCGTGGGCGGCGGCGGCTCAAATGCAGTCGCGCGCATGTTGAACGAAGGTCTCGCCGGCGTCGAATTCGCCGTGCTCAACACCGATGTGCAGGCGCTTTCGGCGTCACCCGTCTCAAATCAGCTTGCCATCGGCTCGAAGATGACCAATGGATTGGGCGCGGGCTCCGATCCGCAGGTCGGCCGGCAGGCGGCGCTTGAAGACACCGAGAAGATCATCGATCTGCTCGAGGGCGCGGACATGGTTTTCGTCACCGCGGGACTCGGCGGCGGCACGGGAACGGGTGCTGCGCCGGTGGTTGCCTCGCTCGCCAAGGAACTCGGCGCGCTGACGGTGGCGGTGGTCACCAAGCCGTTCGCGTTTGAAGGACCGAAGCGGCGCAGGCAGGCCGACTACGGACTCGCCGAGCTGGCGAGCGTGGTCGACACGGTGATCACCATCCCCAACGATCAACTGCTCGATCTGGTTCCCAAGGGCACCAGCTTTTTTGAAGCGTTCCGCGTCGCCGACGATGTGCTGCGGCAGGCGGTGCAGGGGATCAGCGACATCATCACCACTCCGGGCCTGATCAATCGCGATTTTTCCGACATCCGCAACATCATGCTGGGCATGGGCTACGCGATGATGGGGACGGCGTCGGCGCGCGGCGAAGGCGCGGCCGTGATGGCGGCGGAAAAGGCGATCAGTTGCCCGCTGATGGAAGCGGGCGGTGTGCGCGGCGCGCGCGGCGTGCTGATCAACATCACCGGCTCGAGCCGCCTCAGCCTGCACGAAGTGAACGAGGCCTGCACGCTGATTCGCGAGGCCGCGCAGAACGAAGACGTACAGATCAATTTCGGCGTGGTGATGAACGAGGCCATGGGCGAGGAAGTCAAGATCACGGTGATCGCCACTGGATTTGAGCGCGAGAATCTTCCGGCGATCGAGCGGAGGAGCGCTCGCGCTTCAGCGTCAGCCCTAGCGCCCGCGCCAGCCCGCGAGATCGCCCTCGCGCCCGAGCCTTCGCCGCAGATGGAGCTGCCCGCGCCGGACCCGGTGTTGGTCGAAGCCGCGCCACCGGTCGAAGTGGAGCCGGTACACGAAGAGCCGCCGATGCAGATGGCCGCCGCGGCGAACGGCAGCCCGCAACCGCCCGAGCCGATGTTCGACGATCTGGACGTCCCGGCGATTTTGCGTCGCGATCGAAGGCTGATTCAATAGCCGTTAATAAACGTGAAGCACGTTAATAAAACATTCATGTTCATTCACGTTCATTAACGGCCAGAAGGTGCAGCACGACGCTTCGGCGATGCGGCGCGCTGCGGTGCTCGAACAAATAGATTCCCTGCCACGTGCCGAGGGCCATTCGTCCGCCGATCACGGGAATCGACAGGCTGGTCTCGGTCAGCGCAGTGCGAATATGTGCCGGCATATCGTCCGGGCCTTCGGCGGCGTGGCGATAATGCGGGTCGTTTTCAGGGACATCTTCTGGTACGAGGCGCTCGAAGTAATCCGCGAGATCTAGCACCACGTCGGGATCGGCGTTCTCCTGAATCACGAGCGATGCCGAGGTGTGCTGGCAGAAGATGGTAAGCAAGCCGGTCCCGGCCTCGCACGAAGCCACCCACTTCGCCACATCTCTCGTGAAGGGATAAAATCCCTTGCCGCGCGTCCGAATTTCGAGCGAGTGTGAATGCTGCTTCACAAGGATCGTCCCGTCACCTTCCAGCCATCAAGGTCGCCTGGAAGATTGAGATCCCAGTGCAAGAAAAACTCGGCAGCTTGGCGGGCCGTGTTGAATACTCGCTCGCCCGAACCTGCCACAGTGCGATGTTTTGATGACAGACCGTGCGCGGACCGATACACGAATCGACCGTCGGATGTCCGTTCGACGTCGCGCGTTCGTCAACCGGCTCCTCCGCCCGATGTTCGTGGTACTCGCGAGGGAACCATTTGTTCTCTTGCAACAGATCTGTCAGATGCTGAAGAACCGCCTCGAACGGAATGGGCGGATGCGGCCAAAGTCCAAGCGCCAACCGCTCCGGCATATTCAGATGCTCGCCTCTCAAGCGCCGCGGGTCCATCCGGAGGCCAGTTATTCGACCGTAACGCTCTTGGCCAGATTGCGCGGCTGATCGACGTCGCACCCGCGCCGGATGGCGATGTGATAGGCGAGCAGTTGCAGCGGGACCACTTCGAGAATCGGCAGCAGCATCTCGTGCGTCGAGCCGACCGTGATCACGTGGTCGGCTACCTTCGAGATCTCCTCGTCGCCTTCGCAGGCGATCGCCACCACCAGACCCTCGCGCGCCTTCACTTCCTGAATGTTCGATAGCGTTTTTTCGTAAAGCACGCGGGACATCTCGTCGGTCTTATCGTGCGTCGCCAGCACGACTACCGGAAGATTGCCGTCGATCAGTGCGTTCGGGCCGTGTTTCATCTCGCCGGCGGGATAGCCTTCGGCGTGGATGTAGGAGATTTCCTTCAGCTTGAGCGCGCCTTCGAGCGCAACCGGAAAATGCACGCCGCGGCCGAGATATAAGAAATCGGTGGCGCGGAACAAAGCCTTGCTGAGCTCTTCGTAAATCGAATCGCGGCGCAGAATCTCTTCGAGCTGCGCCGGCACGCGCAGCAACTGATCCACCAACTTCGAGGAGGTCGCGGCGTCGAGCGATTCGCGCGTCTGCCCCAGATACATCGCGAGCACGAACAGCGCGGTCAACTGCGCGGTGAAAGTCTTGGTGGCCGCCACGCCGATCTCCGGGCCCGCGTGGGTGATCAGCGTGCCCGCGGCCTCGCGCGTCATCATGGACCCCACCACGTTGCAGATGGCCAGCGTCTTCGATCCCTTGTGCTTGGCTTCGCGCTGCGCGGCGAGCGTGTCGGCGGTTTCGCCGGACTGCGAAATCACCACCGTCAGCGTGTGCTTGTCGATGATCGGATTGCGATACCGGAACTCGCTGCCGTAATCCACCTCGACCGGAATGCGCGCCAGCTTTTCCAGCATGAATTTCCCGGCCACCGCGGCGTGCCAACTGGTGCCGCACGCAATGATGCGCACCTGGCGGAACTCTTTGAACTCGCGCGTCGAGATGTCCATCTCGTCGAGGAAAATGCGGCCGGACTCCTGGCCGACGCGCCCGAGCGTGGTGTCGCGCACCGCGCGCGGCTGCTCAAAAATTTCCTTGAGCATGAAGTGCTTATAGCCGCCCTTTTCGGCCATAATCGGGTCCCACAAAATGTGCGACACCTGGCGTCTGACCGGCCGGCCGTTGAAATCGGTGAGGTGCACGCCCGCGTTGGTCAGCACGGCCACGTCGCCGTCGGCCAGGAAAAACATGTCGCGGGTGTGGCTCAAGATCGCGGGCACGTCCGAGGCGACGAAGTATTCGCCGTCGCCCAGGCCCACCACCACCGGCGGCCCCTGCCGCGCCGCGACGATCTTATTTGGATCCTTGCGCGAGATTACGCTCAGCGCAAACACGCCGGTCAACTGCCGGACCGCGTCGCGCACGGCGTTTTCAAGGTTCCCGTCGTAATATTTTTCGACCAGGTGCGCGATCACCTCGGTGTCGGTCTCGGTGCAGAAGCGGTGGCCCTCGGCGGTGAGCTGCTGTTTTAACGCCAGATAATTTTCGACGATGCCGTTGTGCACGACCACGATATCGCCGCGGCAGTCGCGGTGCGGATGCGCGTTTTCCTCGGTCGGGCGGCCGTGCGTCGCCCAGCGCGTGTGCCCGATGCCGTAGCGGCCCTCGATGGGGCTCAGGCGCAGCGCGTCTTCGAGGTTCCGGAGCTTGCCCTGCGCGCGCCGGACTGCCAGCGTGCCGTCTTCTTCGAGCACCGCGATTCCGGCCGAATCATAGCCGCGATACTCCAGCCGCTTCAAACCGTCGAGAATGATGGGCACGGCCTTGCGGCCGCCGATGTAGCCTACGATTCCGCACATAATTTAAGTCCAAATTCAATCCAAGAACTCCACCCGGTATTCTTCAATGACCGGATTCGCCAAAACGTCGCGGGCGATCTGATCCATCTCGCGTTCCGCCTGATCGCGCGCCTGGGGCGCGATCTCGACATCGAAAAACTTGCCCTGCCGCACTCCCTGAATGGAGGTGTGCCCGAGCCCGTTCAGGGCGCCGCAAATGGTCTGTCCCTGCGGATCGAGCACGGTACTCTTGAAAGATACGTAGACGCGAGCTTTCATGTCCCTTTTATTGTAGAGGCACCGGCGGCGGCCCCGTTACAGCGCCAGCATGAATTTCGCGGCTATCATAGATAGCAAGGGAGAACGCGCCATCGTCACGGTCTCGGTTCTTGCGTCGTCGAGCGCCGGCAACTCGACGCTAGTGGCGACCGAGCGCACGCGCCTGCTGGTCGACGCGGGCTTGAGCCGGAAGGAAACTTTCGAGCGGATGTCAGCGGCCGGCATCGCTCCCGAATCGCTTACCGCGATTCTCATCACGCACGAGCATATCGATCACATTTCCGGCCTCCAGGCGATCGCGCGAAAGCTGGGGATTCCGGTGTATCTTTCGCGGCTGACCGCGCCGGCGATTCCCTGGGGCGAATTCACGCCCGCGCTTGAAATCTTCGCCGCGGGCGCGAGCTTCACGATCGGCGATATCGACGTCACCAGTTTCACCATCCCGCACGACGCAGCCGACCCGGTCGGATTTTCGTTCCGCGCCGAGGGCGTCAAGATTTCGATCGCCACCGACCTCGGCTACCTGCCCGATTCGATCGCGTTTCATCTGCGCGGCTCGGATGTACTGCTGCTTGAATCCAATCACGACTTGGAAATGCTCAAGGTCGGGCCATATCCCTGGGCGGTGAAGCAGCGCGTGATGGGCCGGATGGGCCACCTGTCGAACGAGGTCGCGTGCCGCTTCATCCGGGAGCAGCTCGACTCGACCACGTCGACCATCATCCTGGGGCATTTGAGCGAGCACAATAATCATCCCGCGATCGTCGAGCAGTGCGCCGCCGAAGCGCTGCGGGGACGCAGCCTGTTCACGCGGCTGCTGATCGCGGGCGCCCGGAGCGCGACCGAAACCATCGTTTACTGAGGGGCCAGGGGTCAGGCCAGGGGCCAGGGAAACGCTGACGGCCGTCAGGTTCTTATTCTGACTCCTGACTTCTGACTCCTGACTTCTGACTCCTGTATTCTGGTTTTTTGATTCCCCGCTACACGCGCCCCGAAATGGGCCGCATCTTCTCCGACGAAAACCGCTTCGCGCAGTGGCTCGAAGTCGAGCTGGCCGCAAGCGAAGCGCTCGCTGAGACCGGCCAGGTCCCGCGCGAAGCCGCGCAGGCCTTGCGCCGGCACGCCGCTTTCGATCTCGCGCGCATCGCCCAAATCGAGCGTGAAGTGAAGCACGACGTAATCGCCTTTACCACCGCGGTTTCCGAAAAACTGGCCGCCGCGGGCGCGGCCGACGCCTCGCGCTGGCTGCACTATGGGCTCACCTCGAACGACATCGTCGATACCGCGCAGGCGCTGGTATTAGTCGAGGCCTCGAGCCTGATCGCGAAGGAAGCCCGCGCGCTTGCCGATTCGCTCGCGCGGCGCGCGCACGAGTTCCAGCACACGCCGCAGATCGGCCGCACGCACGGCATTCACGCCGAGCCGATCACGTTCGGCTTGAAGCTGGCGCTGTGGTTCGATGAAGTGACGCGCGGCCTGGCGCGCTTTGAGACCGCGGCCGAGGACTTGCGGATCGGCAAGATTTCGGGCGCGGTCGGAACCTTCGGCCACATCGGGCCCGAAGCCGAAGAAAGAATCTGCGAGCGCCTGGGCCTTGAACCGGCGCCCATCGCATCGCAGGTGATTGCGCGGGACCGTCACGCGGCATGGATCGCCTCGCTCGCGCTGATCGCCGGAACTCTCGAGAAAATCGCGCTCGAAATCCGCCATCTCCAGCGCACCGAAGTCCGCGAAGCCGAGGAACCGTTCAGCGAAGGGCAGAAGGGGTCGTCGGCGATGCCGCACAAGCGCAATCCGGTCACCGCCGAGCAGATCTGCGGACTCGCGCGCGTGATTCGGGGCAACGTAAACCCCGCGCTCGAGGATATCGCGTTGTGGCACGAGCGCGACATTTCGCACTCCTCGGTTGAGCGGGTGATTCTGGCCGATTCCGCGATCCTGGCCGATTACATGCTCGCCAAGACGCGCTGGCTGATCGACGGCCTGCGCGTCTATCCCGAGCGGATGCAGCGCAATCTGGACGCGACGCGCGGCCTGATTTTTTCCGGCCAGCTTCTGCTCGATCTCGCGGCGGCCGGAATGCTGCGGGAACAGGCGTATCGCTTAGTACAAGCGCACGCCATGGCTGCGTGGGACGCCGGGGGAGACTTTCGCGACGCCGTGGAACATGATCCGGAAATCCTTTCGTATCTGTCGATTGAAGAGATTGCTAAGGCCTTTTCCCTCAACCGGTATCTGGCAAACGTGGATCGCATCTTTGCGCGGGTCTTCACGATAAGTCATTCTGAATCATCCATATAGAGAGTACCTGAAACGATCTAAGAAATTCCGCGGGTCGGATTTGGGCGCTTTCGGTTAAACTAAAGATGCGAAGAGTTTACGCACTTCGCGAATGTGTCCAATGAGCCATCCGCAGCGCAGCCGCGATTACGATCTGGCCCGGGTTCTCCTGGTCGACGACGATCCTACGTCGCGCCTGACACTCAAGACCGTGCTTGAAGCCGGCGGCTATAATGTGGACGCGGCAGCCAGCGCCGCCGAAGCCGTCGGGAAGCTGGATGAGGGCGAATACGAGCTTGTTTTGAGCGACTTGCAAATGGAGTCGCCGGAAGCCGGGCGCCAAGTCATCGCGCACGCCCGCATGATGGACTACAAGCCCGCGACGGCGCTGATCACCACTTACCAGAACTTCAAACCCGCTCCCACCCGGCATCACCAGAACTCCGTGCTGATCAAGCCCCAAGACATTCCGGAGCTGCTCGGAAAGGTCGCCGACCTCATCAGCCAGCGCGCCACCCGGCGCCTCGAACGTGAACTTCGGCTGGCCGGCGTCTAAGGTTTACCTCCTACTCTATGCCTTGAGGGGTATTGTATTCCCGAAAGGGACTATAGTACATTCGTAGGTACATTCGTAAGGCACGCCCGGGCAGACGGGCGAGCAAGGGACGGAGGAAAATTGAAACGCTGGATTTGTGTATTGGGCCTCATTTCGCTCGGCGGAACGCTGTGCCGAGGGAACACCACCTACACGGTGACCATCACCGTAGTCGAGGACGAGATGGACAACCTGATTTTTCAGGGCGATACCCTATCCTGGGATCACCTTGCCGGGTTCGCCAACGGAGGGGTTTGCGCCACGGTAAACCCGAGTGGGGGCTGCGCGACGACTGGCCACGTCTCTGAGATTGACTATGCCGGAAATACCGTAAATCCCAACAATCCCCTGATACTTGTGTCCGGGACCGACTCATCCAACGCGACGCTCGATTTCAACGCTGGCTGGTATAACGGGATGCAGGGCTTTGCGTGCACCAGCGATGGTAGCGCCGGAGCGGCCGCCGTATTGCCGTGCCCCTTCACGCCGCCCGCCGGATTTGATTTCGTGTTGCCGTATTCACTGAACGCTCTGATTGGACCGGTTACGCTCACCGTTCTCGAGTGCGCGGGCCAAGCTGGGTCAACCTGTCCCGGTAGCGTCATTCTTGGTACGCGAGACCCGACCCCGACGCTTACCCAGCCGACCGGCGGCAATGGCGAGACAGCCACGGTCGTACTTAACGACGAGCCCGACAGCGGGACGCATACGTTCGAGTTCGAGCTCGCCTGGACGGTGACTCCGGAGCCTGGAACCGCGGCCCTGGGGGGTCTGGGCCTGATCGCGCTGGCGCTGGTGGCGCGCCATCGGCGGCGCAGCATGACGAGCTATTCGAGCCGGTAAATCTCTTCTTCGAGATGATCGAGCGCGCCCGTAAAGAAATGATCCCGCGCTTCAATCAGGATCAGGCGTTTGGGTTCCTCGAGCGACGCGACCATCGCCTGGATCATCGCGACCGGCCCGAATTCGTCATGCGTGCTTTGCACGAAGATCCGGGGGACCGGCGCGTCTAGACCGGTCGTGTCCTGGTAGATCGTCGGAAATCCAGCGGCGATAATGCGTTTCGTGCCGCCCGGATTCCGGCTGGCTTGCTCCCGGCCGAGGCGCAGCACCAGCCGCGATCCGAAGGAGAACCCGGCGAGCGTGCGCGGGATCTCCGGATAACGGCTGCGCAGGTACTCGATCCCGGCGCGGGCGTCATCGAGCTCGCCCTCGCCCTCCGCATAGGCGCCTTCGCTCAGATTCACGCCGCGATAGTTGAAGCGCAGCACCACCGCGCCCGCGCGGCGCAACCCGCGCGCGATCCTATAGACGACCTTGTTGTGCATGGTCCCGCCGTGGCGCGGATGCGGATGGCAGACGAGCGCGGCCTCGCGAGGCGCGCCCGCCTCAGGCTCCTCGAGCAGCGCCTCCAGACGCCCGGCGGGACCCTCCAGAAACAGGCTTTCTATTTTGCGCGCCATCTTATTCATGATCCCGCACTTACAAGTCTTACCGGTCTCTCATTACGGCGGTACCAGGGAATTGAGGCGGGACTCCTATTGCCCGATCACGCGCCGGCTGGCATCCTCGTATCACGATGGGTTTAGCCACAATGGGTCCGACTGGTAGCCAATCCGATCGACGCGCCGCCAAGCGCCTGCTGATCGAGCGCGATCTGCAATATCGCGTGCTCAACCGCCGCGAGGGCGAACCCGAGGGCCTCGGAAAAACGCTCAACATCTCGAGCTCCGGGATTCTGTTCACCACCGATCAAACCCTGCTTCCAGGCCGTCGCATGGAGCTTTCCATCAATTGGCCGGCGCATCTGGACGACCGCTGCGCGTTGAAGCTGGTGGCTCGCGGGCGAGTGGTGCGGTATGAAGGAAACGCCGCCGCGATCGAGATCATCCAGCACGAATTCCGCACGCGATCGACGCGCAGCTCGCCTGGCGCGGAGACGCGCGGCGCCCCGAACGAATCCTAGACATTTAGAGCTCTCTGACTGCCTCCTCAACCCTGCCGGCGAGCTCCGCGAACGAATCCCCGCGGAGCTCGATCGGCCGACCGATCCGGACCTCGACGCGGCCCATGTGCGGCCACCTGGCATGGCGATTGAGCACGCGATCGAGACCTTCAATGCGAATCGGCACCACCGGCGCGCGAAGATGCGAGGCAATCATCCCGACGCCCGGCTGAAACGGATGAATCTCGCCGTGCTCAGAGCGGTCGCCTTCGGGAAAAATCAGAATCGACCAGCCTTGCTCAGCCAGCTCGCCCATGTAGCGGATGGCCTCGCCCGCGCCGGCCTGGCGCTGCGGGATGGGAAAGGCGTTAAAGAAGAACGTCGAGAGGCGATACCAGAGGCTGTTGACGAATCGCTCGCGCACGGTGTGGCTACCGGGGAAGAAATGCGCGTCGAAGAATTCCTTGGCCATCGCCGTCGCGACGCGATAGCGCCAGCGCGCGGGAAGGCTCGCGAGAATCACCGGGACATCGAAATGGCTCTGATGATTCGACGCGAAAATAACCGGGCCGCGCAGGGCCTCGAGATGTTCGCGGCCGGAGACGCGTATGTGCGCGAAAATGCGCGCGAGTGGCAGGAGCCAAAACGGCAGAGCCACGCGGCGGACGGCGCGCGCGATCCAGCCGCGATTATAGGCGGGAAATTTGATCGGCTCCGGCGGCACGCGTTCGCCCGAGCCGGCCGATTTCGTCAGATCCGCAACCGTCTGGGTCGATGAAAACGCTCTTTCGTCGATTCCAGCCTCGAATTTCTGCTCGAGATCCATCATCAACT
>Ga0182024_10011671_pt1 | contig 17580 bp, 25 predicted proteins | sample P32metaG_FD_120480 | JGI IMG/M metagenome (GOLD analysis project Ga0182024, IMG submission 120480) | Permafrost microbial communities from Stordalen Mire, Sweden - P3-2 metaG (Illumina Assembly) | ecosystem: Environmental > Terrestrial > Soil > Wetlands > Permafrost | place: Sweden: Stordalen... | reverse complement strand
GGTGAAGGCAAAAAATCTGGCGGCGATGCCAGAGGTGAAGGCAAAAAATCTGGCGGCGGTGCCAGCGGTGAAGGCAAAAAATCTGGCGGCGATGCCAGAGGTGAAGGCAAAAAATCTGGCGGCGATGCCAGAGGCGACGAAGGCAGAAAATCTGGCGGCGGTGCCAGCGGTGAAGACAAAAAATCCGGCGGCTAGATGTCCAAGCATCAGACAAAGCGAGCAGCTGCAGTGCAGAAGCAGGCCAAGCTTGAGATGCTGCTGTCCAAGCTAAGCACTGACTATGAAGCCGCCACATTTCATCAGAACGTTGTAGTCGCAGATTGCTTGAACAAGGCCTGCGCCGCCATGATGATGGCGTCCAACCATTTGTTTGCCAACCGGCTCGATCAGTTTCTTCGGGTCTCGAATGGTGCCTGGTTGCTGATCGACTTTGGCAGGCGACTTCTTGATGCTGATGCTGTCGAGCATTTGTTGGGTGAAAGCGAGTATCTGGAATTAAATGAAACCGTAGTGTCGCCTACGGTGTCAGTCGACGGCGGCTTTGCCGATCTCGAAAAGGAGATTTTAAAGTTGCGATCGGTGCTCAGAGACAGAAAAAAGGTTGATTGAGCATGAAATTTTTCCACAGATTTCAACTGCAATTGATTGAGTGGGCCGCCAAGCGCCAGGCGAAAACGAATCTTGACCTGCTTGTGGACTCGATGGCTAATTCGAACCAACTAATGCAGCTAATCAGAGACAGCGTTTTTCGCGCGGACGCGCAGCAACATATTGATAGCGCCGACCGAGATTATCGCGCCGCGGTCCGTAGTTTCAAAGACGACGAATTCGATGAATGCAACGAATTTATCGATCGCGGAATGCTCCATTTGGAAATCGCACAGTTTCAACTGCGCGGCCGTGGAGATGAGGCATACGAGCCGCGCTTCGACGAGGGCAGTGCGGAGCATCTGGTGGCGCACCTATCGCGGTCGCTAACCGGCACTAAACTGGCGATTGAATACTGTAATTGCACTGTGAGAGAGCCGGTAAAGAATGGCTTGATTTCGGTCACCGCACTATTCAAGGAAGCCGCTGAAAGCTTGCTTGACGACGAGCCGGAGGCAGCCCGCCGCACTGCTTGTGGTGGCTTACTTTACCTTCACCGCATCTCCATGCAGCTGGAAGTGGATAACCAGCGAACCATCGCCGACATCACAATTCCTCACTCCGGTAAACTGGAGAAAAGAGTCAAAGAGTTATCGGAGCGGCTTGCCAGTTGCCAACGGTCGTTTGCGTCTGCGGGATTGCCGATCTCGGCCAGAGTCCGTTCGCACTTCGCCCAGGCTGAGAGAGATTTGTGCATCTCCATAGACAACATTGTTGAAGGCGATTCAGAAGAGATAGACTCCACAGTTTCGGCCGGGTTGATGGAGGTCAAGCTAGCGGAGAAATTTTTCCTGGCGGCTACAGGTTCTCGCCCTGAAGAGAAGCAGAACTTGCCAATGTACATGGCTCCACTGGAATTTAAGGCAATTGCCCATCAGCTTTTGCATGCCATTAAGAGGATGAAGGTTCGGCAACCAGATCTGGTGGAAAAGCATCTGAACGCGGCGGTCAGATACTACGAAGCGGCAGTGGCTAAATTCTCGCAATCCGATTTTTCCGAATCTGACCGACTTGCCAGAGCTGCTTATCTAGACCTCGATTATGCCAGGCAGGTGGCTCTGTCAAAGAAGCCTCCCAGATATCTCGATATCTAAAAGATATTGGTGATATCGGCAAATCGCTACACCACATGTGGTGCCTGTATTTTTTCACATGATTACCAGAGTGTCACTGCATGCGGTGTTGCGGAAAGCTTCGCCACGTTTTAGGAAGCAAGTCCATGGGATGAAGAAGTCAAGTCTTGCTCTTTGGTTCCTAGCCGCTAGACTGGCTTGTGTAAACGGTTTGGACGTTATCGATCACTGTCTGATATTGCTGGAACATTTCTAAGTGGTACCACGATCAATACGTCATCAATGGTAGTTTGTTTCTTTATCGGCATACAGCAGCATGCCACTAGATATGGAGTTTGAATGCAAGACGAAACTTTGCCCGCGAATCTGCTCAAGCGCATTGAAGAACTTCGTGGACGTGAAGCAAGTTATTGGGAAGACGAACTTTACTCGTCGGAAGCGATCACCAATCCAACTTATCGCGAAACGCTTGAGCGTTCCTTCAATCTAGATCCACTGGGTCCGCTACCCGATTAGTCGGTTTAGATCTCCGTCCCCTGACTTCGACCGATATCGTATCAGTCCGCCTATGAAGCGAACAGCTCTTGCAGCGTTTGGCAAACTTGGAGCTGGACGTGTTTGTCAATCGTTCCCAGGCAATTGATCAAATGTGCTTGATCAATTGCTTGAAGTTGATCGAGCACGATCTGGCCGTTTCGTCCTTGAAACGTCACCGGTAACCTCGTGGGATAGTTCCGCCCCTTGGTAGTCATTGGAGCGATGATCACAGTGCCGATATTGGTCGAAGTGCATTGAAAATCCCGGTGCTGTGTCTGAAATTTCAAGGTACAATGGTGGCATGCTTGTTGAAAGACTGGCGGCCGAATCGGCTCTTAAAACTGCTCTGCGGCGCAGCAGTGCAGTAGCGCTGATCGGTCCAAGACAATGTGGCAAGACCACTTTGTGCCGCCAGTTCGTGTCGGCTGATTCGATCAATTATTTCGACTTGGAAGATCCGGTCAGTTTGGCAAGGCTGGACGAGCCAATGACTGCACTCGCCGACCTTACCGGTCTGGTTGTTATCGATGAGATTCAGAGACGACCTGAGCTGTTTCCGGTCTTGCGGGTGCTTATCGACCGGGATCCCACACCTGGGCGTTTCTTGATTTTGGGAAGTGCCTCTCTCCATCTCTTGAGACAGTCGTCGGAATCACTTGCTGGGCGACTCGAAATAATTCAGTTAGCGGGCTTTTCGGTTGCGGAAGTGGGAGCTGCCGCAATGAAGGCACAGTGGTTACGAGGAGGTTTTCCCCGGTCTTTCCTGGCGACTTCGGATAGCGACAGCTTCGCATGGCGCAAGAATTTTATACAAACGTTCCTGGAAAGAGACATACCTCAAATAGGCGTAAGGATTCAAGCCAGCAGTTTGCAGAGATTCTGGACGATGCTAGCTCATTATCACGGACAGATCTGGAATGCCTCAGAACTCGCTCGAGCCATGAACGTCAATGAATCGACCACTCGGAAATATGTTGATCTGCTCGAGGATTTGTTCATGGTTCGCCAACTGCAGCCGTGGCATGCCAATCTCAAGAAAAGACAGGTGAAAGCTCCGAAGGTCTACTTGCGCGATTCTGGAATACTGCACAACTTGCTAGGAATCAAGACAATCAAAGACTTGTTGGCGCATCCAAAGAGCGGTGCATCTTGGGAAGGTTATGCTTTGGAAGAACTGTTGAAGGTCTTACCTGTTGACGAAGCTTATTTCTGGGCCACTCACTCCGGAGCTGAGCTGGACTTGCTTCTTCTCAGGGAGGGCAGAAGGTACGGTGTTGAGTTTAAGCGAGTCGATGCACCACATCTAACACCATCGATGAAGACTTCGTTCCAAGACCTGGGGCTTGAACATTTGACAGTACTTTATCCTGGCGACAAGGGTTATAAGCTCACAGACCAAATCAGTGTGCTGCCGCTTAAGGCTCTGGCAACTGACGAAGTGACGCAGATTGTCTCCCCACGATAGAAACAGGAGAAGTGTTCGAAGGAACTAAATCAATAGATGCCATGAAGCTTGTACAGCAAATCTTTACGGGGAGGTGAGTGAATTAGCAAAGACTGTTCTACCTGATCGCTTGTTCGTGTTCGGCGATGAAGTTGATACCACGAATCGTCAGCTGCGGATCGTAGTGCTCGATCGCCTTAGTGAGCGGTCGTATATGCTTGGAATATCCGCCGGTCGCGATTACTGTGGCGTCCTGACCGAGCGTTTCTTTTGTGGTTTTGACCCAATGCTCGACTATCCCCACGTGAGCGAGCAAGCAACCACCGGTGATGGCATCCTGGGTGTCCTGCGCCAGTGACTTTGGATTCCGTTTGATGAATGCGTATTGCATGTTCGGCAGCTGGGCCGTCGAATTATGCAGGGTTTCAAACGTCTTCCCCAGCCCGAGCGTGATTAGCCCACCGAGAAACTTGCCCTGCTGATTGACGGCAGTGAGCGTGGTGGCAGTGCCGAAGTCCAGCTCGATGGCGGGAGCTGAGCGTGCGTACAACTTATACGCCGCCGCCGCATTGGCCAGACGGTCCGCCCCCAGCGATTTGTAGACTCCCTGCAAAAGCTGCTGATTTTCAGGAGTGATGTTGTAAATAGAGAAACCGGCGCTTTCCAGGCCGGCTGCGACTCTTGCATGGACGTCTGGCACTACCGAACAAAGCGCCACACTCTGCGTGGAGAAGCGCGGCGCCAGTTCAGCCAGTTCACGGCAAGCCGCCTGTGCCTCCGCACTGAGAAAGTAGCGCACATCCTTCAAGTGTCCATCGACAAAGAAGCCGCAGGCAATTCGTGTGTTGCCGATATTGATGGCTATTCGGCTGGTCATGGAAACCTCTCCCGACTGCCAGTCTGCAACCGGAGAACTCGTGCTAACGCGTAAATTAGGCAGCGGTAAGATAGTCGACCAGTCCTAACCAACCGCCTGGCTGCACCGCGGTGGCTCAAGGATCGCATATTCATCAGGAATAACCATGAAACCGGTCTCTGTATGGGATTTGACAAGAGAATACACCTTGGCATATGCTGTAACATATGCCGAACAAAGGACTACAGTGAATAACGAGCGACACGTCAAAATTTTCAAGAACGGTCGCAATCAGGCGGTGCGAATTCCCCGCGAGTTCGAGCTCCCGGGCGAGGATGCGATCATGCGCAAAGAAGGCGGGCGGCTAATCATCGAGCCGCTGCCGGCAAAATCACTCTTGGCGGTGCTCGCTACCCTAGAGCCGCTGGACGATGATTTCCCGGCAATCCCCGAGTTGGGAATCGATCCTGTCGACCTTTGATGCGCTATTTGCTCGATACCAACATCATTTCCGACCTCGTCCGCAATCCGCAAGGCCGAGTTGTGCGTCACATCCACGAGGTCGGGGAGGAGCAAGTATGCACGAGCATCATAGTGACAGCAGAGCTACGTTTCGGAGCCATGAAAAAGGGTTCCCCGCGACTCACATCACAACTTGAGAAAGTGCTTAGCGTCATTGATATTCTGCCGTTCGAAACGCCAGCAGACATTACTTACGGAATACTTCGCGCTCGACTCGAGCAAGCCGGCACATTGATTGGCGGCAATGATCTGCTGATCGCGGCTCAGGCCATTGCGCTTGGACTTACCCTCGTCAGTGACAACGAGAAAGAGTTTGATCGGATCGCCGAACTTCCTCGTGAGAATTGGCTGCGGCAGATCTAAAGTTGGCACCAAGGATTTGCGGGTGCTGGATCAGTTGAAGTGATTGATTCATCGGTCGGTAGATAGATATTGAACGAGTCCTTTGACCAGTCCCTCGGCAGCTCTTTGCTGCCCTGCCTCTTGCTCAAGCATTGCATATTCATCCGGATTAACCATGAAACCGATCTCTGCTAAGACGGATACCTCGGCACTAGGGCGCGTTAGCGCCAGATTCTGCCAGCGTGTGGCTAGATCGCCGAACGGCAGTTCTTGCTGCACGCCTTCTTTCAACTCGCGTGCAAGCTCGACCGCTTGCGGCTGATACCAGTAGGATGAAATGCCGTGTTCGGTCCACGGGTCCCTGCCGTCCGGCAGCGCATTATTGTGCACGGACAATAAGATATCGACGTTATTCTGGTTGGCGATTGCCACGCGTTGATCGAGTGAAACATCAGTATCTCCTGTTCGCGTCATGATCACGTGGGCTCCTTCTCTCTGCAGCAGATCGCGCAGTTTGAGAGCGATTCCCAGGTTGAATTCGGATTCCTTCTTGCCGCCGCAACCAAGTGCACCACTTTCATTGCCACCGTGGCCGGGGTCAACGCAAATCACCAACCCGTTCAATCTCTTGCTTCCGCTCGGCACCAAAGACGGTGCGGTCTTAACATGCAAATGCAGATCGGTTCCCTGATAGTTAGCCTTGAAACCCCATTGCCTCGACCCTTTCAGGTACGCGGTCATTTCGTAGACGCCGTCCGCCTGCTGCTTCCATGTTACGTGATCGAGCAGCTCACGCTCTTTGGCCCCGGGCACTATGGGCGTCACCCAATCCGTGTCAGCTGTCGCACCGTAAATCCTCATCACCAGCCGGTTGGGTTTGACGTGCTGGTCGATTTGATAAGGCAGGCGCTGGCTCAGTGGCAGGACGATATCGGCCCCATAACTATCGTTCAGCAAGTTGATTGTTCTGATCGTCGACTGTGGCAGCGGTCCTGACTCAGCATTGTCTGATTCAAACTCCATATCCTCTTTGGCGATCCAAACATGGTGCGTGCTGCTATAGAGACAGCGCAGTTGTTCTCCTTGCCAGCCATCGACGAGCAGGCGAACTCCTGCTGCGATCGGGGTGGTGCGCGATAGACCAGGACCAAGCCTCACTACTGTCTCGTCATGCCTTGTCTGGGCAAGCAGCGGTTGGAACAAAGTGGAGATTCGTCCAGCAGACGAAGCGCCTGTTGATTTGCCGTTCTTGCTCGCGGAGAATCGTGGCGCCAGATTTTGCCAGCGATCGTCGGTCGTCACTTTGTAGAAACCCATGTAAATATCGGGTGCAGAACCTGGCCAACGCTGGAAACTTTGTCCATAAGCAGCATCCATGCCCAGATTCACATTAACTGCCAGGCGCTTGCCTCCTTTCTTTTTCTTGCGAGCGCTCCTCACCGCTGCCTGAACCGCGCTCGCTGGACGCAGTTGAATCGTCCGCTTGCCGATCTGAACTTTGACATCAGCACCGGGCGTAGCGTGCACGCTTAGTTGGATGAAGTCGCCGGGCGTGACACCACGATCCTCATGCGGCTGAGCAGTCTCAATCGCCAGTTTGAATACATCTGGGCTGATTGGCGGCGCCGGCATCTCTCGTTTGACAGTGATCTCTCGCTGCTGACCCGGCGTTCCGGCGTCGTTGACAACGAAGGTGTTCGGCCCCGGCTTCAGCGTAACAACATGGGCGAAGTAGCCTCTGGCGTTCACCTTTACAGGGGCACCGTTGCACTGAAGCTTGCAGCCCGGCGGGCACGAGCCCACTATGAACGTCGAGCTGGCTGGAATAAGCAAGCCGTTGGTGGGATAAACGATGTTGATTTCTGACTGCACCATATCCAGTGCTTGAACTTTTCCCGTCTGCTGCGCCAGCAAATGGCTGCCACCGCCGCTAGTACCGCTTTCCAGCCGGCCTGAAAAAGTGGCTACATCGTCGGAGCCTCCGCCACTATCCGATTTGCTCGCAGAATCCACCTTGCAAGCCGCCAGCGAGAAACAGAACACAGCGGCCAACACGAACGGAATTCGGGCTAGCCTGATTTTCCTGGCGCTGACATTTGTGCCTTGCATATCCGGGCGCATCTTCGTTAATTGACCCCGCCGCCGCTGTATATCCATATCATGGACATTAGAGTAGCAGAACTTGAAGTAGCAATGATTCCCAAGACGTCGCGTGGTGACGAGCTTTCCTCGAGGCATTCAGCTCTGCCGGTTAGTCGTCATGGAATCGCTAGAACCTGGCAGAGTGCATCCACAACTTGCTCAAGATCGCCGGGATGTATAACATCTATAAGACTCTTTAGGCGCTGCTTGTCCAGCGCTCGGAGTTGATCGATGACTGCAATTCCTCGTCTGCCACCGCACATCACATCCACTGTGATCGGAGGATTAGCCTGTGCCTTGTCTTCCGACGTAGCAAGCGGAATTACCATAACAGTGCGTCGCCGTTGATTCACAACATCATTGCCAATCACAAGCACCGGGCGAGACTTTTGAATTTCGGCTCCTTTGCTCGGGTCGAGGTCGCCAAGATTGGCGAACCAAACCTCACCCCGCTTTGGCGCAGCACTATTACCAGGCACGATGATCGAAATGCTCGCCTACAGTATCTTCCAAATCCTGGAACTCGGCTTCTAGCTTTGCCAGCCCTGCATCTGCGTTGGCGCTATCACAAGCTCGTGCAAGTTCTGTCTCACGGCGGCGTGCTTCTTGGTCAAGTAACGTGGAAACTATCGCGCTTCGCTTACGAGAAGGTACCAGCGCAGCGAAACGTCGAAAGACGTCATCCGGTACTGTAAAGGTTTGCCTGGTTTTCTTCATACGTACTCTATTCATACTTCATATTATATCAGCGTATGGCCGATCTGGGTTTATTCGGCGGCTTGCTGTTGATGTCTGCGGCGTTTCCGCCCGCTTTGGACTCAATCAGGTTCCAAATCAAGTTCGTATTCCCACATTTTGTTTTGCCAATCGAAGACTCAAGTCAAGCTGGCCGATACTTCGTTTCTAATATCGTCAGCGTGCGATCAGCAAAAATCAGGTTCCGAATCCAGTTCGTATTCCGCTTCGTCTTCCTGCACCACATTGGCTAGACCCAAACTCTCATAAATCGCTGCCAGCGAAACTTCGAGCGGCTCGTGCAGCGATTCGAGCAATATACTATCTCCGGCTCGCACGATCGTCATCGGCCAGTGTCCGTGTTCGTCCTTTTGGTACAACTCGATGCGTTGCCGGTTCTGATAGACGACGAGATATTCTTTTAGAGAAGTGATTTGCTTGTAAGCGATCAGCTTTTCGCGTCTGTCGATCTGCCTGGTTGATGGAGATAGAACCTCGATCAGCAATATGGGGGCTGCTTTGAAGACAGATTTCGCTGAGAACGGTTCGCACGTAACCATGATGTCCGGATAGTAAAAGCTCTTTACTGTCTCAACGCGGACCTTCATGTCATTGATGTATGCTCGGCAGCTACTACGGCGCAGATGTGTATACAGAAGCACAAGCAAATTCGTGCAGATTACGTTGTGGGCGTCAGAGGCTCCCGTCATCGCAAAGATTTGGCCATCTATGTATTCATGGCGCACAGAGGCACTTTCTTCAGCTTTGAGGTAGTCTTCGACTGTTACGTATAAACTCTGGACGTGCTTGCCCATAGCATCTCCATTGTCTAAACCAGATTCAACTCACATTTTACCGTGGATTTATTGCGCCAGCTCAGGCATGTCGGTGAAGCCTTCCGTTCGCCGTGGTTCCCTTCCGTCTTGGCTCAATTACTAGCATCTTGTTTGGCGAACCGAGTGTCGTTCAATCGCCAATCGAACGGGAGCGTGAATGTTTTCATCACCGTCACGCTGGCCATGTCGACCTTTTCCTCGCGATAGAAGTTGACGAAAGCATGAGGTGTTTCATAGCGATCGGAGAACAAATCGTTGGTCCATTGAAAAAACGGCGAGATTTTGAAGGTCTTCGATGACCAGTCAAAATAGGCGTTCTTGGGATTGTTGACGAACTTATAAACTGCTGTTTTGGATTCGATTTCCAAATTTTCGCTATCGAGGGTATGGTCCACCACCGGCGGATAGCCGATGGCACCCTGGCAGACGAGGAAGATTGAGAGCGGCTCTACTTTCTTTGCCAGCGGCAGAACTTGATCTGTATAAAGATCTTGGATGGTGAATGGTTTGCCGCCGACAATGTATTGCTTCGAGCTGGGCGAATTGCCGAGCTGGCGAATTGAATTGATCGGGTAGCGCTCGCATACGCCTTCCATCACCATCAGATTGAGCGCGTCAATCCAGTACGCCAACTGATCCTTCTCATTTACCAACCTGTCGGGACTTGTGCACTTCAGCTCATCCACGGCAGCTTGCAGCTCTTTGGTCTTGCACATGGAAGCGTAGTCGACCAGATCACCTTTGACGAATTTTTTCAAAAGCACCTGATATGCGGGCTGATGCAAGGCTATGGGATGGTCGACTTTGATCAACCCGGCTTGCAAATACGCGATGCCGGTGCGAATTTCGTGGGCGAATAGGAACACAACCCCGATACCAATGATGATCAGGCTAATGTATTTCGGCTTGAGAGATTTGAGTTTCATGCCCTGATTATTGCTGTGCTGAGCACATTTTATATGTTCGGCAGATTTATCGCCCGCCAGGGTTGCGAGATGAGGGATTTCCCCATCTGTGGGCACTTTTAAGGATTAATCTCAGTCATTTGGCGGTAATATAGGCAGTATTAAGACCACTCTACGCAGGACAGTCATGGCACTTCGGAAAGAACAACCAGGAAAAGAATGGCTTGACGAGGGAATTCGCCATCTTCAAGTGCTGTGCAAGCAAGCCGTGGAGTATGCCGACGAAGGCGACGTTTTCCCGTCAGGTCTGAGCGTTGCAAGGGCAACAAAGCTAATGCGAACGTTCCAAGATGCGCATGCACCGAGGATGGCACTCACCGTAAATGGTGAGATCGCGCTGACATGGGAAAACACCGGCGATAGCTTTGAGGCGTGCGTCAAGACGGACGGCTCCGTTCTGTTCTATCGGAATAAGGAAGTAGTCACAAAGTCTAGCTTCACCAAGTACTTAAACGCCGTACCGGCCTAGAATCAGACCGATGGCGCAAAACGACGAGCCCAAAGCCGACGAGATGGTCATTCGCGGCTTGTTGAGACTACCCGATGAAATGAGCGGTCCTTTTGCGCGTCTTCACAAAGACAAGAGGGACTTCTTGCGGCGGGAGAAGTATCTGTCTACTGGTAAACCCGAAAACGGCATCTCCGTTTTTCGGAAAAAACACTTGGACTCACCACAAGAATTCTATAATCGCATAGGCTCAAAAAGAAGCCAATCGGCATCGCCGAATGCAAGCTTGGAAGTCTGACGGACAAAGGACTCAAATACACCGTAAGTGGTGAGAAGCAAGAACATCTTTCTTTGAGATGTCCTGATTGTGACATGCTAGAACGCGAGCAAGGAATCTGCAAACCGCAGACTGGTAAGACCTTCAATGATTGTCCTTTCTTTGGTCGGGACCCGCTGGATCTGAACGGACTGTTTGAAGAAGTGGAAGCGCCAGCTCCTCGCACCCTCAGCAAAAAGCGCTATTGAACAGCTCTGACATAAGTCGAGCAATAGTCCGGTTTGATGCGGCTGCGAGGGGCGGGATGTTTGCCAAGGCAAAACGACTCCTGTTGCTGCTGGTGCGTTTCATCGGCTGCGCGTGGTTAAATAAAGTCGGTTCCCGGCTGAGGTGTCGAAATGCCTGCCTCTCCTGCGTCAGTTCGACTGTTGCAACTTACGGACACGCATCTTTATGCTGACCCGGAGAAACGAATGTTTGGCGTCGACACGCACCAGACTTTGAGTGACGTGGTCGACGCGGCAATGCAGCAAGATCCGCCGGACGTCGTCATCATGACCGGCGACATCTCGCAAGACGAATCGCCCGAATCTTACGCACGCGTCTACGAAGTCGTGCGCCGCGTGGGCGTACCCATATATTATCTGCCGGGCAGCACTTGCCAAGGGAACTCCGCCGAGGTTACACCGGGCAAGTCATCGCCCTAAAAGGCTGACTACATCGCCGGGGCGTCGCCATTATCCGATTTGCTGGAGAATCCGCCTTGCAAGCAGCAAGCAGAGAAACAGAAACGCAGCCGCCAACACAAAGGAAAGTGGACCTAGCCGGACCTAGTGGGCGGTGTCTTTGCGTTCCCATTGAACTGACTGGACTCTATCCTAAGTGTCCCAGGGCCGTCTGCGAAGAAGATCGGTTAGGCCAAGACATTAACTCAGTTGTCTACCAAAGATCTGCCACAAATCATATCCTCCATCCATGACGCAAAGGAAGACATAGTGAACGGTTTGACCAGCTCCGGCCCGCAACTGAACAATTCGAATCTGTCGAGGCTGGTAGCAATCATCGCAATATGCTTGCTGCTTAAATTCCTGTGCGCCAATGCCTTCAGAGAAGCTGTGTCAACTCCTGAAACGCTTGGACCAGTTGACTTTGTTTCATACTATGAGGCAGCGGAAAGGCTTAATCGGGGATCTTCTTTGTACTCAAATGCTCAGTCTGGAGGGCTGTATGTTTATACGCCTTTACTAGCTCAATGCTTACGCTTTACGTTATTGCATAAATCTCTTGAAGTAGCCCGGCGCTTGTGGTTAGGAATAAGTATAGTGCTGCTGTGTGTGTCGATGCTTGTTTGCATAAAAGCATTTGACTTTGGCCTGGAGAAAGATCTTTCGAAGATCATTTTAGTTTTTGTGACCGGCTTTCGCTACTGGCCGACGGTCGTGGAATTTGCCATAGGCAACTCTCACATGGTTCTGTTAGCACTCGTGTCAGGAATGCTTTTGTGCAACCGGCATAAACGATGGATTCTATTGGGACTCCTGATTGGAGTTGCCGCAGCGATGAAAACCTGGTGTATTTTGTTTGTTTCCTACTTGATCATCTGCCGACAAAGAAAAGCTGCACTTGCGGCACTTGGATCATTCGCTGCATTGACTGGCATTCTGTTACAAGTCTCTGGACCAACGGCTCTCTCCGAATTTTTGAATATGACATTTTATGTTGCAAACAGATTTTCGGTTGCTGGAGCGCATGATCTCAGCACCTCTCTTCCACTTTGCCCACTGCCAATTTCTCACTCTATTTTTGGAGTGACGGGAATGTTTTTACGCGAAAACTGTTTCGGCGTCACCCCCTTTTTAAACTCAGCCCTGGCCTACGGAGGAGTATTGGTTTCGTTTGCACTAACCATAATTGGCGGATTATTGTATGCATTTAGGCTGAAACTCACGACCAACAGCGAGCATCAATTGCTGCTTAACTTCTGTATTCTATCGACTCTTTTGCTGGTACCGGTGTGCCATGTTTATACGATTGTTCTTGCGTTGCCGAGTATTTGGGCTTTGACCAGCCTCTATAAGGATCACCAGATGCGATACCAGCTTCTCATTAACGGACTGGCATTGCTAAGTTATCTAATTCTGGCAATGCCTTTAGCGTCTACATCTCCGGTCCCGCCTCAACTCAATCATGGCATCATCTCGTTGACGTTAAGTCTGCCCTTTTTAGCGGTCTTTCTGCTTTGGTGCACCATGCTTTTTGCCTTGTCGAGATCGCAGTTGCACAGCTTGACTCACTTGAATTTCAAGACAGCTCTGTTTACGGAAGCAGTGCCTTCATCTCAGCGGAAAATCTTTCGATAACGAATTGTGCTTGTCCGTCCCCATGTCCCGATACCATTGTCCGCCATTGTTACGAGAACCCAGCGCGCGCTCCGCTCAAAGATGTGTCGGCAAAATTCCTACAGTCATCAAACCGAGGCGGCCCGGTCTTAAACATTGGGTCTCATGGGCGGCAAGGAGCATGCGCGTGGTTAAATAGGACGGTCCCCGGCGTGAGGTGTTGGAATGGCTGCTCGTGCGTCAGTTCGACTGTTGCAACTTACGGACACGCATCTTTATGCTGACCCGGAGAAACGAATGTTTGGCGTCGACACGCACCAGACCTTGAGTGACGTGGTCGACGCGGCAATGCAGCAAGATCCACCGGACGTCGTCATCATGACCGGCGACATCTCGCAAGACGAATCGCCCGAATCTTACGCACGCGCCTACGAAGTCGTGCGCCGCGTGGGCGTACCCATATATTACCTGCCGGGCAACCACGACTTGCCCAGCGTCATGTCGGCGGAGTTCACAGTGGCAAGGCCGCCGTTTCGCGAGGAACGGTCGATTGCAATCGGCAATTGGCTCTTGGTTTTGTTGGATTCTACGATCGAAGGACATGTGGACGGCGCCCTCAGCAGCGCTGAACTCGAACGGCTCGATCAAACACTTGGTGCCTATCGCGATCATTTTGCCATGGTCTGCTTGCACCACAATCCCTTTTCGATCGGCGCCGGAGCTTTCAACGAAATCGGCTTGGCCAACGGCGATCAGCTTTTTGCGGTGACCGATAAACACAAGAACGTGCGCGTTGTGCTTTGCGGACACGTACATCAAGAGTTCGCGGCGCAACGCAACGACGTCACCCTGCTAACCAGTCCTTCAACTTGCATTCAGTTCAAACCGGGTTCTCCTGACTTCGCGCTCGATGCTCGGCCGCCCGGATTTCGCAAATTCCTCTTGCATCACGACGGCACGTTTGAGTCCAACGTGCGCTGGCTGCCTCAGTTGCCAACCGGTATCGATCTTGAGAGAAAACTCAGCAAGCAATAAATGACAAGCGCTTAAATGCAGAAAATTCTGTCGATTCTCTAATCGCAAGCCTATAAACTTAGTACAGTAATCTGGGGTGATCGTCACCAGACGAGGGAGCTTTACTATGTATCTGATCCTGTTCTTGGTTTCATTCTTTATCTGCGGCCCGGCCTTCGCCACGCCCGCGCCCTCCACACCTGAGCTCGATGCGGGAACGCTGGGCGCGCTGACGTCAGGAATTACCGGAGCATACTTTGCCTATCGCATGTATCGACTGAAAAACAAGCGTTAGGAATTGAGGAGTAATCGATGTTTGCATTTTTGTTTTTATTGCTGACAGCTGTTGTCTGCTTTCCCGCATACGCTGGTCTTCCCCCGTCTACTCCGGAACTTGATGCGGGAACGCTGGGTGCGTTGACCTCGGGCATTACCGGAGCATATTTTGCCTATCGTTTGTATAGACTCAAATCCAAGCGCTAGATGAGAGGAACTGTTTGATGATTGCTTTGGCTCTTCTGTTGCTAACATTCGTCGGGTGCCTTCCCGCTTTTGCAGGGGGGGGGTTGGTGGACCTTCAGCGCCTGAACTTGACGCGGGAACGCTGGGTGCGTTGACCTCAGGAATTACTGGCGCATACTTTGTCTATCGCTTGTACCGGTTGAAATCGAAGAAGTAGCAGACATCTGCGGAATGGCGCCATTGCCGGTTAGATCGCCGTGCGGTAAAGATCGGCTGCTGTTTTAGTCAATATTTGAATATCGTGTTGCGTTTCATTGGAACGGCTAATCACTATTTGCATCTCTCTGCAAACAGGAACTTTGGGCATGCCCCCGGTGACAAGAGTCTTTCTCCACTCCCATCGGTCGGCACCAGTTTTTTGTCCAGTTTGAAACCAGAGGAGTGCCAGGCTGCGCTTCTTGTTGTGAGTAGTGGCAATGATTTGCGCGCTCACAGGGCGGGCGGATGTTTCTATTTGAACTTTTTGAAGAAACTCAGGGTTGTACCCATTGGCGATCCAACAATCGGTGAAATCGTGAATCTGGCTGAAGATGGACGTCTGCCTGACCATGACGGTAAGAAGACTGCCCGATGGAGTGACGTAATGTCGATAGACAAGATCGGGCTGTTCGATGTCGTTGGCGAAGAGCTTGTGTCTTGCACCGCCTAGTTCCTCCGGCAATGTCACTGGATGCAGCGACTTAACGCGCTCAGCCTGCGCCATCTCCTGCTGAAAGGCACCGGCGGCGATACCGGGGAACGCGAGCGACGCAGTGACAATCAAATTAAGCAGAAGTTGTTTGTTCTGCACCACGCAGGCGACCTCCGACGAAAAACAGGAATACCAAGCCCATCGGCACGAGTATCGCTTCCAGATTCGCATGAATCGCCAATGCTTGATCTGTTGAAATATAGTATGCCACCAATGCGGTAACGAAGAGACGCACCACATTTAGTGCCATTGTCACTAGCGCGATGCAAATGCACATTATTGCGTAAGCGCTGGGGCGAAAGCGCTCGAACAGTTGCCAGATGCCAAACGCGAAAAGAAAACTGATCCACATATTCAACCCGCTGCAACCAGGCGCGACATCGAACGGCTGCCCGCGCACGATGAAGGTGTGTCCGATGCTTGATATTGGGATAAAGAGATGAGAAAGCTCGACTGAGCCGTTGGTAGTAATCATCTGCAATGGCAAACTAATTTTCAATCGTAGATCATTGGGCATGTCTGGAATCAGAAAGCACGAAAACAGCATGATGGGAAGGTAATGTCGCACTTTTGCGGATCCACGCACCGCCCAAATGAACGCGGAGATAATGGCAATGATTGAAGTACTGTAAAAAATCGCCATGTGCAATAAATAGGCGGCAAAACTTACCGCAGACAGCAAGGCCAAAGAAAACGCACCGAGCATGCTTGGATACGCCGGAATGTCTCTAGCAGCCATGCACAAACGCCAAGCTCCGAAAGTCCCGACAAGCACTGTCACAAATTGGATGATGTTTTCATTGAAAGAGCGTTTCGCGACTTCACTAAGAAGCGAATTCATGGAAGGAAAGATCAATAGCGTCAGCAATGCGGTCCACAGGATATACCAGTTCTGCTGGTTAACCGATGCGAGATTCCTCCCGGGCTGCGTGTTTGGTTCGTGGGCAGACATTAGTGTGAGCATTCTTATCTTCGCCGTGGCTAGTTACGCCTATGGTACCGGGATTGTCCAGTTGAGAAGAATAGAAGAAGTATCATTTTGGTTTTTACTGCGACGGTGCCTTGCTGAAGCAGCGCACTCTTCGATAACGCACCCGTGAGTTCATGCAACTTTCTCACGGCGATGAAATAAGTCTAAATCAGCTTCCAACTGGTTCTTATACAATCACTCCACAACCTCCAAATTGCGGATAACGCGATGCCTAGCTCTCCTCCATTCCACCTCACTAAGATGATGGAACATGTCACGAAAGTTCGACCGGCCAGCGTTCTAGATATTGGTGTTGGCTTCGGGAAATGGGGGTTCCTATGCCGAGAATATCTCGATATCAACGAATTGCGCTATAAGCCGCAAGACTGGAAAACTATCATTGATGGATGTGAAGCCTTTCCTGACTATGCGACTCCAGTTTATGGATATGTTTACAATAATATCTTCTTCGGAGACGTGCTGGAACGTGTCAGCAGTCTACCTAATTACGATCTCATTATTTTGGGTGACGTAATCGAGCACTTCGACAAAGACGTCGGGCAAGACCTGCTTAATAACTTAATGGCCAAATCGAATTTTGTTCTTCTGAGCTCACCCACCAAATTTTTTACACAAGAGCTGTTCGGAAACGCTTTTGAACAGCACAAAAGCTTGTGGACCATTGCCGATTTTTCCAGTTATGACTTTGATTATGACGAGTTCCAAGACTTCCTGTTTGTGGTCCTAATCGATTGTAAATCCAGCGGAGTGGTGAGTAAGAAAGAGAAAATTTCGTCTAAATTTGCATACCGCCACTGCCCGCTGCGGTCTCATCCTCGATTAACTAACATTGTCAAATCGGCTGTGCGGAGGCTGATTTAACGTAAAACAGGCGGCGATCTATCTTGCAATAATCGGCATGTGATGATTCTCATTAGCTGATGGGCAAATAATAGAACGGTATCATTTTAGCTCGTCGCTGTTGGCGTACTCTATTTACATCGGCTGATACGGCTATTCTATGAACTTTGCGCTAAGTTATCCTGGCTGTCATAAACGTGCCGGCGTCGAGCGGATAATGCTCGAATGCGCAAATTTCTTGGCACGCCGCGGGCATGATGTAACGGTCTATGCGGCTGAGATTGAAGAGAATTCGATTGAATCTGCTGTGCATACCGAGTTGATTCACATGCCTAAGAGCCGGTTCGCCGCGCCCGCT
>Ga0182024_10011670_pt1 | contig 17581 bp, 11 predicted proteins | sample P32metaG_FD_120480 | JGI IMG/M metagenome (GOLD analysis project Ga0182024, IMG submission 120480) | Permafrost microbial communities from Stordalen Mire, Sweden - P3-2 metaG (Illumina Assembly) | ecosystem: Environmental > Terrestrial > Soil > Wetlands > Permafrost | place: Sweden: Stordalen... | reverse complement strand
TATGGCTATTCGATTGGCCATTGGGACGGAGACACCACGTTCGTAACCGAGACGGTGGGCATGGACGAACGGACCTGGCTGGACGCGCTGGGCCATCCGCATAGCGTGGATATGAAGGTGGAGGAGCGCTACCGGCGCGTGGACCATGACAACCTGGAAGTGACCGTGACGATCGACGATCCGAAGGCGTATGTGAAACCTTTCACGACCAAACCGTGGCTTTTGAAGTGGAACCCCAAGCGGGAACTCGAGGAGCAAATGTGCGTGCCGTCAGAGGCCCAGGCGTACCTCGACGCCATCGCGGGTCCGGCGGGCAAGACGAAGAAGTAAGTTCGGCAAGCTGGCGTTCTTGATTCGCACTTTCGTTCTTTTGCGCGATCGAGGCGCGCGCTTCGCCGCGGCTCGAAGGACAACTATTCCAAGCGCGCCATCATCCTATATTGCGGTTGCTTAGTATCGTTTTTACCAGAATTCCCGGGAAGCCCTCGACACAAACTCGATTCGGCGCTTTCACCTGCACGACCTTGCCGTAGTGATTAGAGACAGGAGTCATCTGTCTCATGGCGGATTAGGACTTTGCGGCGATTTGCGTATTGACATAAGTAAATACAGTATAATATGTAGGTAGTGATCTTCGCGGTCGGACTTTCCGGGTCCCGAATTGCCGGCAGGGCATTTCGGACAGAGTTCGACCGGCACAGATGTTCCCTGCCTAGGACCCAGCAACGGAATTGTTCGCGCCCAGCACTGTTAGTAGCGATTGCAGGTGAATTCTTCGGTTGTTACTGGGCGGGCAAGCGCTCTCTGCGGACCCTTGAGAATGGCTGAATCGAAGCTTTCCTACTTCTGGCGGCAACCGGACCTTGGACCGGACGCAATCGCAGGCGTCTCTCTGCACAGCCACACGAATCGCTCCAAGGAAAGCCTCTATTTCATTCCACAACTGGCGCAGAAATGCCCGCTGCTGCACGCGGCGCTGGAAAAGCAATGCAAAATGTCGGCTATACCTGTCGATTTCGCGCAGGCTTACTGGACGCCGCCGTTGAATCCCAAGCAAGCCTACGACCTGGAAAAAAATCAGATCGAGAATGTGCTCGGGCTGGCGAGCATGGTGTCCCTCACGGATCACGACAGCATTGACGCGCCCAGTTTGCTGCGGACTGTGCCTGAAACGGCAAACATCCCGCTAGCGCTGGAGTGGAGCGTTCCATTCGGAACGACGATATTTCATCTCGGTGTGCACAACCTGCCGGCGGCGCGAGCGCAGGCCATGGTGACCGAGCTGCGTGCGTACACGCGGAATCCAAACGACGCGCTTCTGGTGGAATTGTTAGCCATGCTCGACGAACTCCCGGAGACGCTGGTGGTCTTCAACCATCCGCTGTGGAACCAATCCAATGTCGGGAAGCAGCGAGAGGGCGGACTCCTCGAACGATTCATGAATCGCAGCGCGCGGTTTCTGCATGCCATGGAGTTCAACGCAACGCGCAAACCGCGGGAGAACAAGGGCGTCCAGCGGCTGGCCGAGCGTTGGCAACTGCCGCTGGTCGGGGGCGGAGACCGGCATGGCTGCGAGCCGAGCGCCGCGCTGAACGTGACGCGCGCGCAAAGCTTTCCCGAGCTCGTGCGCGAGATCCGGGAGGAACGACACAGCCACGTAGTGGTGATGCCGCAATACGCCGCGCCGCTGAGCCTGCGCACGATGAGGACGCTTCTCGACGTGATTCGCGAGTATCCGGAATTTCCGGCAGGCTCGCGCCGCTGGGAAGACCGCGTATTCCATCCCGATTCGCGGACGGGCGGCGAAGACCGTTCCGTTTCCGCGTTGTGGGGCGTTTCTCCGGCCTTTATCGAGCATATTTTTTCCGTGGTCCGCGTGCTGGAGAACAGCGCCGTGCAACGAGTTTGGGCAGGCCTTTTCGGCGGCACGGTGGGCGCAGATCTTCCTTCGCAGAGCCCTAGTGTTGCTGCGGAGCATTCTGCCTTCGCCTCGGAACGTTCTGCCGTTTCTTCGGAACGCTCTGTCATGACTTCGGAACCGTCCTCTGAGGCCGTCTCTTGAAAGGAAAAGGGCCGCGAGTGGCCTTTTTTCCCTGCGCCTACCACGAAGTGGACGGCGTGGCCAGCACCAGCCGGCAGTTTGAAGCATTCGCGCGGCGCCGCGAACTGCCGCTGCTGATGGTACTCGCAGGCCCGAAAAACGCGGTAGCCAGAGCAGGTTCGGTCACCAAGCTACAGCTTCGACGGAGCCGCGTGGCGTTTTCGCTCGACCGCGCGCACGATTACGATCTGGTATTTCTGAGGAAGCTGCGAAGAGTGCGGAGACTGGTGCGCAGCTTCCGGCCGGATCTGGTGCAGATCACCGGCCCGAGCGACGTGGGCATACTGGGCGCGTTGGTGGCTCACCAACTGGGGATACCGCTGGCAGCTTCCTGGCAAACTAATCTCGATCAGTATGCACGGAGTCGCGCGGCGGCAGCGACATCCTTTCTGCCGCGGGCGATGACTTCGGGCTTCCTGGGAGCGGTGGAGCGGCTGTCCTTTCGTGCCTGCGCGCGTTTCTACCGGATCCCGCAGCTTTTGTTCGCGCCCAATCAGGAGATCATACAAAGGCTCGAGGAAGCCACCGGTAAGCCCTGCCTGCTGATGGGTCACGCCGTGGACACCGAGGCGTTCAGCCCGAAGTTCCGGACCCGATCCGGAGGGCCGCTACGCATCGGGTACGCCGGAAGGCTGACCGCGGAGAAAAATGTGGCTGCGCTGGTACAGCTCGAGCAGGCCTTGCTGGCGAGCGGACACCGCGATTTTCAGATGGTAGTGATTGGCCAGGGCGCGCAGGAGAAATGGTTGCGGAGCAATCTGCAGCAGGCTGAATTCACCGGCGTACTGAGCGGCGAGGATCTGGCGCGGGCTTTCGCCAACCTGGACATTCTGGCGTTCCCGTCGGAGACGGACACGTTCGGTCTGGTGGTGCTCGAAGCGCTGGCCTCGGGGGTTCCGGCAGTAGTCATGGCCAAGGGAGGACCCAAATACATTGTGCGGCATGGACGCAGCGGATACGTGGCCCGCACGTTTGACGAGTTTGTCTTCTGCACCGCCACGCTGCTGACGCAACCGGAATTACTCGCGGGGATGCGTGTGGCGGCCCGCCAGCAGGCGCTGGCCACCAACTGGGACGGGACTTTCGAGAGCATGTACGCAAGCTACGAACGCCACCTGCTGGCCCGTTCCGCCGCGGGCCGCCCTATTTTGAGTATGGCAACAAACTAGCGAAAGTGATTTCAGGGAGGGACGCCGGCGTGCTAACCTTTCAAAGCAAGCCACTATCTCAAACCGCCTGGAGAGCAGATTTTTCCATGATTTTTAGCCGCGCAAAATATTTCCTTGTCCCGAGCCTGCTCATGGCCAGCCTGTTTTCGCCCAGTCGGGGGGTGGCGCAGGACGCCGCGCCAGAAACGGGGCCAACCCGCTTGTCCCTTTCCGAGATCGTGGACAAAATGGCCAAAACGAACGCCCAGCGCGCCAAGGATCTGGAACATTATCAGGGAAAGCGGGAATACCAACTCGATTACAAGGGCTTTCCCGAGGATCTGCACGCCGACATGGTTGTGCGGGTGAGCTACAGCGCGCCTTCGACGGTGGAATTTACCGAGGTTTCGCAGAGCGGATCCAAGATGATCCTCAACCGCGTGATCAAGCCGATCATGCTTACGGAGCAAGAATCGATCCAGCCCGCCAATTACGCCCGCGTGCAAATCACGGCGGATAATTACAACTTCACGTTGCTGGACTCGCAAGATAGCGGCGACGGCTGCCCCTATGAACTTGGCGTCGAGCCGAAGGCGCCGAACAAGTTTCTTTTCCGGGGCAAGATCTGGGTGGACGACAAGGACTTCGCCGTGTGCCGCATCGAAGCGGAGCCGGCCAAGAACCCCTCGTTTTGGATCAAGAGCACTGCGATCCATCACTCTTTCATGAAGGTGGGGGATTTCTGGCTTCCCGCGGAAAACAATTCGGCCTCGAACATACGGTTGGGTGGCCGCGCGACCCTGACCATCAAGTACGAAGACTACCAAGTGCAGGGAGCAACCAGGTTGCAGGCCATCGCCAAGGCACCATCAGGCGCGGCCTCGAACTGACCCCTGCGCGGAAACATTCTTCGGGCGTCTCCAGGACATTTCAACCAAGAGCACCTACGCGCAGCGCCTTAAAGCAGTGGTGGCGCGCGTGGGCTGTCGTCCGCGCACTTCGTTCGCGTGCTTCGTTCACGTAAATCGGCTACGATGGCGTTTGTGCCTGATCTGTTTGAACTAACGCCTCCTCCGAATTCCGTAACCATCGAGCAACTGAATCCCCAACAGCGCGCCGCAGTGGCGCATGGGGAAGGACCGCTGCTGGTCGTGGCCGGCGCGGGCACGGGCAAGACGCGCGTCATCACGGAGCGCATCCGTCATCTACTGGAATCGAATCCCGAATTGCCCGGCGAGTCCATCGTGGGCCTGACGTTCACGGAGAAGGCCGCGGCGGAGATGAAAGGTCGCGTGGCGCGCACGGCCGGCGAACGCGGCCGTGACGTCTTCCTGGGCACCTTCCACGCGTTTTGCAATGCGCTCCTCCTCGAGCGGAATCCCAAGTTGCAGACACTCGAAAAAGAGGACCACTGGATTTTATTGCGTCGCAATTTGTCCGCGCTGAGCCTGGATTATTACCGGCGGCTGGCCGAGCCGGGGCAGTTCCTGGGTGATTTCGTACAATTTTTCGGGCGCTGTCAGGATGAACTGGTTGGTCCGGAGGATTACGAACGCTACGTCGCTGGGCTCGCGGAGCGATACGCCGGGGAGTGCGCCGCGCTGCCGGAAGATGAGCAACATCTGCGCGAGGAGGAGATCGCGCGGCAACGCGAGATTGCGCGCGCCTATCGCGCCAGCGACCGTCTGCTACGGGAGAGAAACCGGCTGACGTTCGGCATGCAGCTACTCGATGCCGTGCGCGTGCTGGACGAAGATGCCGCGCTGGCTGCGACGCTGCGCGAGCGCTACCGCTACATTTTGGTGGACGAATTCCAGGACACCAACGTGGCGCAGATCGAACTGCTGTGGCGGCTGGCAGCGGGCCACCGCAACATTGTCGCCGTGGGCGACAACGCGCAGGCGATCTACCGCTTTCGAGGCGCCTCCTTCGGCAGCTTCACCATTTTCCTGGAACGATTTGCCGGGATCCCGCGCGGCGATCGCGCCGCCGCCATGCCCTTTGTCCAGCCCCTGGTGGACAACTACCGATCGGCTGGGCGCGTTCTTCGCGTGTCCGGGCAAGTGGCCAGTTTCATCGAGCACTCGCCGCTGGTGCCCAAGAAAGAGCTGGTCGCGCACAAGCCGGAAGGCGAGAAGGTGCGCATCGTCGAGTTCGGCTCGTCCGCCGACGAAGGCCGTTGGATCGCGGCGGAAATCGAACGGCTGCACGCTGCCGGCCAGCGCTGGCGGAACTTCGCGGTCCTTTACCGCATTCACCATCATCGCTTCGAACTGGTTGAGGCGCTCGAGGAGCGCGGCATTCCCTTCGTGATCCGCAACCTGACGATCCTGAACCACCCGCTGGTGCGCGATTTGCTGGCTTACCTGCGCCTGCTGGCGCGGCCTTCCGACAATGTGGCTTGTGCGCGAGTGTTGGCGGCGCCGGCATGGGGATTTGAGCCCAGCGACTTGGTGAGGCTATGCGAGCGCGCAGCGAAAGCCAAGACCTCGCTGTGGGATGCGCTGCAATCGGCGCAGGGCGAGCTGCCCTTCAGCGGCCAGCCGCGCCAGACGGGCGAGCTGGTGGCGGGAATGACAGGGTTGCGCAAGCGCGCCGGCCGGCTGACGGCCGAGGCGCTGTTCGACGCGCTGGCGGAATGGCTGGATCTTTTCGTGGTGGTTTCGGAAAACGACCGGCGCTACGTGGACCGCCTGGCTACGTTCATTCGCGAGTGGCAGCCCAAGAGCGAAACGTCGCGGCTCGCGGAGCTGGTCGAATATCTCGACTATTTCGCGCAGGCTGGCGGGCAGATCAACCTCGAGCAGGACGCCGGCGAGGATGCCGTGCAGTTGATGACCGTGCATGCGGCCAAGGGGCTGGAATTCGAACATGTGTTCGTCCTGCGGCTGACGCACCGCGGCTTTCCGATGGCGCCGCGCACCAGCGTGCTGGAATTTCCCGAAGCGCTGATGAAGGAAGAGCTGCCCAAGGGCGACTTCCACGTGCAAGAGGAGCGGCGCCTATTCTACGTGGCGCTGACGCGCGCGAAGGAGCGGCTGACGCTGACCACGGTGCTGCACAAGCGCTCCAAGCCGTCCGTGTTTCTTGACGATATCCTGAGCTCGCCGCAACTCACGCGGCAGCACGTGCAGCGTCTGGTACCCGGCGCTGCGGGCCTGGAGCCACCGCCGCGCCTCGCGGCAAGCACTTTCCTTTTTCCCGAGGCGCGGCTGCGGGCGCGTGTCTATTCACGCATCGGGGAATGGGCCGAAACGTACCGGCCGCCTGTCTTTGAGCCCTTGCGCCTGAGCGCCTCGGCCGTGGACTCCTACCGGAATTGCCCTCAGAAATACCTATTTGGCGCTGTCTGGGGCATTCCGGGAGGCCCGCGCGCGGCGACCACTTTCGGCAACGTGATGCACACGACGATCAAGCAGTTCATCGAGGCGCTGCGTAAGGGGCGCCGGCTGGACTTCGAGGAAGTGGCGACCATCTTCAGACGGGAGTGGTCGTCAGCCGGCTTCGAGGACGCCTATCAAGAGGAATGCTACCAGGGCGACGGCCTGGAGCAACTGCGAGCGTTCTATACGAGCTACATGGAATCGCCGCCGGACGTGATCGCCCAGGAAAAGCACTTCGCGATCGAGCTTGAGAACAACGTGCAGATCACCGGCCGCATCGACCAGATCAATCGCCTGGGGCCGGGCGAAGTAGAGGTGGTGGACTACAAGACGGGAAGGCCGAAAACCGCCACGCATACGCGAAACGATTTGCAACTGGGCATCTACGCGCTGGCGGCGCGCGAGGATCTGGAAGTGGAGCCCGCGCGGCTGATTTACTACAACCTTGAAACCAACGAATGCGTTGCCGCGACGCGCGACGCCAAACAGATCGAGGAGATGCGCGGCACGATTCAGGAAGTGGCCGGCGACATTCGAGCGCGGGAGTTTCCCGCGCTACCGGGATTCCAGTGCAGGAGCTGCGAATACCGTTTCATTTGTCCCGCGCAGGAACCGCGACGAGGCCCAGCCGAAGCGGACGCGGCGCCGGAATCGGTGCCCGCTTCGGCAACCTCTGCCACAAAGACCGCGTTGACTTCCACTTCTTCCAAAGGGGTTCGGGAGCCACTGTTATTTTGAGCTTTAGAAAACGAAACACCTTCAGTTGAACGAAACCCAACTTCTCGGGCCGAAGACAAAGGTGGCCGGTTTTGCGTTTGGCTCTTTGGGAAGGCAGGATGCTGAACGTCGAATAATGGCACGGGTGATCGCCGAAGGATTTACGGGCGCACGCCATTCGTATAGTAACCATCGCGGGTGAGCAGGCTCAGGCCGGGACGGCGAATGCGAACTTCGATCGAGTGATACGGCTTGCCGCGATCGGTGCCAGTGGAGATATAGCCGAGGGTGTACTGGTGGCGCGCCTCCTCGCTCAACTGCGCGTAGAGGTTCGGCAACTCGGATTCGCGCGCCGCGTAGTAGACGTCGCCGCCGGTCGTATGCGCGTAATGGGAAAGATCAGTGGTGCCGCGAAGAAGGACCGCCGAGTCCAAACCAATCGAATATACGGAAATATCGGAGGAAAGCAGCAGCTTCACCGCCTCATCGTGTGTGTGCGCGTTGTAGCGCGAGTTCGTGCCATCAGAAACAATCACGATCACCTTGCGGCGCTCGCGGCCGCGCGTGCGCAGCAATTGCGCCGCCGCGTACAGGGCGTCGTCAATGTGCTTGGTGTTGGTGGTCTTAAACGGGTTGTTCGTGGGCACCGCGCCCGGGGCACGTTGATCGCCTGCGCTGGGGTTCGGCGGCAAAGGTCCCGTTGCCGAGGTGTTCGGCAGGATGTTCTGATTGCCCAGGTCCACGCTCTTGAGCGCGTTGATCAGCTTGTCGTTGTCGGTGGTGAAGTCGAGGACCGGCGTGTAATAGGCGTCGAATCGCCCCACGGCCACTTCGTCGGTTTCGCCAAAGGCCGCGGAGATGGTAATCAGAGTTTGCTTGACGCGCTCGGAAGTCTTGGCCTTCAGGCCGTCGTCGAGCAGAACCACGGCCGAGAGGGGAAAGGGGTCCACGGAGAAAAACGCGATCTTCTGCTCGACGCCGTCCTCGAGGACGCGAAACTCATCGTCACGAAGATCGGGGACCAATTCGCCGGAGGCGTCCTTCACCGTGACGGGAACGACCACCAGATCCACACGGGCGCGAATCACGCCGCGGGGATCGTCGGTCGCAGGCGCCTGCGGCGGCGGTGGTGGGGGCGGTTGCTGCTGCTGCGCCTGCGGTGAACGCCGTGGCATCGACGGCGCGGCCTGGCTCAAGGTGACGGCAAGCGCCGCGAGCAGACCTAGCGCCAAGATTTTTCGTGGACAAATCATGTCTGGACCATCACCATATCGACTTGCGGTGCAGGAGTGCGGCGCGCATCCCGCCGCCGCCAACGTGCATCGAAGCTCACGAGCACGAATGACCCCGCCGGAGATTATATGATGCGAGCTTACGGGTTCGGGTTAATTTTTTGCATGGCGGCCCTGGCGAGTCTGGGGGTAGCGTCGCAAGGAGCGCCGCCGGCCCAAACAGCACCAACAACAGGCGGCGTGCAACAGGGCCAGCAGCCCATCCGCGTGCAAGTCAATCTCGTGAATCTTTTCGTGACGGTCCGCGACAAAAAAACCAAGCGGATCGTTTCGAACCTGGAAAAGGACGACTTCAAGATCAGCGAAGACGGCCAAGACCAGACCATCGTCTCCTTCTCGCGCGACTCGAACCTGCCGGTGACGCTCGGCGTGCTGATCGATACCAGCGGCAGCGAAATGTACATGCTCCCCGCCGAGCAGGACGCCATGAGCCGTTTCCTGGGACGGGTCATGCGCAAGGACGACTTGGCCATGGTGATCAGCTTTGACAGTGATGCCAGTCTGCTCGAGGATTTCACCGATGATCAGAACCGCTTGAGCCGCTCGATCCACCGCGCGAAGATCAACGCGCCCATCGCGCAAGGACCGTTCCCCTTGGACATTCCCGGCACAGTTTTTTACGACGCCGTATATCTGGCTTGCCACGACGAACTGGCGGATCAGCCGGGCCGGAGGGCGATCATCGTGGTCACCGATGCACAGGATGAGGGAAGCAGGGTCAAGGTGCAGGAAGCCATCGAAGCGGCGCAGCGCTCCGACACCGTGGTGCACATACTGCTCGTCGCTGATCCCCGTTTCGGCGGCGGAAACGAAGCCGTGGCTAAGAAACTGACCGACGAAACCGGCGGGCGCACCGTCGTCGTGCGCAGCCAGAATAAGATGGAAGAAGCCTTCGACGAAATTAGCGAGGAGCTTCGCAGCCAGTACACCATTGCGTATTACTCGACCAACACGGCGCGAGACGGCTCCTACCGCAAGATCAAAGTCGATACGACCCGCCCCAAGGATCTCGACGTTTTGACTCGCCGCGGGTATTACGCGCCGAGCAACTAGCAGGCTTGCAAGACGACCTACCCGGACGCGGCAAAACTCAAGGATGGATGTGTCGGTGATCGCGCGGACTAGATAGTAGCTGACGTGCGCTATTTGGCAGGCGCGGGCAGGATGGCGCCAACAACAGGTGTCGCCAGGTAGCCTTTGCGCGCGTGGACTTGCAATCCCTTTTCGGCTACCGCGACGCGAATGGTATGGAATTTGCCGTCGGTGAGCTGACCGGAAGGCAGGGTATAGGCCAGCGAATACTGGCTGCGCAGTTCGGTTCCGATTTGCGAGAAAGACTGCGCCAGATCGTCCACGTGATAGGGAAAAAAGGCGCGTCCGCCGCTGTCTTCTGCGAATTGCTGGAGCACCTGATCTCCCGGACCCTTCTCGAATTTGCGATCGGACAGGTTAGAGGTTTTAGTCTCCTGATCGGTCGTGATCCAGTCCGTGTTGCTGCTAATCGTATAGATCACGATTCCGGCGCGCTGCGCGATTTCCAGGGCCTCGCCGCGCGAATGGTGGCTCAGCGTGTCTTCGCCGTCGCTGATGACCACCAGGACGCGGCGCACGTCGTTGCTGGTATTGGTGAGCGGCGCGTGCTGGAGAAGCTGGGCACACGTCAGATAAATGGCATCGTAGAGCGCGGTGGCGCCGCCGGCGCGCTGCCGCTGAATGGCATCGCGGAGGAGATCCATATCGCCGGTGAAATCCTGAATCACCTCAGGCTGATCGTCGATGCTCATCAGGACAGCCTCGTCCTTGCCGCGGCGGATCACATTAAACAGAAAATCGATAGCCGCTTCCTGCTCGAACTGCAGGCGCTGGCGAATGCTATTGGAGGTGTCCAGTAGCAGGCCAACGCGCAGCGGCAGGTCGGTCTGCTGGCTGAAGAAGCGAATCTCCTGCGGCTTGCCGTCGTCGAAGACCGAGAAATTCTGCTGGCTTAGGTCGGAAACCATCTTGTTCTTGCGGTCCACGACGGTGAAGAGCACGTCGACGAGGTTGACGTCGGCGCGAATGGACGAGTTGCCCGCTGGCGCGGGCTCGCCTTGTGCCGGCGGCTCCGGGGGTGTCGTAGACGGCGCTGCGGGCGCCTGCGCCCACACGCTGGGCGCGGCAAAAGCGAGCGTCAGAAGAAAAGCGGGAATCCTCCAAAAACGCGCTGGACGCATTACAGGAATTATAGGTAGCCGCGCAGAGCGGCGTCAACCTGCGGCGCGGCCAACTCGAGTGCGCCGGCCAATTGGCTCAGGTAGTCGCGGAGCGCGCGATCGAGAGGCGCGCGAACCTCGACGGCTCGGCCGCTTCGAGGGTGTGCGAAAGCAAGGCGAGCTGCGTGCAAGAAGACGCGGCCGAGCGGCGGAAGCAGGAGGCGTCCCGCGCGCGCGCGCTCCGGTGCGCCGTAGAGCGTGTCGCCGACAAGCGAGTGTCCGGTGGCTGTAAAGTGCGCGCGAATCTGATGCGTGCGGCCGGTGCGGGGCTCGGCCGCGACCAGAGTGAAGCTTCCCAGGCGCAGCAACACGTGCCAGTCGGTGCGAGATTCGCGCCCTGTGCGCAGCCGCGCGGTCATACGCGTGCGCCGACGCGGGTCGCGCGCAATCGGCAGCGCGATGCTGCCGGCGTCGCGCGCCAGGCGGCCATGCAACAGAGCGATGTACGTCTTGTGCACCGTGCGCGCGCGAAATTGGTCGGCCAGCGCGCGATGCGCGGCGTCGTTGCGCGCCACAACGATTGCGCCCGACGTGCCCCGGTCAAGCCGGTGGACAATGCCGGGCCGGAGCGCGCCGCCTACGTGCGAGAGATCTCCTGGGTGGCCCCCGAAATAATGCAGCAGAGCGTTCACCAGCGTTCCGCTCCTGGCCCCCGCGCCAGCGTGCACCACCATCCCGGCGGGTTTATTCACCACAACGAGATCCTCATCCTCGTAGAGCACTTCGATGGGGATTTCTTCGGGCGCGGCGGCCAGGGGCGGACGCGGCTGTACTTCCACTTCAATGGCCTCGCCGGCGGAGACGCGATGAGCGTTGCGCGAGAGCTGCTCTTCCACGCGGACCTGGCCGCGGTCGATCAGCTCCTGGATGCGCGTGCGGCTCAGTTCAGGCAGGCGCGAGGCCAGATAAAGGTCCAGGCGGCGCCCTGCGTCCACGGAGGAGACGGTGTAGTGGCGGACGTCGATGGAGGTTTCCAGTGACATGGAGCCGGCGCTACACGCGCTCTTGGGCGGAATGCTGTTCGCTGCGGAGAAGCTCGCCAATAATCAGGAATGCTCCCACGGTAACCGCGGAGTCAGCCACATTGAACGCCGGCCAGACAAAGCTGCCAGCGTGCAACTCCACAAAATCGGTCACGCCGCCATGGATCACGCGATCGAGGAGATTGCCGGCAGCTCCTCCGGCGATCAACGCCAGACCTGCCTGCGTGAGCGCGCCTCCTGCGCGGCCGGTGAGCAGCCACCAAATCAGCAGAATCACGACCGCAGCCGCGATGGCCATCAGGAAGATGGAAACCAATCGTGCGGGAGATTCGCCGAGCAGGCCGAAGGCCATGCCGGTATTTACGCTGTGCACCAGTGCGGCGAAGTGCGGCACCAGTTCGAGGCGAAAATAGGGAGACGTACGCTCGATGCACTCTTTCGAGGCGCGATCGGCGATCAGCACAGCGAGGCTCAGCCACAGCCAGCGGGCAGGGCGAGGCTCATTCATAAGGGCTCGCTCATCAGGAGCTAGCGGAATCGCTAGGAGAAGCGTCGCGTTCGATCTCGTCGAGAGCCGCCACGCACCGTTCGCAAACGGTGGGATAGTCGGCGCTTTCACCAACGCGCGTCGAATAATTCCAGCAGCGCTCGCATTTTTTGCCGCTGGCGCGACGCACCGCGACGGCCAGTCCCGGCAGCGCTTCGGAGCGAACCGCGTCCGGCGCAGCCTGATCGGTGAGTTCCACCTGCGAGACGATGAAGAGCGCGGGGAACCACGAGGCGTACTCTCCCAGCAGTTCGGCCAGCGTGCCGTCGGCGGTCAGCTCGACGCGCGCCTCCAGCCCACCATTGATGGTCTTGGCACTGCGCGCCTGTTCGAGCGCTCCGAGCACAGCGTTGCGCACCTTTACGAGTTCGCTCCAGCGGGCGTCGAGCGCTTCGTCCGGGAAACGGCGGCAGTCCGCCGCCTTCGGGAACAGCGCCATGTGCACGCTATCCGGCTCGCCCGCTTGCTTTGGCAAATACTTCCAAATCTCTTCGGCGGTGAACACCAGGATCGGAGCCAGCATGCGCACGAGCGCGCTGGCGATGCGATGCATGGCCGTCTGCGCGGAACGTCGCGCGGAATTGTGCGCCGCGAAGGTGTACAGCCGGTCCTTGAGAATGTCGAAATAAAACGCGCTCAATTCCACGACGCAGAAGTCGTGCAAAGCGTGATAGACGCGGTGGAAATCGAAATCGCGATAGAACGCCTCGCACTCCAAAACCAGCGCGCGGGTGCGCTGCAGCATCCAGCGATCGAGCTCTCCCAACTCCTGTTCAGGCACGGCGTCGCGCGCCGGATCGAAATCGGCAAGATTCCCCAGGGCAAAGCGGAACGTATTGCGAATTTTGCGATAGGCCTCGGAGAGTTGCGTCATGACGTTGTCGGACATGCGCACATCGGCCGTGTAATCCTGCGAAGCTACCCAGAGGCGCAAGAGGTCGGCGCCCCACTTCTCGCATACTTCGGTGGGGAGCACGACGTTGCCGAGCGATTTCGACATCGGCCGGCCCTGCTCGTCGAGCGTCCAGCCGTGCGTGAGCACCTGGCGATAGGGCGCGGCGCCGCGCACGCCGACGCCGATCAGCAGCGAGCTGTGGAACCATCCGCGATACTGGTCCGGGCCTTCGAGGTACATGTCCGCAGGCCACGGCAGACCTTTCTCAAACGTGCCGGGCGGGTCAAGCACCGCAAGGTGCGAGGAGCCGGAATCAAACCATACGTCGAGGATGTCGTTTTCCTTGCGAAAGCGCGCGGCGCCGCAACCGCCGCAGTGCGTGCCCGGGGGCAACAGTTCCTCCGGCGTGTGACGGAACCAGGCGTCCGCGCCCTCCTTGCGAAACCATTCGATGACGTGATGCAGCGCGTTCACATCGTCGAATAATTTGCCGCATTCGTCGCAGTAGAAAACTGGAATCGGCACGCCCCAAAATCGCTGGCGCGAAACGCACCAATCGGGCCGCTCGGCGATCATCGAACGCATGCGTTCCATGCCCCACTCCGGCGTCCACCGCACTTTGGGAATTTGCTCCAGCGCAGTTTGCCGCAAAGGCGGCGCTTTCGGCGGGCGCACGTTCGCGCTCCCGGCGTCGAGCTGTATGAACCATTGCTCGGTCGCCCGAAAAATCACCGGATTGTGGCAGCGCCAGCAATGCGGATAGCTATGCTGCAACCTGCTTTCGGCGAAATGCGCGCCGCGGGACTTGAGCAGACCAATCACCGCTGGATTGGCTTCAAACACGGTCTTGCCTTTGTACTCGGGCAAGCCTTCAACGAATCGCCCGTCGTCGTCCAGCGGCGCGTAGGCGTCAAGTCCATATTTCTGGCCGGTGCGGTAGTCATCAGCGCCGTGGCCCGGTGCGGTGTGAACGACTCCCGTGCCCTGCTCGAGTGTCACGTAGTCGGCCAGCACGCCGGGAACTTCGCGATCAAGAAACGGATGCCGGAAACGCGCGCCCTCAAATGATTTTCCGAGCAGGCCCTTGGGCTCTACGCGCAGCACCGCTCCCGTCTCCTGCATCACCTTGCCGACAAGTTCCCGCGCCAGAATGTACGTGTTGCCGTGGTCGTCATCCGCCAGCACGTACTCGAAGTGGGGATGGAAAGCGAGCGCCAAGCTGGCTGGCAACGTCCAGGGTGTAGTCGTCCAGACCAGCGCGTATAGCTTTTGCCCTTCGCGCCGCGGCAAATCCGCCGGAGCCTGGGTGACCTCGTAGCGAATCCAGATCGACGGGCTGGTGTGGTCTTCATATTCCACCTCGGCCTCGGCCAGCGCCGTGCGGTCGTAGATGCACCAGTACACCGGTTTCAACCCGCGATAGGCGTAACCCTTTTCAAGAAACGTGAGAAAAGCATCGGCGATGCAAGCTTCATACTCCGGACTCATCGTGAGATAGGGCTTGTCCCACTGGCCGAAAACGCCCAGGCGCTTGAAATCGCGGCGATGCTGGTCCACGAACCGAGCGGCAAATGTGCGGCAGAGTGTGCGAAATTCCGCTGGAGGGACCTTGCCCTTCCCGCCCAGTTCCTTCTCCACTTGCGTCTCGATCGGGAGTCCGTGACAATCCCATCCGGGCACGTACGGCGCGCGAAAACCGGACATGCTCTTGGACTTCACTACCATGTCCTTGAGGATTTTGTTCAGGCCGGTGCCCAAGTGAATCGAGCCGGTGGCATACGGCGGCCCGTCGTGCAGCACGTAGCTGGGAGCTTCGGCGCGCGCCTGCAGGATGCGCTGATAGAGCCGACTCTGCTCCCATTCCGCGAGGATGCGCGGCTCGTTCTGGGGCAGATTGGCCTTCATGGGGAACGCCGTTTTCGGCAGGTTGAGCGTGCTCTTGAGTTCAAGTAGTTTGGGCATGTATTTTTGCGTTCTAGCTTCCGCTGGCGCAGCGCGGCGAGGCGCTTGAAAACCCGGCGTCCTCAGGGGCTCTCTTTCACGACTCTCGCTATGGCGACGGCGCTGCCTAGACAAAAATCGTATGGTATAATCTCCCCCGGTGCAAGTCAGCTTGGGAAGCCGGGCATCTTTTGGGCGGCAGTTGCTCTCTAAGATGCCGAGGGGGATCCGGCGTCTTTAGCCGATGGCTATGCAGCAATTCCGCATCAGTCCAACAAATGATCCGAACGCGCCCGCTGCGCACGTCGAGCTGGGGCCTGGAAGTACACCTGGGTTCTCTCCTCATCCCCGGCTGATCGCGCAAGGCTTCTGGGGCAACCTGAAGGACTTCCTCAGCGAGCGTTCCATCAAGCTGCCGCGCAATGCCAACCAGCAGGTCTTCCGCCGCGACGGGCTGGACAGCAGCTTCGCCGACAGCGTCAAGGAATTCTTCAAGCCATCGTTGCGAAGGAAAGCGGCCGACGCGGCGATGATCGTTGACTTTCAGCCGACCTACATCACGCTGTGGCGCAATCTCCGCGACCTTATTTCGCCGCCCAAGCTCCCTCCGCTGAAAGTGACCAGCACGCCGGTGCCCGTCAAGCCGCTATTTGCAAAGGACGAGAACTATCGCCCGGCACAGGCCGTCGCTGTAGGCTTACATGCGCTACTGGCTGTACTAGTTCTTGTCCCCATCGCGCGCCACATTGCGCAAGCAACGTTGGCGACCCCGACCACCGTCAGTTACGTGGACATCTCGCCTTACATCGAGAAGTTGCCCGCCGGCAAAGACAAGGCTGGTGGCGGCGGTGGCGGCGGACAACGGTCGCCCGTGCCTGCTTCGCGCGGGAGGCTTCCGCGCTGGAGCATGACGCAGATCGCGCCGCCTATGGTGGTGACGCCCCCGAATCCCAAACTTGCCGCTGAGGCCACTCTGCTCGGTCCTCCAGAGCTGAAGGTTCCGAGCCCCAACGATCCTAATTTCGGCGACCCGCTCGCCGCCATGCTGACCTCATCGGGCGGTCCTGGCGGCGGTTCAGGAATCGGTAGCGGCACTGGCACCGGGATTGGCAGCGGCAGCGGCGGAGGTCTAGGACCGGGTTCCGGCGGCGGAACCGGCGGCGGCGCATTCCGCGCCGGCACGGGTGGTGTTGGCTATCCCAGTTGCCTGTACTGCCCGGAGCCGCAGTATTCCGAGGACGCCCGCAAAGCCAAGTGGCAAGGCACGGTGGTGCTGCAAGTGGTCATCACGGCGGATGGCCGCGCCACGGAAATCAAAATTGTAAAGGGTCCGGGGCTGGGCCTGGAAGACAAAGCCATCGAAGCGGTTCGCAACTGGCGCTTCAAGCCCGCGCTGGGGCCGGACGGCAAGGCCGTCGCAACCCTCACTCCCATCGAAGTCACCTTCCGTCTCCTCTGACCCGGCGCCGCGGCTGCAGGAGCCCAGCTTGCCGCGCGTGACGCCCAGTACCCATGCGTAACTTTGTCCGCACACGCCATGGCAAGAATCGCAGCGCCAAGCGACAAATCTGCTAGCATCCAGATATGAGAAAGCATGCTCTCGCTGCGGCTATTTTGCTGTGTTCCTGCATTTCCTTGTGCATCTCGCGAACCACCGCGGCTCAGGCCGCTGCCACCGGCGCCGTTGAATTCATGGCGCGCGTGATGCCAACCGGCGGGCACTCCGAACCGGTTCGCGGATTGCCGTTCTACCTGTTGCGCAAAAGCCTCGAAGACATTCGCCTGGAGGCCGAAAAGAGCGACCCTCCGCCGGACATGGATCGCTTCATCGATTCCCTGGATTCTTCGCCGGAACTAAAGGTCTGGATGAAGAAGCACCACGCCGTGGATTTGCAAGGCAAGGACTTTACTTCGCATCTGACCGGCGAGGAAATTGTAGGCGTCAAGGAGTTCCTCGATGCCTACACCGCGCTCAATGGCGGCACCCACAGCGGCGGTTTTCCCGAACCAAAATACAAAGAGAGCGACAAAACCAAGAACCCCGAAAAATACGATCGCGAGCACGCGCAATACATGGACGCCATGCAAAAGTTCGTGAAGGCAAACCCGGATTCGCTGGACGGACTTGACGTGGAACTTGCCAACACCAATCCAGGCCGGCACTGGGCGCAGATCGAAGGCGAGCAACGCGAGCGCGCTGAACGCCGCGCGATCCAACTGGCGCAGAGTGTCTACCTTGCCGGCGAAACTGAATCCGGCTCGGACAGCCGCGGGGCGTTCGCCGGACTTTCCCCCGGAACCTATTGGCTCACCACGCTGGAT
>Ga0182024_10011669_pt1 | contig 17581 bp, 16 predicted proteins | sample P32metaG_FD_120480 | JGI IMG/M metagenome (GOLD analysis project Ga0182024, IMG submission 120480) | Permafrost microbial communities from Stordalen Mire, Sweden - P3-2 metaG (Illumina Assembly) | ecosystem: Environmental > Terrestrial > Soil > Wetlands > Permafrost | place: Sweden: Stordalen... | reverse complement strand
ATCGCAGCCGCCTTCGGTGACCAGGACCTGCTGCTCGAACACGAAGATGCCGGCCAGGCCGCCGGCCGGATGCGGCGGGGCGAGGATCGGCTCCAGGCAGAGCACCATGCCCGGCTGGACGGCGACATCGTCATCGGGATCATCATGCACCCGGACCAGCGGCCGCTCCCACAGCTCAAGGCCGATGCCATGCCCGGCGATCTCGCCCACCTGCTCGTCGAGGCCGGCCGCGGCCACGTGGCTCGCGGCTGCGCCGATCAGCTCGGACACCCGCACGCCGGGCCGGACCGCGTCGACCATGACCTGGGTCGCCTCGGCCGCCACCTCGGCGTAGCGCCTGTCCTCCGGGCGCAGGCTGCCCACCCCGATCAGCCGCAGGATGTCGGAGACGTAGCCATCGCAGGCGCCGCCGCCGTCGACGAAGACGATGTCACCGTCGCCGATCACGTTGTCCGAGGCCGGCGAGTCCACCAGCGGATACCTGGCCCGGCCGGACACGCAGTTCACGAACAGCGGCTTGGTCCCCGCTGTCGCGCCGCTGCGGTACATGGTGGAGCTGATGATGGCGACGAGTTCCTTTTCGGTCATGCCGGCGGTGGCTGCCTCCAGGCCGGCCCGGTACCCGGCCACGGCCGCGCCGACGGAGCGGCGGATCCGCTCGATCTCCAGCGGGCTCTTCAGCATGCGGAGTGCCGAGATCAGGCGCCCGGCGTCACGGGGCAGCTGCTCTGCCTGGCCGCCTTGCCCCCCTGCTGCCTGCCCGCCTTGCCGCCCTGCCTGGCCGCCGAGTAGCACGCTGGCGAGATGCTGCGGCAGGGCCATAAAGGTACCCGGGCCGAACTCGAAGCCGGTGCGGCCGGCCGCGGCCCCGATCGCGGCGAGGTGCTGCGCCACCTTCGCGGGCAACTCGGCGGCCTGGCGGTACGTGTCGACTGTCCCGGCCCACGACGTGCCCGCTGCGCAGCCGGCGTCGAAGGACGAGCAGAGCAGCACGGCCTGCCGGGGATCCCGGGCCGCTATGAAGATCGTCGGCAGCCAGCGGCCAACCGCCCAGATCACCGAGTTGTAGCCGGACAGGTACCTGACCGGCTCCTCCTGGGTCAGCACCAGGGCGTCGAAGCCCTGATCCTCCATCAGCGCCGCGAGCCTCGCGTACCTGCGCCGGTACTCCCCGATGGGGAAGTCGGGCCAGACCGGCGGCCGCTCGCCGAGATCGACGCCGGTTCCGTCGATCCCGGTGATCGTCGCCAGCGCCGCATCGATGTTCATCCGGTGCTCACTCGCGTACGGGCTGATCGATGGCTGCCGCGCCCTCCGGGTCGGGCTTGTTCCGCAGGCTGGCGAACCACCAGATCAGGCCGAGAACCAGGCAGCCGATCGCCAGGTCCTCGATCACCGGCAGCGGCCCCAGCTTGGGATTAGTGATGGTCCGCGGCCACGCCGCGTCCCACAGGATGATGACCGTCCAGGCCAGCCCGGCCACGGTGATCGGCAGGCCCCATTTGCCCAGGCTGAACTGTGCCGCGGACCGGGGCCAGCCCTGCAGGCGCCGCAGCAGCAAGGCGCCGAACACCAGGATGTACGGGATGATGATCAGCGCGGTGATGGCCGCGACGATCACCGGGATCCGCTTGATGAAGATCAGCGGGAGGATCGAGAGCACCGCGGCGACCGCGATCGTGCCCAGCGGCTCGTCCGTGCCCGCCGACAGTTTGGTCAGGAATCCGGAGCCTGGCAGCTGGCCGTTGCGCGCCATGCCGTAGATCATGCGCACGATCGTCGCGATCGTGGCAATCGCCGTGCTGAAGACCGAGATCATCGCGCCGGCGAAGAAAAGCTTGGTGAAGCCCGACCCCAGCGCGGCGGTGAGAACATCCGGGATCATGTTCGGGTCGGCCATGGCCTTGCCCACGTTCGGGATGGCGAGCAGCAGCGCAAGGTCGAAGATGAAGAGCACAAGCGCCGTCCCGGCAAGCCCGGCGATGATGGCCTGGCTCGGCTTGATCCTGGACTTGTTCGTCTCCTCGGCGAAGGCGCCGGCGGTCTCGAAGCCCACCAGCTGCGTCACCACGAGCGCGACAACGACGAGGAACGGCCAGAGGTAGCTGCCGTGGCCCGCGGTGCCGCCGGTGTTGCCGAGAACCGACAGCGACTGGTGGTGGTGGAAGAGCAGCCCGACGGCCGCGCCGAGCAGGACGAGAAGCTCGAGGACGACGCCGATGCTGTTCAGGATCGCCACCACCCGGACGCTCGTCGCGATCAGGACAGCCGCCGCCAGCGTCGTGATGATGGAGATGATCACCTGATGGCTCAGGGTGACCGTCAGGTGAGTGAAAAGTCCTGACAGCACCACGTTCATGACGGTGCCGACGGCGGGCATGACCAGGATGATCGCCACTACGTAGAACAGCCCGGTGATCCAGCCGAGGAAGTCCCCGCCGAGCTGGCGCGCCCACTGGTAGATCCCGCCGGTCAGCGGGTAGTGCGAGCTCAGCTCCGCCCAGGTCAGCGCGAGCAGTAGCTGCAGCGCGAAGATGATCGGGATCGCCCAGATGAAGGCGGGGCCGCCGATCGCCAGGGTGGCCCCGGTGATCAGCAGGGCGCCGGTGGTGGGCCCCTGGAAGGCGACGGCGAACAGCGATCCGGTGAAGAAGCCGAGCGCGCGCTTGAACCGGGGCTCTACGCCGAGCTGGCGCAGGTACTCGCTGTCGCTGAGTTCGCCGGCCTCTGCGGCCCGCACGGACGGGTTGTCAGTCAATGGGGCCTCCGTCGATCAGCCTGGCTTCGGCATGATCGGATGCTAGAGGCAGAGTTCGAATAGCACAATGGGCAATCTACGAAGCTGCGCGTTTTGAGCTTTTCGAGACCACATAGTGCTGGATCTCGAACACGCCGACCCGGGCCGGGGGCCGCGTGAAGCGACCGCTCGTCAGGCGATCTCCCATTCGTAGGAGAACTTGACCACCTTCAGGATGATCGACGTCTCCAGGCTGGTGATCCCCGGCAGGCAGCCCAGCTTGCCGGTCACGAACTCCAGCAGATGCCCCTGATCGGTGAAGAACGCCTCCACCATCAGGTCGTAGCGTCCCGCCGACATGCCGACATAGCGCACCTCCGGATACGTCCGGATGGTGTCGGCCACCGCATGGATCGCGGTCAGCTCTACCGACACGCCCAGGATTGCCGATAGCAGCATCCCTGATGCCTCCGGCGTCGGCACCGCGACGATGCTCATCAGCCGCTCGTCCAGCAGATGCGCGATCCGCTTGCGTACCGTCGTCTCCGTGATCTCCAGTGACCGGGCGATCTCGGTATTGCTCAGCCGCCCGTCAACCTGCAGCATCTTGATGATCCGGCGGTCAAGATCATCTACCCGCCGGCCGCGGCCCCGGCCCATCCCGGTGACAGGTTCCTGCCCCTCCTGGCCGATTCTGGCGACCACGCCACTCCCATCTGTGACACGCCGGCGAACAGCACTGCCAGCCTGGCAGCCCAAATATCTGGCTGCCCCGGTATCCGGTGCAGGCCCGTCCGCAAGCGGCACCATCATAGGGTCCGCCACAGCGCCCCGGCCGGCAAGCCCGCCCCAGCCGGCCAACCCGGACTCCGCGCGCAGCCCGGCGAGCCTAGAGTGGTGCGTCATGACAGCCCGGCCACTGCAGGCGATGATGGAGACCGGCTGGGCGGCAGCGCTCGAGCCGGTCGAGGGACGAATCCGCGCGATGGGTGACTTCCTGCGGGCAGAGGTCGCGGCCGGCCGCAGTTACCTGCCCGCGGGCGACCTGGTGCTGCGCGCGTTCCAGCAGCCGTTGGCTGACGTGCGGGTACTGATCGTCGGGCAGGACCCCTATCCGACACCGGGCAATCCGGTCGGCCTGAGCTTCTCGGTAGCACCCGGGACGCGGCGGCTGCCGGCCAGCCTGGTCAACATCTTCCGTGAGTACGGCGAGGATCTTGGCTACCCGAGGCCGGCCTCTGGCGACCTGAGCCCGTGGACTGAGCGCGGCGTCATGCTGCTGAACAGGGTGCTGACGGTGGAGCCTAGCAAGCCCGGCGCGCACCGCGGGCACGGCTGGGAAGAGGTCACCGAGCAGGCCATCCGGGCGCTCGCCGCGCGCAGCAGCCCGCTGGTGGCGATCCTCTGGGGCCGTGACGCCCGCAGCCTGGCGCCGCTGCTCGGCAGCGCGCGCTGCATCGAGTCAGCGCACCCAAGCCCGAACTCGGCCGACCGCGGCTTCTTCGGCTCGCGGCCATTCTCCAGGGCCAACCGGCTGCTCGAGCAGGGCGGCGCGCAGCCGGTCGACTGGAAGCTGCCGTAGCTCCCCAGGCCCGCCGATGACAGACTTGTCCGCATGACCTATCTCGCCGCTGCTGATCGTTACGAGCGAATCCCCTACCGCCGCTGCGGGCGCAGCGGACTCAAGCTGCCCGAGGTGTCGCTTGGTCTCTGGCAGAACTTCGGCGACGACCGGCCGCTTGATACCCAGCGGGAGATCCTCAGGCGCGCGTTCGACCTCGGCGTCACGCACTTCGACCTCGCCAACAACTACGGGCCGCCCTACGGCACGGCGGAGATCAACTTCGGCCGGATCATGCGCGAGGACCTGCTGCCGTATCGCGATGAGCTGATCATCTCCACCAAGGCCGGCTACGACATGTGGCCGGGACCCTACGGCGACCTGGGCTCCCGTAAGTACCTGCTGGCCAGCCTGGACCAGTCGCTGGGCCGGATGGGCCTGGATTACGTGGACGTCTTCTATAGCCACCGGTTCGACCCCGGCACTCCCCTCGAGGAGACCATGGGCGCGCTCGACACGGCCGTCAGGTCGGGCCGGGCGCTCTACGCGGGAATCTCGTCGTACTCGGCGCAGCGGACCGCCGAAGCCGCCGCGATCCTCCGTCAGCTCGGCACCCCGCTGCTGATTCACCAGCCTTCGTATTCCCTGCTGAATCGCTGGATCGAGGCGGAACTGCTCGACACCCTCGAGCGCGAGGGGGCCGGCTGCATCGCCTTCTCACCACTCGCTCAGGGCGTTCTGACCGGCAAATACCTGAACGGGGTTCCGGCGGGCTCGCGTGCCAGCAAAGGCGGAACGTCGCTGGGCGCCGATCAGCTGACCGATGCAACGCTGGGCCACGTCCGGGCGCTGAACGAGATCGCGCGGGCCCGCGGGCAGTCACTGGCGCAGCTCGCGCTGGCCTGGGCACTGCGCGACCGGCGGGTCACCTCGGTACTGATCGGCGCGGGCAGCGTGGCGCAACTGGAAGAGAACCTGGCCGCGGCCGGCCAGGCCGAGTTCACCGCGGCTGAGCTCGCTGCGATCGACGCCGAGGCGGTGGAATCCGGGATTAACATCTGGGCAACGTCAAGCGCCGGTTAGTCCAGGGCTGAACGGGACAGGGTGACAGCATGCATTCAGTGGGGCTGGTCCTGCATCCGCTCCGCAACTGCAGCGAGGCAGTCAGCGCGGTGCTTGACTGGGCCGCAGCCCGCGGCGGGAAGGTATACGGCGTAGCCGAGGAGATCGGCAGGGTGCGGGGGGCCATCGCGGTCAGCGCCGGCGAGCTGAGCCAGCGCTGCGACCTGCTCGTCAGCCTCGGTGGTGACGGCACGATGCTCAGGGCAATGCGGCTGGCCGACGGCCAGCGGGTCCCGGTCCTCGGTGTCAATCTCGGCAGGCTCGGCTTCCTCGCCGAGGTGGATATCCCCGAGCTGCCGGCCGCGTTGTCCGCGATCGACGCCCGCCAGTACAGCACCGAATCACGGCTGGCCGTGGACGCCGAGGTCGATGGCGTGACCATGACCGCCTTCAACGACGTCGCCGTCGTCCGCGTCCCCGGGCAGGGCAGCGCCCGCGTCGGCTTGCTGGTGGACTCCTCGCCTTTCATCAGCTACGCCGGGGATGCCGTCGTGGTCGCGACACCGACGGGGTCGACTGCGTATAGCTTCGCGGCGGGTGGCCCGATCATGAGCCCGTCTGTCGAGGCGCTGCTCGTCACTCCGGCTGCCGCGCACTCGGCCTACAACCGCGGCGTCGTCCTGTCGATTCACGACACCCTCGCGCTGGACATACTCCCGTCCAGCGGCCGGCTGGCCATTGAGGTCGACGGCATGGTGGCGCGCTACGTAGGCCCCGGTGATCGCATAGACCTGCGGGCCCGGCCGGACGCCGCCCGGGTCATCCGGCTCGGCAGCACGACGTTCTACGAGCGGGCGCGGCGCAAGCTGCGGCTCACCGACTCCGCCGAGATCGAGCCAGGCTAGCGCGCGCCGGGTGGCCGCCTGCTACCGGCCGGGCGGCGGCATCCCTGGTCAGCAGGGAGGCGAGTCATCCTGGCCAGCGGCGCCCGCCGATCCCGTCGCCCAGTCGGCGACCTGGGCACGCGAGGCAAACCCCAGCTTGGCGAGGATATTGGCGATGTGCCTGGCAACCGTCGCCGGGCTGATGAAGAGTTCCCTGGCGATGGCCTTGTTGCTGGCGCCCTTGGTGATGAGCGTGACGATCTGCCGCTCACGCTGCGTCAGGGCGGCCGGGAGCGGTGCGGCGGAACCAGGCGCGGGCGCGGCCATGGCCCGTCCTGGCACCTGCGCGGATCCATCCAGGGCCAGTGCGACGGCGCTTTCTGCCGCCATCACCGATCCCAGCGCCCACAGCCGCTGGATGGCAGGCTCCCCGAGATCCCGCGCCGCGGCCAGGTACTGCTCGGTCCTGGCCCCGGCAAGCGGCGGCAGGTGCGCCGCCTCACGGAGGCTTGCGGCAGCGGCCGCTAGCTGCACGGCCCGGTCCGGCATGCCTTCACCCGCGGCGAGCGCGGCGAACGCCTCAAGGCCGCGGGCCACGCTGATCCGGGAGCCGGTGGACTGGCTCAGCCGCAGGCTCTCGGCTAGGTGCTCCCGCGCGGCCACGAGGTCGCCCTGCTCAAGTGCCACTCGCGCCAGGCCGGCCAGGCAGCGGGCGATCTCCGGCCTGGATTCGATCTCCCGCAGGATGGGCAACGCCGCCAGGTAACGCTCGCGGGCACCGTCAGGGTCGTCTCTTATCCGGGCCATGTCGCCAAGCCCGAGCAGCGTGCGCGCGACACCCCATTGCTGATCAATATCGCGCATCACGGCTATCGAGGCGTCCGCAAGGTCCCCGGCCTCGCGGAAATTGCCGCTCCAGCCGGCCGCTGCCGCCAGGCTGCCGAGAGCGTATCCCTCGTTCCATCCGTCACCGGCTGCGCGCGCGCCCGCTAGTGCCTCGCCAGCCCGCAGCGCCGCCTCCTCCGTCCGGCCGGTGTGCAGGGCAATCTCCGCGAGCAGGTTGAGCGCAGCCCCGGTCCAGAATTCGTCGCCCGCGGCGCGGCACAGCGCCAGGCCCTCCTCCGCCCACTGCCGCGCTTCGGCCGGATCGTTGGACAGGGCGAGCTGCGCGCGGCCAACCAGGGCGGCGCCCCTGACGCCCGTGGCCAGCCCGGGAGCATCGATGGCGAGGAAGGAGTCGAACCATTCGGCGCCCTCGGCGAAGGTCCCCCGCACGATCCAGCACGGCCGGATGGCGGTGCAGATCCGAAGGCCCGTCTCCGCGTCACCTTCCGCCAGGCACCGGCTCAGCACTTGCAGGGCGTTACCGGCGTCGATGTCGTACCGCCGGAAGACGTCGACCCTCGCCGACCACGGCGCCGGGATGATCGCCATTCCGATGGCCATCGAATGCTCCGCCACCAGCAGCGAGTAGTCACGCAGCCGGCGGTGCCGCACGGCGGACTCCCCCGCATCGGCAAGCCGCTCCGCCGCGTACTCGCGGATGGTATTGAGCAGCCGGTACCTGGTCTGGCCGAGTGCTTCCGGCTCGACTACCACCAGCGACTTGTCCACGAGCGCGGCGATCAGGTCAAGCATGTCTCCGGCCGGCAGCTCATCATCGGCGCAAACCTCCTCGGCCATGTCGAGCGACCAGCCCGCGAAGACCGACAGCCGCCGCAGCATCAGCTGCTCGCGGGTAGTGAGCAGTTCGTGGCTCCAGTCGATGGTGGCGCGCAGCGTGCGCTGGCGGGCAGGCGCCGTGCGGTCCCCGCTCGTCAGCAGCTGGAAACGATCGCCGAGACGAGCCGCGATCTGCTCCACCGACAGCGCGCGGACCCATGCGGCGGCGAGTTCCACCGCCAGCGGCACGCCATCCAGCGCGCGGCAGAGTGCCGCGGCGGCGGCGGCATTGCCCGCCCCGATGGCGAATCCGGGCGCGGCCGCGGCGGCCCGGTCGGTAAACAGCCGGACTGCCTCGTAACGGGATAGCTCGGCCGGATCGATAACGCCAGGCGGCGGTATCGACAGCGGCGGCACCTGGAAGACGACCTCGGCCGCCACCCGCAGCGGCTCGCGGCTCGTCGCCATCACCCGGAGCCCCGGCGAGCTGGCCAGCAGCCGCTGGCACAGGCGCGCGGCCGCGTCGATCAGATGCTCGCAGTTATCCAGTGCCAGCAGCAGCCGGCGCGGCGCGAGCGCGGCGGCCAGTGTCTCCAGCAGCGGCTGCCCGCGTTCCTCGACGACGCCGACAACAGCCGCTACGCGCGCGACGAGATCGGACTGCTGCAGGTCACCGAGTTCGATGAACCACACGCCGTCCGGGAAGTCGCCGCCCAGCGCGGCGAGCATGCGCACGGCCAGCCGCGACTTCCCGATGCCGCCCGGTCCGCAGAGCGTCAGCGCACGCGCGGCCTGCAGCAGGTCACGCAGCTCGCCGAGTTCGCGCTCGCGCCCGACGAAGCTACTCGGTTCTTCGGGCACATTGCGCTGATCTGAATTCGCTGTCACTGCTCAAGAGTCCAGTCTCGCCCAGCCAGCGGCCTGGGCGATGTCCAGCACGCAGCAAGTCGGGTCCCGGCCCGGACGGATCTCAACTGAATTCGGTAACTATCTTCGAACCTCGGATGGAGTGTGTCATCATCTCGCCTCGCGGCGGTCGCCGTCAGGCTGTTCGGCGACTCCCTCAGGGACCACGACTCCATCGGCTGTCGTTCCGCCGGGCGGTGCGATCAGCTGCCGCCGTTTCGATGACGCAAAATATAACGATTTGGCCTCGGCAGCCGTGGGACCCATCCATCCCTCCGCCCCAAGACGAAGTACGACCGTGGCGGAAAATCTTCTCTGTTTCAACACACCGGGGCCGAAATACTTCGCTGTTCTAACACTCAGAGTAATCAAACGAGCACAACCAGTAGTGCCTACGGTGCTCACCGCAGGGGCGGACGGCATGGTGCCAGCGCTCCGGAAGGGATACACATGCCTGGTCACGACGACTCGAGCCCGTCCGCAGGCCGCGCGACCGATGATCTCCAGGAGCAGAAGCGCCTGACGCGCCGTTCTGTGCTGCGCGGCGCCGCAGGCGTGGGGGCCGCGGGAATCGCGGCGACCGCCCTCGCTGGTACCGCCGCTCCAGCCTTCGCCGCCGCGTCCCGGCCGAACGCGCACGCTGCACGCGACACGAGGGCCGGGGAAGCGGACGCGGCCAGCACGGAGCAGCTTGTCGTGCACGTGCGCGATGCCAGATCCGGAGAGATCGACCTGTTCCGCGGCACCAGCCACGCCCGCTTGCACGACCCGGAGCTGGCCGCGCGCCTGCTTCGGGCGAGCCGCTGACGACCGCCGCGCGCCCTGCCATTCCCAGCACAATCTTTGTGAGGTAATTGATGTCTTCGCATCGCGAGGCGCCGGAGATCTCGAAGGATCCGGTCGCCGATAGTACTGATCTCTACGCGTTCGTCAGCCTGAACCAGCCGGACACGGTCACCCTGATCGCCAACTACATTCCGCTGCAGGAGCCCTCAGGCGGCCCGAACTTCTACGAGTTCGGCGACGACGTGCTCTACGAGATACACGTCGATAACAACGGAGACGGCAAGGCCGACATCTCCTACCAATTCAGCTTCGAGACGATACTGAGCTCGCCGACCAGCTTCCTCTACAACACCGGCCCGATCGGATCGCTCAGCGACCCGAACTGGAACAGCAAGCAGTTCTACAAGGTCACCAGGGTCGACAGCTCCGGCTCCAGCAACCTGGCCAGTAAACTCGCCTGCCCGCCATGCAACGTCGGCGTGCTGTCCACGCCGGACTACGAAGCGAAGCTCGGGCTGCCGGCCGTGCACTCCCTGGGCGGTGGCATCAAGGTCTTCGCCGGCCAGCGCGCCGAGGAGTTCTACGTCGACCTGGGCTCGATCTTCGACCTGGGCAACCTGCGTCCGATCCAGCAGCTGAACGTCTTCGCGAAGGCCGAGGGGCTCAAGAGCGCTCCCGGGGTGAACGCCACCAATCGCCTGAACGTGCACTCCATCGCGATCCAGGTGCCCATCTCCCAGCTGACCGTCTCCGGGCACCCGACGATCGGCGTATGGACGACCGCGAGCCGCCAGCGCGCGAAGGTGTCCAGCAGCGCGGAAAGCGCCGGCTTCGTCAGCGGCCCGTTCACCCAGGTATCCCGGCTGGGCAACCCTCTCATCAACGAGGTCATCATCCCGCTGGGCAAGAAGGACTACTGGAACAGGCAGCAGCCGGTAAACGACAAGCAGTTCGCCTCGTCGTACGCGAACCCCGAGCTGGCCGGCCTGCTGCCCGTCCTCTACCCGGGCGCGTTCCCCGATCTGGCCGCCCTGGACAAGGCCGGGACGGCCCGCGCCGACCTGGAGGCGATTCTGCTCACCGGCATCCCGGCCGGCCTGATCAAGGGCTTCACGAACTTCACCGGCAAGGTGCAGGCCGACATGCTGCGACTGAACACGTCGATTCCGCCCACGCCACCCAGTTCCAAGACGTTCAGCATCCTCGGGCTCATCGGCGGGGACGTGGGCGGATTCCCGAACGGGCGCCGGATAGTCGACGATGTGGTCACCATCGAGCTGCGGGCCATCGCCGGAGCGGTTTTCTCGCTGATCGACCCGACGTATAAGCCCGATGCGGCCATCGCGGACGTCAGCGATGGCCTGACCGGCAGCAGCGTCAACAACAAGCCGCTGGCGACGTTCCCCTACATGGGCGTGCCGTACGACGGTTACCACAACCCTTCCTGACCAGGGGTGGGAAACCCGGGCGCTGGCCGGCGCAGCTCGCGCTGGCCAGCGCCCGGTTCCCGTTCCGGCGGACTCCCGACTGCGCGGTCCGCACTCCGCAGTTTTCCCGATTGCCCCGTCCCTGATGACCCGGGGTCCCAATCCGATGGAAGACACAGTTCCGATGGAAGGCAGGAGCGCAGCGCGATGACCGAACCTGTCCTCGGCCCCTCCAGCTCCGGCAGCGTGGTGCTCAATGTCGGCCCTGGCGTTGGCGCGCTAGTGCTGCACACCCCGGCCGGCCTGAACGGCTGCGAGATCGAGATAAGCCCGTGCGGCATCCCGGCTGCCCGGCGCACCCACTCACAAGTGCGGGAACGCCGCGCTGGCGGCAGCGTGCAGTATGCGGCCGTCTACCCGGAGCTTGCCGCCGGCGATTACACCATCTGGCGTGACGCGACCACGCCGGCCGGCACGGTGACCATCCACGAAGCCAGCGTCACCAGCTACCAGTGGCCGGCCGATGCCGCGATCGGGCACGCCGCCGACCACGCCGCGCACTGACCCGCCGTCGCCCTCCGTGCCCTGGCGGGCCGCCTGCGCTGGCCGCCCCGTGCGCTGGCCGACCGCCATCGCGCGCCTGCCCGTTAGTCCATGGCCATCAGGCAGCCGTCCCAGTAGGCCTCGACCCTGGGGCGGCGCTTGCCGCGCAAGGCGATCTCCAGGAGATCGGGCTGCCGGGCGTTGCCGAAGGCACGGAAGCTCAGCTGCACGCCTGCCGCGCTGACGGAGCTGAACCCGGAGATGCCAGCCGGCGGTTCGGTGGCGGCGTGCATCCACGGCGGGGTGCCCGCGCAGCACATCCGCGGATAGGCAGCCCAGACCCAGAGCCGGCCGCCGCGCTGGCCGATGAACTCGGCGGCTTCGCTACTGATCTCGACAACCACGTTTTCACGATAAGGCAGCAGGCGCCGGACGGCCAGGCAGGTGCCCGGGCAGGGCGGCGACGCCCGTGGTACCAGCGGCCGGCCAACGTCCATACCCGCCCGCGTAGCAGTGCCCTCACGGCCGGTCCCAGTCGAGGATCCATGCGGTCGTGTCCGCGGGGAGCCGGTCGCCGTCGATCGGGCCGCTGTTCAGGCTGACGGGGGCCTGGGCCGTGCCGTCGACGGCTGCTTGGTCATGACCACAGTGACCGTATTCGTTCCCGCCGGTACGTTCACCACACCGTCGGACTCGTCGATTGTGCCAGCCGACGCACTGGCGATGTTGTTGACGAACGCTGGCAGCTCGAATGCTGTCGGCTCGGATGCGGGACCCGTTAGGCTCAACGTAACCGCGAGGCCACTCTCGGAAACCTGCACTCCGATCCTGCTGCCGCCGCTGATCGGGAAGTTCGTCACCCCGAACGGCTCGCCGTCCGCCACCCAGGCGTTGGGCACGCCCCGGCCGATGACCAGCGAACCATCGGCGCGCTGTGCCACCACCGAGTCGAGCAGCATGAGGTTCGCGAGGGCTTCGCCCCAGGAGTGCGGTGACGATCCACCTCCGCTAGCGGGATGCGAGCCTATCCACGGCGTGGTCGTGCTCGGCGCGGTAGATCCCTCCCACCACGCGTACGGGCCGGCCTGATCGTTGTTGATCAAGAACTCGTAGGAGTAGATGCCCTGGTCGCGGTACTCGTTGCTGCCGAGCCCCCAGCCGCCGTAGGCGGCGTTGTACGCCGTTGAGTAGAACCCCTCACCGGGATATCCGCCGAAGGTGTCTTGTGGCAGCAGGTTCTCGGTTCGCCCGAATCCGTAATTGAGGGTGTTGTCCAGCCAGTCGGCCATTGATCCCGGACCAGGAGACCCGATCGGAGCGTCCATCAGGTAGCCGTTCCAGGCGAAGTTGTAATACACCCCGGGCGCGGCCCAGTTGGCATCCTCGGGGTTACTGCAGCGGTTGGCCGTATTCGGCTCGGTCATCGAGCACGGAATGTAGTCCAGCTTATTGCTGGAAATGGTGGCCGAGAGCGTGGAATCCACGGCCTTCAGCAGGCTGTTGAACTCGCTCTTGGCCCACTGCTCCTGACCGGTGTTGCCGACGACCTGGGCCAGGTACTCGTAGGACGCCAAGCCGAGGAGCGCCTCGTAGTTGTCGCTCGTCCAGTACCCGTTGGCGTCGATATCGTTGGTCTCTCCGATGATCCCGCCGGGCCCGGTCCGATCGGCCGCGATTATCTGCGCGGCCGCCTCGATGCTCGGCTGCAGCGTGGCGCCGGCGGCGCCTGGGGTCGAGAAGTGTGCCTCGAGGAAGCTCTTGTCACCGGTCTTCAGGTAGTAAACGGCCCAGAGCCACGGGTACACCCACGTGCCGTCAGAGTACTGAGTGTTGGAACCGACGACCGAGTCCACCTCGTTCAAGAGGGCGTGGGCGTCGGTGAAGTAGCCTTCGTTGAATAGGTTCGCCAGGATCCCGATAACGTCATGCTCGTATTCCTGGTGGTATCCGTTAGTCCCGGTGTCCAGGGCGTCGCCGCTCCGGTCGATCTGCGTGTAGATGAATCCGGCCCGGTACGCATCTACGAGCTGGCTATCCGGTAGCTGCGGGGCTGCGAGCTGGGAGAGCTGCGCGTTCCAGAAGCCCTCCATGTGCTGGAAGTGATTGTCGTAGCCGCCAGCCTGAGTCATCTGTTGCGCGGTCGGCCACGCGTAGCTCCCTCCGAACTTGTCGGATGCCACGACGTAGTCGTGGTTGACGGTGCGGCCGGGCGCCACCGTGTCCGGGGCGGTGTCGAGCGGGACCAGACCGGTCGATGGTTCGGGATCGATGGTCACCGGCCGCGTTGTTGGATTATTTACGCTCACCCGACTGTAGATCAGGACGTACGGGTTGCCGCCTATCGATACCTCGTCACCGAAGTTCGTGATCGATACCTGTGCCCCGCTGTCCGTGAAGCTCGTGACCAGGGCAGGTAGATATCCGTCTGCGTTCGACCAGGTGGTCGGCGAGTCGTTGTAGACCCCGAAACCGTAGCTCTGGTTGATCCCGTTGAAGACGTAGAAGCTTCCCCCAAGGCAAGCGGTCGCGCCCTGGCTGTTAGCCAGCCATCCGATCGCGCTCGCGTCTGCGTTCGGGCCGCCTGAGGCCGAGCAGGGATACGGCGAACCTGCCGCGGCGTTGCCGGCCGTGACGGTCGCTGTGGCCACTCCAATGCCGCTAAGAGCAGTGGCTGCACCGGTGAGTACTGCTGTGGTCATCGCAGCCGCACTCCAGAGCGGCGCGCGCTTTCTCCGGCCCATAGGTACTCCTTCTGCGCGGACGACTCTACGGATGGCTCGTCCGTGATCGTAGGTCCACTTCATGCGCGGCGGGGAGTTATTGTCGAGATCTGTGGATCAAGATCTCTTAGCTTGTCGTTTAACCTCGGCTGTCCGGCTTTGCCGGGATCGCTGATCTTGTCCGGCGTGGCGATGCGCTGCTGTGCGCCGATGCGCCGGTGAAGACCCTGGTCGGGCTGTCGCTGGCGCCCGGGCACCGGCGCGGTCACGGCGCTGCCCCGGATGTGATCGCGGCTGGTCGCGATCACTCCCGGCGATGGTTCAGATCGGCACCCAGTCGGTTACGACTGCCGGCCCGGGTTCGCCTGATGACATGCCGCAGCGCAGGCTCATCGGGCCGGTCGGCACCGGTCCCGCGCGGAACCGGCCCAGGTCATCAGCCTCGACGGCGATCGAGGTGTCCCCGACCCGGATCTCCACGCTGGCCTGCCGCGGGGGGGCCAGCTGGCCGACCAGGCCACGAGAGGAGTTCGTGCTGGTGACTTCCAGGTCGATCGTCAGCCCGGCTGACTGGAAGGAGAGCAACCGCCGCTCCGGCGGGCCGACGGCGGCCTGCACCTGCTGGTCTGCGGCGGCGGCAGAGTCAGGCAGTTTGCCGCGGGCCGCCTGGAGGACGCCGCGCGCGAGGTTGACTTTGCCCGTTTCGGGCTGAGCCGGCTGGCACACAGCCGGCCGCTGAGCCAGCCGGAGAAAGCGCTGACTGTCCTGCGCGAGACGGGACGCAGGCTTGAGGATGCCCTGCTGGGCGAGGCCGCCCGGCACCTTGGCGGCGGCCCGGTCGTCATCGTTCCGCCAGGAAAGCTGCACGCCGTCCCCTGGGCGCTGCTCCCGTCCTTGCACGACCGTGCCCTGAGCGTCGCCCCGTCGGCCCGCGCCTGGCTGCGCGCGCACGGCAGTTCCGCCGGATCAGCGCAACCTTGTCCTCGTCCGCGGTCCCGGCCTGGGCAGCGGGTCCAGCGAGATACCGGCGCTGGCCGCCGAGTACGGCGGCAGCGCCGTGCTCGGTGACGGCACCGCGACCGCCGCGCGCGTACTCGAGGCGATCGACGGCGCATGGCTCGTTCATATTGCCGCGCACGGAACCTTCCGCTCCGATAGCCCGCTCTTCTCTTCGCTGCGCATGGACGACGGACCCCTGACCGTGCACGATTTCGAGCGGCTGCGGCGGGCGCCCTATCGCCTGATCCTGCCTTGCTGTGACTCCGGCCTGCTTGCCCCAGCCGGGGCTGACGAGCTGCTCGGCCTCAGCAGCACGCTGGTGCCGCTCGGCACCGCGGGGATCATCGCGAGCGTGGCTCCCGTCAACGACCAGGCAGCCGCCGGCCTGATGATCATGTTGCACCGCAGGCTGCGAGGCGGCGGTGCCCTGAGCGAGGCGCTGCGCGATGCCCGCGGTGGCCTGGACGATGATCCGGTCCAGGTAGCCACGGGAATGTCCTTCCTCGCACTCGGTGCGGGCTGAGCCGTGGATCAAAGTCCTGATTCGTGTATCAAAAAGGCCGTGGCCGGCCTCTTCTGTGCGGAACCTGTCGTCGAGGGGCCGACGGGAGCCGACCGGAGGTAGCGGCAATGGCCTCGAGTTCGAGGCCCGGGCCGGCGACTAGCTCAAGGCAGTGACCCCCGGCCAGCCTGCCCAGGCAGGCCAGCCGGGGTCTCCGGCCAGCGAAGTCACCAGATAACGGGAATCCGCTTCCTGCCCGGCCCAGGTGCTACCGCTGCCCGGGCGCTGGCCGTGACCAGCAGCGGCCGGAACCTGGCCAACCAGGCGGTCATCGCCGTCGAGGCCTGCGACACCGCCTTCTTCGCCGCCCTCGGCACCGGCGCCGCCGCCTTCACCCGCGCACTGGCCACCCTCAAGCACGCGGCGCGATAGCATCACGCCGGACTTGAGCTGCTGTCCCGCTAGCGCAGCGGGACCGCAGCGAAAGCCCGGCGGACGCGCGACACTGTTGGTGGCTCGCCGCAGGCCGCCCGCCCACCAGAATGGAGGGTCAGCAGATGGCGCAAGGTGCCCGGATCGACTCGGTGGTCATGTTCGTGCGTGACCTGGACCGGTCGGTGAGCTTCTACCTGGACGTCCTCGCCCTGGCGGTCGCCGACCGCAGCCCCACCGCCGCGCTGCTGGCCGGCCCGGACGGAACGCAGCTGATCCTGCGGGCCATGGGCGCCAATGCCGAGCATGCGCTCGGCGGCATCGGCGTCCAGTACGTCGTCTGGACCGCCAGCGGGAAAGAAGATCTTGACCGGTGCGAGCGGGCGCTGAAGCAGCGTTCTGCGCACCGCGACACCCGCGTCAGCGAGCAGTCCACTGCGGTGGAGGGACGGGATCCTGACGACATCACCGTCATGATCATTTACCCTGGCCCAGCGCAGGCTCCCTTGCATCAGCTGCCGGCCCGAATCTACGGATGGTGAGGCTGCCATGAACCTCGGCCTACCGGATGGCATCCGCGGCTGCCTCTTCGACCTGGACGGCGTCCTGACGAAGACGGCGGTCGTGCATGACGCCGCATGGAAAGAGATGTTCGATGATTACCTGCGGAAACGGGCACGACGCGCCGGCCAGCCGTTCGTGCCCTTCGATCCGGTCGGTGACTACGAGGAGTACGTCGACGGGAAGCCGCGCGCCGACGGCACCCGCTCGTTCCTTGCCTCCCGCGGCATCGACCTGCCGGACGGCAGCGCGGATGACCCCCCGGACGCGCAGACCGTGCACGGGCTCGGCAACCGCAAGAACGAGATCGTGCTGCGGCGGATCCGCGAGGACGGGGTGGAAGCCTACGAGGGGTCGGTCCGCTACGTCCGGGCGGTCCGGGACGCCGGGCTGCGCCGGGCGGTGGTGTCGTCCAGCGCCAACTGCCGTGACGTCCTAGTCGCGGCGGGCATCGCCGACCTGTTCGAGGAGCGGATCGACGGCGTGGTCGCCGAGCGCGAGCACCTGAAGGGCAAGCCGGCCCCGGACACCTTCCTGGCCGGGGCACGCGCCCTCGGGCTGGAGCCGTCCGCGGCGGCGGTCTTCGAGGACGCGCTGGCGGGCGTGGCGGCGGGCCGGGCGGGCCGGTTCGGCTACGTGGTCGGCGTCGACAGGGCCGACCACGCCGCCGCGCTCAGGGCGCACGGCGCCGACATCGCGGTGCCCGACCTCGCCGACCTGCTGGACCGGCCGTGATACGGCAGTCGGCGTTCACGGTAGAGCCGTGGTCGCTCCGGGAGACCGAGCTCAACCTGGACCT
>Ga0182024_10011668_pt1 | contig 17582 bp, 16 predicted proteins | sample P32metaG_FD_120480 | JGI IMG/M metagenome (GOLD analysis project Ga0182024, IMG submission 120480) | Permafrost microbial communities from Stordalen Mire, Sweden - P3-2 metaG (Illumina Assembly) | ecosystem: Environmental > Terrestrial > Soil > Wetlands > Permafrost | place: Sweden: Stordalen... | reverse complement strand
GCAAACAGTTTTCCAGTATTCACCGAACGAAGGAGAGATGGCCGAGTGGCTGAAGGCGCACGCTTGGAAAGCGTGTTTACTCGAAAGGGTAACGTGGGTTCGAATCCCACTCTCTCCGCCAGTCCTTTTGCTTTCAATGAGTTAAGTGCCATCCATACCGTAGTCCATACCGTAAAACCCATATCGGGAGCGGTATGCGATGCGATTTCTTGATCTCTTAACCCTGACAGCGAACTCTCTCGACAGTGAGCAGGCGCTCGCTCATCACAAGCGTATTGGAGCCAACACCGGCGTCCGATGCGTCCAACCACAATTCATTGTCTTCTTCCCGCGCCCTATTTTCCTTGGACAGATCGCGCGTGCGACGCCGTGTCCGAAGAATTTGACTGAATTTCCGTTTGCACATAATTTCTCCAAACCAGATTTGGAGGGCCTATGATGCGGACCGGCAATTCCCATGCGGGGCGCGTCAATCTGACAAAGTACGTGAAGCTGCGCGGCACCGAGTCTGAGAAGTGGCGCTTCTGTCCAGTCGTCCGCACCGGCAATGGCCGAATTCGGCCAGACTACGTCTTGATCGATGGCAGGCCCGAACTGCACAAAGAAGGCGCTTACTATATCGAGTGGTATTTCGATGGCAGACGATATCGAGAGTCAGTGGGCAAGAATCCAAGCGAGGCGTTTGCCGTTGCAGAGCGCAAAGCTCAAGTTCTGAGGAACCACGCGCTCGGAATCGAAGTCGTCGGCGAAGACAAGCAGGCGGGAGCGACCCTGGCGGAGGCTTGCCGCGACTTCCTCGAGGAAACCCGCCAACACCACCGGCCGAAGACGTACAGCCAGTACAAGACCGCTCTCGAATATTTCCGCCAATCGTGTCGCGAAAAGCCGCTTGGTAGTGTCGAACGAGCTGACGTTATGAGTTTCATGGGATTTCTGTCCGACAGAGGCCTTGCCCGCCGCACGATCTGGACCAAGGTGCAGGTTGTGGTCTCGATGCTCAAGGCAAACGGAGTTACTAAACTAATCCGCAAGCGCGACTGGCCACGCTACACGGAAACGGAACCCGAGGTCTACACCAGTGAGGAGATCGAGAAGTTTCTTGCCCAATGCAATTCTTGGAAGCGGGTACTCTTTGAATTCTTTTGGATGACAGGTTTTCGCGAAGGCGAGGTCATGCACGCGACGTGGCCTGACATTGATTTCGGTAATCACGTGGTTCGCGTGAAGGCAAAGCCAAAACTGGGCTTCATTCCGAAGGATTGGGAAGAACGCGAGGTTCCGATTCCCGACCGCCTATTGAACAGCTTGCGCCATCACAAAGCCTCAGCGTCCGCAAATCATGCCCTCGTTTTCTCGACCCGTAATGGCGGAGTTGTTCACAACTTCCTGCGTCAATGCAAGAGTGTGGCGTGGCGTGCCGGTCTGAATTGCGGCCTGTGCGATACAGGGCAAGGGCATTGCGCCAAAGGGCCATATTGCCAAAACTGGTTTCTGCATAAATTCCGGGCGACGTTCGCAACCATGCATCTTCGTGCCGGAGTCGATTTGGCAACAGTTCAAACGTGGATGGGACACAAAGACTTGGAATCGACGATGCGCTATCTCAAACCCGCTCGGGACAAGGAAGCCCTGCGGAAAGTCAATGCAACGTTTCCTTGCCCGAAACCAACATCCGAGCCGGACAGGGCACAAGCTTAGGCGGCCGTTTGGTTCAACGGCATCTTCCGACGAAGCCAATCGGCCACCGCTTGCGGGTCAAAACGGATGAGCCCACCAACCCTGAAATGAGGAATCGCGCCTTGTTCCACAAGGCGATAGATGGTCATCTTGCTCGTCGAGAGAATCTTTGCGAGCTCCGACGCTCGCAACGCGTGCGGCATTTTCTCAAGCTCGCCTGCTAAGGACGATCGGGTATTCATGCTACTTCCTGGGTTAGGCCAATCATGATTCGGTGAACTCGCCACTTGCAGTTGTCCCTTCAAACCGCGGCCCTGCCATTGGCGTTGTAGTAGAGGTTCCTGATTCAGTCAATCCACCTCGAATCATTCGGGATTTGACCGAAATCTCGTTCCGGTTTACGTTTCAGACGCTCGCGACCGAGAAATCCGTCTCGGGCAAGGAGCCAACCGTGTTTTCATCTCTTGAAGAAGTTGGTCAACGGCTGAGGGCCACGGGCTACATCGCCGATTCCGTTGGCGCCACAACCGTGTATTTGGCGGCGAGACTGCAGAAGCCATTGCTGCTGGAAGGCCCCGCCGGCAGCGGAAAGACTCAGTTGGCGTACGCAGTCGCGGATGCAGCGGACACCGTAGTCGAACGCTTGCAGTGCTACGAGGGCATCAACGAAGAAAAGGCTATTGGGAAATTCGACGAGCCACTGCAGAGGCTTTGCGTTGAGTTGAAGTCCAACTCCAGCAGTGTCGACTGGGAGTTCCTGCAGGCCGAATTGCATGGACAGCAGTTTTTCAGCGCCGGTCCTCTGTTGCGCGCTCTCAAGTACGAAAAGCCCTGTGTTTTGCTAATTGATGAGCTAGACAAAGTAGACCACGCATTCGAAGCCACCTTGTTGGAACTCCTAAGTGTTTGGCAACTGAGTATTCCGAAACTCGGAACGATTCGAGCCAGGAGCATTCCCTTTGTCGTGTTGACATCGAATGAAGAGAGACGCATCGGCGATCCACTGCGCCGGCGCAGCTTTTATCTTCGCGTTGAACACCCTACCGCGGAGCGAGAAGCAGAGATCGTTGCGCTGAGAACGCCAGATTCCAGCTGCGAGTTTCACGCGGGAATGGCAGGGTTCGCGAAGGCTTTGCGCGGCTGGAGCATGGAAAAACCGCCATCCGTCTCCGAGATCCTCGATCTCGCCCAGGCGCTCAAAGTTCTCGGGACCGAACAAATTACGGCGGAGATGAGAGACGTACTCCTGCCGTTGCTGGCGAAGACTGAGGCTGACCGGCGCAAGCTGCTTCTGCGCGACGGATTCGCCAGCCTGATTTATGACGCGCAGCAGTATTGCGCCGAGGCCTTGCGGGGGAATGCGGCATGAAATGGGTATTGATCGTGGTGGGAATGCTTTGCGCGATCTCAATCGGGTGGGCTCAATCGGGTAGTGCACCAGCACGGATTGAAGCTGAATACTACGTCACGGCTTATGCTCAACACTATCAAGTGCCCATTGCGCTAGCACGCGCCATTGTCGTGCGCGAATCGGATTGGCAGCCGTGCGTGATCTCTCCGAAAGGCGCCGTGGGGCTAATGCAGTTGATGCCCGCGACTGCCAGGCGGCTCGGCGTGACCGACCGCTGCAATCTCGCCCAAAACATCTCGGCTGGAGTGCGCTACCTCGCTTGGTTGATGCGACGGTTTCATAACGATCTCAGGCTCGTAGCTGCCGCTTATTACGTCGGTGAAGACACGATCGGCAGGCGAGGCCTTGCTTACCGAAATTCAGATGTCGTTACATACGTCCGAGCAATTAGAACAACTTACCTTCACGAAGCGGGGATTGAATCAGAAAGCAAAAATACCACTGCGAAAAGAGATGTGAGATGAACAAATGTTTGAGTTTGGTGCATCTGACAACGATCTGTTTCCTGCCTTTCCTTCTGGCCTCGGCGCAAACCGAGTTGCCGCAGGCACGAATCGTGAACTTGAGTATTGACCCAGAACAAGTTGTGGTCTTGCACTTGCGGCCAGGATACGTCAGTTCGGTGCGGGTCCTGGAGGAGGTGAGTTCGGTCGTACTGGGCGATCCGGGAGCCTTTAAGGCTGACCACTCCGAAGCCGAACCGCAGTTGGTATTTTTCAAAGCAACCAGCGCAAAACCTGCGCAAACCAACGCCCTGATTACCACCAGAGGAGGCCACGAGATCTCGCTGAGCCTGGTGAGCCAAGGCAAGTCAGACCGTAGTGAGCCCGTGGACTATGTCCTCAACTGTGAGCGCCCGCGCAGCTTTCTGATTGCGTCTGCTCATCCCGTGTTTGTGGTTGGCGAAACGAAAACCGTTGCTACGGAAAATCAGCCAACCAGCACTGCCCCAGAGAAGCCTGGGAGACAAGAGCAGGATTTGCTCAGGGCAGAACGGATTGAGAATCCACATTGGGAAGGCAAGCAACTACAGGTTGCGGTAGGACAGGCGATCGAGCAAGAGCAACAGATGGCCGTGCCGTTCGCCGTTCTGAACTCTTCTCCACGGACTATTGAAGTACTGCCGCCGCAAATACAGCTTGCGGGGACATCGAAAGACAAGCACCGAAAGGCGATCAAGGCCGAGCCGGTTGCGATCAAAGACTACTGGATCACCTCGCGTAGACTCGCGCCCGGCGCCAGAGCTGACGGCATCGTTGTGTTCGAGCGTCCTACTTTCAAAGAATCCAGGGAAAGGCTCTTGCTCGCGGTTGCCCAAGCGGAAGAGGTCGACCGTCCGGTCCTGGCGCCAATTGCGTTTGTGGCTCCGGTCTCGGGAGGTGCAAAGTGATTTATCCAAACGGACACAACGACAACGGCAACGCTGCAGTCATTCAGGAGCCAGCGGAAAATGAAGCTCGCAACAACGACCTGCCACTCCCTCCGGACGCAACCGCCCCATTGCCTGCGCTCGCAACAAGAACCAAACAGAGAGCCAAGCAGCAGATCCAACAGAACCGGTTTGTAATCATCGGAGCGGGAGCGATCATCATCGCGCTGCTGATCTTCGTTGCTACGTCTATGCCCCATCGAGGCGCTCCCCAGAAAGCGAAGAGTCGTGGTGTCACCGCTACCGAAGACTTGGCCTTAGAGAACGGTACCGCGAGCAACGACAAGAGCCTATTCCCGATCACCGATTCTGGCCGGCCCGTTACCAAAGAAACTCACGAAGGCTTCCTGAACGAACGCGACCTGCAACGAACTGCGACCAAACCGGCAGCGAGGACGACGGTGGCGGGCGGGGCGGAAACTTTGGGATCGATACCGCCTTTCGGAGACCAGCAGCCATGGCAAGCGCCGCCGTATCAGCCAGGCTCGGGTGCCGGCGCCGAGGCTCCAGACTTGGGTAAAGCAGAGCGCGAGGCCATGGAAAAGTCTTCGCTAGTCTATGTGCGAAACGTCTCTGCCAATTCGGCTAGTGTTCAGGCCCGCGAAATCCTGCATGATCCAGCATCGGAACTGGGATTGGGTCTGGCCACGGGCACACGCTTGCGTGCACGCCTGGAATCAGCGGCCAGCACGGCGGTGCGAACACCGGTCCTGGCGGTGATCGAGTACAACTATGAGCGGGACGGAGAAATTATCGTCCCTGCGGGAGCAAAAGCGGTTGGGCACATCCGCAACGGAGATCGTTCAGGTTACGTTGACATCCAGTTCGATTCTCTGCTGATGCCGGATGGTGCGGTCGTTCCCGTCGAGGCCGCCGCCACGGGCTTGGACTTGCGGCCGCTGAAAGGAAAAGTTGAGGGTAAGAATACGGGAAAGAACGTCCTGGTCAGATCGCTGTCAGGAATCGGCCAAGCTGGCGCGATGTTGGTGGGACAAGGCAGTCTGAACCAGCCGCTCAGCGAGTCGAGCCTAATGCGGGAGCGCGTCAGCAACAATGTCGGCGAGGCTGGAGATGAGGAGGTTTCCCGATTAGCGATCACCCAGCACATCGTGGTGACGATTTCGGCGGATACTCCCATCTACGTAGTCCTCGAGCAGACACCCAAGCCTAATCAGGGTTCCCAGCAACCAAGTGCGCGGAGCGTTCCGACATTCAACTCAGCCAATGCTGAGCAACTCCGACAACTATTGCAGCTCCAGCAAGAGCTGAATCAAACGTCCACGAGCAACTAACCAGCGCAGCAGACGAGTGGTTCTCAGCTATGAAGATTCGGCGGGAGCGTGCGTCGGCTGCGCCTGCCCAGGAGTGCTTCCCGCAACGTAGCTCACGAGTCGACCGTGACTCGCCCGCAGTCGGCGCCCAGCGCCAACGCAATTTCCAACTTCCCGGAAGCCGACTTCTGGCCAGCGTTGTTGAGAGTTCGTCTAGGCGCATTACTTCGGGTTTTGTCCTGTCCGTAAACCGCTAACAGTGGGGGATTCTCGGTTTTTAAAGTGCCCAGTCTCTCACGAAGCAGTTCATCGAGACGAGATAGTTTCGAGTAACGAACAAGTCAGAAGTTAATAGAACCGTTGTTTTCCGCTAATCGAAGCAACTACTCATCGTGCGAGCTCTACATAGTTCGCACATTAATTCTCCAGCATCATTGTGTAATCTCACGCAAATCAGAAATCGCCTCTTGATTGTCGGGACCAAGCTCCAAGATCTTCCTATAGGTTGCCGCAGCCGAATCAATTCGGCCCATCTGCTTATACAAAGCTGCTAAGTCGAAATAAGCGGGTGTGCGAGAAGGTTCCAGCTCAATTGCACGCTGAAACTTTTCGAGAGCGCTGTCGAGAGATCCTAACTTAAACAAACCCACCCCAAGGTTGATGTAGGCGCTAGCGTCAGCCGGATTAATAGAAATCGCTTTTTCTTCCTGCTGGTTTGCATCAACAAAATCACCCAATTGCTGAAGCACAGCTCCGTAATTGACGAGAGCCGTGACATCATTAGGATTAATCGTAAGAGCCCGTTCATAGGCGCTTTTCGCTTGTCCCGTGTCGCCGAGCCGTAAATCGACATTGCCGAGACCAGTGAGCGCCTTTTCATAGTTTGCATTTAGATCCAGAGTAAGCTCATAGTAGATCGAAGCCTGCACAAGGTCGCCCTTCTGCTCGAAGACAGCGCCGAGATCGAACAGGAGCGTAGTGCTCTGCGGAGTTGCTTCGAGCGATGTCTTATAGAGCGAAATAGAATCGTGCCAGTCGAGCACACGCTTCTCGAGTCGCCATATTCCCCACATTACCCATATCGCTACCGCGCAAAGAACAACTGTTCTTCCTGTTCGCAGTTTTGACAATAGCGTAGCGATCGTAAAACATAATCCGGCGGAGGCCAGGTAATCGAAACGTTCTGCCATTCCCTGATAAATGTAGACAAATCCGCAAAACGGCAGCAAAGCTAGAAATGTCCATGTGATGCCCGCTGCGATTTTCGGCATTTTCTTGCGTAGGCGGAAAACGAGGAGAAGCAGAAGGACAATTCCAACCCAAGCGCTGATCGTCACTACAGACAGATTGCTTGCCGGTATGTCGGTCGAGCGCTCCACGCTCATACGAATCGGCAGAATCATCCAGCTAAGGTATTTCATGAAAGAAACGCCAACGGCGAGAAACCTGGAGGAACCTGCGGTCGACGTTTGGGCCCCCGCAAGTTCGCGCAGGCAGAAACAAACGACCAAGACGCCGATCTCGGTTGCCCCCAAAAGGACATATTCTCGACGCGACCTGAACCGGTCTGTGCTGTATAGCACCAACAAGGTCATGGGCAGAACGAAAACGCCTTCCTCATGGCAGAGAATCGCAGCTAGAGTTGCAGAAGAATAGAAAAACACCGCCAGAATGCTTCTGGAGCGCAAATACCATTCCGCAGACAGGAGAGCCAAAAAGAGAAAAATGGCCATCAAAGAATATGTCCGGCCTGAGACCCATGCGACCACCTCCGAGTTGATAGGAAGCCCCAACCATAGAAGGCTACTGAAGGCTGCGACGAATATGCCAATGCGTAAATGGCGCAGCAGAAAGAACCCGAGCAAACCTGCTAGCCAATGAAGCACCGCGTTGGTGATATGGAATCCAGTTGGATTGAGTCCCCAAACTTTCTGGTCAAGCAAGGCTTAACCAAAAGAGCGGTCGGTAGAAGGACCCGCCAAAACCACGAAAGTTGTCGGTAAAAGGCACAGCGGAGCGAAAATAATGCCATGTTGTCCGCAAGTGCAGGAGAGAAGCGTTCTTCTGAATCTGATCCATGTCATCGTAAACAAATGGCGAGTGGATCGCGCCATGATAGAGACATAACACCCAAATCGCGCTGATGACCGCAAAGGTTAAGCTTTCGTGGCTCGTACTCCATTCCCGCGCTCTCGATGCCAGCGAATGATCAGCACATTTGGTTGTGAAACTTTTAGCGCCAAGTTTGTTCATCATTCAGATCGCTCAACTGCCTGCCTGTGGCAATGCCTATAAAGGGCTTTTGCTTCACCATCGGTCGCAAGGGGAAGATGTTTCCTTAACAGGAAAGAATTGTCGCGGTTGCGCTCAGACGACTATTGGCATCATTGTTGTTTCACTTCTCTGAAAGCAGCTTGAGGGTATTCAGCCAAAGATCGTGACCTTGGCGCATTGCGTTCGGTTGGTTTTTGCGAAACTCAATGGCACCCGGTCCCTTGACGACTTCTTCCGTGATGACGTGACAGCCCTCGACGGTCTTTAGCAACAGAAATGTATGGTAGGCGTTCATACCGGTACCGTCGCCGAACCATCCTATGCGGCTGTTCGGAAGAAACTCGTGCACGCGGCTTTCGATGTGTACGCCGAAGGTGTCCCATGAAAAGTGCGTCCCCTTGTGTAGCTTGTGATCCGCACTATTTAGCAATTTCACGTTGCGGGAATTCGGATACCAGGAAGGCCATTCCTCCGCATTAGAAATATTGGCGAACACAGTCTCGCAGGACGCGTGCACCAGAATCTCGTTATGCGCGAACAGGTCTGCCTGCTCGGGGTGAAAGCCTTCCGGCCAATGAATCCCCGAATACCGCTGGCTGCCGTCTGCATTGAACGTAAGCGCCTCGTTCATGGTTTTAGTCTCCGTGTATTGCGGAAGAGCACTTGCGACTATTCCCATCGTCAATGCGAGAAGGAGGCTCGCTACACCAACTTTGGTTATAGTCATTATCTTGTTCCTTCCTCACGCCTCTTACTGAATGCTTCCTGAGGATCAAACGATGGAAGTCTCATAATCATCCGCTCTCTGGAGAATCGTCACGACTTACTTCCGCGTTGGATAAGCGTGCGCAGTACGGTTTGCAGCGTCACATTTCCTTTCCGAGAGCCAACCTCACCACCTTCGAACTCGACCCATCCTTCATTGAAGCCATCGAGCATCTGAATGCGCGGGGTGGGATTCCTCATGCCTTGCGATTTGAACAGCGCTTCCCACGTCTCGCGCGGTACAGCCTCGACTCTCACCGGACGGCCGAGGAGATTGCCAAAGGTGGATGCGATCTCGTTTGGCGTCACACGTCGCGGGCCTTCGAGCTCTACCACTCTGTGCCCGCTCCACGTTTCCTGAAGCAGTTCGGCGGCTGTGCGCCCAATGTCAGCAGTAGCAACCATCGGCACCGGCTTATCGAGAGGTTGTAGGAAACTTTGAACAACGCCGTTTTTCGCCGGCGCCATGTCCCAGGCGGAGTTCTCCATGAACCATCCTGGCCGCAGAAACGTGATGGGCAGCGAGAGCTTTCGAAGCGCCTGTTCGATCATCGTATGTTGCGAGAGCAGGTTCGAGTGGGTTGCCTGCGCACCTATCGTCGACAGATAAACGACTTTATCCGGACGTGCTGCATCGAGTGCCGAACTCAATGTTGCGGCTATCGACCGGGCCTCGCGAAAGTCAGGGGACGGATCGAAGTTGGGCGGCACCATCAAAAACACGCCTTCGGATTCCTTGAATGCAGTCGTTAGTGCCGCAACGTCGTTGATATCCGCACCCACGAGGTCACAGCCGCGTTTTCCCCAGACTTCACCTTTGCGGACGTCTCGCATCACTGCTCGGACGGGTCGCCCAGCGGCGAGAAGGTTGCGAGCCACTTCGCCACCGACGTTGCCGGTAATGCCAGTAATTGCGAACATTGGTCCACTTTCTCCTTCATGCGTTCCGAAGGCTGATCGGTTATGTGACCTGTCTAGATGCCACCTCATGTTCGTTGCTCAGCCACAGCCCGTCTGTCTTCGAGAACGAATTTGTAACCAACACCATGCACGGTTTGGAAGTGAATTGGACGGGCGGGATCTGGCTCGAGTTTCTTGCGCAGCCGCAAAACGTGGTTATCAACCGTGCGAGTGCAGGGATAATTTTCGTAGCCCCAGACTTGATTTAAGAGTTCGTCCCGGGAGATCACCCGCCCCGGACTCGTGACAAAGAACCGGATAACTTTGAACTCAAGAGCGGTCAGAACAACTGGTATGTCTGAGCGTCTGACTTCCGACCGGACTAGGTCAACCCGGACAGTGCCGAACTGCACAACCGAATGCTGAAGTGATCGTGCATGATCCTCTTCTGCACGCACCCGAGCGATCAACCCTTTCCAAGTAATGGGAAGAAGCAGGATTGAAGGTGCGGCCACAGCTGTTCCGATTCTGAATCGAGGTACAGGCGTTGCAGGTGGGACGAGCGCTACCTGGTAATTCTCCGATCCCAACAGATCTGTTTGCAACTGTCGAAGGCGGTAGTCTTCGTTTGGGGAAGTAATACACGGCAAAAGTTCCATCGCGGAGCGTTCTGCTCCCACGCTCACTCGCAGGTCAACTGCTCGCGTTGGGCAGGGCTGAAATCCTGGTCTGTCATCATGGACAGATAACGTTTTAGAAGCCATGGCGATTACTCCTCCTAAACCCGCCTTCTGCGTTAAGGCGACTTCCTGGCACTTTGTCGGCAAACCTTCCCTTGTTCTGATTAAGTGCGGATTGCCTGTCGACCGGCTAAGCCGCACTTTTCGACTGAACTGTGAAATCCCGAGGTGTTAGCACGTCCGTGAGGCCGATCCGACGAAGAAGTTCGGCACGGACCCGATCCGAAACCATATTGACCACTTCTGCACCGTCCTGCGTCGGGTCACAGTGCACACGGAACGGTCGCTTGCCAAAGGGGGTATCGACCACTTTGACGATCGCGTCCGCAACCCCCTCGACATTTGCATCAGCAGGCACGATGGAGGCGAAACCCTTGAGCACAGCGTCCGCAAAACCCTTGTAAGGACCCGCTTCGTATTCAGCGACGCGTGCTTTGTCTGCGGGGGAACCGGCATGGGCGAAGTGGTTTGTGCCGCCGGTGAAGGCGCCTGGAACGATGATCGACGTCTCGATACCCCAACGCGTCAATTCGCGTGCGTAGACTACGGCTAAGGCATCCATCCCGGCCTTTGCTGCGAAGTACGGGGCTAGATACGGCGGAGTTCCCCCCGCTGAGCTAATGCTTGACACCCAGACCACGAGACCTTTCTTCTGCTTGCGCAATTGAGGCAAGGCCGCGCGATTCACGCGTTGAGTGCTTAGCACATTGACGTCATACAGCTCACCGAGCTGTTCCGGCGTGAAAGCCTCGGCTGGGCCGAAGACCATGTGCCCGGCGTTGTGGATCACTACATCCAGGCGACCGGTCTTCGCAATGATTTCCTGGACGGCGGCGTTACAGGATTCCTGCGATGAAACGTCCAGTTCGACGGGACGTAGGTCCACAGAGTGTTTAGCGGCGTACTCTCCCAATTCTTTGACCTGTGGTGCGTTGCGGGTCTTGGTCTCACGCATACTCGCGTAGACGGTGTGACCTGCGTTTGCCAAAGCGCGCGCAGTTAAGGCGCCGAAACCACTCGAAGCTCCGGTGATGACAATGATATCCCTCACGTTCGTTCTCCTTCCCGATCGATTTTGCGGTGTAGCGAGATCGAATATCTGTGCTTGCCGACGGCTCGCAGCTTCGTGCTGCTTCGTGGTTCGTGCTGAACTAGGAAGTGTTATGCAAAACCACCATTGGCGCGAAGAACCTGGCTGTTGACCCATCCACCGTCGGGGCCAGCAAGGAATGACACGACATTGGCGATGTCCTCCGGCGAGCCCAGGCGTTCGAGCGGATTAAGCTTCTTGAACTCCTCGATCTGTGTCTCACTCTTGCCCTTCAGGAACAGATCCGTTCCCACTGGACCAGGCGCAACGGCGTTTACGGTTATGTTTCGGCCGCGCAGTTCGTTGGCGAGGACGTGGACCAAGCCCTCAACCCCCGCCTTAGAAGCGATATAGGGACCGTAGGTCGGGAAGGACTTGGCGATGACGCTGCTTGAGAGAGCAATGATGCGGCCACCGTCCGGAAGGTGCCTTGCCGCTTGCGCAAGCACCAGGAAGGTCCCGCGCAAGTTTGTCGCGATCGCTTTGTCGAAAGTCTCCACATCGCCTGCAGAAATAAGAGACAGCGGCATTATTCCCGCAGAGTGAACGACCACTGTGAGGTTGCCGAAAGCGTCAATCGATTCTTTAAAGAGACGCTCCACGTCGGGAACACTTGCCACATCTGCTTGCACGGAGATTGCTTGTCCGCCTGCGGCCTTGAGCTCGGCAACTACCGCTTGCGCAGGGGCCGGTTTACCGGCATGGTGAATGACGACCCCGAAACCGTCTCTTACCAACCGTCTTGCAACCTGGCCTCCGATCCCGCCCGAGGCGCCGGTGATGATGGCGGTCTTTTTTACTGAATTTGTCATCGGTGGTTCTCCTTCTCCTGATCCTCAGTTTTGATTTCAAGGCGGCTGGCAAGTCGAGCCGCCGCCACAATCGTTACCCGGCGCCAATCAGGAATTGCGGCTCCAGCCGGCCAATTTATCGACTCAAACTCCTCCACCCAGTCTTCAATCGATTGGCCAACGTGCGCAGAACCGAATAGCTTGTTTACAGCTCGAGCAAATGCTCCCAATTCCTTCTCAGCTCGAGGCAAAAGGCGATCGCTGAATCCAACGCAATCGTCTGTCGTGCCATCAATCAAGATCGCTTTTTCTTGGTACATGGGAGCCTTCAACGTTGTTACCTCTGAACGTTCGGTATGGTGTCAGAGTAGTGAAGATGCGAATATTGAGGAACCTCAAGAACTACAGAATTCAGCCTAGATTTTTCTGCAGGTCTAAATTGCTTTTCGTGGATAGCTCAGCGCGCAGGATGATCAGTTTTGGGCGTTCGGCCCATGCGCCTCAAGAGCGCCTTCAGCTTTTCAAATGGACTGGCGCTTCTCTCTTGGAAGACGATGCCTCCGGGGACGACGACCGTTATCTCGGTTCCGGAGTTTACGGAACTGACCAGCATGAGTTTGCCTCCGATGCGGGCAGCGCGCTCGCGCATTCCCCCGAGCCCGAAATGTCCATCTTTTCCCAGCGCCGCAGTAGAAGGATCGATGCCGACGCCATTGTCGCGCACCTGCAGGGCGAGATCCTGCGTGTATCTGAGCTCGACGTCCAGTCGACTTGCCTGTGAATGCTTATAGGCGTTGCGGATTGCTTCATATCCGATGCGGTAGACCTCGTCACGGACGATTGGATGCATCTCCTTAGCATCGCCCACAACGGAAAACGTAGCCTGCATTGACCCTGGCATTAAGCCGTTTTCCGTCGCCCGGCGAAAGGCTTCGGCAAGATCGTTCTTCTGTGTTGTTGAGGTGCGCAGAGAATTCAACGCTGCCCGCCCTTCGAGCATGGCCTGTTCGAGCCAGACGGACAACTGTTCCATGGCGTGACGCATGCGGACGAGGTCGGTCGAGGGATCCAGCGCATCGTCGGCAACCAACTTGCTGCCTTGAATTGTCTGCAGGAATGTATCGTGAAGTTCCCGCGCCATGCGGGTGCGTTCCGCTAATCGCACGTCGAAGCGCGCACTGATGACTCTCGCAATCTGCTGCACGCGCAGCCGGTAGATCGCCCACGCAACAACGGCTCCAACAACGACGCACAGGAGTCGGAACGACATAGTCTGGAACCAGGCAGGCGCAATGCTGAAGTCCAAAATTGCGCCTTCTTCGTTCCACACGCCGTCGTTGTTGCAAGCCAAGACGCGAAACCGGTAATTTCCCGGATGAAGATCACTATAGAAAGCCTGCCGCCGGGTTCCTGGCTCCTGCCAGCCCTCATCGCGGCCCTCCAGTTTGTAGCGGAAGCGCACCTTCTGCGGGGCCACGAAGCTCAATGCCGAGTAATCAATTTCAAGATCTCGCAAGAGTCTCGGGAGACGAAGTCCTGGACGAGGCAAATAGCTTATTCGGTCGGCAACGACCTCTTCAATATGAACCGGCGGCAGAATTCGATTCTGCAACGTTTGCCTGGGATCAATCATTTGCACTATGGCGCCAGCAACAAACCACAGGCGTCCATCCGTTGTTTTCGTAGCGGGCGGCTGAATTAGGAATGAGCCACGTCCCGTCCGAGCACCATCAAATCTGTCGAAAACGTCCATCACCAGTTTGCTGTCACTTTGGTGCCGCCACTTGTCGAATTCCGTCGCTGAAATCCGCGCCAATCCGTTCTGGCAACGGACCCAAACCGTGCCGTCATTGTCCCGCAGCACAGAGTAAACGAAGTTGCTGGGAAGACCGTTATGGCTGTCGAGGACTTGCCAACGTTCGTTGTCCCAACGAAAAAGCCCGTCGCTGGTCGCCACCAGCAGAGCATCATCGGAATCCACGATGATCTCAAAAACACTGAAAGAGCTATCGGGCCGGTTCATGGAAATTGTCCGTGCGCTTCCATCTTTGTAATAAGTCACAGTGTCGCTTCTGGTCTCGATCCAGATACCGCCCTCGTGATCTGGCGCCAGCCCGCCTGAAACACGGCTGTCGCCGCTCGCGGTCTACACAAGTCGTGCCGCCCCGTTCTCAACTCGGAAGACATGGTGGTGGTCCGTCAGCACCCAAATGTTTGCCTTACTGTCCTCCGTAACCGCTACAATTCCTCCTTCTTCAAGTTTGGATCCGTCCGGCCGCTTGAACTCCTGGAATCGGCCGTGCTCGTAGTCAAACAACTTGTTTTGTCGCCCTATCCAAACAATGCCTTTGCGGTCCTCAAACAGCGCCATCACACTCTCGTCAAACTCACCCTTGGCCGGCAGGACGGAGTGTTCCCCGTCCTTGAAGACATCGATCGTGCGTCCGTTCGCAATCCACAGCGACCCGTCTCTTAATCCAAGAACTGATTGGACCGACACGTCCGACAAACCCTCACGCTCTGAGTAGGTGACCACGGCTGTATCGCGGAACATGTCGATGCCGCCATCCGTGACCACCCAGAGGTTGCCCTCATGGTCTTCGTAGACAAGCTCGATTGCCCTGCCTGACAGACCATCGGCGGTTCCGTAATGTTCGGCGATCCCGTTGTACACACGATAAAGGCCATCCATCATGGTCCCAATCCACAGGGAGTGCTCGCGATCCATGAAAAGCGTGTGGGATCCAACCTTGCTCCCGTCAAAGCCCGGGACAACATATGTGGCCCACTTCCCCCCGGAAGAAGAAAAAACGCCCATGCCAGGAGCCGCAATTTCTGTCGAAGCCCAGATTGTTCCCGAGGGTCCGGCAACGACATCCGCTACGCCGTCGCCGGCATCCGGACGCTTGCTCACTTCATTCAGGTACAAGCTCGCCGAAGAACCCGGGCGCCACCGACAAAGTGCGCTGGATCCAAACCACAGATTTCCCTCACCGTCCCGGGCCAATCCAAGGCCATATTTAACCGGTATTCCGTCGGCTTCGCCGTAACAGTGGAGTCCATTTCCCTCTACTCGACATAAAGGACCCTCACCCTGCGGAATGTGGTAGCGGGTCAACCAGATCGTTCCTTCCGGGTCCTCGAGAATGACACTAATTCCGCTGTGTTGGGCTGGGTCCGAATACCATTGCAATTTATCGTCTTTCAGCCGAGCGAGACCGTTTCGCGTTCCGATCCACAAGCTGCCGTCGCGTGCGCCCAAAAGGAAATTGAGGTCGCGGACCGGCGGCGTGATGGGAGGGAGATCATACGGAACAAATTTCTCCCCGTCGGAACGCAGCAGGCCATTTGTTGTAGCGAACCACAGGTAACCGTCCGCAGTCTGTGTGACAGCGGTTCCAATCTCGATTCCATCCTGGACTCGCCAGGCGGTATGCGCGTATTGGGTGATCTGCCGGTTGGGATTGACTGCCGAAACGGACGTTACGCAAAGGAGAAGGAAGAGCAGAACCAAGCGCGGGATGTTCAACTTCTCCATCGCGATAACGAGTTCAACCCAGTTTAAAATTACTCTCTGTTTGGCTCTCGCGGCACACCAATATCTCCAGTCGCTGTCCTCCAGTTTTCTACAGGTGCTGATGAGGTCAGATCTGAAGCAGGCCTCGCCGGATCGCAATGGTTACCGCATGGGTCCGATCGTTGGCCCCGAGCTTATCCACGAGATTCTTGATGTGGAAATTGACCGTGGTCTCCGCGATGGCCAATTCATCGGCAATCTGTTTGTTGCGATGGCCGTCTCGAATGAGTCGAAGGACTTCCAGTTCTCTCGCTGTAAGATCGTCGTCGCCTAGATGCTCGGCAAGTCGCGCTGCTACCTCGGGTGGGACATGCCGTTTGCCGGCGTGAACCGACCGAACCACGGCCAGCAATTCATGCTTTGGCATGCTCTTCAACATGTAAGCTGAGGCGCCCGCTCTCATCGCTCGCTGGATCTCGCCATCGCTGTCCGAGGTGGTTAACATGATGATGCGAGCCTGAGGGAACTCCCCTCGAATCGCGATCAGGGCGTCTGTCCCATTGGTACCGGGAAGTCGGAGATCCATCAGAGTGACATCCGGCCTATGGTGACGAAACTCCGCCACAGCTTCAGCAGCATTGGCTGCCTGAGCAACCAGGAGCATATCCTGCTGCGAACTAATGATCGTGCTCAGCCCTTCACGGAAAACCGGATGGTCCTCGACGCTCAGGATGCGAATAGGCTTAGGGAGAGCCATCGCCATCACCCCAGACCGACAATTGTAACGGAATCGCTCGTTTTGGAGTGGAACGGGCCTGGTGCCATACTGCGTTCAGGGTTGTCGCCTGGCACAGAAGTGATCCGGAAACGCACTTATTCAAATTTTTCCAGGATTGTCGCCACTCGGAAGTTATCAAGAAACGGGCTTCTCGGAGATCACACTGCGAGCCGCATTCACAAGCACCCACTTCTCACAAGCCGACTTCTGGACAACGTCGTCGGAGTCTGCCTGAAAACGTGAAAACGTAACTTCCGGTTGGCCGTCACTCGCCAGCCATCCACGGATGTGTGAGCATTTGTGCAGATCGCTTCCGTTACTGGATGATGGTTACCGCGATTCGTAACGCGAAGTCGTTATCACTTCCGTGTAGCCAATGATCTATCCGGACGCGGCGCATTTAACGTACCAAGCGCAGCGCGCGAGCTATAATACGTGGCACTCATGGCACTCACCTCTGGCATGAAACTTGGCCCCTACGAAATCCAGTCGCTGCTGGGTGCAGGAGGTATGGGCGAGGTGTATCGTGCCCACGATTCTCGGTTGAACCGCACCGTTGCGATCAAGGTTCTGCCCGCGACGTTCTCTGCGGACCGCGACCGTCTGCAGCGCTTTGCACAAGAAGCGCGCGCGGCGGCGGCGCTCAACCATCCCAATATTCTTTCCATTTTCGACATCGGCGAGGAGCAAGGCGCGCCGTATGTCGTCTCGGAGTTGCTGGAAGGCGAAACCCTTCGCGAACGCCTGCGGAACGGCCCGCTGCCCATCCGCAGAGTAGTCGATTACTCATTACAAGTGGCACGCGGGCTGGCGGCAGCGCACGACAAGGGCATTGTGCATCGCGACTTGAAGCCGGAAAACTTATTTCTGACCAGCGATAACCGGGTGAAGATTCTCGATTTCGGTTTAGCCAAGCTGACCGGGCGGGAAATGAACGAT
>Ga0182024_10011667_pt1 | contig 17583 bp, 10 predicted proteins | sample P32metaG_FD_120480 | JGI IMG/M metagenome (GOLD analysis project Ga0182024, IMG submission 120480) | Permafrost microbial communities from Stordalen Mire, Sweden - P3-2 metaG (Illumina Assembly) | ecosystem: Environmental > Terrestrial > Soil > Wetlands > Permafrost | place: Sweden: Stordalen... | reverse complement strand
GCGGCGCAGGGAGAACAGATCGCTTATCTGCCCGCCGGAGACATTTACTATCCATTCCATCTCGAACTGCTCGCGAGTCTCGTGCGCAACTCTTCCGCGGATTGCGCGTATTCGATGTGGAGTGTCGTGATCGATAAAGATGGCGGAGGAAGTCGAGGCGCCACCAGGGCGTCTCAGCTCACTCCCGACCAACTCGCGGTGGGGGACTGGGCACCGCTTCTGTGCTGGATGCACTCGCGGAGTTGCGTGGCCGGCGCCCGTTTTGACGAATCGTTGCACAGCCTTCACGGGTGGGATTTTGTGTTACGCATGAGCCAGCGCGCAACAATTCAGTACGCGCCAAGAGTGACCTGCGAGCGCCGCATCGCCGCGGATCTCCTCCCCTTCCATTTGCCGATTGAGGAGATCCAACATGTGATGAAATCTTTTCCTGTTACGGAACGTGCCCAGAATGAACGGCGCGTTCAATTTCTTGAAGCGGCTGAAAGGGGACGATGGGAGGAAACTCTCGTATGTACTCCGGCCCACGCCCGACGCCCTTCCGGCAACGCACCTCGTGATGATCGAGCCGCCGCAAGCCGGCTGAGCCGCGGACGCGTGTTTTGCGAGGCAGCCCATCGCTTCGCCCGAAGAACCTATCGAGATCTTCTTCCGTTACAAACGCGCCACGAGTTCGAACGGATTGGCCGCCGGATGCTTGGCCTGGCGGCCAGCCCGCGCCTCGACTTGCCGAAACTCGAGGCAGCGCGTCAAGGTATGGCGAAAGCGATTCTGGGGAGTAGTCGGCTGCCTTCCCGCACAGGTCCACCGGATATTATTCAGTTCAACATCATCGGCTGGGATCACCTCACGCAACGGCCGCACCACTTCGCAAGAGAGTTTGCAGCGCATGGTTACCGCGTCTTTTGGGTGGACGTGAAACTGAAACCACCGGAGAAAATCGATCCCGAATTACGCCTTGACGAGATCGAGCCCGGCATCTTTTACGTCGAGTTGCCTGCCGCCGATGGGGAACTGTACGGGCTCAAATGGAACAGCGCGGTTCTGGCCACGATGGAAATGGCCATCGCTCAAATACGCGTTACGTGCGGGATTCAGAACGCGATTCAACTGGTCAATTTTCCAAAGTGGGCGCCGTTGGTCTTTCGCCTTCGGAATCGCTTCGGATGGCCAATCGTTTATGACTGCCTGGACGACCACAAGTCCTTTGCCGCGCTCTACCAACACGACGGCGCTACGTTTGACGACGAGTTGGCACAGAGGTGCGAGTTACTAGTGACCTGTAGTCGGCTGCTTCATCAAGACCGTTGTGGGCTTAATCGGAATACCATTTTGATTGCCAATGCATGTGACTATAACTTGTTCCTTTCCGGTGTGCCTACCGGCCTTCTTCAACATCTGCCGCGTCCGATTGTCGGGTTTTTTGGATCGCTCTCGGATTGGTTGGACTTCGACTGGATTGAGGGAGTAGCCCGGAGCTTTCCCCATTGGTCCTTCGTCTACATCGGACGCCAAGGTTTCGCGCGCCCCGCAGCACGCAAGAGGTGGAAGGAAGCTACGTCCGCCGCAAATATTCACGTACTTCCGCAAGCCAATCTCAGCAAGCTTGCCTCCTACCTGACGGAGTTCGATGTCTGCACGATGCCTTTCCGCGATCTGCCCATGACGCGAATCATGAATGCGGTGAAAATTTATGAGTACCTGGCAGCGGGGAAGCCTGTGGTTGTTCCGGACCTTGCCGAACTACGTCCGCTAGCCAATCGCGGCTTGATCGCAATGTACCAAGATCACCAGGAATCTTTCCGGCTGCTCGAGCAGATTACCACAAAACCCCCGACTCCGGAGGGGATCGGCGCGCGTCAAGCTTTTGCAGCCCAAAATACGTGGACCCAGCGTGTCGAGGAACTAATTTCCAAGTTACCACCAGCGGATAGCTGCACCGCGAAAGAAGCTGCTTGCGGAAACAGTGTAATTTCCGCCACCCGCGATTCCCTCTATGCTGACAGTTTTGATTGCAACTTATAACCGGCAACAGATTTTCGGGAGGGCTTTGAGTTCGTATTGTCAACTCAAGCCACCCAAGGGAGGGTGGAAGTTGGTGATCGTGGATAACGGGAGTTCGGACGAAACAAAGCACCTTATCCATTCTTTTAAGGACCGCCTTCCGCTTACGTATCTTTTTGAGCCTTCGCGAGGTAAAAATGCCGCGCTGAATTTGGGCTTGGGGAGTGTTGAAGGGGACTTGATTGTATTTTCGGATGATGACACGTCTCCAAGGCCGGATTGGCTGATTGAAATGCGTCGTGCCGCGGATGCTCACCGTTCGTTTTCTATTTTTGGAGGAACTGTAGTCGCGCATTGGGAAATGTATCCGGAGGATTGGATCATCCAGTACGTGCCCTTGGGTCCGGTTTTCGCTGTTACCGACCCATCTTGGGAAGAAGGCCCGACCTCGCCGGGGTCCGTATTCGGAGCGAACATGGCGTTCCGCGCAGAAATTATTAAGGCTGGCTATCGATTCAATGTCGATATCGGACCGGGCCGAACTTGCGCGATGGGTTCGGAAATCGAATTAAATTTGCGGCTGGCGAAAGCCGGCTTCAAAGCCTGGCACAGCAAACGGGCGGTCGTCGAACATTTCATCCCGAAGTACAGAATGCGCCGAAGCTGGATCCTCGAGCGGGCTTCAACATTCGGCCGCGAACAATATCGTCTTAGGGATCGGTATAAGTACGCGAAGGACAAATTCTCTCTTGGAATTCCGTGGCAACTGGCCAAGGCCCTCGTAAGACGAGGCCTCCTGACGGGGATCGCCCTATTGGGTGGTGATTCAAGAAGAAAATTTCGTAACCTTTGGAGCTTCTATTATCTGCTCGGCCAAGCACGCGAGGCTCGCTTCGACCGGCGAAACCGCGGCGGAGCGGCCGAGGCGAATCAAGCTGCAAACTGAGGATGTGCGAACTCGACAAGCACGAACGCAAACTGCACAAGGAGCAGCCGGCGGCCGGTTTACTATGATTCGATTCGCCAATCCCCCCACGTCCGGAATCATCGGCATCGCGAATGGATGAGTCATGACGGGGCTAGAACAGTACCGAGTTATTCAGTACCGTCCGGAGTACCGGGCTCAGGTCATCGAAAACCATAAGTACTTATGGGGTCCCAATGCGGAATTGAGGGCTACATATGTGGACTGGAAGTACGTGCGCAATCCGTACGTACCCGCACCGCTCATTTATCTGGCCATGCAGGGCGAGCAGGTCGTCGGCCTACGCTCGTTTGTCGGGGCCAATTGGGAGTTTGGATCACCGAAGCAAACTCTGGTGTTGCCATTGGAAGCCGACGTGATAATCGCTCCTGATCACAGAAAGCAAGGCCTGGTTTCACTGATAATGAAGGCGGCGCTGAAGGATTTGGCCGAGAAAGGTTACAACGCCATCTTGAGCCTGGGCACGGTTCCGATCGTACTGAACAGCGACATAAGAATGGGATGGCGCAGCATAGGCTCGCTGCGGCCCCTCGGATGCACGGTAACGCAGCGGGAATCGTTTCCACGTCTGCGCGCATTCGTCAAGAAGTCAAAACTAGCCGTGTCTGTTTATCGGAAGCTGCGTAATCAGGCAAAGGAATCGCCGCCCGATAAATTCCATTTTCTTGACCGCATCAGCGATCGGTGTGATGCGAAGATCGGAGACTACATCTCGATCGGAAAGGCTCCGCGAATCCGGGACATGGTGCGGCTCAAGGGAAGGCTTCAGAAGGATCCACGCATCCGCCATGTTCAAGACGACGAATACTATGCTTGGCGGTTCCAGAATCCTCGCAGTAATTACCGCTTTCTTTTTTGGGACGACGGCGACTTGCAGGGGTATGTGGTGTTACAGGCCACGGCTTTCCGTTCGAAACAACCTATCGGCGTGATTGACTGGTGCGCGAGTTCCGATGAAGCCCACGCGGAGCTGCTGCAAGCCGTACATCATTTGACGTGCGGCGAAACTTTGTTCACATGGTCGGCCACCCTGACTGAAAGAGAACGCCGCATTTTCGAAATCGCCGGATTCCAAACTCTCCCTGAGCTTTCCGCCAACAATCCCTGGATTGCGGCGGTGCGTCCGGTGCGCGACGAGATGCTGAACGAGGATTGGCGCTTTGGTGATCAACGTCTGCTGGACATCAGCAGCTGGGATTTTCGGATGCTCGATCCGAGATCCTTCTAAGCTTTGAGAATAGGTCTTTGTATCGGTCGCGTCCCGACGTCTAGCCGCCGATAGTTCGTACCAGCGCCTATGCCGAGAGGGCCGGATTAACCCACACTAAAAATAAACATGCCACGATTCGCTCTCCCTTTCACTGTGGCGCGGACTATCGGGCGAAACGCACAAGATAGAACCCGATCCTTTGCGGGAAGACTCTCCTTTCCGCCTGACGCAAAACTTCTGATCGTTCACGCGGACGATCTTGGGATCACACACTCAGTCAACGCCGCAACCATAAAGGCATTCGAGACCGGATTGGTTAATTCAGGAAGCGTGATGGTCCCTTGCCCCTGGTTTCCTGAAATTGCAGACTACGCCAAGAGCCATCCGGATGCCGACCTCGGAGTTCATCTCACGCTCACGAGCGAACGAACGCTGTATCGTTGGGGACCGGTGAGCCCGAACAAGGTACGGAGCCTTGTTGACCAGCACGGCTATTTTCATCCCACTTGGATGGCTAACACGCGTATCAAACTCGGAGATGTAGCTCGTGAGTTGCGAGCCCAGATTGAGAAGGCCCTTGCGATGGGAATGCGACCCACTCACCTCGACTCGCACCAGTTCGCGCTGTACAGCAGCGGCAAGGATCTTTTTGAACTGTTGGTAGGGTTGGGGCGTGAATACGGGTTGCCCGTTCCGGTTTCGAGAGACTGGTTCTCAAAATGGCCTTATCTGGCGCGGAGCCTGGGATCAAGCGTTATTTGCGTCGACCGCCAGGTGGACATCCGGCCGAATGTTCCCGCGGAAAAGTGGCTGGAGTATTACACCGAAACCGTCAAGAACCTTTCGCCGGGAATCACCGAGCTAATCATTCACATTGGATACGACGATGAAGAACTACGCGCGTTCTCAAGCGACCGCGAAAGCTGGGGGTCAGCGTGGAGACAGCGCGATTTCGATTTCTTCACGAGTGCCACTTTTCGAGAACTGCTTCGACAAAACGATATCGCATTGGTTACATGGCGGGAGTTGTCGTTCGCCTTCGCGGGCAACAGCCCGGATAACCGCAGCACTTCCTCCAGGAGCGATGCACTTCGTCCGTGAGATATCAGCACGAAGGAAGATTGGCTGAAGCCCGATGACCGGCGCTAGCATAATTATCCCTGTCTACAATGCGCTTGAATTCGCGCGGGCTTGCGTCGAGAGCGTTTACGAAGCCCGCACCGGCGTGCCGTTCGAAGTCATCGTGGTAGACAACGGTTCTGCTCCCGAGGTAGCGACGTGGCTAGCCGCGGAACAAAAGCAACGCCGGCACCTGATCGTCGCGCGTTTCGAACAAGCGCTCGGTTTCACACGCGCCGTTAACGAGGGAGCCCGCCGAGCAGGGCACGATACCCTCGTCCTGCTAAACAGAGCGCTTAGCCTCCAGCGCTCGCATCTCGTCCGAAAAGTTTCATCAGGCGCTCGTGAAAACGCAACCGTGCGGAGAGCGGAATGGCGCGGCGATACGTACGTCGCAGCAAGCGAACAACCAGTGGACCTTCATGGTCTTTTTCGAATCGCCGCATGCCGTAACCATCCGATTGACCGAGGCCAGACGTCGCCAGGCCAAGTCCGCGGTCTTCGCCATGAGTTTTTCTTTCGAGATTTCGCCACTGCCGGCACATGCCGTACATTGCAGTGGCCACGCCGTAGACCTTTACAGACGCGAAGTGCTTGTCATAGGTCTCGATAATCCGCCGTTTAGCTAGGAAATCGTCGGAGGTGCGCGATAAACCGTCCTCGAGCTGCCGGTAAAAATGCAGGTATTCCGGAAGTACGTCGGTCTTGTATCCGGCCAGTGCCAGGCGCGCGTGGAGTTCCCAATCTTCGTGCGCCGCGCCACGCAGTTCCCGGTAACCGCCGAGTGCTTCAAATGTCTCGCGACGGATCAAAATCATCGGTCCGCCGAACACTTCCGGTTCAAACAGCCCTGCCAGCAGGTTCGCGCCGAGGGGCATGTAATATCCGAAAACCGGTGCGGCGAGCTCTCCGGTCGCCGTATCGTAGGGAAGTCCGTCACCGGCGAAAAGGCAACTCGCCGAGACGAGGCAATCATCACCGGAGAGACGCGCTGCCTCCAGCATTCTTTCCAAGGCATTTCGAGCAGGAACATCATCGGCATCGATCATGAGGAGGTACGGAGCCTCTCCGTGCTTAGCGGCTTGATTCCGCGCGGCATCCACCCAGCTGTTCGGTTGCCGGAAAAAAGTCCAGCCGCGCGGCCTGTACTTCTCGGCCATGGCGTCAAAGACGGCACGGGCTTCGGCGTCGGGCGAACCATCGTCCACGGCAATCACGGTGAAGTTCTGGATCGTCTGGCGCTCGAGCGACTCCAGCAATTGTGGGAACTGGCGCGGTTTGTTGTAGTACGGCACGCAGACATCGATGGCCGGTAGTTTGGGACTGCTGGAACCGACGGCAGCGCTTCTCGGCATCCGAGCCTGCTTACATGCGAGATGGTGAAAATCCAGCCAGCTCTCATTGGCGCTCTTGAGATCGAATTGAGCTCCCGCAGACTCTGCACCGCTGGGCAACGGCAGCACGAGAGGCTCTCGCTCAAATTGCCAGCCGTCATCATTCACCCAATCCAGAATGTGCTGAGCCGATGCAACAACGAAATCGCTGTGCGAGGCGCTGTACTGTTCGACAAAATCGATATTCAGATCTTTCGGAATTCGGGGATACTCTCGACCACGCAGACGGCGCAACCTCGAAGGCCCTTGGAGTACGGTTACACATACGGGCATCGCATCCGAAGTGAAGCGTTTGACTCGCACCGTGTGAAAAGCGAGGTTTGCCAGGTCGGAGAAATAGACGACGTCAAAAGCTCTTAGGAGAGGAGCTACCTGTTCGGATAGCCGCGTTGCCCAGATGTCCGGCCAAAGGCCCCTAGGCGGCTTGTTTTGCAATTCAACCAATTCGATATCGCGCGAACGCAAATTCTGCCGCCACTGAGGATCCGGTCGAATCGGCAGGCTGTCCGGGTAAGCCGCGATCACGCAGACTTCGTCCCCCGCCTGTTTCAGAAGAGTTGCAAAATGAGTGGCCAGCGCCGCAAAGTCGTCCCGAGCCTCCTTTTGTCCATGGACGTAGCACGAAACTAAAGCGGTTCTTGGCATCAGTGACGCCGGATTATAGCAAAAGGGTTCGAGCGGCATTCGTTCGTAGACTCACCCTCACGTTATCGTTTGCTCGTGTCGCAAGCGGTGACAGCGTTCCGTTCTCAAACGCAATTGGGCAAGTGACCGGATCTGTTGCTTTCCTGAAGTCATTACAACCGAGCCTGTTCAAGGCTTCCTGACCATGCCGCTATTTTTTTCAGTCATTATCCCGACTCGCAATCGTCCCGCTTCTCTTGGGCAATGCCTGAGGTCTTTGGCTGAACTCAACTATCCCCGCGAAGCTTTCGAAGTGATCGTGGTCGATGACGGTAGTTCATGTCCCGTCCAACGAGTGCTCGACAGCGTGGGCGGTCAGATACAAGTGAGGCTCCTGAGGCAGGAACATGCGGGGCCGGCCAGCGCTCGCAATGCGGGCGCAAGCATAGCCCGCGGCGATTGGCTCGTGTTTCTCGACGACGACTGTGAGCCTGGCCCGGGGTGGCTTCGTGCATTCGATGAGGCAAGTCCCGGTGCGGATGAGGCTCTTGGCGGCTTGACGCTGAATGGTCTGAACACGAATCCGTATTCAATAGCGAGTCAGCTGTTGCTGGATTATCTCTACGAATATTTCTTTGATCTTTCGAGTCCATTCCGCTTTTTCACTTCGAATAACCTCGCCGTCGCCGCGAAACGCTTTCTGCAAATTGGCGGTTTTGACTCGAGATTCCCCCTGGCAGCAGCCGAGGATCGTGACTTTTGCGCCCGCTGGCTCAAATCAGGCGCGCGTTTACTGCCTGTGCCGGAGGCCATCGTGACGCATGCCCATCGGCTGAGCATGTGGTCATTCCTAAGGCAGCATTTCGACTATGGCCGTGGCGGCCGTATGTACGATTCTCTTCGCCGTCAGCAAAACACTCCTTGCTTACCCCTGCAACCGCTCTGTTTCTACACCAACCTGATTCGGTTTCCGTGGCGTACAAAGAGCGGCGGGCAGGCGTGGCGCGGCGCGGCTTTGCTGGTTCTGTCCCAAGGAGCGAATGCGGCCGGGTTTCTCTATGAGACGACGAGTATGTCCAGCAGTTGTGCCTACCGGTTTCCGCATTCGACGCGCGGGGATCGTCACGGATAGGAGAGGGACGCGACAATGCCAACCTCAGTCGAGATTCCTTATCGTGCCGGTGTTGCGCGAACCGATATCACTCCGCGGACATCTGTTTGGATGTCCGGTTACGCCGATCGAAAGCATGTTTCCAAGGGTATAGTTCATCCTCTTTGGGCAAAGGTCGTGGCGATTGACGACGGGGAAAGATGTGTGGTGATTGTGGCCACGGATCTGATTGGGTTGCCACGCACAATCACAGATGCAGTGTCGGAGTGGGTACAGAAGGAATATGGCCTCGATCGCTCGCAGATCCTGTTCAATTCGACGCATACGCATACAGGCCCGGTCGTTTGGCCAAACCTCAGCGTAATGTTTGGTTTGGGGAGAAAAGAAAAACGCATGCTCCTCGATTACGCCTGCAAGTTAAGCGAGGATCTATTTCTGACAATTGGTGCGGCACTACAGTACCGTTCACCCGCGTCCATTTCGTATGGCCTTGGAAAGGCGCATTTCGCAATGAACCGCCGGGAGTGGACGCCGGACGGTGTGTCTATCGGCGCCAACCCTGCCGGACCGGTTGACCTGGATGTGCCTGTTTTGCAAGTCCTTTCGGAAGACGGGCGTTTGAAGGCGGTGATCTTCGGGTATGCGTGCCACAATGCGACGTTAAACAGTGATTCTTATCAATTCAGCGGCGATTATGCCGGCTTTGCCCAAATCGAGCTGGAGAAGAGACATTCGGGAGCGACTTCCATGTTTCTGATGTTATGCGGTGGAGATCAGAATCCGCATCCGCGGGGCTCGCTTGAAATTGCCAAGAACCATGGAAAGACACTGGCGGCGGAAGTCGACCGCGTCCTCGGCACGAAGCTGACGCCAGTCAAACCACCAATTCGCACAGCATTCGAGGATATTCGGTTGAGCTTTGCTCCGCACACGCGACAAGTATTTGAGGATCATCTGCAATCAGCGGATGGGAGCCGTGTCCGTCGCGCCAAGGCCATGCTGAAGGCTTATGACGAGGGACGTGCCATCCGCTGCACGTCTTACCCGATTCAAGCTTTTCGTTTTGGTCTCGACCTTACGATATTGGCGCTCGGAGGCGAAGTTGCGGTGATTTATTCTCTCAAAGCAAAGAGAGCGTATTCAGGTAATCTGATCGTGGCGGCATATTCAAATGACGTGATGAGCTACATTCCTTCACAACGCATCCTTCGCGAAGGCGGTTACGAAGCTGTAGAAAGCATGGTCTTCTACGGCCAGCCTGGCCCTTACGCAGAGGACGTGGAGGCTCGAGTTACCGCCGGAATCCGTGACGTCATGAACCGTGTAGGATTAGCTCCCAAGAAAGAAGCCGCGTCTGAACCCAGTTCAGCCGGCATCAACATTCCCGTATAGAACGCACCGAAACTCGAGCAGGCTTGCGTCGAACCATTTCTGGCATTCGGACAAACGTTACCTCGGGGCGCCGGGATTATCGAGCGCCACGGCTGATCAGGTCCACCTGCACTGATAACAAATAATGGCGATTTTGGATCGAGTTCGATCCGCTGTGATTCGTGCGTGGCAGGCGGATGAGGTTGCCACTTCTCCTCGAGGATGGACTGCCAATCTCGCAATCTTCCGAATCGTCTTCCTCAGCTTCGGCGTTTTGCCGCGTGCCCTGCTCTTTTTGAGATGGACCGCAGAGATATTACCGGGCCTTCCCCGTGGAATGTGGTCACCGATCTCATTTTACCGATTGCTCCCGATTGGCGTTCTCGGGAGCGTGGCGGTTGCCCGAGTCGCGGCGGTGGCTGACATCACGCTGATTGTCTTCGGGATCGTCGGATTCTGCACCCGCACCTCCATCGGGCTTGCAACGCTGGCTTCTTTATACGGATTCGGCCTGATGGAGAACCTCGGCAAGGTCGACCACTACGACCACCACGTCATCTGGTTCATGGCGCTGCTGGCCGCCGGCCCATCGGGGCACTTCCTTTCTATCGACGCCTTGCGTCGGGCGATGAAGAATGAGGACAGGCGGGAAGTCGAGCCATCCGCCGCACTGAGTACGCTTCGCTATGTGTGGCTCATGATGGGAATCCTCTACCTTTGGCCGGGAATCGCGAAGCTTCAAAGCTCTCTGACCGATCACTGGGCCAGCGCTGACAATCTCCGCAACATCATGTGGAGGATGTGGCTCGAGAAGTACTGGTATGACCCTCATTTCGGCATGCTGATTCGGGCGGATTCGCTCCCCGCGTGGGTACTGACGATTGTCGGCGCCGGCGTGATCGCATTCGAAGTGGGTTTCATTTTTACGGTTTTCTTTCGCCGGGTCAGGCCGATTTTAGGCGCGTGGGGACTTTTGTTTCACGTCGGCAACGGTATCGTCCTCAAAATCTGGTTCACAACACTCATAGCCGCCTGCATTTCGTTGTTCGATTGGGTTGCCATGGGCCGCGCTCTCTTACGCGGAAAGCGTGGCCCGCTGCTTGTTTTTTACGATGAAGGATGCGGACTCTGCCGTCGAACAGTTGCCGTTCTCAGATCATTGGACCTGTTCGATGCACTGAAACCGGTTCCGGGAGTTTCGGATAATCCGGCGCGAGACTTATATCCGCACATCACAGAAAAGATGCTCGTCCGTGATCTGTACGCGGCCGATGGAGACCGGATCGCCGCCGGTTACGACGCGTACGTATGGATCGCCAAGCGAATTTTCCTGCTGTGGCCGATTGCAGCGATTATGCGACTTCCTGCCATTGCATCGGTGGGCCGGAGAGCCTATCGGCGCATCGTGGATTCCAGACATTGTCCATTGCCTTTGGAAGCGACGCAAAGCGCACCCATCCGGCGCTCTCAATTTGCCTTGATCCGTTGGCTTGGACCGTTACTGTTTGCATGCCAATTGGGCGCCAGCACTTTCACGCTTTTTTACAGCCTACCGGATGCGTATTCCCCGCTGAACGCGCCGCGGCTCAAAACCGCGCACTGGCTTGTCAACGGCATTGGAAAGAGGATGCCGGTGTGGCCGTTCGATCTCTACCCGACATTCACGCCCGCATCCCCAAAGGATGTGCGTATATGGGAAGCGCGCTGGGTGACCTCGAGCGGGAGCGAAATGCGGGTCAGCCCGAGCGCTTACTATAGCGCCTTCGGTAACACCGGACTGGCCATGAGAATCACCAGTTTTGAAATGCTCCGAGAAGGAGACCCTGAAGAGGACGAGGCGCGTTCACTGAGGCTCGTCCGCTTGCTCTGGCAGCGTGAGCTCCCCGACATTCGACGAAACATCAGTGCAGTCAACGTTTATCATGCCCGGTATTACGGGAGGCAGCCCCCCTCGGATCGATTCCGAGCGGCGCTCATGGCGCAAAGCATTCTGTACTCGTTCCCGATTCAAAAGATCATGGGGATCCCATCCCCGCGGCAAAATAGCGTCGGAGAATAGAGTACTTTTGCGATGCGACTTCTGGCTGTTGGCGCCGGGGCGGTCGGTGGGTACCTGGGCGGCCGCTTGGCTCTGACAAACTATGACGTCACATTTCTTGTTCGCGCTAAACGAGCCGGAGCGATCCGTGCAAAGGTACTTCAGATCGTCAGCCCACATGGGAATGTACCGCTGTTTCGAGAATCTTCAGGTTTGCCAGCTTGGGCTCTCGGATCGCCGCGGCGCGCCGCCAGAAACCAGGTAGGTCCGGTGCAATTCCGTCAAGTGCCTACATATGACGACACCACCGCTTTGTGTATGCATGCTTTCAGTTTTTCTGCCCACGAAGAAATTGCGGCGCTGTCAAACATCGTAATGTGGTCACCTGGAACGTCGTAGATTTGCATGTCCCCCATGGCAACCCTCGACCAGCCCAGGTCTCGCTCGACGTTGGGTTTCAACTGTGATTGAAGGGCCCTAAAAAGCGTAAGCTGCCCTTCGTAGGGCAGTGGTTGGTAATGTCTAAGAGCCTGGCTGCCATATTCCACAATTTTTAAAAGGCCCCCGCCGATCGGAATTCTTGCACGACCCCTGAAAACTCGTCGAATGTAGCGCAACTTTTCACGCCCTTCCAGCCACATAAGCTGCCGCAAGTGATAAGAAGTTCTCAGCGCCCAAATGTGATCGCTGTAGTGTGAAGGTAGAAACCGCCAATAGCGGGGATAGGACGTGTCGAAAAGCGCCAGTAATGCAACGGTGTGGCCGTCCCTGAGAAGTTGCTGGGCCATCTCGAAAGCAATGATCCCTCCGGATGAATAGCCTCCGAGCAGATAGGGCCCTGCCGGCTGGACCGAGCGTATTTTGCTGACGTAGTGCGCCGCCAATTCCTGGACGCTGAGACGAACTGGTTGCCCATTTTCGGTGGGCGCTTGCAGGCCGTACACGGGCTGCTCAGGACCGAGACACCGCACCAAGTCGAGGAAAATGAACACGTCTCCACTTACTCCGTGCACGCAGAAAAGAGGCGGTTTGGTTCCCGCCGGTTGAAGTGAAACTAATGAGGAGGTTGAGGATTCCTGCTGTCGCACTAGATTAGCCAGCTTCTCAATCGTGGGAGCTTCTAAAGTTATACTGGCGGGAAAACTCCTGCCAAACTGTTTCTCGATCTCACCTACCAACCGCACGGCCAAAAGCGAGTGTCCTCCCAGATCAAAAAAATTGTCTCTTACACCGATTGACCGAGTCCCCAGCAAGCTTGTGAAGGTTCTCGCTAATTCCAGCTCAATGTAATCTCGAGGGGCTAGAACGGTCTTCGCTGTTTCCGAACGTGCTTTTTCGGACGAGGGCAGTGCCCGTAAGTCCGCTTTCCCACTCGGCGTCACGGGAAGCGCTTCTAAGAAGACAAACTGCGCGGGCAGCATGTACTCAGGCAATTTTTGCTGTAGAAGTAAGCGCAACTCCTCGGCCGTAAAAGCCTTCTCCGTTCGCGCCACCTCGACGTAGGCAATAAGGTATCGTTCGCCAACGCTATTTTCATTGGCCACGACCGCCACCCGGCTAACCTGGCCTAACTCAAGGAGGGCCGCCTCTACTTCTGCGACTTCCACTCTAAAACCTCGGATTTTCACCTGGAAGTCTTTGCGGCCGAGACACTCGAGGCAGCCATCCGGGGTCATGCGGCCCATGTCCCCTGTCCGAAAAATTCGCGCTTTTCCACCGTCGGGATCGGGAAGCAACACTTGTTGTGTCAGTTCTGTTCTTCGCCAGTAGCCGGAAAAAAGATAATCGCTCTTTATCGTGATTTCTCCGGGAGAGTTGAAACCCACCGGATGACCGGCTTCATCGAGCAAAAGAACTTCCACATCGTTGACCGGGAACCCCACCGGAACCACAACTCCATTGATGCGCGTTTCTTTGCCAATAACGAACTGGCGGACAGTGCCTGCCTCGGTAGAACCTAATGAATTCACCAGAACGCATGTAGGCGAGAAATGAAGTTTGAATAGTTCCACATCTTTCTTGTAGAGTTGCTCGCCATCGAGCCAGATCAGTCGAAGGCTTGGATACTTTTCACCGCTCCCCACCGACCTCAGGAAATAGCGAAAAATCGAGGCGCCGGTATGAAGTATGGTTATCTCTTCCTGCCTAAGCCATGCGGCAAAGACGGGAAATCCTTCCTCTTTGAGGTCAAAAGGATATAGAGCTGCACCGTTCAATAGCGCGTAATGGACATCTACCAGGGCACGGGCCGTGCTGCATGACGAGAGTAGCGTTAACCGGTCGTCATTCGAGATGTGAAGGTTGTTGGTGTACCTTTCCAGCCTGCGAAGAGCATTGCGATGGTTCTGCATGACGCCTTTAGGGCGCCCGGTCGAGCCGGATGTGTAAATGATATACGCGACAGCCTCCGAGGCAATCGAAAGGCCGAGATTATCTTCACAGAGACTGGAGTCGATCTGATCGATATTCAGCACCTGGCGCGTGCCGTGCGCGAGTTCGCGGGCCGAAGTGAGATTCTCGTCGTCGGTAATGAGCAGGCCGGCTTGGGCATCTTCGAGTATTTGTGCAGCTCGCGCTCCTGGATGTGTGGGGTCCAGAGCAACATGGATTTTGCCAGCCTTAAGAACCCCAAGGATGGCAGCCACCATCGGAGCATCATTTTTGAGCATGAGCCCGACCGTTTCTGTCTTTGTCCCTCGCAAGGCTAAAATGGCGCGACTAATTCGGTTGGCGTACCTATTGAGGGCATCGTACGTGAAAGTGTACTTTCGACTCTTCACGGCAACGCGGTCGGGATAGTTGCTCGTTTGATACTCGAAGCGATCGGGAATGGATTGCCGGCTCATCGAAATCGGATTTGGTACCTGAAGCTTCGGTTGCGGGGGTGAACCGATTTTAATCTTCTCCAACCTTCAACACAATGAAATCTGCGTCGATCCGAAGGGCTAGTTAGAAGCTCCTTGGCGGGGCGGACGCCGACGGTGTACCCGTTCAACCCGCGCGGAAAGACATGCTCGGTGATCGAGCGGCCGTTCGGAGCCGACCGTTGTGGGGCCTCCGTCAAATTCCTCTCCTGCCTCTCCACTTCGACAGAGGGTGAATCAACGTGCGATGCATGCTCTGCCTCCGCTCCAGTGAAATTGTCTTGCGATACCAGTCGCGCAAGGGTGCAAGAAATCCCGGCACTTCGCCCAGATCGCAGGCATTCTTCATGGCGTCCCGCGCCCAATCGTGCGAAGCTCCGCGGAATTCAGTGAGCGCAGCGTAGGTTCCGGATAAGAGTTCGGCGGTGCCGCCCAGGCCAATGGTCCGCAGATGCGCTTCGTAGGTCTCGATCAGACGCGCCATCGCCGTGCCGCGGTCGGAAATTTGAGAAAGGCTGGCCGGCTCTCCCACTCTGTAAAGGTGCAAATATTCGGGGATCACGTCCGTGCGGAAACCGGCAAGAGCCAGCCGGAGCAGCAGTTCCCAGTCCTCGTGAGCGGCTCCGCGGACCTCGCGGTATCCGCCGATCGATTCGAACGCTGCCCGCCGGACGATCACCATCGGCCCGCCCAGAACTTCCGGCGCGAGGATGGCCGCCGCCAACGCCGGGCCGAGCGGCATGTAGTAACGATAGGCCGTTACGGAGATCTCGCCCGATGCGTTCAACGGCGTTTCCGCGCTGACGAAGGAATAGGTTGCGGGCACCAGACAGTCGTCGCCGGCCATCACGATGCAATCGAGCATTCGTTCGACTCCGTGGAACGGGATCACGTCGTCGGCGTCGATGAACAGCAGATACTCGCCGCGTCCCATGCGGGCAGCGCGATTGCGGGCGGCGTCGACAAAGGCATTGTGCTGGCGGAAAAACGCCCATCCTTTCACCGAGTACTTCGCCTGCATGCAGTCAAAGACCTCGCGGGCTTCCGGATCGGGGGAGCCGTCATCGACGGCGATCACCTGGAAGCCGCTGGCGGTCTGGCGGTCAAGCGCATCCAGCAATTGAGGCAGCTCGCGAGGCTTGTTGTGGTAAGTGACGCAGACATCCAGCGAGGGGCTTGGGCGGCGCGCCTTGAGCGTAACGCGACCTGAGTCAGCAAGCACCTCCGCGTGGAACTGTAGCCATCTGCGATTGGCGGCTTCCCATTCGTACCGCGGCTGCCCGGCCGGCTCCAGAAGTTGGTGGGCGAGCTTGTCCGCCAGCGCGGAGGGGTAGGGATCGAACAGGAGGTGGTCTACAGACGGGCCGAGAATCTCAGGTATCCCGCCGGTTCTCGCACAAACCAGGCGAACGCCGGAGAGTGAAGCTTCGATCACCGTAAAAGGGAAATTGTCCCCGAAGCGCTCGCTCGGCATCACCGCAAGAGCGCCGGCGGCGTGATCCGCCAGATACTGCGCGGCTGATGGAATATCGAGATTCTGGACGTGATCGGCCGCGTACCCGATCCGTCCTAACCGCTCCGCGGAGCTTGCGAACGCATCCGGCTCCTCCGTACTGATTGGCCCCAAGAAGGTCACCTTGCGCACCAAGCGCGCTACGTCGGGGCGCTCTAATGCGAGCTTCTCGAGTGCATCGACGAACGTCCGATAGCCCTTACATCGCTCCAAAGCGCCGAAATAAACAAGGTGCTCGATTCTCCGCGGGTAGTCCTGCCGGTAGTCCCGCGGCTCCGCAAGAACGGGTAGCCCGAGCACGCGCAATCGATCCTCTCGCAGCTTCCAACCCCGGTCTAGCAGCCAATCGGCCATAAAGCGGCTGGGCGACACGGTCCAGTCGCTATGCTCGGCCGAATATCGCTCCATGAACTGCTGGTTCAAGGTTTCCGGTTCGGCAGGCCAGTTGTGGTTGCCCGCGCATCTCCATTCGCTGCCGCCATGGAGCACCGTGACGCACCGCGGCGCCGGTCCTGTTCCGAAGCGCTTGCGGCGGACCGTTATGAGGGCGAGATTCGCCCAGTCCTGGAAGTATGCGACATCGAAACCAGCGACGGCTTCGGCCACGCGGTCGGAAAGGTCCAGGGTTGGAAGGTGCGGCCAACGATTTTCTGACGGCGGCCGACCGGCCAGTTCCACGAACTCACACCCAAGCCTGTGGTAGACGTCGCGCCACTTCTGGTCGGCAGACATCGGCTCGCATTCAAGCCGCGTCGCCACCACAGTTACGTCTTCGCCCGCCTCCCGCAGCAGGCGCGCCCAATGCAGAACGAATGTTCCGGCGTCGGCCGCGTTCCCGAGGATGCCGGGGAAGTCGTAGGTGACTAATGCTGTCCTGGCCATAGATAGCCAATTTCCTCAGAAGCTACGCACCAAAACCTGGAGCGCCACCTGCAGCGGGCCTCTCCTACCCATCGCTATGAGGCGGCCTCGCCGGCTGAGCAAATGCACTTGCATCTGTCAGTGAATCCCGATGAGCGGCCAATAGAAAGGAACCACGAATAACAGTACGAGAGATTCAATAATCGTTAGGCATAGGCCGATGCGAAGCAGGTCCTTCGGCTCGAAGTACCCGTAGGAATAACCTGCGACCGGCACGCCGGACTGGTACACGAAGATTTTTCCACGGACATATTCGAGCGAACTTATCGCAATTGGCAGGCCACTGGGATCAATGTTAAAATAAAGGCGTTAAGCACAACATTTCTGAGCTTTATGCAACTTATTTCTGCCTCTCAGCGCAGCGCTTTTCGCAAGCCATTCCGTAACGACCGATGCCTTCCAATGAAACGAAGAGGCTTAAGGGGCAAG
>Ga0182024_10011666_pt1 | contig 17584 bp, 14 predicted proteins | sample P32metaG_FD_120480 | JGI IMG/M metagenome (GOLD analysis project Ga0182024, IMG submission 120480) | Permafrost microbial communities from Stordalen Mire, Sweden - P3-2 metaG (Illumina Assembly) | ecosystem: Environmental > Terrestrial > Soil > Wetlands > Permafrost | place: Sweden: Stordalen... | reverse complement strand
TCGCGCTAGCGGCAGCCTTGGAATGCAGGCATTTCAGGAGGACTCAGCGCCCTACTTCCCGCTGGATGCTGCCTACCAGGCCGCACAGGGCAACCCAACCTATCCTGAGCAAACCAGTGTCGGCGGCAATTACAACCTGGACGCGGAAGGCTCCTATGCCATCGCGGATCACTGGTACGTCGGCGGATATATGAACTTCAATAACTCCAGGGATTACGCCAGCGACAAGGTTGGCTTTTTCTTTCGCTACGTAACTCGCCCGCAGCCCCTGAACCAGGAAATCGGCCCAACCGGCCTCTTCCCGGTTCAGGGAATGAGGCCACTGCAGATTCCCTGATCCAGACTCCTACAGCATCTCAGGTGCAAAACCTAAATGCAGGTCACGTCGAGTAGCGAGGCAGCTCTGAATAAGTATGGCATGCACTCGGTTAAGCATCCTGCGGAGTGCTTTTGCCCTGGCCCGGATGCTCCGGCGAAGGGCGAGAGGTGATCGTCACAACTACACTCCCCGGTTACAGCACGCGCCTCCCTAACGCGCTTTGTAAACCGACTCGCAGCTGACGATTTCTTGATAGACAAACCTACAGTGAACACGGCCCTTAGCGCTTTCGGATTTAGAGTGTGCTTGCATTATCTCCCTATCGCTCGGCAACTTATTTGCACATTCATGGCCGGCGGCTGCTGTAAAGGTGCTTTTTTTCATAAAGAAAGGTTCCAGGATTCGTTTGAGATTCTCGGCCGCGGCTACGTTAACTCGGCTCATTATGGGCAACCAGAACGACGCCTGCTCAGCCTGCTGGAATCATCGGTGTTAGCCCATAAGTACTAATCAAGTATGCAGGGCCTCCTTGCTTGTTGGAGCGTTCAAGGGCGTACCCCTGCTATTCCACGACTTCCATTACAACGGCACTTACTTAGATCCCACATCATTTTTCACTCGTTAGCGAAGGAGTTTTACTGTCTTCTACGTTCACTTGGCTACATCGTAGCTGCAACTAGAGGGTAACCCTCCCATCTACGTTAGGCTACAAGCCCTTCCAGCAAGAGGTATTACTTACAATGTTTTCGTATCCTGGCAATTAAGGCGAAAGGAGTTTCCTCACTTTCTACGTTATGCCGTACAGATATCCGCCTCTGAGTTATACATATAGGCCCCGCGAATAGAAACCCAACACTAATGCTGTTAGCATAGGATGCGACAGTTATCAAGTGGATTAGCGTCTACCACAGAAGTGTAGTACCACAAGTAACCATAATTAGTTACAAACAATACAGAACAACACTATTTCTCATGGTTTGAGAAAATACACTTCATTACTGTTGCGAAATAGAAGGTTGGCGGTCTCCAGGCGGGGAGGCACGGATCAATCTTGCATGAATTCTGCTACAGCGAGACTCGCGTCGGACGGGGCATGATGACCACAAACATTTTTTGTAGAAAACACTCTCTGGGGCGGACCGCCTTGGCGCTCCTGTTCTCGGCGGTAGCATACAGCGCCTCGGCCCAGGTGATTCCATCGCTCATAGCCCCCGAGCGCATCGCAGTTTTTGGAAGCTTCACCGATGTCAAACCCAATTACGTGTCCTTTTCCGACTTCGCGGTCTATGGATTCTCAGCGGGCGGTTACCTGCAAACGCGGCACGTCGTCGGGCTCGAGATAAGAGGTTCTATAACGAGGTGGGGTGGTGGCCAGCATGAAGAGTCGGCCCTGGCCGGGCCTCGGGCGTCACTGCATTTCGGCCATTTTTCGCCCTATGTAGCCCTTCTTGGCGGCGGTGGAAACACCTGGTCATGGAACAACCCGGCTAAGCCGGGGCTGCCGACACCACGGAAAACCGAAGAAACTAGTCCCCAATGGTCGATCCTCGGCGGACTTGACGTTCACCTGAAACGGCGCCTCTCCCTCCGAATCGGCGAGCTCTCTTACTCGCAGGTATACCGGACGGAGAAGACGATAACACCCATATCGGCGAGTGCGGGCATCGTCTATCGAGTCAACTGGCCATCGCCCCGCGAGAGGTAATTACCGGGGAATCACCATTGCGCTGACCAGGCGCCGCCCGGAGAAGAGGCCGGCTTCCGTCTCTGCCTGGTTCGGGGCTTCCGTATTTCGGGGTGTAACGGGGCGTTAATGTATTCCATGATGTTATGCGAGCTAAACCAATGTAGCCCCGCCGACTTAGTCGACAGGGCCACATTGGTTGCCGTTTTGTGGAGCGGATTGACCTGTGCGGTCGATTTGGTTTTGTAGCTAGGAATCAGCCCTACCATCTATTTCAGAGAAGCAGCCGAATCACTCGCACCGCTGCGATGATAGTCCATCTTCAAAGAAGAGCATTGCTTCTCCGTCTTCTGCAAACAAACCAGTCTGCTGCTCATCCGGATCCGAGCTGAGAGCTTTGGACCACTGCGCCGCTTTTCGGTTTTTGCATTTGTCTCGAGGAACGCGCTTGGAAGTTCTCTATTCCACCTCGCAACTCCTCAATGTTGGAAGTCTGGAGAAACGGATGAGTCTTTACATAAGCCAGAATCTCGTCTGGAGATGGCTGCTGGGGAAGTATCCAGGTTAGCAGCGCACAATCTTGGATGACTGAATGCCATTGGTGGCGTTGCGTGTGTCTACAACCAGCCTGGACTCAGTGACGATGCGTGCATAGTCGTAATCGGAGTGATCCGTCACGATGATCACTGCGTCATACTGGCCCAGGTTCTCGAGAGGTGTGTTCTCCATATTCAGATTGTAGTGGCGGCCACGGCCCACCCGGGCAAAGTACGGATCGTTATAGAAAACGATGGCCCCGCGCTCACGGAGTAATTCGATGATGGTGAGCGAGGGCGACTCGCGTAAGTCGTCGATGTCCTTCTTGTAGGCCAGCCCGAGCACCAGCACCCTGGAGCCTTTTAGCGGCTTTTCGTGCTCATTGAGGGCGGCAATGGTCTGGTCGACGACGAAGTAGGGCATATCGAGGTTGACTTCGCCGGCCAGCTCGATAAAGCGCGTATGGAAGTCGTACTGCTTCGCCTTCCACGAAAGATAGAAGGGATCGACAGGAATGCAGTGTCCGCCCAGGCCGGGTCCGGGATAGAACGCCTGGAAGCCGAAAGGCTTGGTCTTGGCCGCGCCGATCACTTCAAAGATGTCTATGCCCATGCGAATGCAGAGCTGCTTCAATTCGTTGACCAGCGCGATATTTACGCACCGGTAAATGTTCTCCAGGAGCTTGGTCATCTCCGCCGCAGCGGGCGAAGAGACCGAAACGGTGCGGTTGAAGATGGTTGCGTATACAGCGGACGCCAGTTCAAGCGCCGCAGGGCCGCATCCGCCCACGACCTTGGGAATATCACGCCGAGCGACCGTGTCGTTTCCCGGATCTTCTCGCTCGGGGGAGAACGCGACATAGAAGCCTGGGCTCGAGGCGTCTCGCGCCACTCGGAGGCCTGAAGGATTCCCCTGCTCCAACAGGGGAACTACTACCTCCTCAGTGGTGCCCGGATAGGTTGTACTCTCCAGGACGATGAGCTGTCCTTGGCGCAGGTGGGGCGCTATGGCGCTCACTGTGCCGGTGATGAAACTGAGGTCAGGCTCGTGATACTCGTTCAGCGGAGTCGGCACACAGATGAGAACGATATCCATCTCGGCGATCCTGCTGTAATCCGCAGTCGCACGGAATCCGTTCTCCCGCGCCGACTGGACCTCCGTGCCGGGGATACGCACGATATACGATCCCCCCTGATTCAGCGTGTCTACTTTGTGGGGATCGATATCAAAGCCGGTAATCGCGAAGCGCTCTTCGCTGAACAGCAGAGCGAGCGGCAGGCCCACGTAGCCCATACCGATAATGCCGAGGCGGGCTTCACGAGTTTCGATTTTACGCTTGATTTCGGGCGTTACATCTAAAGAGGTAAAGGTCATAGATAACTCTCACTGTGAATATTCGCAAACTTGTCGATTTTCTTGTACCAAGCAACTGTGCGCTCCATGCCCTCGCGGAATTCGACGAGCGGCACGTAGCTAAAACACTCCCTTGCCTGGCTGATGTCGGCGAGCGAGTGTTTCACATCGCCGCCGCGTTCCTCGGCATACTTTATCCCTCCGGTATAGCCGGTAGTCTCGCGCAATATCTTGACTGCTTCCTTCAACGTAACTCGATTCCCGGTGGCAACATTGAAGACCCGGCCCGATACAAGTTGGGCCGGCGCCTCGGAAGCCAGCAGATTGCCATGGACCACGTTCTGAATGAAGGTAAAATCACGACTCTGCTCCCCATCTCCAAAGATAGTGGGCGTCTCACCTGCCAGCATCTTCATGGTGAACTTAGCCAGCACCCCGGAGTATTGGGAGGTGGGATCCTGGTATGGGCCGAAGACGTTGAAGTAGCGGATGGTCACTGTCTCCAGCCCATATATCCGGGTGAAGGACTGCATGTAAAGTTCGCCAGCCAGCTTCGCGACGGCGTAGGGGGAGATAGGGTTTGGCCGCATGTCTTCGCATTTCGGTAGCGTAGGAGTGTTGCCATACACTGACGACGAACCGGCATAGACGACCCGGCGCACTTTCGCGTCTTTGGCTGCGACCAGCAACCGAACTGTCCCCGAGACACCGGCGTGGTTCGAGGCCACGGGATCTTCGACGGAACGCGGAACCGAGGGGATGGCCGCCTCGTGAAAGATACACTCGACGCCGCGGCATGCTTCTGCTACGGCTGCGGGATCATTGATATCCGCCTCGATGAAGTCCATTGACTCCAACCCTCGGAGGTTTTCGCGCTTGCCGGTGGCAAAGTTGTCGATGCCACGTACTCTATTTCCGCGACCCAGCAGTTCCGCGGCAATCGACCTGCCAATGAAGCCGGCTACCCCAGTTACTAAATAGGTATCCATTCGACCTTTCACACAGCGATTATTTGAGCAGTAGAATTCATTTTCAGCAGAACTTAGTATCTAGATGTGAGGGCTTTATAGCTTGTTCTTATACAAGCCGAAGGAGTTCGCTGTCCTGCACCAAAGAGCAATTGCCGATGCCCGAAGCAATAATATGGGCCGAAGCGTTCCTTTTTAATATTTATTACAACGACGCCGCTAGTTTGCCGATGGCTACCTGAGCAACTCCGCGACGCCTCGTAACTTCTCAATGCCGTATGCCTTCGCCGCGTACGACCTTAACTACGGTCATGCAAATGATAAGCCAATCGAACTGAAGAGACCGTCGCTGAAGATATTCATAATCGAACTGTACCTTGACTGGGATCGGCAGTTCGTCACGGCCGTTGACCTGTGCCCAGCCAGTCAGTCCGGGGGCCAGCTTATGTATGCCTCGCTCGGTCCGGAGCGCCACCAGATCGTCCTGATTGAACAGTGCCGGGCGCGGCCCGACAAAATTCAGGTCCCCCACCAGAATGCTGAACAGCTGGGGCAATTCATCGAAGCTCGTCCGACGAAGAAAGCCGCCAATAGGGGTCAGATAAGCTGAAGGATCCGCCAGGAGATGAGTGGCTACCTGCGGGGTGTCGATCCGCATGCTACGGAACTTCGGCATCCGAAAGATCTTGTTGTTCTTTCCTATCCGGTTGGACCAATGGAGGATCGGTCCCCTAGACGTCGCCTTGATGAGCACCGCTAGAACAAATAGCAGCGGACACGCCAAGAACAAAAGTAGGAACGCTAACACCATATCAAAAGCTCGTTTGGCCCAGGACACCAAAACCTCCGAAGCTACAGTCTCATTTCGGTTCTGTGCCCCGTTCGGACGACTGCGCGAGTCCGCACGACAAGCAGAAAACGTTCAACCCACGTGTGCTTATTTCAATCCCAATGCGTGATGATCCGGAAGGAACGGACGAGGTGAGAACCCGAAGTCTTGCTCAGCGGCGAGATGGTCGAAACACAAGTCCCGATCCATCCGCGTTGCCATCTCCGGCTTCAAATGCCGGTACCTCGGCAATAGACGAGCTAGCGGGATGGTCAGGCGGAACACCGGGTCCGGGGCCGACACAATGCGCGCGCGCTTTCCCATTGCGCGGAACACCCTCTCGACCATCTGTCGATATGTGAGGGTTTCTCCGCCGCTGAGATTGTATGTCCGATCGAACGACGCGGGGTTGTCGGCCGCCAATATACAAGCTTGCGCCAAATCCGCGACGTGTACCGGTTGCCGCAACCCAATACCTTTGCCAAGGATGGGGAACACACCGAAGCGCTTCGCAAAGCGCGCGATATCCGCAACATTGCGGTCTTGGCCGGCTCCATATATCAGCGTTGGACGAAAAATCGTATATGCAATACCAAGTCTCACACAGGTGGATGCAACCGAGTCTTCAGCACGTGCTAAAGACTCCGCCACTGCCTGCTCTGCAGGGCTATTAGAATTTGCTTTGCTGAATCGACTTGTCGAACTAAAGGCAATGAGCCGTTGCACACCATTTTCATGGAATTGTTCGATCCGATCAGGCAACAACCAGATCGAAGCCACATGGAAGAGAACTCGTGCGGAAAAACGGGGAAACGTTTCCGGCTGAGTAAGGTCACACTGATGCCAAACACACGAGGCACCAAGTTCGCGCTTCGCCATGCCTCGACTGATTGCGTGAACGACCTGTCCTGCGGCGGCCAGCTTATCCACAAGCTGACAACCGACGGGGCTGGTCGCCCCTGTCACACTGCAAGTCGAAAGAGTAGAAACCTCAGTTGGCCCCACGTGCGAGTCATTCCTATTTTGGAGTTGTTCCTTTTTAGTAACGCCGCTATAGGAAATTATGCACGCGTCAGGGTTATCGCTTACTAGTGACGGCGCAGATGGGGTTTCATTTGCCGGCATACGCTGGCGGGCGAAAATACTTGAGCAAGAGAGAGGGATTTACTTGATGCCGAAATCGACCATCGGTACAATCTCAACGAGATGGTACACTGCTTAACCTCACTCCCGCGATCGGCAGTACGCCTCCACCATCCTCTTTCTGGTGGCCAACAAATCGTCTGACCATCGAAACCCAGAAGCGCCAAGCTGCTTTACTTCCAGGGTGAACGATACTGTAAGTTTCCGCAGCGACTCGCTATTGATAGGCGAGCGCAATCCCAACCACTTCAAGGGCGCCGTTCCGGCGATTGCCGATCGTACTGCAAACAAGGGCAGATTTTTCGGTCTTGAAGTTTGCATCAGGTCGGCCAGTGAATTCACGAATTCCACCAGAGATATGGGGGTCCGATCGGCAAGATTGTAGGTCCGGCCATTTTCTCCAGCCTGCAAAAGGTGCGTGATTGCTGCTGCAGCATTTCCTACGGATAGAAAACTTCGCATAGGGCTTGCCCCACGAACGTGGAAGTAATAATGGCCGCGGATAGCACGCATCAATGACTCGAGATTGAAGCGCACGCCCGGTCCGTAGGTGAGGCATGGGCGCACGATAACTATGGCTGCACGGCCAGCGCTCGCGGCCTCCAGACCAGCCTGTTCGACCATCAACTTAGTACGCGCGTAAAACGAAATGCCCTCCGTGGGACTGTGCTCGTTAAGTTCCATTCCTTCCTGCCCCGCATATACGTGGGCACTCGAGGCCAGGAGGACACGCTCCGCTCCGGCATCCTGCGCTGCCGTGAGCACGTTCCGTGCGCCGTCTACGTTTATCCGCTCAGCCTCGTCCCTCTCCGCCTGAGAGCGCAAAGAAGTATGGGCGATGCCTGCCAAGTGAATGACCGCGCTGCATCCCTGGGTAAGTTCACGTACAGAGTCAAGCGATCGGATGTCACCTTGAATCGGCGTGACGCCAGCCGCTTCCTGTTGGGGTCGACGACTAAGGATGCGCAGCCGATATCCTTGTCCCTGGAGCACTGGAAGCAGATGCGAGCCAATGAGACCGGAAGCACCCGTTATAGCGATAGTTCTCTTCCCTGTTGTCATCACGCGTGTGTCCTGTGGTTGGTCGCCATTTTTTCTATCAGCCCAATCATGGAAGGCATCAAGAATGCCTGGGAGAAGCGGTTCAGATCAGCGCCGAGGCTCAGAGAAGGCATCCGGAAGAGCCTCAGTGGGCCAGAGAGGTTTCCGAAGACCGACGCGTTCGTTTGTTCCCTAATACAAGCGGTCACTTCTTTGAAGGATTCAATGAGTTTCTGACAGACATGCCGTCCGATGAAACCATTTGCGCCAGTTACTACCATATTGCTCAGACTCATCACTCGGCCTCTGGATACCTTATACCGAATAAACGCGTGCAGGCTAGGGGATTCACCTGACAATAACTCCCGTGAGCAGTTTCGCGCTATCACTCTCCGTTGCGAAATGTGAGAGGATTTGTTCCGCAGCTACTCGGACGGAGAGCGTGGTCTTGCCCAGCTCACGTGCGTTTCTTCCCATACGCTGTCGAATCTCAGAATTATTGGCCAATAGCATTGCAGCCGTATGTAACGTTTCGTCCTCACCATTCGTGCAGGCGATTCCGGCATCCGCATGACGCAAAAACTCTGTCAGATCATTGCCAGAACTCAAGCTGGCGAGTATTGGCTTTCCGCATAATACATAACCAAGTAATTTTGCGGGAAAATTGTGCGTCTTCAACCCACGGTCGAGGCTTATCAATCCCACATCACATTCAGACAAACACTGCAAGTATTCATGCTGTGGTATCGGCGGAAGTATCCTGATATTGCGTAGATCATGCTTCTCAATTTCCGCATGAAGTCGTTGCACTTCGCTGCCGCTGCCCACCAACAAAAAGAATATGTCATGGCATTGTCTTAGACCTGCGGCTAGGCGCAAGATATTATCCATGTCTTGGACTACCCCGATATTTCCTCCATAGAAGAAAACAACCTTGCCCCCGAGTCCCAACTTCTGGCGCCAACCAGAGCTGCCCGTTGGCCGCTCTTGCGGATCTAGCCAGTTGTAAAGCACCTCAAGGCGGTAAGTATTGTCAGGTAACTCTTCGTCAAAATAAGACAGATTCCCAGGCATCTCCACTCCAATAATGTCTGATACGGAATACTGGGCCAGCTCCTTCCGCTTTAGGTACCGGTACAGCATACCTTCGCGAAGCACGCCTGCATCCACAGCCCATTTAGGAAAGATGTCCCGCAATATCAAATATGCGGGGCAGCCCCACAGGGATTTCAATCGGCGTACCAAGCCGCCGAAGAAAATGCTAGGCGAGTAGAAGACAATCAATTCACACGGATTCGCCTGAAAGAACTTTCCTACACTTCGCCACATCCTCGCCGATAGGCGACTCTCTCGCCAGCCACGTAACGCCTTGTTGGCGTATTTCAGATTGCCAGTCTTCACCCGCACGACGGTCACGCCGTCTTCTTCTGTGATACGCATCGTTTCCTTAACCGATTCACTGGGTGTCGCTACAATCACCTGATGCCCTTGTCGCACGTATTCAAGTGCTAAATCGCGCATCAGGTTAGCACTAGATTGTGTGCCGGGAGCGTAATATACAACCACCAGTAATATGCGCATGATATTCCTCAGGTCTGGTTATGGGTCCGCGGGCGCCGATAGGCAGAATTAGCTTCTGTCGAACTTGCTCGAGCAACTCCTAGAGCAGGATATGACGGACCAAAGTGTGAGTGGTTGTAGTGATGCACTCCACAGGACTAATTTGGAAGCCGGTCAGCATTTCTGGTGGCCTGCGTGCTGGCAATTCTCTGGCGAACACCACCCCTTGAATGTCGGCTCAGGTTCAAACCATTGCGTAAAAAAAGGAGTTTTACGCGCCCAGAGAAAACCCCTCTGGTAAACGTGCTTATCCTATGGGTTCAGCGGATTCGCCAAGCGCCGTAGAGCGCGGGCCCGGTTTTGCAAGCTGCAAAAGCAGCTGAATCACCTTCGGAAGGTTCGCCTCGCGCGTCAGATGGCACAAGGCGTAATCCAGACCGCGCGCTCCGGCGGCGCGGAGATCTTCGCGAGGAGTGCCTGCGATGACTTTCAACGCTGAGGCAGCGCTGACGGGGTCCCCTGGAGGAATTATCCACCCCGCTTTCGCTGCTGTTATCAATACTGCGGTCTCGGAGTTCCCGAGCGCCATCGCGAGGACCGGACGGCCGGACAACATGTAGGAGATGAGCTTGGAAGGGACCGAGACCAGGGACTGCTCTCCCAGTGTTGGGAGCAATAGAACGTCCGCTGAGCCTAAGATGATTCCCGTGTCTTTTTTAGACCGCGAGGTGTAGAAGAAGACGCGGTCCTGCAGCCCCTTCTTTTCTACCAGTTCTTGGCATGCGTGCAAACGAGAACCCGCTCCGGCAATGAGCATACAGATGTTCTCGTCATTCCATAGAAACGCAAATGCCTCGATCAACGTTTCTACCCCGGTTGCCGCGCCGATGTTACCTAAATGCACGGCGAATATCGCATGTTCAGTTATCCCGTACTTCTGGCGCAGAGCATGGGCGCCGCGCGCATCTACATTGACTGAACTCGCATCACCCCAATTCTGCAGCACATGGATGCGATAGGCGGGCACTCCGCGGTCGAATGTATATGTTTCGCGAAACCGGTCCGAGATCACGATCAGCGCCTTTGCGGAATGGGCGATTCTGCTATCAAGTCCGCGCAGAATTCTGAAAAGTAGTGATTGCTGGGAGATTCTCTTCTGCTGCGAGAGGGATTCGGGGTACGCATCCTGGATGCTCAACGCTACGGGAATACCTCGAAGCCATGCAGCAGCTGAGGCCATGCCGGAACCGAAAATTGCCCATGAGTTGATATAGATGATGTTAGGTCGGCTCGTGAACAAGACCCGAACGGACGAAGTAATTGCGAATCCAATGTTTTCCAGCAAGCGGCTGCCCATCGTTGATTTCCTGGATAGAAAGGAGAAGCAGCGGATCACAGAAAAGCCCATGTTCTCTGTGCGATAGAGCGATCTCCGATAGCCCTTGAAAAGCTCCCCGTCAGGCCGGCTGGGAAACGGGGCTAAAACTGTCACTTGATGGCCGCGACGAAATAACTCATCGGCAATTTGGAAACTGGTCTGCGCCGTCACCACCGTTTCCGGCGGGAATACAGCACTCACGATCAAAACCTTCATGCTTTTACTCGCAAGTCCCGAGAACGGGTTGAGGGGTTACATCACTAAGACGCTGTGCGGTTCGAAGATCGAATATGTCAAAAGGACTTGGTACGCGGGTTGGCCCTCGATTCCATAAACCCGCTGCCCTTGGGTATCGCGGACGAAAGTTGCCCGCTGATAGCGTTTCATTCGCTTGCCCGTTCCCGCCACACTACGCTCCGGACGTAGCTGGTATAGCTCAGAATGATCCGCAGGATTTTTTCAGACACATTGGGGATGCTGTAGTCCTGGACAATTCGCAGTGCCCGTTGTTCGCCGGTTGGCTGTGCCTTAAGCACCTTCAACGCATCCAGAACGCACTCCGGATCCAGACCGGTCATCATCACCGCCGCTTCTTCCATGCCCTCGGGGCGCTCGTGGGCTTCGCGAATGTTCAGCGCGCGGAAATTCAGGATCGAGGATTCCTCTGTGATCGTTCCGCTGTCGGAGAGCGTTGCCCGAGCGTTCATCATCAGATGTACGTAGTCGGAGAATCCCATAGCCTTCACCAGGCGGATCTTTTCAGAAAAGCTCACGCCTTCGGCGTCGATCCGCTTCCGCGTCCGCGGATGTACGGAGACAATCACGGGCAGTTGATATATCGAAGCTACGCTTTCCAGGACTCTTACTAGATTTCGAAACTGCCTCGTAGAATCGATGTTCTCTTCGCGATGCGCACTCACCACAAAGTAGGCCTCTTCGGTCAGGCCAAGGCGTGCCAAGACGTCGGAACGATCAATCTTCTGCCGATAATGCGTTAGCACCTCGTACATCGGACTGCCGGTCTTGATAACTCGGTCCGGCGCGATCCCCTCACGCAGCAGATATTCGCGCGAGATTTCGCTGTAGGGCAGGTTGATGTCGCTGATATGGTCGACTATCTTTCGATTGATCTCCTCGGGAACCCTTTCATCGAAGCACCGGTTCCCGGCTTCCATGTGGAAGACTGGAATTTTTCTTCGTTTGGCCGCCAGCGCCGCCAGGCAACTGTTTGTGTCGCCCAAAATAAGCACCGCATCGGGTTGCACTTCGGCGAGCGCATCGTCGGATTTCGCAATCACCAAACCAATCGTTTCGGCGGCATTCTTGCCTGCCGCTTGTAGAAAGTAATCGGGACGCCGGATCTCTAGATCCTCGAAAAAGACCTGGTTCAGTTCATAGTCATAGTTCTGACCGGTGTGAATCAGCACGTGTTCCGTATAGCGATCCAATGCCGCGATCACCCTAGACAGCCGGATGAGTTCCGGCCGCGTGCCCAGAATGGTGGCGACCTTCATACCTTCTCCAGCAACAGAGACGGGGTCCGCTCCTCAAAATCGACCGGCAGATAGTAGGTATCCGGGCGATTCGGATCGAACATCTCACTTGACCAGAACAAGGTCACCATTTCTTCCATGCCTACATTTGCGATCGAGTGCGTGAATCCAGGCGGAATGTCGATCACCCTGTACTCACTGCCCGTCACGGAATACTCTTCGACCGGGCCACCTTCCACGGGCCTCATCCGGATCAGGCCTTCCCCTTCTACTACAAAGAATTTCTCTGTCTTAGTGTGGTGATAGTGGTTTCCCCGCGTCACCCCAGGCTTGGTTCTGGAGACGAAGATCTGCCCAAAGTGCTTCTCTTTGATGAATTCCGCCAGGCTACCGCGCGGGTCGGACTTGATCTCGAGGTTGTGCCCTCGCGCCGCCGGGGGAACATACGATAGATAGGTGGCATAGAGCGCCCGGTTGAACCAGCCCGCAAGATCCGGCAGCGTGAGCGTGGTCCTCATCTCATGAAACGCCTGGATTCTGCCTGCCAGGTCGCCGAGCTGAATAGGGTAGCTTGGGATCTCCTGGCCTGCCTCGCATCCATCCTGCCGTCCATCGATTTCCGCCAGAAACGCCGCCACTACATCGTCCACGTAGGTCAACTCCACCTCGCGGGCCGGATCGGAAACCACAATTGGCAGATCCTTCGCGATGTTGTGGCAGAAGGTTGCCGTGACCGAGTTATAGTTGGGGCGGCACCACTTCCCGAACAAGTTCTTCAAGCGGTAGATTCGGATACAGGCTCCAGTCTCCGAGGCAAATTTCTGCAGCGCCTTCTCTGCCTTCACCTTGCTCGCTCCGTAGGGATTGTCCAGTTCGGCCTGAACCGAAGAACTGAAGACGATCTTCGGAGAACGTCTGCCTTCCCGCAGGAAATGGCATAGCTGCTCCGTCAAACCCGCATTCCCCCTATCGAAGTCGATGGGATCTTGCGGCCGGTTGACCCCGGCCAGATGGAAGACCACATCGGCCTCAAGCAACCGGTTCCTGAGGTCTTCGGCTGAATCCTCTCGACCAACAATCGTGGTCTCGCAGTTCTTGCGTTCAAGCAGGTGAGCCGCAAGATTGCGGCCAAGGAACCCCCGTCCGCCAGTGATAAGAATCCTCGTCACGCCAGCACCGCCTTTCCATTCAGGGCATCCTGCACACATTGCAGTTTCAGCAGCAGGTTCATCATTGCATCCACGTCCAGCAGTTCCGTGTTGTGGGAATTGTAGTCAATGGCTTCGGAGACCTCGGTTTTCCCTTTGCTAAAGAAGCTCGAATAATTCAGATCCCGCGAATCGGCCGGCACCCGGTAATAATCGCCGAGGTCCTCGGCGTGGGCCATCTCTTCGCGGTTCAGAAGTGTTTCATAGAGTTTCTCGCCGTGCCGCGTACCGATAACCCGAATCTCATTGTCCGCCTCCAGAAGCCTCAGCAGGGCTTCCGCTAGAGTGCCAATTGTCGCCGACGGAGCCTTTTGGACGAAGATGTCGCCCGGTACGCCATGTGCAAAAGCATAAAGCACCAGTTCCACCGCCCCGTCAATGGTCATCATGAAGCGGGTCATATACGGATCGGTTACCGTCAGCGCCTCTCCAGCCAGGATCTGATTCAGAAGTAGCGGAATCACCGACCCTCGGGATGCCATCACGTTTCCATACCGCGTCCCGCAGAATATAGTGGGGCGCTCCCCATACATCCGCGCTTTGGCCACCATGCACTTCTCCATTAGGGCTTTCGACATGCCCATCGCGTTCACGGGATATACCGCTTTGTCCGTGCTCAGCACGATCACCTTGGTGACATCGCAAGCAAGCGCTGCTTTCATTACGTTCTCAGCGCCAAGCGTGTTCGTTTGTACCGCTTCAATAGGAAAAAACTCGCACGAAGGAACCTGCTTCAGGGCGGCCGCATGGAAGACGAAGTCCACGCCACGCATCGCCTGCAGGACACTGTCGTAACTCCGCACGTCGCCAAGGTAAAACTTGACTGCCGCGTTCCTGATACGCCCGCGCATGTCGTCCTGCTTTTTCTCATCCCGGCTGAAAATGCGAATTTCTCCAAAGCCGGTCTTGCATGCCATGTCGACAACGGCGTTCCCAAAGGTGCCGGTGCCGCCGGTGATCAGAAGGGTCTTACCCGCAAATATACCTGAGTCCATCTCCTAGCCTGCTTTCTTCTTGCCTAACAATTCTGCGTGTCACTTGCCTAACGTGACTCGCCGCGAGCTTCGCATTTGCTGGCCTCCCAGGCCATTAGCGCTAACCTGTTTTCTTTCGCCGTCGGCCCTGACACAATTGGTAGATTAGCCGCAGCGAGTCCGACTCATTTCCTACTCACGTCTTCAGCTTCTCGCCATCAAATCGATCAGGCGGCGGACGAGTGCCGTTAGTTGGAATCAGGGATCTTATTCCAGTTGCCTTGCCCACTCGATGTACTCGGCCAGACCTTCATCGAGACCAACCGCTGGAACAAAGCCAAACGCTTCTGTGGCGGCACTGATGTCGGCGAGACTGTCTCGCACATCGCCCGGCCTCGGCGGTCCGTAGACGACATCTGGCGAGAGCCCGCTGGCGCTCTTCAACTTCTCCACGAGTCTGTTAATGGAAATCCGCGAGCCACTGCCAATGTTGAACGCGCCCGATACACCGCGTTCTCCGGCTGCGCGTATGTTCGCCTGAACGACGTCACGTACGTTGACAAAATCACGTGTCTGCTCGCCGTCGCCGAAGATCGTCAGTCTTTGATCTTGAAGCATTTGGAAGATGAAGATTGGGATCACATTACCGTATGCATCGAAACGCTGATTTGGTCCGTAGACGTTGAAGTATCTCAGGCAAATCGACTCAAATCCATAGAGTTTCGCGTACACCAGGCACTGTTTCTCCTCGCACAGCTTGCTCGCCCCATAGGGGGAATCCGGCTCGACCGGATGATCCTCCCTGATCGGAAGAGTCTTCAGCTCTCCGAAAATCCCGGCCGACGAGGAGGCGACCACTTTTCGCACTCCATGCTTCCGTGCCGCTTCTAGTACCCGCAGCGTGCCTACAACATTGATCTCGGTGTCCTCAATAGGAAGGTCGATCGAGCGCTTGTTGCCTACTGAAGCAGCGAGATGGAATACAACCTCGCAGCCCTTCACAGCTGCGTCTACAATCTCCGCGTTGCGGACGTCACCATGCAGAAATTCCGCGTCTGGGAATGGGACCAGATTCGCGGCATAGCCAGAGAATAGGTTATCCAAAACGCGAACCGCGTGACCTTGCGCTAGGAGTGCCTTCACCAAATTGGAGCCGATAAATCCTGCTCCGCCCGTAACTAGGACTTGCATCTTATTTCCTTTCGATAATCGCGAGCATTGCCCGAAGTCGCTAACGCATGCCTTCCGGTTCGTACTTCAGCCGCACCGTGAGCCACCAGTTCAGCCCTTTTCCTTTCGGATACTGGACTGTGAACTTAGTTGCATTGATGTGTCGTTCAATAGATGACGCTGCCGGTGTCCGACGACCGAGCCGCTACTGGTGTCACAGCATGTCGGCAGGATGCGGACTCTTCTGGTCGAACCGCCTCTCTGCCCGTTCTTCTTGCTCGCTCGGCAGGGATTGCGCGTTAAGCACGGATCGAGGAGCTGAAGACGATCCTCGGAGAGCGCCTGCCTTTCCGTTAGGAATTGGTCTTGCCCAGTGATTTCGTGCGGCTTACTTGCCTAAGGTAATCGTTGTCAGCTTCACATTCCCAGGGCTTGAGGCCTTCACAGTTAACTTGTTTTCTCCCGCCCTCAGCATTGGCGCGCGATTGGCTGCCACAGTTCGAAGCAGAACACCGTTCCGGTCGAAGACACGAATTGGCCCTTCTCCCCAATACTCGGCGTAATCTCCCGTCTTCATCTCTCCTGGTATCGCAATCTTCTCCGGCCCAGCCAAAATCTCAAAGTCCTTCGAAGCACTGCTCCGCTCCTCGAGTGCCTCCACTAAGCTGATCCGGCAACTTACCTCACTCCCCTTTGCGTAACGCATCCAACGCAGGTTGATAGCAACCACGTTTCCGTAATTGAAACCGTACATGGCCATCTTGAACGGATAATTCGAATAGGCCGGTCTAAACTCGGCTAGCGTCCTACCGGTCCCAGGCTCGGGCAGAATGACCGTCCTGGGGCCTCGAAAGTCCAAATCGATGTAGTAGTCTCGATAGGTTTTCTCTCCAGCTTCCAATTGAACATTCAGAACTGCACTTTCGCCCGAACCCGATGCCGGCCCGTCGACTTCCAGTTGGACTGCCAATGCCCGGTGCGTTGTCAGGTCGAGCGCCCTGGCTGATGGCCGGTCACTCGGCCCGACCATTAGGGCACTGCCTGGGTCCTGCACCGCCTTGCTCAGCTCGACGCGCTGAACAAGCGCGCCGGGCATTGCTGCGGAGGGGGCAGGCGGCCGAATTTCAACAGGCGATTGGTTCTGCAGTAAGGTAATATTTGCTGGATCGCGGGTTGCCGCGAGTTCTGGCGTCACTTGCAACCTGAACTTCAGTGGCTGATCTTCATATTTGTCTGTGACCGTGACCTCTCCCGGTATAGCGATTCGTTGCGCGTCATATCGGATCGGATGGAACTCTTTGTTTCCCGCCATGTGCCACTCGCCCTGTGCCAACTGGTCACGCACTGTTTTAGGCACCGCGCCGCTTAGCCTCAACTGCTCATACACGCCGAGCAGCTTTAACATCTCCTCAGTGCGGCCATTCGCCTGCAGTGCACTCATGCTCGTTTCTAGAGACACCGCCGAGTCCAACGCCAGCATCCGCACCGCGTAGTATTCCAGCTCGTCGGGCGTAGTTGCAGTATGCTCCGGCGCGTCCTGGAGGAATCCTAACCAGCCAAGCTCGGCCGGCAGAAAGTTGTTGTGGTACATACGCCACGAATCGGCAATCTTGTGATAATCGAGATACTGTTTCACCGCCGTCGCGGAGTAATCGTCGCAGGTGCCGCGGGAGAAGATATGCCACGTCCATTGCGTTGCGCCCGAACCTTGCACCAGCAGGTCACGCTTCGACCGTTCCCATATCTGCGACTGCTGCACACCTACCCAGTACCAGGGAGGGCCGTCCGCACTATTCAGTTCGCCACCGTCGAAATAAATCATGTCGAACCCGACGCGGTTGATGACTCCGGCGACCCGATCGGAAATTGCGCCCGCGAGCGGCGAGCGCAGATCCGCTAAGTATGCACCGTCCCGCTCGACCAGGTG
>Ga0182024_10011665_pt1 | contig 17586 bp, 18 predicted proteins | sample P32metaG_FD_120480 | JGI IMG/M metagenome (GOLD analysis project Ga0182024, IMG submission 120480) | Permafrost microbial communities from Stordalen Mire, Sweden - P3-2 metaG (Illumina Assembly) | ecosystem: Environmental > Terrestrial > Soil > Wetlands > Permafrost | place: Sweden: Stordalen... | reverse complement strand
TGTGATGGATTATTTCAAATCCCCCCTTCCGCACCAGCAACTCATTTAGAATCATATAGTTAGAAGCATGTTTTTGGAACCGTACAATGATCGTACAACGTTTCCACCCTCCGGAGCTTGATTTCACCCAGTGCTAACAATCTGCCTGAGGTTCACTTAGCTCCTGAAACCTAATCGCAAGCCTAAGGATCATCAAGCGCGCACAAGTACCGAGGGACGTCATTACCAAGCCATGGTTACGGGTGTGATCGCGAGCCCGGAACCCAACAACGCCCGGTTGGGGTTCACCCGCACCGCCGACCACGTGTTCCTGGCAGAAGTTTGGGAGCCTGGGAAAAAAGCCGGCTGCCGGCTTCAGAGCGGAAAAGGGCAGGCGCAAATCGCAGACCGCGAAAATAACCAAGTGACCTTGATCGCATCCGCCGAGCGACCCTAGAGCATCGGTGGCGATGTGAGCATAATCGTTGGAAAATGGGTAGATGCAACACACAAATTCTCATTGAGGGTTCATGATATCCCCTACCATCGAAGATGGGGTCCGCGATCAGGTCGAATTCCTCACCGTAGAGCTTTACCCGGTGTCTCGGGGCAAAGCCCAGTCCTTGCAATCCCTTGCACAGAAGACCTTGTTTATCATGTTTGTTGATCATTGCAGTGCCTCGCCGAAGCTGCCGGATTAACAGCACTCAATGAAAGACGAGGTCTGGGAACGCAGCCGTGACCTAACGCACATTCGAAAGTGCGCTGAAACACGCCTGCGATCCCTCTTCAGCGAGTTTGAGCAAAATTCCCATCGGTGCAAGATCGTGTCCGGGTAGATATTGAAATTTACGAGCTTATTCACGTATCGCCCATCACTCGCTGATGTATCGCGCATCACTGTAATCTCCACTCCACTCACATACAGTGAAAGCTGCATTCGAGTCCCGCGACCCAGGGACCAATCCTCCGGCCATAGGACTCACCAGGTACCTTTATCTCAATCTGAGAGGAGAACTTTTATGTTTGCTCGCATTCTTGAATTCGAAGTAAAACTGGAGAAAAAGGAAGAGTTCGTGAAGAAAATGAAGAACGAAGTACTGCCCATTCTCAAGAAACAGAATGGCTTCTTGGAAGTCCTGCCGTTCTTCCCGGAAAAGATACGGGAAGAGAAAGCACTGACCGTCAGCCTGTGGGCGACCCGGCCAGATGCCGAGCGCTATGAAAGAGAAGTCTATCCGCAGGTGCAAGAGATCCTAAGGCCGTATCTGAATACGCCCATCACAGTGAAGCCGTACATCGTTGAGACCACACTGTGTGAGCACTTTGTGGAGACGCTCGCTGCCTGATTCTGACCGACGGCAAAAGCGTGGCCCCGAGGCGGTAGTCGAGCCTCGGGGCTTTCTGATTTTGGGCAAGAACATGCCCTCGCCAACAGGCGCGCCAGCCGTGTGATTGAAATCACAGTTTCGGGTGAGGCGTCATACATTAAACACGAAGTTAAAGATGTGTACTGTAAGTGAGGAAAATAAAGATGGCTTCGCTGACAACGCCAATGACTTTCGTCGAGCTAGTGCGGCGGTACCAAATCTGCTGGGAAGTTTGGCCCGAATATACCATGACAGGACAAAGGAACCAGCAGATAGGCTTTGAATTGGAACTCTTGGGTAGTGACAAGAGTGTCGGCGAATTTGACCCAAGCTGTCCAAAGTCTGCGGAGATAAATGACGCACTGGAGGCGATTGCGAGACGGATTCTCGAAAGCGACGAACGGGTGAGTTTCCAGATTAATCACAGCGGCCAAAGTCTTTGTTACTCCCCCGCACGGGGAAACCGTCCCGATGTAACGCTATCGATCAAGATCCTTCACCGGGCGGGTTTCGAGAATCCCGTTGACGAGAGCGAGCGGAACTACCTCGAGACGGCCAAGGCTCGCCTTCGTCAGATGGGAGCTTGCGAGCACCAATGGCACTTCGCAGCGGCGGGCAATGGCAGAGTACTGGTGGCAGCCTGAGAAAGAGCTACAATGGCATCCTCCGAAGAACTTAAATTCGACAAAGGTGTTCGTCTAAATCGATAGGTCCAGGTATGTGCTTAGCAATTCCAGGAAAGATACTCGATTGTCAGCAAGTGAACGGAATGCGCCTGGGCCGGGTGCAGTTCGGGGGAATTGTCCGCTCAGTATCTCTGGATTTCGTACCTGAAGCTGTCACGGGTGACTACGTGATGGTCCATGTGGGTTTTGCCATCAGCCGGGTGGCGGCTGAGGAAGCAGACCGCACTTACAAGCTGCTGGCTGAAATGGGAGCCATCGAAGAGGAACTCGTAGCGGAGAATGCACCCAGCGGAAATCGCGCCCTTGACTAGAGCGGAATGAAATATCTCAGCGAATACCGGGATGAACGAATTGCGCTGACGCTGGCGGCCGAAATTGTGCGGCAAACTACGCGCTCCTGGGTGCTGATGGAGATTTGCGGTGGCCAGACCCACACCATTATGCGCTATGGTCTGGATGAACTTTTGCCGCCAGGGCTCGAACTCGTGCATGGACCGGGATGTCCGGTGTGCGTTACGCCTCTAGAAACCATCGACGCGGCTATCGAACTCGCATTAAGGCCCGAGGTGATTCTGGTTTCCTATGGGGACATGCTCCGCGTACCGGGATCTCGCTCAGATCTGTTCCGCGCGAAGGCCGAGGGTGCCGAGGTTCGCGTGGTCTATTCGCCGATGGAAGCGCTCAAGATCGCCAGGGAAAATTCCACGCGCAAGGTGGTCTTTCTTGCGATCGGTTTCGAAACCACGGCTCCGGCCAATGCCATGGCTGCGTGGCAGGCGAAACAACAAAGTCTAACCAACTTCTCTCTGCTCGTCTCTCACGCCCTAGTGCCACCTGCGATTCGCGGCTTGCTGACCTCACCTGCCAATCGAGTGCAAGCTTTCGTCGCACCCGGCCACGTCTGCACTGTGATGGGCTGCGGCGAATATGAAGTCTTGGTGCGTGATTTCAACGTGCCCATTGTCGTCGGGGGATTCGAACCCATTGATCTACTGCAAGCAGTCCTCATGCTGGTGAAGCAGTTAGAGACTGGGGAAGCCCGGCTGGAGAACCAATACGTACGTTCGGTAAGCAATCGGGGAAATTTAGCTGCCCAGAAGATAATGAGCGCAGTATTTGAAGTCGCCGACCAGAAATGGCGCGGCATTGGTTTGATTCCGCAGAGTGGGTTGCGGCTGCGGGAAGAGTTTGCGGCCTACGATGCGACGCGAATTTTCAACCTGAGCGACATCAGTGTCGAGGAACCGGCTGGATGCATCAGCGCACAAGTGCTGCTGGGACTGAAAAAACCGACTGACTGTCCCGCGTTTGGCATGCAATGCACGCCAGAGAATCCGTTAGGCGCTCCCATGGTGTCGTCTGAGGGAGCGTGCGCAGCCTACTACCGTTATCGGCGGCACGCTGTTGCAAGTTAGGAGTATTGGGAGTGGCGCAAAGAGCGAGCACTATCGCGGAGCTGAGTTGCCCTGTTCCCCTTCGGGCGAAAAATACCGTGCTGCTTGGCCACGGCAGCGGCGGCAAGCTGAGCGCAGAGTTAATCCGCGATGTCTTCCTGCCCGCGCTGGATAACTCAATTCTCTCCCGTCTCGACGATCAAGCGATTGTCCGCGTGAACAACCAGCGCCTGGCGTTCACTACGGATTCTTTCGTGGTCAAACCGCTGTTTTTTCCAGGCGGCGACATCGGATCACTCGCCGTCCACGGAACCATCAATGATCTGGCGATGGGTGGAGCGACGCCGCTCTTCCTCAGTGCCGCGTTCATCATCGAGGAGGGGTTTTCAATCGACCAATTGCGACGCATTGCCATTTCCATGCAGCAGGCAGCGAGCGCGGCAAGCGTGCAAATCGTCACTGGCGACACAAAGGTCGTGGAGAAGGGTAAAGGCGACGGATTGTTTATCAATACGACAGGCATTGGGGTTGTGGCTGACGATGTGGAGCTGTCCGCCGACCGCGCAAGGGCTGGGGATAAGGTCTTGCTCAGCGGGTCCATCGGGGAGCACGGTATCGCAATCCTGGCCCAGAGAGAAGGAATTGAGTTTGAAACCACGATTGAAAGTGACAGCGCGGCTTTACACACGTTGGTGAAAGACATGTTGCATGCAGCTTCAGGGATTCGGTGCATGCGCGACCCGACACGCGGAGGACTCTCCAGTACGCTCAACGAAATTGCGGCTCAGTCCCGTGTCGCAATGGAGCTGGAAGAGCGCGCCATACCGGTGCGAGAGGAAGTCGCCAGTGCGTGCGAACTTCTGGGGCTCGACCCGATGTATGTTGCGAATGAAGGGAAGCTGATTGCGATCGTCGATTCGACGAATGCAGACGCTGTGTTGAAGGCGATGCAGCAGCATCCTCTGGGCGGCCAGGCGCAAATCATCGGTACAGTGAAAGCGTCGAGCGCGCCGCTCGTCACTATGCGCACGAGCTTAGGAACAACGCGGATTGTGGACATGCTTTCGGGCGACCAACTGCCACGTATCTGCTGAGAGCGCTCATGCATGAACTGGGAATCGCCGAGGCGGTGCTGAATGCAATTCGGACTGAGGCGGCACGTTACCCCAATACGCGAGTGTCCAAGGTTGGTTTGAGGATTGGCGAACTGGCCGGACTGGACGCAGAAGCCTTTTGGTTTTGCTTCGAAGCAATCGTTCGGGAAACTGAGTTCGAGACATTGCAACTGGAGATCGAGTTCTGTCCGCGACGCCAAAGATGCCTTGGTTGCGGTGACGAATTTGTAGTCCGGGAATACGACCTGCGATGCCCTCGCTGTGCCAACAAGCGCAGCGAATGCATTGGTGGAGACGAATTGGAACTCGCATTTTTGGAGGTAGAGGAACATGCAACGAGTGGAATTGGGGCAGAAAGTACTCAGTGAGAACGCGCGGATCGCCGCTGAGTTGCGTGAGCGCTTCCACGACCATGGGATCCTATGCCTCAACCTTATTAGTGCTCCGGGATCGGGCAAGACCAGCCTGCTTGAGCGAACCCTGGAACTTTTGGGGAAGGATGAGCGGGTAGCGGTATTAACCGGTGATATCCAGACGGAGAACGATGCCACGCGTTTAAAGCGCTTTGGCTTTCCCGTCAAACAGATCACTACGGGCGGAACCTGCCACCTGGACGCACAAATGATCGACCGTCATCTTGCAGACTGGCAGCTTGAGAACATCGACATCCTTTTCATCGAAAATGTTGGGAACCTGGTTTGCCCCTCCAGCTACGATCTCGGGGAGGATGCGAAGATTGTTCTGCTGAGCGTCACCGAGGGCGAGGACAAGCCACTGAAGTATCCTTCCATTTTCTTCAAGTCGGAATTGATGATTCTGAACAAAGTCGACCTGCTACCCTATGTTCCTTTCAATCCGGATGTGGCGCTGGAGAACGCGCGGCGTGTGCATCCTGAGATCGACATCGTAAAAGTCTCCTGCACAACCGGAGAAGGCCTCGACCTGTGGATGGATTGGATCGAAAAGGGGCGCCGAACTGCCAAGGCGCGGGCTGCAGAACCGGTGGCGTAAGAACAGACCATGCAAGTTCGGCGGCAAATCGAAGTCTCGGGGATCGTGCAGGGCGTCGGTTTCCGTCCATTTGTGTTCCGGTTGGCTAAGAATCAACGACTGACCGGCACCATTCGCAATGCTTCTGGCGGTGTCACGATTGAAGTTCAGGGCACTCCTGAAGCAGTCGATGAGTTCGTGGCATGTCTTCCGGTAGAAGCTCCGCCCCTGGCAAGAATCACCAGCATTACCGCGCTAGAAGCCCCGACGAAGCATGAAACTGAATTTCGCATTGTAAGCAGCGAGCCCGGAGAGGCTCGCACTCTAATCTCGCCGGACATCGCCATCTGTTCTGATTGCCTGCACGAATTATTCGACCCTGCTGACCGCCGCTATCGCTATCCGTTCATCAATTGCACCAATTGTGGACCTCGCTTCACCATCGTGCGCAACATTCCCTACGATCGGGCGCAGACTTCGATGGCTGCCTTTCCGATGTGTGTGCGGTGTCAGGCTGAGTACGATGATCCTCGCAACAGGCGCTTCCATGCTCAATCCAATGCCTGCTGGGAATGTGGGCCGCAGGTGGAATTCTGGGACAAGTCCGGAGGCAATACTTCTGATGGCGATCCAATTGCCCGAGCAGTTGACGCTTTGCGTGCCGGGCTGGTGGTTGCGGTCAAGGGGCTGGGTGGGTTTCACCTTGCGGTAGACGCGCTGAATCCCGCCGCAGTAAAACTATTGCGCGAGCGCAAGCGGCGCGTCGACAAGCCCTTCGCGGTTATGGTTTCCGATGTCGAGACTGCGCGCCAACTCTGCGAGGTCACCGATGCCGCGAGAATAGCGCTGGAGTCAGTGCAACGGCCCATAGTGTTACTTCCCCGAAATGCATCCCGTGAAATTCCCGACGAGGTCGGCCCACGCAATCGCGACCTTGGAGTACTCCTGTCTTACACGCCGCTGCATTATTTATTGTTGGACCAAGGGAAGTTCACAGCTTTGGTCATGACCAGCGGCAATCTGAGCGAGGAACCAATTGCGATTGACAATCGAGAAGCGGTCGAGCGATTGAGCGGATTGGCCGATTTTTTCCTGGTGCACAATCGGAACATTTTGCTGCGCTGCGATGATTCCGTGGTGCGGCCCACGAAGGAAGGCGTTCAGCAGTTAAGAAGATCGCGAGGGTTCGTACCTGTCCCAGTATTTCTAAAGGACGAGCAGCCTGCGGTGCTCGCCGTTGGTGGTGAACTCAAGAATACTGTTTGCCTCACGAAGGGCAAGCACGCCTTTCTGAGCCAGCACATTGGGGACTTGGAAAATGCCGAAGGCTGCGGATTTTTCGGCGAGGCAATCTGCCATCTGAAGAACATTCTCGAGATCGAACCGGAAATTGTTGCCTATGACCTGCATCCTGATTATTTCTCAACGAAGTGGGCGCTCCAACAAGAGGGCGTGCGTTTGGTCGGAGTGCAGCACCACCACGCGCATATTGCCAGTTGCATGGCCGAAAACCACCTTGAAGGTCGAGTGATAGGCATAGCGCTGGACGGAACGGGCTACGGAACGGACGGAAAAATCTGGGGCGGCGAAGTATTGGCAGTGGAATATGACAGCTTCGTGCGTTGCGCGCACTTGGAGTATGTGCCAATGCCAGGCGGGGCAGCCGCGATTCGAGAACCGTGGCGCATGGCTGTCAGCTATCTGGCGCACCATTTCGGGCGAAAGTTCCTTGAGTTCCCAATTGGTTTTGTGCGCCAGCTTGATCATCGGAAAGCGCAAACGCTTTTGCGAATGACGGAGCAAAATGTGAATTCACCGTTGACCTCAAGTTGCGGGCGGCTGTTCGATGCGGTTGCCGCCCTGATCGGGATTCGCCAGCAAGTCAACTACGAAGCGCAAGCTGCGATAGAACTCGAAATGGCGATTTCCGGTTCTTCCGCCGAGAGGAGCTATCCGCTGACGCTCGCTCCGCAAGGCGACGCTTGGATTATTAGCACACGTTCGATGTTCGAAGCCCTGTTGCAGGATCTAAAGAAAGATGTGCCCGTCGCGGACATTAGCAGAGGATTCCACAACGGCTTGATTCAAATATTCGCCGAGGTTGCTGAACGGATTAGAAGCGCAACCCGTTTGAATCGTGTTTGCCTGAGCGGCGGTACGTTCAACAACGTTTATCTGTGCGATGGTTTGGAATCTCGCCTCTCCAGCTCAGGATTTGAAATCTTTACCCAAAACGAGGTGCCTGCTGGAGACGGAGGTCTGAGCCTTGGACAGGCCATGATCGCCGCTCATTCTGTTCAAGACCGTTCCAGCCAAGATACTCGTGTGATGGAGCACGCTTTTCCGTGATTTCAGTCACATTCTGGGAAGCTGCCAGAATGTAGAGTGTGGCCTAACAGGAAATGACAATGGAAATCGGCGCATGATGACAATCAACATCGCCAAACCGGCTGCTCCGAGCCATGACAAACGCTGGAAAATTGTGGACGCGACCATCCGCCGAGCCGGCCAACACTCACGGGGACTCATCGAGACCTTGCATACCGTTCAGGAAGCCTTTGGTTATCTGGATGAAGCGGCGCTGCGCTATGTCGCCGGTTCGCTGCGAGTGCCGCTCAGCCGTGCCTATGGCGTAGCAACTTTTTATCATTTGTTCGCCCTCAAACCTCCCGGCAAACATGCGTGTGTGGTGTGCAACGGGACTGCCTGCCACATCAAGGGTTCGGCACGCCTAGTGGCGGCCGCTAAAAGGACGCTGGGAATCGAACTCGGCAAAACCAGACTCGATGGGAAAGTCTCCTTGCGGGGTGAGCGCTGCATCGGTCCTTGTGGTCTTGCTCCGGTAGTGGTTTACGACGGCCAAGTGGCCGCCGAAGAAAGTCCTGAAGCGTTAAGCCAGCGCCTGCAGCAGTGGATGGCCCATGACACTTGAGAAACTGGAACAGATCGCGGAATCCGAACGCGAGGCCCAGGCCCGCCTCCGGGATACGGTAAACGTCTGCGTTGCCAGCGGTTGCCTTGCCTGTAAGAGCCAGTCTGTTAAGAACGAACTGGATAAGGCACTTGCCCAGCGGGGATGGGAGAGCAGGTGCCAGGTTAAGGGCGTTGGGTGTCTGGGGCTGTGCGCCGAAGGTCCTCTTGTCTCGACTCGCATGGGCGCGCTGTATAGGAGGGTTGTTGCGGCCGACGCAAACGAGATTCTTGACCACGTTGGTGGCACGCCGGTACAACGACTGCTTTGCCCAACGGATGTGCCCTTCTTTCAACGCCAGCAAAAGCTTGTTTTGGAGAACTCTGGGATAGTCGATCCCGAACGCATCGAAGATTACGTTTCTGTCCAGGGTTACTCCGCTCTCCTCAAGGTACTGCGGGAGATGACTCCTGCCGAGGTCATACAGGAAGTTACCGCCAGTGGCTTGCGTGGGCGCGGGGGTGCCGGTTATCCCACCGGATTGAAGTGGAGCACGGTCGCCAAATCCGTGGGCACGCGGAAGTATGTCATTTGCAATGCGGACGAAGGCGATCCCGGCGCTTTCATGGATCGAAGCGTGCTGGAAAGCGATCCGCACCGTGTCCTTGAAGGCATGTTGATTGCGGCTTATGCCGTGGGCGCCTCGGAGGGCTACATCTATGTGCGCGCGGAGTACCCCTTAGCGATCAGACGGTTGCACGCCGCTCTTGCTCAAGCCGAGCAGCTAGGATTGCTGGGAACGAACATCTGTGGCACGGGGTTCAGCTTCCGGGCCGAGGTGCGCGTCGGCGCCGGCGCTTACGTTTGTGGAGAGGAAACCGCGCTCATTGCATCGGTCGAGGGCAAACGAGGAACGCCCCGTCCGCGCCCTCCGTATCCCGCGATGGAAGGCTTGTTCGGTCAGCCCACCCTGATCAACAACGTGGAGACTTTTGCCAATATACCCCCCATCATTCGCAAGGGCGGTGCTTGGTATGCAAGTATCGGGACGCAGACCAGCAAGGGGACGAAGGTGTTTTCGCTCACCGGATGCATCCGCAATACGGGGGTGGTCGAGGTCCCCATGGGAATCACTTTGCGCCAGATGGTTTTCGAAATCGGCGGGGGGATTCCAGAGGGCAGGCAGTTCAAGGCGGTACAGACAGGAGGCCCGTCGGGAGGATGTTTGCCCGAGGAATGTCTGGACATGCCGGTCGATTACGAATCCCTGGCCCACGCAGGCTCGATCATGGGATCCGGCGGCATGGTCGTGATGGATGAAAGTTCCTGTATGGTGGATGTCGCCAAATACTTCATGGATTTCTGCATGAGTGAATCCTGCGGCAAATGTATTCCGTGCCGGGTTGGCACCTACCAGATGCATCGCCTGTTGGACACCATAACCAAACTGCAAGCAGCGCCGAAAGACGTTACGATCCTGGAAGAGTTGTGCGATCTGGTCAAGAACACGAGCCTATGCGGTCTGGGGCAGTCGGCGCCGAATCCGGTGCTGAGCACGCTTCGATATTTTGCAGACGAATACAAGGCACATATCGAGCACAAGCAATGCGTGGCCGGAGTCTGCGGCAGGGAGACTAGCGCATGAGTGTCGCCACTAATGTCAAGACCCTGAAGATCGATGGCCGGGATTTCAGCGCCCGCGAAGATGAAACGATTCTTGACGTCGCCCGCCAAAACGGAATCTTCATTCCTCGACTTTGCGAATTAGAAGGACTATCCACCATTGGCGCGTGTCGCCTGTGTCTTGTGGAGGTCAAGGGATCGAATCGCCTGATGGCTTCTTGCGTAACTCGCGTCGAGGAAGGCATGGAGATCACGACCGCTTCCGATCGCCTGCAACGCTATCGCAAGGGTATTGTGGAATTGCTGTTCACCGAGCGCAACCATATCTGTGCAGTCTGTGTTTCGAATGGCCACTGCGAATTGCAGACTATGGCTCAGAAGCTCGACATTACGCATATCCACTTTTCGTATCGATATCCCCAAGAGGCCGTTGACGCTTCGCACGACCGCTTCGTCATCGACCATAACCGCTGCATTCTGTGCACTCGATGCGTGCGTGTGTGTGAGGAAATCGAAGGCGCGCATACCTGGGATGTGATGGGACGTGGCATCGACTGCCAGGTCATCACAGATCTCAATCAGCCGTGGGGCTCGTCCGACACGTGCACCAGTTGCGGAAAGTGCGTGCAGGTATGCCCGACCGGGGCGTTGTTTGAGAAGGGGCGCTCGGTCGCCGAAATGGAGAAGCGCCGTGACTTCCTGCCCTATCTGCAACTGATGAGAGGAGAACAAAAGTGAGCAAGAAACGCATGGCGACAGTTTGGCTGGATGGATGCTCCGGTTGCCACATGTCTTTTCTGGACATAGACGAACGCTTGCTCACCCTCGCCGAAAGCGCAGAACTGGTATACAGTCCGCTGGTGGATGCGAAGGTGTTTCCCGAGGGTGTGGATGTGACACTGGTTGAAGGCGCGGTCAGCAGCGAGGAAGATTTGCACAAGATCAAGATGGTGCGCCAGCGGACAACAACTCTGGTATCGCTTGGAGACTGCGCAGTCACGGCGAATGTCCCTGGCATGAGAAATCCGTTTGCGACCAAAGCGGTCTATGGGCGCGCCTACATAGAGAACGTGACGCTCGATCCCGGCATTCCCGATCAGGTCGTGCCACGACTGCTGCCTCAGGCAAGGCCCATCCATGAATTTGTGACGGTGGATGTTTTTGTTCCAGGATGTCCGCCTTCCGCCGATACGATTTTCTATGTTGTCAGTGAATTGTTGGCCGGACGGCAGCCTGAGGTGAGCGCGAGAACGCGCTTCGGAGCCTAATAATGTCGGAGAAAAGGACCATCGTTATCGATCCCGTGACTCGCATCGAGGGCCATGCAAAGATCACGCTACACCTCGACGAACAGGGAGAAGTGTCGGATGCGCGTTTTCACGTAACTCAGTTCCGCGGTTTCGAAAAACTTTGCGAGGGGCGCCCGTTCACCGAAATGCCATCTTTAATGGCGCGGATTTGCGGCATTTGCCCAGTTAGCCACCTGATTGCTTCCGCCAAGGCCTGTGATGCTCTCCTGGCGGTTCGCATTCCGCCCACTGCCGACAAGCTGCGCCGCATCTTTAATATGGCGCAGATTGTGCAATCGCACGCCCTCAGTGTTTTTCATCTTTCCTCACCTGACTTGTTGCTGGGCATGGATGCTGATCCGGCGAAGAGCAATTTGTGGGGGGTATTTGAAAGAGATCCGCAACTCGCGCGGGATGGAATTCGGCTACGACAATTTGGCCAGCAGATTATCGAACGCCTTGGCGGGAAACGCATTCATCCAGCGTGGGTGGTGCCGGGTGGCGTAAGTGAACCCCTGAGCCAGTCGGATCGAGATGCGATTCTCGGAGCGATTCCGGAAGCCCTCGCGATCGCGGTGCGAACCCTGACCTGGTTCAAGAACACGAGTGAAGCCTTCCGGGAGGAAATCAGCAGCTTCGGTAACTTCCCTTCGCTGTTCATGGGGATGGTGAAAGATGACAGAAGCCTCACGTTTTATGACGGCAAGATTCGCATTGGCGACTCGACCGGAAATATTATTGCCGATGGCCTCGATGCGACCCGCTACTTTGACTATCTGGGTGAGAAGGTCGAGACATGGAGCTACCTGAAATCCGCGTATTACAAGCCGAAAGGGTATCCGGACGGCATGTATCGAGTGGGGCCATTGGCGCGGCTCAACGTGGTTGACCGCTGCGGCACCGAACGTGCCGATCAGGAATTGGCGGAGTTTAAGGAATTGCAGCGCGCGGCGGTCCTCAGCTCTTTCCACTATCACCAGGCGCGGCTGATCGAGATTCTCTACTGCGTGGAAAGGCTGGAGCAGCTATTGAATGATCCGGAGATCCTTTCGAAGCATGTACGCGCCGAAGCCAAGCCCAATGCTTTGGAAGGAGTAGGAGCCTCGGAAGCGCCCCGCGGCACTTTGTTCCATCATTACAAGATTGATGAGCAGGGACTGGTCCGGTGGGCGAACTTGATCATCGCCACCGGGCAAAACAATCTCGCCATGAATCGGAGCGTTCTGCAGGTCGCCAAACACTTTGTACGTGGAAATCAGTTGCTGCCCGGCATGTTGAACCGGGTTGAAGCAGTGATTCGGAGTTACGATCCATGTCTGAGTTGTTCAACCCATGCAGTAGGGCAGATGGCGCTGCGGATTCAGTTAGTCGACCCTGAGGGCAAAATCGCCGCCGAAGTAGCCCGTCCTTAAACCAGACATGACGCCTCGGATTCTTATCATCGCGTACGGCAATCCACTGCGTTGTGATGATGGGCTGGCTTGGCATGCAGCGCAGAAGTTGTCAGAGCTGAATTTGCCCAGCGACGTCGAAATCCTCACACGTCATCTGCTCACTCCGGAGCTGGCACTCCCAGTCAGTCAAGCCACAACTGTTTTGTTCATTGATGCCACACAGACGGGTGTTCCGGGAGAGCTTGCGTCGAGATTGCTCATCCCACAACGGCAGTCCTCCCTATTTACCCATGAGTTCTCACCTGCGACAATTCTCAGCGTGGCGCAGGAACTCTACGGCAAGTGTCCCGAGGCGTTCTCGATCTCACTCTGCGGCGAATGTTTCGAACATGGCGAGACCGTCTCCGTGAAAGTCGGAGAGGGTCTGCCGCATTTGATCGCGCTAGTCGGCGAATTTATTCAATCAACAAAGCAAGTCACAGACCGATTCGCGGCTGCCTGAGCCTGGCCGTCTTCGCAATCCCCAAGCCCCTGATCGTCAGGACTGGGCACGCCGCGTGGCAGACCACGTCATAGGCAGTAGCCCAAGGCATGTGGGCGGAGAGCCGCGGAGCATTTGTACCGGATTCTCTTACGCCCATCACAATCAAATCCACTTCATGCTGCTTCGCGAAATTGATGATTCCCTCGGGTGCGAGGTGAACTTCAACGACGTGGTCCACGTAGCAACTGAGACCCGAATTGGATGGAAGCAAATCACGCAACCGTTTTAGCGATTCCTGCCTGCTGGACTCCTCTCTTTCGACTAGGTCGGTTCCGGGATACCAGAGCGGGCCAACGTAATCCACCGGAAAGGGAGAAACAACGTGTAGCAGGATCAGTTCGCCACCGGTCTGGTTGGCAAAATCGATGGCATACGGCAAAGCTTGTCGTGACGAAGGACCAAAATCAGTTGCGAACAGAACTTTGCGTATCTGCCGAGCTGGAACCGCCGAGGGTCCAACCGTCAACACCGGACATGGGGCACGCCGGAAGAGTTCTTCCGCAACAGAGCCGAGAACGAGTTTCTTGAGTCCTGTTCTGCCGTGTGTCCCCAGCACTAGCAGGTCAATCTTCTCCCGTTGAATGGCGTCGAGCACGACTTCCCCCACCGGGCCGTGCTCCAAGATTCCCTCATGGTGCACGTGGCTGAGAAGCCCCGTGGAAACGGCTTTCTCAAGGTTGAGCTTTGCTTCGGAGAATTCGCGGTCAGCACTTGCCGGCAAAGGATCAAGCGGCACGGGCAAATGTGGTTCCGGAGGCACGGCGTGCAAAATGAAAAGTTCTGCCCCGTTTAGGTCCGTGATCGCTGCAGCACACTGTAGCGCATGCTTCGAGGCATCTGAAAAATCAGTGGCCACGAGAATATTCTTAAAAGTTACGCTTTTTCCAAGCTCCAAGGTTGTCATCACAGTTCCTCCTGCGGAGTGCCCAGCATCCCGGACCACGACTGCGATGAAAGGTTGGGATCCTTGAGCGATATTCACGTCCATTGCAGCCTCATTCTCACTCTGCGGTGAATGACAGGCAGTGCTCAGCCTTACGGCGGGCTGTGATTGGAATCACAACTTGGGTACGCTAGGCCCTCCGGTCGGCGCGTGAAGATCTCCAGGAGAGATCAGCGAGACGGAGATACTCGGTTCCTTTCACCGCCCGCATATACTGGGCCCGTTCAAAGGCCGAAGGATCGGCACAGCGCAGCTGGCTCATGCTGCCTTGCATCTGGCGAACGGATTCATACTCGTGATCCTCCATCCATTGTCCCAGCTGCCGCTCGACAACATGAAGATGGTCGCGTCCTTCGCGCAAGAGAACGGAACACATCATGGTGGCGCTGGCGCCGACAAGCAGCATTTTGATCACGTCTTCCATCTGATGAATTCCGCTGGTCGCGGCGAGACTGGCTTTTACGCGGGCGTAAAGGACTCCAATCCAGGTAAGAGGCAACCTGAGATCCTGTGGCGTGCTCAACAGCACGTTTGGCCGGATTTCGAGTTCATCCAAGTCAATATCCGGCTGGTAAAAGCGGTTGAACAACACCAATCCGTCAGCGCCGGTTGCATCCAGCCGTTTGGCCATATTTGCCATATTGCTGAAGAACGGGCTGAGTTTGACCGCAACGGGAATCTGAACCGCCAGCTTTACTGCCCTGAGGATGTCCAGGTAAGTGTTCTCGATCTCGGCAGAAGAGACATCCATGTCGGTAGGAAGGAAATAAATATTGCACTCAATGGCATCGGCTCCGGCTTGTTCGATGCGGCGCGCGTATTCGGTCCATCCACCCAAGGTTGCGCCGTTCAGACTGGCGATGATGGGAATATCCACCGCTTCCTTCGCTTTGACAATATGGTTCAGGTACTCTTCCGGGCCAGCGTAGAAATCGAGCGATTGAGGAAAGTAGGTCAGCGATTCGGCGAAGCTTTCAGTTCCGGCTGCCAGATAATGCAAGAGATTGAAGTTCTCCTGGCTTATTTGCTCTTCGAACAGCGAATACAGCACGACGGCCGAGGCACCTGCATCCTCCAGGCGGCGAATGCCGTCGAGTTCGTGGGAGAGCGGAGACGCCGAGGCTACCAGCGGCGTACGAAGCTTGAAGCCAAGATAATCTGTGCTTAGGTCCATCATAAAAATCCCCTCTCCGAGACGGCGCTAGTCCGAGCCCATGGGTATCGCTAGCTGTGCAATCTGATCAGCATATTTCGAGTCATCTGCTTTCGGTGGTTGCTCTTTCCCGCGCCTCGCCAGATATTCGTACAGCCTGTAGCGGACTTCCACGTCATGCTGCGCTAGCTCCCATAACCGCTTGGCATCTTCCGGCTTGCTCTTGGCGAGCATCTGGAATCGGGTTTGCTGTTGCAGGAAGTCCTTTACTCTGCGCGTGGGTGCGCGCGAATCAACCATGAGTGGGTTTTCTCCCACCAGAGCTTTTTCTGGATGATAGCGATACAACAGCCACTGGCCGGACTCGACCGCAAGCTTCTGGTCGCTCATGGCGGTGGTCATGTTGATACCGTGGGCGATGCAGTGAGAGTAGGCAATGATGAGGCTGGGGCCATCGTAGGCTTCGGCTTCAAGAAATGCTTTGAGTGTATGCTCGTCTTTGGCACCCATCGCCACGCTGGCTACGTAGACGTTGCCATAGCTCATGGCCATCAAGCCGAGGTCTTTCTTGGGGCCTGGCTTGCCTCCCGCGGCAAATTTGGCTACGGCGGCCCGTGGGGTGGATTTGGACGCTTGTCCTCCTGTATTGGAGTAAACCTCAGTATCAAGCACCAACAGGTTCACGTTGAGTCCACTAGCCAGCACGTGATCAAGGCCGCCGTAGCCAATGTCATAAGCCCAGCCATCGCCGCCGATAATCCAAACACTCTTCTTTACCAGCATGTCGGCGAGTGCGAGTAATTGTTTCGCTTCCGGGCTATCCAGCTTCTGTAGGGTTCTCTTCAATAATCCGACTCGTTCGCGCTGGACGTAGATGTCGGCTTCATCGTGTTGCGGAGCAGTGGTCAGAACATCCGCGAAGCCTTCGCCGATCACGGGGGAAAGGCGGCGCACCAATTCCCGGGCAAATTCCGTTTGTTTGTCAATGGAAACCCGGAAGCCGAGACCGAATTCGGCGTTGTCTTCAAACAGCGAGTTCGACCATGCCGGACCACGCCCCTGGGCATTCTTGCTCCATGGGGTCGTGGGCAAATTGCCTCCGTAGATGGACGAGCAACCAGTCGCATTCGCGATGATCGCCCGCTCGCCAAAAAGCTGCGAAACCAGCTTGAGATAGGGAGTTTCGCCGCATCCCGAGCAAGCTCCTGAGAATTCAAACAACGGCTGTTGCACCTGTTGCTGCCGGATCGTGGTGAACTTGATCTTTCTGCGATCGAGTTCAGGGAGCGTAAGAAAGAATTTCCAATTCTCGCTCTCCGGGGCGCGCAGGGCTGGCTGCGGCTCCATGTTGATGGCTTTCAGCCGGGTCTCGCTTTTGTTCTTCGCAGGACACACATCCACACAAATCCCACAGCCCGTGCAGTCTTCCGGGGCAACCTGAATCGTGTACTTGAGGCCATTCCATTCTTTGTCACGCGCTTCAGTGGACTTGAAAGTGGGTGGCGCGCTTGCGAGCTCTTTTGAGTCGTACACCTTGATCCGAATTACGGAATGCGGGCAGACCATGGCGCACTTGCCACACTGGATGCAGGTTTTCGTGTCCCACACAGGAATTGCGAGCGCGAGATTACGCTTTTCCCACTTGGCGGTCCCGGTGGGAAACGTCCCATCGGATGGGAAAGCGCTCACGGGAATATCATCGCCGTGGCCGGCGTATATGGCGCCGAGCACCTCGCGCTCAAACTTGGGTGCCTCTGCCGAAAATGGCTCGGGCATTTCAATCGTGCTATTCGTTGTCTCCGGGATGGTGACCTCGTGCAGATGAGCAAGCGTCTTATCCACTGCCTTCAAATTCTTCTGAACGACTTCTTCGCCTTTCTTGCCGTACGTAGCACGAATGGATTTGCGAATGGCTTCGATGGCTTCTTCGCGCGGCAAAACTTTAGAAATCGCGAAGAAACATACCTGCATGATGGTATTCATGTGTGAGCCCATGCCGCTGTCGCTTGCGACCTGATAAGCGTCAATTACATAGAACTTCGACTTCTTCTGGATGAGTTGTTGCTGCATTTGGCGCGGCAGATGATTCCACACTTCGTCCGGGCCGAAAGGACTATTCAAGAGGAATACTCCGCCCTCTACCAAGGAACTGAGCATGTCGTAGCGCTCGAGAAAAATCCATTGGTGGCAGGCGA
>Ga0182024_10011664_pt1 | contig 17588 bp, 21 predicted proteins | sample P32metaG_FD_120480 | JGI IMG/M metagenome (GOLD analysis project Ga0182024, IMG submission 120480) | Permafrost microbial communities from Stordalen Mire, Sweden - P3-2 metaG (Illumina Assembly) | ecosystem: Environmental > Terrestrial > Soil > Wetlands > Permafrost | place: Sweden: Stordalen... | reverse complement strand
CCGCGCGTACGCAAGGGAGCGAGAGAAATGAAAGCAAAAATCAACAAGAGCGGAATAAAGAATAAATGTTTGAGTCGCATCTATGCGACTGGAACCCATATCCCGTTGTTTCGGCGTCACTTAGCTATCGCTAGCCTCTTTTCAAGTGGACCCCGGTTGGACCCCAAGAACTGAGTCAAGTGAATCCGAAAATTGAGCCGAATAATAAGGCTCATCTGTTCCAAGGTCTGAACAGACCGAGACGAAATCGGCCTCAAACATCGGTTCAGAACATTACGAACCCAAGCAGTTTCTGTTAACGTTTCACCGGCGATGGCTGATCAGAGATGGTCGATACGAAACGGGCTACTATTATAGTGTTCCATTTCGTGGCGTTACAACGGAGCCTGGTAGGAGAAATCAAAGACATCGAGAGTGCTTACAGAGGTTAATTCAGGCGCAAAGATACTATCCTCTTCGACATGTCGCGTTTTTCTTAAAAAACTCGCCTTGTTTCGCTTGACTGCGTCGAGGTAATTCAAAAACTCCAGCGTGTCGTTGCGTTGTTTTTGTGCTAACACATGCGCGAACTAGCCGCAACGAAAGCCGAACTCGTTCGGTACGCTACTTCCGGCGACATTTCCGGCGATTTGGATCAAGTCGTCGGCTATGCCGGAATTATCCTTCGCTAGCATCGCTGAACAAAAGCGATGCTGGCAGGTCCAACTTCCTCCGCGCCCTAACCTTGGTGGCAGCCTTTACTGGATACTCACCGTAAAACTCATCGGATAGGAAACGCTTCCGCTGGTCGCCGTGAGGGTTGCAGTTGACGAGCCAGTTGTGCCGGAGCCGGTAGTAGTGGTGGTGCTCGACGAACTGCTGCCACCGCCGCAGCCGACAACGGCGAGAAGAAGCGCCATGGCGACGAATGCCAGAATCGCGCTGACGTGCTGCCGCTTCCCGAAGCAGCCGAGCAAGAAAGGCGTGGCACAAAGGGCCAGAGCGCCGATGACCGTCAACTCTCGGCTCAATGTCCAGCCCTTCGGCCCAGCGAAATAGCCGATGGGGTTGAGTTTACTGGCCGAGGTCGTAGTCACGGTGACGGTGACCGTCTGGCTGGAGCCACTTCCGGTAGCCGTCAGCGTGATGGGGCTGGCCGGGCTGAAACTGCAAGTAGCGCCGGTTGGCAGGCCGGAACAGGCAAGAGTCACGGAGCCGCTGAATCCGCTCAAAGAAGCAAGCGTAACCGGCATCGTGCCGGAGGCGCCGGCGCTGGCAATTGTCACGGTCGAGCTCGCGGTGGAAAGAGAGAAATTCGGCCCGAATTTGGTGAGAAGATTACCCACGTTCACCGAACCGAGACCGGTTGCCAAATCGTAGCCCGTCCCTGCGTTATAGCCGCTCAGCACGCCAATTGTGTCAGCGGAGAAAGTCACCGTGCAATTGGGGCTGTCTTTCACGCACGGCATCGCATTGGTTCCCGCTGTCACATCGTAAAAAACGCAGCTGCTCGCCGGTGAAGAAGTCGCATTGCAATTGGAAGCGGATTGCTCCGCCGCGAGCGCGTAAAGTGTTGGGTTTATGTTGCCCTGAGCGCCGCCGAACTTTTGGTCGATGAGCGCCATGATCCCGGCAAAAACCTGCGTGGAGACAGAGGTTCCTCCTTCTGCCACAAAGTCATCGAACGGGCTCGCAAGATTGCATGTTTGCTCACCGGTCCCCGCATCGTAAGCAGCCAAATCTGACTGGCAGACGACATAGAAATTCTGGATCGTTTCGTCGCCGGCGAACAGAGAAACATCCGGGAGGTCTCTCTTGCCGTCGTTGGGAACACCGGGGCCTGTCTGCCAGGACGGCTTCGCGTAACCGCCGCTGCAACTAGAGACTGTTAAGGTTGTGCTTGTGGCAGTGGTGGAATTCGAGGTGCAGTTACTGGAACCACCGGAACCACCAGTGGGCCCAATAAAAATATATTCTTGAACCGTCGCACTGTTGCAAGCCAATTCGGCGCTGGAGAAATTGCTGAACGGATAAACGCCATTGGGAGCGTAGAGAATGGAATTCGTACACGTGTCATTGTAAGTCGTCTCGGGAATATACCCTTTAGCCGAGGCCTGGGTGAGAGTGTTCGTCGAATTCCAATACGTGCTCGCTTGGGCTGTAGTAAAGTCGTTGAAATCGGTGCCACCGACGGCTACGTTGTACGGCGTGGAGGCTTCCCCGATTACAGCCAGACCAAACTCAGCGGGCGAGTCAGCATTGGGATCATCGCACCCCGCGGAACCCTCATCCCCGCTGGCGACCAGGACCGTAATTCCCTCCGTCGCTGCCTGACTCCAAAAACTCGAATACATTGCGTTCAAAGCGGTGCCGAGAGCGAGTTCGCAGTCGCCATAGCTGTAGCTCAGAATTGAGGCTCCAATAGCGCCTGCCGTGCAATTAGGCCCAGCGGTCTTGCAGTTGATGATGTAGGCGGCGGAAGTATCGGCGCCGAAAGTTGTGGTCGTGGTGGGGGAAACGACCAGGTCGATCGTAGCATTCGGAGCAATGGCACCCGACCACTCGGCGTCGATGATGGCCTCTTGCTCATCACTATTGGCATTTGGGTTGGATGGGTTGAATTCAACGCCCGGGTCCGCGCCTGTTTCGATCTGATTAAAGTTTGCAGTCGGCAAACCAAATATGCTGCGGAAAGCGGTCAGGTCTGACAAATTGATATCGCTGTCGCTCACAATAGCGATCGTCTGTCCGGCCCCCGTCGCAGTTGAAGGGATGTTGTAAATTGTAGCTAAATCAGCCGGGCCAACCGCATAGCAATTCGTGCCCGAACCGTTGCACCCGCCCGCGTACGTGAATTGCGGTTTGATGCGCGTTATTTTCCCGTCGGCATTCGACCGCCGGAAGACGCCCATTGAGTGATGCATCGGTTTTCTTGGGAAATTGTTCAGCGAACTTACCCCGGCGACAACCGGAGTCAGCGCCGAGGGGATCTGGGGATCGGTTGCATTGGCCCAGCGTTCCGCTCCATCGCTCATCACATATCGATGGATGGCGGTGTGGAAGGCTTGCTGCACCTGGCCCGCAGTGCCGGAGAAGTCAATCACCGTGCGTCCGTTCGACACTTTGGCGCTCTGAAATCCCTGCGATTGAAGCCATGATGTGACGGTCTGTACATCCTGTTCGGACGGGCCGAACTGCTGGCCAAATTGCTCGGGCGTAAGCCACTTGTGGTAATTTGGCGAGGACTTGTCCTGTTGCTGCGCCAGCAGCGTCTCCAGCGCGGCTTGCTGCGCTGGACTGCGTTTCAGCACCAGCAGCATGTGATCGAGCGCAAGGCTCGCGGGCGCAGCGCCTTGATCGTATTGCGGCTTTGCAAGAGGGTGAATGTTACCGGCGAGAGTTGTCAATTTGCTTTCATCCACCGGCTGCGTAATGAGGGCAGGCACGGAACTGGCCTGTCCGCGTGTACGCAAGGGAGCGAAAGAAATAAAGGCAAAACCCACGACAAATAATACGGAAAGAAGATATTTGGGTCTCATGGTTTATTATTGACCTGTGATCCGGCTAAAGTTCCATTCCTTTGCACAATATGTCGCCGGAATCTTCAACCCTCAGATGCAGCCAAAGTTGCTGGGGATGGATGGGGCTGCACACGATCGTTGGTTATGTTCCAAGGATGGCAAATGTCGCGTAAACGAAAGTCGCGGGCTGGAGCTTTAGCGTCTGAGGGCAGACGCAAACCTCGCGGAAAGCCCTTCGAGCAAGGAAACAGGCTTGGTCGTCTTTTTAAGCCTGGGGAGAGCGGGAATCCTGGTGGAAGCTCCAAGCTCCAATGCCTCACAGCCGAATTGCGGCGTCAACTTCCACATCTAGCCGAAAAGCTTCTGTCGAATGCTCTGAAACGCGCACTCAAGAACTCTCGCGATCTTGAGATGCTCTGGCATCGCGCCGAAGGTCCGGTACCGAAAGAGCAGGAGAATATCGCGCAAGGCGTGCGTGTCGTGGTCATCAACGCAGCGAACCGGCCGCCGCGCGATCCGTCCGGGCGAATCATCACACCGCCCGCACCAGGAAACGGAATCCCACCAAACGGAAACGGAGAGCCCACTTAGAGTCCCGTGCGTGAGCGGCTTTGCACCTCGAAGTTAGTGTGGAAGCAGCACAACGCTGCGACATAATAGCCGAAGCGATGTCCGCCGCGAAAGCCGGGTGAGTTCAGAAATCTAACGGATCAGGTTCGCTGGAAACAGCCGAAGTAGCGTTCCGACCATGTTGTATTGCACCGGCGACTTGCCTAAGAACATATCCCGCGCCGGTGCCTTGTAAGGTCGAAAACGGCGTCGCGTTTGCTTGGCCCTGTTTCATCAGATATTCGTAAAAGATTTCAACGGCTCTCACCTTCTGGGAACCGCCCAATTCCCCACGGGTGTTTTCGTTCTTCACGAAATCCGCTAGTCGCGCACTGACTTCGGGGACGAGAATTGGAGTCGTTGGAATAATGCCGACCAAATACTCGATGCGGCCCGAAAGGATTCGCACGTGCATATAGCCCGAAGCCAGAATTTGAACTGAGTCATCGAACTCGACTTGTTGAAAATTCATGTGGTCGGCGGAAATCAACTTTCGCTTCAAGAGTACGTTCAAAGCTGCCAACACATCCTCCATTACATAACCCAATTTTTGCAGTTCGACCGCGACGTGACGGCAGGTGAAATAACCCTCTATGCCTATTGCACCAGTGCGTTTCCTGTTGGTCGCCAGAAACCATAGGGCCTCGCACAGTAAAAAGTTATCTGGTTTTTGCCAGTCAGGGTCGAATGTGAAGATATTTGAAATGAAGCCACTGTTTTCGCTGAAAAAGCGATATCCAGTTCGCATCAGTATCTTCAGGATTGTCCACTCAGCAATCGACGCTTTCCGGCCTCCCAAAACCGTCGACGTAATCACCGTCTCGCTCAAGTGCCCAGAAGTTATGACGCTCACGAACATTTCCAAGGCCCTTCGGACATCGTGTCCGGCAATCGCCTCGAGAAGGCGAGAGATATTTCGCTTTCGATCGAAGATTTCTACATATAGCTCGTGAAGGAAAAGTTCCAGATCAGATTTGGGATATGTGACTCGGATTCGGATTCAATCTGATAGCTCTGTCGGTTCTGCGCCTGCGCCTGTAAATATTGGATGCTGAGTTCCAGCCGTTTTTTAACGACGTCTATAAATCGTGGAGGGCTAATATGAAAGGATATCCCCGTGCGAAAAGTATCTAAAGGCGGCCGATTTTTGTAACGCTCGTAAGTTTCGTCTCGCATTTGCAAAATTACAAAGGATCGTGTGAGCTTCATAAACCAAAGGGCGAGTTGGAAAGCTTGGAGCTGCCCCTCTAGGTCCAGCCGGTCAACGTTGTCCATAACCGCGATGAGAATTTCCTTACGGCCTCCAAGAATGTATTCGGCAATTCCGCGTGCGGTTTCCTCCGGGTCATCTTGCCACTTTGACATGTCCTGGGCCCTCAAGATCGCGGCCTGCTCTGGAGATGTGGCGGCAAGTTCTTTGTAGATGGCCCTTCGTTTCAGAATATTTCGCGAATAAATGCTCCGGAGTACACTTTCCGAACTCAAATCCAACGAGTTTTCTCGCTGGAAACCCTCGACGAAAGAACTACACAGCCATTTCTCAGCCTGCGAGAGATTTGGGGGACTTGCGTTGAAATCTACGAACGACCATCGAGTTTGTTTCGCTAGAACCGGTGATTGCAAAACTTCCTTGTATCGCCGTGTAAAAAGAGATTTTCCGCTACCGACTGCACCTTGAACAATCTGTAATTGACCTCCGATAGGCCTCGACTGATCGAAATCGCTTATAGCTTGGGTTACGTGTGGCTCAGCGTGCCGACTCGGCTCGAGTTCTCGAACAATCGAATCGTTTCGACCGCTTAAAGTCTCCTTTAAGAGAGATTCAAGGATGCGGTCGTACTCTGTAACTTCTGCGGATGAAACATAAGCGCGTTCGATAATTTCCAGCGAATTGTCCGGAGTCGATGACGAAAAATACCGGCTCAAAATCGGCGAAAGGTCAGCCGCGAACGTATTAACGGGTCGCCGCGCCTTCAGCAAGGCAGCTCCCCCTGCCAAGTCGTAAGGATAAGTCGTGCGTTCACTCCGAACGCGCTTCAGGCATTCCATGGCGTACGCGTCTAGCGCGCCAGCGTGGCAGCGCTTCCGGAGGTCTTCGAGATCGCGCGAGCCAAGCCTTAGATTGGGAACGCTCAAAGTTTCAAGCGGTGCCGAGTCCCAGCAGCCGAAAAGTAGCGAATGCCCGTTTGTTGCTAACACAAAACGGCAGGGATTGAAGTCAGCGGCATAAGCTTGGTTCAGGTGGCGCGCATATAAACACGCTTCGCGATAGCCAATTTCAGCTGGAACGTCAGGCGCTTTTGCTTCAACAACTAGTACCGGGAAACCGCGCATCCAGACGGTGTAGTCCGGAAAATAGCCGGATGAGCGACCCGCACTTTTGTCTAAATGGGGTCGGGACGAGATATTCTTTGGAGAAAATCTTACTTGAAGGAATCTCGAGGAATATTGGTCCGCACAAGATTGGCAGAACAACCTTCTGCTCGACATCGCCCTCGGTAACAAGCACCAGACTGTCGTGGTTGATATGCACTTTGGCCGAGAACCTCTGTCTCGCAACTCCGTTCTGAATGAGAGTGCCAACCGATCTGTGGAACTTGAGGGAGCCCACCGACGGCTCGCTAAATCTGAAACATTAAACAGCGATTCTCAACGATAGTAAACCCGAGGTCGTGTCCGCGACTCCCAAAAGCACTTGGTTGTGGGCAAGCAAATTTCTCGCGAGAGCGTCCATCTTCCAGGGTCGGCCAAAACGCTTTCCCTTCGCTAGCGACAACGTTTCATCAACTCGGCCGAAGCCCCGCGTTGCTCATCGTAAACGCCTGCTAGAACGCGACGCTGAAGGCCTTCGCCGCGGCCGCGGAAGCATCATTGTCGCTCGGATTCACGTACGCCAGCGTCGAATCAAACGAGCGATGGCCCAGGTGCTGGCGAATCAAAAATGCATTCGCGCCGGCCCGCACCATCAACATAGCCGCCGTGTGCTTTAAGACGTGCGGGTGCTGGAGCGCCTCCGGCAGGCCTGCGGCTTGAGCGATCGTGCGGAACAGCTTAAAAACCGTGATTCGGCTCAAGCGCGTGGACTTCTGCGAGTTGAACACGTAATCCTCGGCATCGGTCTTCCGCATCTCGAGCCATGCCTTTAGAGCCGCTGATTCGTTGAAAAGCGACGTGCCCTTCACCCGCAGAAGTGTCTGCGTCGAGTCGAGCGACCCTTTCAGCCGGGCAATGTGGACCTGCTCCGTCTTGAAGTTGATGTCAGTAATTCGCAGGTTGCAAATCTCCGAGGCGCGCGCGCCGTGGGCGACGGCAAAAAGAAACATCGCGTGCTCCCGCGGGCCGTATTCCTTCGCGTTCTGCAGAAAGCGCTCGAGCTGCTGATTATCCATGTAAGAGATCCGCGACCGGACTTGTTTGGCTTGCTGTCGCGGCATTCGGACCACGTCGGGGACAGATTGCGGGAGGGGAACAACGTGCGGTAACGTTCGTGTAGCCATGTCACTCTCCTAACCAGAGTCGATTTGGTGAGGGGCGTGTCGGTGTTGAAGCACCGGTACGTCCCGCTTATTGAGTTTTCTTACTTGGCCTTCCGCTGCGGCCCTTCCCGTATAACTTTGATTTTGCAATACGAAGTCGGGCTAAGTCTGATTTTGTCCAGAGTCTTACAGTGATGCTTCCAACCCGTCCAAGTTTCGGAGCCGCGAATTTCCCTTTCTTGATCCAGTCCTGAAGAGTTGCTCGCGTGATACGCACCTTCCTCGCCGCTTCGGACGTTGAGCAGAACGCTGGACTCATCGAAGCGTTTGTAACATGCCCTTGACGTACCTGTCAAGGACTTGTTAGGATGCGCGAATCATGTCTGACGAAGAAGACCCCCAAGCAGAATATCTGGAAATCGCACGCGTTTTTCTACCGGAGCTACTTTCTCGATTAAAGGATGGCGGATTAATAGCTCCCGTTGAAGTGCTTTTCTCCGATGCGCTCGGATTGATCGGTACCTGGCAGGTTGACGGTTTCGGGAAATTCCTGGATCTTTCCGACACTGATCGTGGGCTCCGGCGCGTGCGGTTCCCGGTTGATGTCACCGCAACAGATAAGAACCGTCGGACCTGGAACAAGCGTATCGAGAAAGACGAACTCACGTGAACCCGCGTGGCTCTCGAAGGGGAAGGTGAAATTGTGAGCGATATCAAACTACACGATCAGATCATCCTAATCGCGCGTGAGTGGGCTCAAGAATACAAAGTCGGAGAGGACAAAGCGCGAATACTCATTGACCGAATCTGGCCAGCGATCGAGAAGGTTGTATCGATCACTCCCGACGTTCGTAGCGAAGGATCATCCGGGCCGACAAAGGAATAGGGACCATGGAAACCCCCAGAACTACGGAATGCCCACAGTGCCATGGCACCGGTGTCAGAAACGGGGAAACATGTGATCTGTGTGGAGGGACCGGCGAGATTGGAGTTGAAGACAAAGAAGAGCCAGAATGAGCCCCTCGAGAAAATACTCTCCGCCTCCGCCGGTGATGATGGATCCGACGCTGTGCCACTACTGCAACAAAAATAAGCTGGATCCGAAGGACAGATATTTCCTGCCGAGCGGAATCGAGGTCTGTAAAGAATGTGCCGCGCGCCATGGCAAGGGCACAATGTCTCCGGAACAGCGAACTACTCAGAAGTTGCTTGAGGAGATCGCGCGAAATAAGGAGACTCGCAAACGAAGGCAAAAGGCCGGGCCGCGAAGTAAGAAGCCCCTAACCGAGGTTCAACGCCATGAGCGAATCGACAAAGGATGAAGTTCTTTTGGCAGATGTACCCTGCGTTTGTAGTTCTTCGTTCTGTCTCACACATGCGCCCGAAGAGCAGTGCGGAAAACCTGTGATGGTGAGACTGAAGAGTGCATTTGCTCTAGGGGTCTCGCAATTCTCCGAAGAAAGCGAAACTGGCATCTGTGAGGAATGCTGGAACGCGATTACTGAGCAGTTTCCTTGGCTTCGCGGAAGTGGTTAAAACAGCAGTTTCTGACGCGATGCAAGGCAAAGAGTCGATTTAGCAACTTACGAGACGCGAAAACTTGCAGGAGTATTTGCCCCGCTGTAAAGAAAAGCCCCGGTTCGTGGCCCGGGCTAGGAGTGTTCTGTGCCATGCCTGAAGATAGTACAACACCGCCGGAATCCAGCGGGCTTGTTCCGGTAAAAGACACTGCAGAGCTCAGACCGCTGCGACCCGCCGAGAATTACAGCGGTCAGCTTTCACGTCAGCTTGCGATTGAAATGCTTGAACGCGCCATAAGGTACATCCGTCACAACGAACCGCCATCTTCATGGTCCGACTTCGACAAGGGCGCCTGGTACATGTCGATAGCCGCAGCGGTCGAAACGCTGTCCACAAAAGTTGCCTCACTTCGCCCGAACATACGAGAGGTGTTGCTTCCGCAACCGTTCCCTGATGAACCGGGCAGTTCACTCAGACAATTCGAATACGCTGAATCTGCTACTGGCGCCTGCGAAGTCCTGCAGCAGATTCTCGAAGCTGCAGGACGGGAATGTGGCAAAGATTTTCAGCAAAGGATGAAGCTGGGAATTGTGAAATGGCTTCGACGCAAAGACGAATCACGTCTTGCTAAGCCGGACAAAAAAGTGAATTTGGAGATGATTCGAATCTTAAGGACATTCGAAGAAGCCCATACCGGGGGCAAGGAAGAACCATTGCTGAAGGAATTGGCTCCTGAATCAGAGGAGCCGGACCGTTGGGCTCAGTATGTAAGCATTCAACTGAAGCGATTCTGCGAGCGCACTTGGCGCGTTTGGAAGCAGTGGAGCTCATTGTTTCCAGACTCAATGACGCCAGGACAAAAAATCGACCAGATATGGTGCATCCCTAATGCCAGAGCCGCATTCCTCGACGAATGCTCCTTGGAATTTTCTTTTGATGCCGGAGTCGCCACGGAAGCGATCAGACGCCACGAAGAACTAATCGAGAAACATACCCAAACCAAGCAGCGTAAAGCTCTTAAGAGACGTTCCTCAAAGGCCGTTCGCCAAAATTAACAGGGTTTTGCCAAAATCCTGTTGCCTACCTTTTCGTGACTTAGTCCATAAATCTGAGTAGCTTGGCTCTTGAACGACGCGGATTGTCGTTTCACTGGAGACACAATTGCATGAGGTTTCCTAACTTGGTGTGGGCCATTTCAGGATGGGGTCCGCAATTCCGATTCGCCGCCGCGTTGCGTGAGAGCGAATCGTGGCTGTCACGTCGATTGAATGGGCGCGCCGATTTTGCGTCCAGGGATCGCGAACGAATCGCGCGAAAATTGGGCTATCCGGCCGAATGGCTTTTCGCGATCCCCGCACCGCCAGCGCGCAACGTTTCATCTGAGTTGACCAACACACATGCGTAAAGCCGCTTTTCAACACACCCGAGGCTGCGCTAGTTACGCAAGCGAGCAGCCCGAGCCCCCAAAGACTTTTACGGGACGGCACCGTGAAGAGGAAGAACGGCGCTTCCCTCTTTTCGCTTCCACGGGGGTGCGCTGATGCCGAAGCGTGTTGTCGACGGCGAAGGCGTCTGGCGCTCCAGTAAGCTTGCCCGTGTCGAGCCTATTCGGGCGCGAGCCGAGTACGCAAATATCATCCCCCTTGCCCTGGCCAACGGAAGTTTTGAAGGTTCTCCTCGCTTAGTGTGGTCGCAGGTTTACAGCTTCAATCGCCCTGATGTCACACCCGAAGACGTCGAGATTTTCCTCAAAGCCTTCGAAGACACGGGCCTGCTCTTCCGTTGGACCGGCTGCGACGGAAAGCAATGGGCCTACTTCGTCGGTATCGACAAACCCGGCCGGCTGCCAGGTAAGAGCCGAAAGGGAAAAAATGAAAAGGTAGGCGCCGAACCTCCTCCGCAGGAGCTACGGAAATTTTTGGAATCCAAAAACTTCCCTGGCTCTGGCTTTGGCTCTGGCTCTAGCTCTGGCATCGGCTCTGGCCTTGGAGGTAAACCTGTGCCCGCTTCGCGGCCACCGGATACTCGCCACCAGGCTTGTTACGAATTTGCTTATAAGTCGTTCCGCGGCAAGCACGGCACTCCTCCGAGCTGGAACGGCAAAGATCAGAAGAATCTCAAGACCCTACTGAAATCAAATCCTGCAATCACGGTCGGTGAATTTTCGCGCCGCTGGGACTTCTATCTGGCCAGTACGGAATCATTCACCGCGAAGCAGGGTGATTCACTCGCATTCTTTTGTTCAAAGTTTGATTCATTCATCGATGGTCCGCTCACGGACGCGGCCAGAAAGGAGCAGCTTGGTGGTAAACCCAGCTCAAGCGAACTCGCTCTCCATAACGCTCGTGGTCTCGGGTTCAACGGAAAGCCTAATTAGGGAATGGCTGCTTCGATTCGGGATCAACTTCGGAAAGGATGTCGTGCCGTACTTGTCCCTATGGCTCGAGAGTTTTGGGGCGATGAAGCCCGAAGTCCTGGTCCCGCTCTTTCAACTTGCACTCCGCACGTGCAAGTTCATGCCAACCGTAGCGGAGATACTCGCGCCGCTCGAAAGCGCCGCGGAGGGCGACGGTGAGAACGAATGGCAGAACGTGCTCGAGTACGTCGAACGCTACGTTTATCCCGACTTTGTTCTCCGCAACGCTCCACCATTACCAGCCGACATTGACCATGGCGTGCGCGCGGCCGGAGGTCTCCGCTACCTCGAGTCCTGCTCGAAACATGATTTGGTCTGGGCAAAGAAACGTTTTTGCGACGATCTGGCACGCCAACGGAAGACGGGCGATATTGCGGGGTTCTTGCCGTCCAGCGAGTTGCGTGGATTGCTGGATGCTACCGCACAGCACTTTCAACTCCCTGCCCTCAGTGCGAAACCGCAAAGGTCGGCTGATATTCGGTCCGCTGGAGAAATCTTGAAAGACTTCAAAACCAGTGAGCCTGGCGCGACTCACACGCCGTGTCCAAAGCACAGTGCCGATGTAGCCGATTTGTTATCCCGCGGTGAGAAGTTATTCGCACAGCGCAATGAAAAAGTGATGGCGATCACCAACAACGATCTCAGGAAATACATGCTCGAATCAGGATTGGACGCACACGCGCTCGGAATTGCTGGGGCAATCCCTAGCCTCGAATAGCCTGTTGAGTGAATTCATGAACCGTGAAATTGCAACCGGAACATCATTCCATTGTTCGTGACTACTAAATGCTCATTACGCTATGCTTCCCGAATGCTCAAACACGACGCCGGAACAAGGGACGAAAGCGAGACAAATCTATGTCCCGTCGTTCTGGTCAAAACCCCCAACCCGTCGTTCATCGCGGCTGGTGGACTGTTCGTTATTGGATCGACGTTCCTGGGCAGGACAAGCGTATGCGTATTCGCGCTAAAATCTGCCCCACCTCTGGTCCAGGACTGCTCACCAAGTCTGCGATTCAACGGCGTGCATCAGAAATAATCCAGGAGAGCGGTGCTGACGCCGTGGAACATTTCGAGAAGTGCATAGCTTCAACTCTCGGCGAAACGTTCCGTCAGCGAGCCGATCAATGGATGATTGAAGTGACAACCAAGGAAAATCCGATCGCAGTCGCCACTGCAATAAGCTACAAAAGCTGTTTGAACAAGTGGCTCAACCCAAATCTCGGAGACTTGCCTTTGAGGTCGATTTACGCTGACACGGTGAGAGATATTCTCTCACCAAAATTTGCGGCTAATCTGGCCCCAAAATCGAGGCACGGGATTGTTGCCGTGCTCCAACTCATAGTTGCTTCGGTCAAGGACAAACACGGTGAACCAGTCCACAAGCGTACTTGGAACCACGATTTTATGGGCCTACCCGAAGTGAAATACCAACACAGACCGAAACTTACTGCTGAACAGGTTTCGGCTGTGATTGAAGCATCGGCGGGCAGGTATCGTGTCCTTGGTGCGTTGCTGGCGGGTACCGGAATGCGAATAGGCGAAGCCTTGGCAACCAGGCTGGAGCCGTACAGCGAGGATCACACGACGATTTCACCCGATTTCAAAACAATTCACGTCCGCAAGAGTGTTTTCCGTTCGGCGGAGCAAAAACCGAAGACAGAAAATGCTATCCGCTCCGTTGACATCTGCGATGCTCTGGCGGCTATCCTGAAAGAGTTTGTCGGGACTCGCACTACCGGCTTCCTCTTTCGGTCGCGTAGTAGAGGACTACCCTTGTTACAAGCCAACATCCTCGGTTCCTGGCTGCATAAGCACAACGTTAATGGCTTCCACACATTCAGACGCTTCCGCACGGCGCATTTGAGGAAATGCCGTGTGCCTTGGGATTTAGAGAAGTTGTGGATTGGACACGCCAACAAGGACGTGACAGACAGGTATGCGGAGCAACTGGAAGAGGATGTTGCGTACAGGCAAGAATGGGCCAACAAGATAGCTCTTGGGTTCACCCTTGGGCCGTCGAATGTCGTTTCGATTAAGGACCACCAGGCGGCTTAGTTGGACCCCATGGACCCTAGTTCCCACTTGAATAGCATTCATATTAAAGAGGTTAGCGACTGGCTTTGCGATAGAGCATATTCATTATTTTCCCCCAGGTTCTCCCTAAAGTTCCAGTTTCTTGAGTATTTCTTAAATGAAATCACCGCGAAAGTTCCAACCCTCAGATGCGCCCAAAGTTGCTGGGGATGGATGCGCCCGCTGTCAGGGCCTGGAAAATTTGCTAAATCGTTACGGTTGAAGGCGAACATAACAGGAAGCCGGCTTAACCATCCCATAAACGCTTTTCGGGGAACCGGAACTTCATCTCCGGCATGAAAGGATGAGAATAAGTGGGCTTTTAGCCTCTTGAAGAAGCTCTTCGCTTGATGAGACAAGCGAGAAGTTCTAGTTCGAGGCCTGGATACGTCCCGAGAGGGTGCGGGCGCGCTGCCGGGCCATGTCGATAAACTTTTCATCGGCAGCGAGTTGATCAAGTGTGGGGAGAAATCGCTCCGGCTCCGGCAGCAGCTTGCTGTTATAGTCCGTCTCAATTTGAATGAGCACATCATTTACGCCGAGGTGATCGTACCGCATAGTGCGTTTGAGGTCGGCGAGGTCGGTTTCCTGCCGCGTAATGCTGTCGAAAATGCTCAGCAACTGGTTGGCCGAGGTGTCGATTGTGTAGTTGAACGTAACTTCGTGGGCCTCGGAGCCCTTTTGGTAGAAGAAGGTTTTCTCGCCGAGATTCGCGAGGCGGCGGTGAACTTCCAGGTCGATGCCTTGAAAATCGTGAAGCTTATCCGCCAGGTCAAAAATCTTCTGCACGACCGGCGCACCGATCATGAAAGGCTGCGGGTTGGGATCTTCGTCGAGTTGCCGGGCATCGAGAGTGCCTGCTCCGGACCCATTCACTTTGATCTCGACGAATTCGGGATAGCTCGTCTTGAAAACCTTGCGGAACGTGATCGTGGCGCCATCATGGGAAACGCCGGCTTGCGATGGGAATGCCGCCCGAGGTTCGCCGGCGGGCTGTTTTCCAGACGCTCCGTGCCAGCACAGAGCGGCCAGTAAAATCATCCCCACGAAGCGAAATGCCTGCCGAAAGGCCCGCAACGCCCATGCGCATTTATTATCGAAATTTGGTCTTACCACCCGCACGCCTGAAATCTCCTGACACGCAGAAAAGGTACGTTCACTTTTTGTTAGAACCACGCCACTGAACAGCCGCAGCCTCTCCCAACAGTAACGCTTCCCGCACGGTTTGAAAACGCGCTTCGCATTTCTACGGCACGCGCGCGGACCGCGCCAGTGGAGCAGCTTCGAGCGCCGGTGCTCGGATACCGGTGGCCGCTGCGATCCTCGCACGCGCTCTGGAAACGTGTGCATGGCAAAGAGCGACTGCGAGAGCATCCGAGGCGTCCGCCGGCTCCGGACGAATCGTCAGACCGAGAATCGAACACACCATCTGCTGAATCTGCTGTTTTGACGCGGCCCCGAAACCGGCTACGCTTGCCTTTACCTCACGCGGAGAATAACTGTGCGCCGGGATGTGCGCCTGAGCCGCGGCCAAAAGAACAACGCCCCGCATTTCCGCAAGCCTGAGGGCTGTTTTTACGTTCAAGGCCGCAAAAACGGATTCCACGGCGACGGCATCCGGCGAAAATTCCCGTACGAGGTTTGAAATCAACTGATGAATTTCACGGAGGCGAGCCGCAAAAGTGGCGCGCGCGGGCAGTTTCAATACTCCGTACCGGAGCAGTTGCGGGCGCGAACCTTCAAATTCCACAATCCCGTAGCCGGTGGCGCCGGCAACCGCCGGGTCGACGCCCAGCACCCGCAGCTTGCATCCTTCGCTTACGATTCGGCTTATAGGGAGGGAGGACATGTTAGCCCGCACAAGTGTACGTGCGAGCCCTGACCGATGGGTAGTGTTTTTTCCCGGCGCGAGACGGCAAGAAAACGGCCGCCTCCGAACGAAGGCGCGGAATTATCCGCCGACTGCTGCTTGAATCTCTTTCTCATCGATGTCGAAGTTCGCATACACATGCTGCACATCGTCCTGATCTTCCAGCGCTTCGACCATTCGCAGCATCTGCTGCGCTTGCTGCCCGCTCAGTTTCACGTAGTTTTGCGGCATCCATCCCACTTCGGACGAAGCCGGCGTGATTCCCGCCGCTGTGAGCGCCTCGCGAACTTTCTCCATGGCCTCGGGAGGAGTTGTGACCTCCCATGCGGAGCCGTCGTCGCGCAAATCTTCCGCGCCGGCGTCCAGAACGATGCTCATCATCTTGTCTTCGTCGGCAAGTTCCTTTGGCACGACGATATCGCCCTTGCGGTGGAACATCCAGCCCACTGCGCCCGTTTCGGCCAGGTTGCCGCCATTCTTTGAGAAAAGATGGCGAATTTCGCTGACGATCCGGTTCCGGTTGCTGGTGACCACTTGCACGAGCACGCCGACGCCTCCCGGACCGTAACCCTCGAAAGTGACTTCGTCGAGCGTTTCGCCCTCGAGCGTTCCGGCGCCGCGCTGAATTGCGCGCTCGATATTCTCGTTCGGCATGTTCTCGCCCTTAGCCGCGAGAATAGCCGTCCTCAGGCGCGGATTCGAATCAGGATCGGCGCCTCCGACGCGGGTTGCAATCGTCAATTCCCGAATGACCTTGGTAAAAATTTTGCCGCGGCGCGCGTCCGTAGCCGCTTTTTTGTGCTTGATTGTGGCCCATTTTGAGTGTCCAGACATGGATAACCTTTTACAGAAAGTGTGGCAAGAGCAGCAGATCACGCTTTGCCGCGCCAGTTTAGCAGCAGCCTGAAAAACAGGCAAGCAAGGGCGAGCCGGTTTTGCCGGCACCAATCGGAAGTTAACCTTGTGCTGCTTCGCTCGCCTGAGCGCGGGACGGAAGACGAACGAGCTTGGCATCCGTAACCGAAGGAATCGCCAGAATGCTCTTTACGACCGATGCGTCAATTTCTCCATCAAGACCCAAAAGCGCCAGCGCTTCGGCGCCGCGCACTGCCTCGCGCCGGCCGAGAGCGAACGTCGCGATGTTTACACCCAGGCTGCCGAGCGCCGTGCCAAGCTTGCCGATCACACCGGGAACGTCGACGTTGCGCGTGAGCAGGAGCGTACCCTCGAGCGCGGCTTCCAGGCCGATGCCGTCGAGCGCAAGAATGCGCGGCGAGCCATCTTGTACGACCGTGCCTTCGACGGTTAGCGCCTGAGCGCCGTTTGCCGCGGCCACTTCGACCGTATTTGGAAATCCGCGCTCGCGACGCCGAGTGGTTTCCTCGACAACCAAGCCGCGCGCGGCCGCAACGTCGGAAGCATTCACAAGATTCACTTTTTCGTCGAGCACGCAGTTCAGCAGACCAATGAGTATGGCGCCGCGAATCATCTGTGATCCAAGCTCCGCGGGCTCTCCCGCATAGCGGACGCGGATGTGGCTGAAGCTGGTCGAGGGAGCCGCTTGCGCAACAAAAGCTCCCAGGCGCTCGCCCAATTCAAGATAGGGCCGCAGCCTCCGGTATTGCTCCGCCGAGACGGAGGGCATGTTCACGGCATTGCGAATCATGCCGTGCTGGAGATAATCACGAACCTGCAACGCGATCGCCGTGCCCACTTCCTCCTGTGCTTCGCGAGTGGAGCCCGCGATATGCGGCGTCGCGATCACATTCGGCAATCCAATGAGCGGAGAAGTCTTCGGCGGCTCTTCCGCGAAAGTGTCGAGCGCCGCGCCTGCGAGATGGCCCGAGCGCAGCGCTTCAGCCAGCGCCGCTTCGTCAATCAATTCGCCGCGAGCGCAATTGATGAGCCGCGCTCCCTTTTTCATCTGGGCTATCGCCGCCGCGTTCATCATTTTTTCCGTTGCGGGACTGACGGATGTGTGAAGCGAGACCACGTCCGAGTTCTTCAGCAACTCGTCGAGCGGCACAAGTTCCACTTCCAATTCGCGCGCCGCTGCCGCCGTGACGTAGGGATCGTAGGCGAGCACTTTCATTTCAAGCGCGCGAGCGCGCCGGGCCACT
>Ga0182024_10011663_pt1 | contig 17591 bp, 10 predicted proteins | sample P32metaG_FD_120480 | JGI IMG/M metagenome (GOLD analysis project Ga0182024, IMG submission 120480) | Permafrost microbial communities from Stordalen Mire, Sweden - P3-2 metaG (Illumina Assembly) | ecosystem: Environmental > Terrestrial > Soil > Wetlands > Permafrost | place: Sweden: Stordalen... | reverse complement strand
TGGATCGCTTGGCTGCTTGACACCCTGGCGTATAATTAAAGAAGAGCCAGGCAGCGCCCAGCAGCCTGCGTTGAGCTTGCCCAGAGTCGTGTCCGAGCACTTCCGGACCGGACCTGCAGCCAGTCAGGGCTCAAGGTGAGTGGGGAAGACAATGCACGCTGCAATTGGCTCACGCCAAGCGAATAAATCGTCTGTTTCCAGCGGTTTGGCAGGATCTCCCACGCCTCCTCCAGCCACGAAACGCCCGGCGGCGGCCAAGAGTGTGGTAAATCGTATACACCCCGCCATAAGTCGTTTGTATTCAGCAGATAAGTGTGGTAAATTAGACACACCAAAAAATAACCGCCCCATTATCAATACTTTAGGTATATACCCCCCCCCGGGGGGGGTACCCCCCACTTGCTATCCTGAACCGGATCGGAAACCGACCATGAAGCTCGACCACACCGCCAAAGGCGTCTTCGCCATCACCGTCACGCCCTTCACGCCCGACGGCGCAGTCGACGCCGCCTCCATCGACCGCATGACGGATTTCTACCAGTCCTGCGGAGTCTCCGGCCTCACCATCCTGGGCATGATGGGCGAAGCGCCCAAACTCGACGCCGATGAATCCCTTAGCATCGCCCGCCAGGTCGTTCGCCGCGCCCGCGTCCCTGTCGTCGTCGGAGTCTCCGCACCCGGTTTCGCGGCCATGCGCGCCCTCGCCCGCGCCGCAATGGACGCAGGCGCAGCCGGCGTCATGATCGCCCCGCCGCCCGCCCTCCGCACCGACGACCAGATCGTCAACTACTTCAGCCAGGCGGTCGCCGCCATCGGCCCCGGCATTCCCTGGGTCCTGCAGGACTACCCGCTCGTCCTCGCCGTCCAGATGACCCCCAAAGTCATCCGCCAGATCGTGACCGACAACCCTTCCTGCGTCATGCTCAAGCACGAAGACTGGCCCGGCCTCGAAAAAATCTCCACCCTCCGCCTCTTCCAACACTCCGGCTCGCTCCGCCCCATCTCCATCCTCTGCGGCAACGGAGGCATCTTCCTCGACTTCGAGTTGGAACGCGGAGCCGACGGAGCCATGACCGGTTACGCCTTCCCCGACATGCTCGTCGACGTCGTCAACTTCTACACCCAGGGCAATCGCGACACCGCCCACGACCTCTTCGACGCCCACCTCCCGCTCATGCGCTACGAACAGCAGCAGGGCATAGGTCTCGCCGTCCGCAAATACGTCCTGCAAAAGCGCGGCGCCATCGCCCACGACACCCAGCGCGCGCCCGCCGGCTCCCTCACCGCCGCCGCCCGCGCCGAGATCGACTATCTCCTCGCCCGCCTCGCGCTGCGCGACCCCCGCGCCGCCCTCGTCGCTTCCGCGGAGGTCAAACCGTGATCTCCCAGCCTTTCTCGTACGTCCGGCCCCACAGCTTCATCGCCTCGGGGTCGCCCATCACGTGCCCAGTTTTGTTATCCAGCTTCAGCTCGTGGTTCACGCGCCACGCAATGTTGGACAGCTGCAGCATCGTCACGCTCACATTCGCCACCTCGATCGGCGAATGCAGCTTCTCACCCGTGCGAATTCCCGCAATGAAGTTGGCAAAGTGAGCATCCGTCATCGAGTCGCGTCCAACCAGATCGCTCGTCGGCGCCGCTTTGCCCTCTATGAACTCGCTCGTCTTCTTCCCGTTCAGATCGTAGATTTCATAGCTCGTCCGGTCGAGAACCACGCTTCCAGTCGTTCCCTGGATCAGCGATCCGCGGTCGCGGTTGTACTCCTTCATCCCATTGCAGCATTTGCCTTCCCAGCTGATCATCTTGTCCGGATATTTGAAGCTCGTCACCATCGTGTCGTAGAACTGCCAGTCATCCTTGAAGGCAAAACGTCCCGCCGAAGCGGTCACGCTGTCCGGATAACCCGCATCGAGCGCCCAGCGGCACACATCGACCTCGTGCGTCCCGTTATTCAGGCTCTCTCCCGTTCCGTAGCGGAAAAGCCAATGCCAGTTGTAAGGATGGATATTGTCCTTGTACTCGCTCCGCGGCGCCGGCCCTTGCCAAAGATCCCAGTTCAGCCACTCCGGCACAGGAACCACCTTGCCGATTCCCATCGACTTCCGCGTGTTCTCGTACCAGGCCTTCGCATAGTACGCCCGACCGATCAGTCCGTCATGAATCTGCTGGATCAGCTTGATCGAGAGCGGAGCCGACCGCTGCTGATCGCCAACCTGCACCAGCTTGCCGTACTTCCTCTGCGCGGCCATCAGCAATTCGCCCTCGCGCGGATTGTGGCTCGACGGCTTCTCCACATAAACGTGCTTGCCCGCTTTCAGCCCCAAAACCGCCATCGGCGCGTGCCAATGGTCCGGCGTGGCAATGCTGATCGCGTCCACATCCTTCGATTCGAGCGCCTTGCGGAAGTCGCCCTCTGCCACATGCGCATAGCCGAGCGTCTTGCTCGCCTTCTCAGAAAACTTCGCCAGCACCTTGGCGTCGACGTCGCAGCAGTAAGCCATTCGCGCGGTAGCCTTGTTCGCGTTCAGCGCGGAGAGATGCGCCCCGCCGCGTCCGTTCAATCCCATCGTCGCGAAGTTGACGCGCTCGTTCGATCCCATAATCTGCGCATAGCTCTTTGCGGTCGAAGCCACCGCCGCACCCGCGATCCCAACCGCAACCCCATCCATAAACTGCCGGCGTGTCATCATCTTCATTTCCCTCATTCCATTAAGCTGACTTCAGACCCCGAATCCTGCGCGAAAGCGGCCGCATCCATGATTTCACGCCGGCCGTCCCTTTGGGGATGGCCCGGCCAAAAACCCGGATTTGTTTGACTTGTCGACGCGCCCCACCCGGCGCTTCGGCGCACCGTCAACTGAGTGTCGTATCTACTTCGCGGCAGCCTTTAGACTCGTGATTCTTGCCTGCGCCAGCACATACGTCGACACCGGATCGATGTACGCATGATCGTCAAGCTCATGCGCCTCAACCTTGCCGTAGGCATCGAGCGCCGCCGTGCGCGCGCCGTACTGCTCGTAGATCAGCCCAAGCGCGTACCACACCGACGAGTCCGGCTCCGTCAAGTTGCCCGCGTACATCGCCTGATCGAGCACCTGCCGCGCCTCCGTCGTGCGGCCCTGTGCCGCATAGATGCACGCCAGCGTATGCAGTTCCGCGAAGCTTCCATTCTTGGTCAGCATGTTGGACTGCTGCGCCGCCTTGGTAACGTCGTCTCCAAGTTGGCCATGGAACAGCCCCAGCCACGCATAGCTGTTGTAGTCGGTCGAGTCGGCTTTGCCGGAGTCCAGCACCTTCTGCTCCGTCGCCTGCGCAGCTGCCCAGTTATGCGCCAGGGTATACGCGCGCGTCTGTTCAGAGAGCAGGTCATGGTCTTTCGGCTTCTTGGCCAGCAACGGCGCCAGCATCGCCTGCCACCCAGCGGCATCGTTCTTGTACGCATACGCCTGTCCCGCCATGCGCAGCGCGGTCAAGGAATCCGGTTCCTGCTCCAGCAGCCGCCTGGCCGCGGGCAACGCCATGTCCGGCTGCTCCGCGCCCACGCCGGCCACCGCAAGCAGCAGGTCGAGATCGGTCTGGCGCTGTCCGCTCGCCTTGTCCCGCAGCGCGCTTATCTCCGCGAGGTAAGGCTTGGCGTCCATTGATCCGGCAAGAAGAGAGATCGCAGCAAGCCGCATGGCCTCCGGGGAATCCGCCCCCTCCTTGGAGCTTCCAATCGTCCAGAAGCGCGGCAACAGCGGTCCTTCAAACGGATCGTCGCCGCCTGCTCGATGCGTCAGATCGCGCTTCCAGTCCAGCATCGCCTTCGCCTGCGCCGGCTTCTTTTGGTCGAGCGCATACAGCGCCGCATTCCCAATCTGCTGGTTGTCGTGGCCATCCGCAACCGCACGATAGACGCCGTCTTCGCGAACCACAAAAAAGTGCTGCGGATCCTCTCCCGGACTCTGCGCAACCACGGCGAACCCGGTCGCGTCATCGCCGGTCGACGTAAACGTCATATTGCCGGCCAGAAGGTCCAGCAGCACCGGTTCGGTGTAATCCGACTTCTCCGCAATCGCGCGCAGGAAGCCGGAACTGGCCAGGTCCTTCTGCACATCGCGCTCCATGCCCTCCGGCGAAGCGTACGCATGCCGGCTCAATGCCGACGCAGCCTGGTCGTGGGTCAGCGTTCCCGCCATCACGCCAAAGGTCACCATCTGCACCGGACTGGCAGGATTGCCGGCGGGCAGCGGTGCGAGGTTGCTGGACCTCAGGCCGCGATACAGCTCGATCTGGCGCGCGATCGTCGGAGCGTCATCCCCGCCCTGGATGCCCGCGTTCATCACGTCCGCGGCCTCGGCGTACAAACGCAGATTCGCAAGCTGCGAACCGGCGGAGCGAAGGTTCTTGTTGCGGTCCGCCGCGGAGACGTTGCCGCGATCGGCCTGCGCAATTCCCGCAGCCGCACCGTGCTGCGCCGCGGCCGAAGTGATCGCGCACACCGTGTGCGCATCGCTCGACGGCAGATCTGCCAGCATCTTGTCAAGGTCCGCGAACTGCCGCGAATACAGAAGCGCATAGAGCAGGTTCTCGCGGTCCTGGTTCGCACTCTGCGGGTCCTTGTCTTTCGTCCGCTCGATCAACTCGCGATACGCGGCGATCGCCGGCGGCAAATCGGCATCCGCCGCGTAGCGCGTGCCCTGCGCGTTGAATTCGTACAGGATAGCCAGATCGAATCGCGGATCGTTGTCGTCGGGGTCAAGCACAATCGCCTGACGGTAGGCGGCGATCGCACCGGCCCGGTCGTATCCCTTGCCGAAGCGCACCCCCAGCCCGTTGTGCTCCAGCGTCCAACCCAGCGTCGCGAAAGCAATGGACGACTTTGGATCCAATGCAGTGGCGCGTCTCGCCTCATCGTGCGCCTCGGTGCCGATCCCGGCGTCCAGCAGAGCGCGCGCCAGCCTCACATGGTGCAGTGCCTCCGAGGGATGCGCTGCAATCAATGAGCGGTCGGCCTCCAGCGCCTCGCGAATGTGCCCCGCGGCCAACGCCTTCGAGCCGATCTGATCGAAGTAGATCCCCACCCAGTCGCGCTTGTCCAACTCGAGCACCGCGCTGCGCAGCGCCAGCGCCTGCTCGGCCGTTAGCCCGGATGGCCCGCTGTTGAATCGGAAGGTCGCCGTCACCACGCCCGGCTCCGGCTGCTCATACTTCTCCGTCAGCGCCGCGGTTCCCATCTGTGTCGTCTTGGCCGGCGGAAGCGAGCGCACAACAAATCCGTCGGGGATCAGGATGCGAGTTCGCCGTTCGCTGATAAACGGCCGTATCGTATAGGTCGCCAGCCGGCTCTTGGCCGCAACCTCCAGGTCGTGCCGCGTATCTTCCGATGTGTCCTTGCCCATCACCGGTGGAGCGGCAGAGAACCACCTCGGCAAGCCCTGGGCCGCCGCGTTGGGAAAGATCGCAACCACCGCCTCGCTCAAAGACGTGAAACCCCGGTGCGCGCCGTCCGCAGCCAGCGTGAGTTGAAAAGGATGCTCGAAGTCCGTTCCGGATCCATGCGTGACGCTGGTCAGCGTCTTCGCCAGATACGTGTTCTGGATGTAGCTCTCCAGCTCCTCGTGAATCTTTGGCGTATCCGGACCGCCGTAGCTGGAGCGATAGCTGGCATCGATATAGCCGCGCGTATCCGAGCTCTCAACCACGTGCGAGGGGCCCATCTCCGCCAATGTGAACGTCCGCGTCTCCACCAGCACCGAGTCCTCGGGTCGCGGGTCGGGTATCTTCGTCAGGCTCTTCGTCTGCGGCGCGATGATGAGCGCAAGCCGTCCCTGGTCCCCGTAGGGCAGCGTCCCGGCCTCGGAGAACTCCGCCGTGGCGTCGATCCACAAATCGGCTTTCCCCGCGCCGCTCGCAGGCACATATACGATGGCGTGGTCGAAGTGGTTCATCCCCGGAAGCTCGGCGTCGACGTCCATTCCAGGGCCCGTCGAAAGCAGCGCCAGATTCGCCTGGATGCCCGCCGCCCGCAGCATCGCAACCAGCAGGTTCGCCTTGTCCTTGCAATCTCCATAGTGCCGCTGGATCACCTCCGACGGCCGCTGCGGAGTCAGCTTTGCCGCGCCGAACTCCACACCGGTGTAGCGCACCTCTTTATGCAGCCGCTGCACGATGGCCTGGATCTTCGCCATGCGATCCGCCGGCAGATTCTCCGGAAGAATCGGCATCGCGTCCGCCACCGCCGTCTGCGGATCGGCCAGCGCAGCATATGCCGATGCGACCTCCGCCCAGCTGGCACCTGTCCCGAACTCCACCAACGGAGCCTCGGGCGCATTCGTCTCGAGATCGATGTCGGAGTTGTAATGCGCCGCGAGCCCGGTCGCCTCGTACACGATGTGCCGCACCCCATTCGACTCCGAGCGGCTAAGCGCCAGGCTCGGAAGATTATGCACCGCGTCCTTAAACGGCATCGACGCAGGCACCTCCACCGTCACGCGTTCGCGCGCGATCGGCATGCTGTCGCGAAACGAGTAGCGGAAGACCTCGCCGCCGGTGAAATACGGAATCTTCTCGTCGACGCTATGCACCTCCTCGACGATGGAACCAATCTCCAGCCCCGGGAGCGGCGCGCGGCGTACATGTTCCGAGGAGTAGGTCTCATCGTCGTCCGCGTTGATAGGCGCATCGGTGATCGTCTTCTGGTCCAGTTCGACGAACGTCCCGTTCGGCTGCAACACGCGCGCCTGAAGCTGCGCCTGCTTTTCATACCACGGGTCCCACTGCGACGATATCTCCGCCCAGCTCTTCACTCCGTCAGCCGAATCCACCCGGTAGATCAACCGTTGCTGGAAGGCCAGCGTCCCGTCCGCCGCGAACCGGTACGTGCCTTCCTCCAGCATAATCTGGACGTCGTGCTCCTTGCTCGGAGGCACAGCGGCCGACGCCGCGTTCAGATCGGCCGCGGATTCGGAGAAGGGCGCTCCCGTAAACGCGCTCGCCGGAGCCGGCGACTGTGCCAGGCCTGCGAACATTCCAGGAAAACTCAGGAGAAGTGCGATCGAAACGGCAGCACGGCAGCGCATAGACGGGCCCCTTACTTTGATATATGGCTTCGCCCGACGTTATCACGCTTCGGCCTTAAATCAGCCTGGAATTACGAACCCAACCCTCCATCAGGACTGTTCCCGGCCTGCATCCTCGTGGCATAGTCTTATTGAAATCCTCCCGGAGAAGAGATTCGCCATGACCGAACAGGACCTGCAACTGCCCATGCGGGACGGAACCGCCGACGCCGTCCTCTTCTCGCCCGACCCGTCCAAACCGCTGCCGGGAGTGCTGCACCTGCCCGATATAGGCAGCATCCGCGAGGCCCACCGGCAAATGGCCCGGCGGCTCGCAGCAGAGGGCTACGCCGTCCTGATGCCGAATCCCTTCTATCGCAGCCGGCGGCCGCCGGTCTTCGACTTCCCCCGCAAAATGGGCGAGCCGCGCACCATGCAGCGTTTCGACGAGTTGGTCACTCCCATGACGCCCGAAGCCCAGATGAGAGACGTCGCCGCATACGTTGATCAGCTCGCCGCACAATCCGCGGTTCGTCCCGGATCAGTCGGCGCCGTCGGATACTGCTTCTGCGGCGCACTGGCATTGCGATCCGCGGCAGCGCGGCCCGGCAAGGTCGCCGCCGCCGCATCGTTCCATGGCGGAGGACTCTACAAGGCAAATGACCCAGGCAGCCCGCACCTCGTGCTCCCGCAGGTCAAAGCCCGGCTCTACTTCGGCCATGCCGAGGGCGACAAGAGCATGACCGCCGAGGACATCGCGCACTTCGAGCATGCCCTGGCCGACTGGGGCGGCGACTACCAGAGCGAGACCTGCGCCGGAGCATCCCACGGCTGGACCGTGCCCGACAATCCGGTCTTCAACCCGCCTCAGGCCGACCGCGCGTTCGCCAAGCTGACCGGGCTATTCGCCGAAACGCTGCACCCCTGACCATCAGAAAATCGCCGCGCTACTCGGGAAACGGTACGAACTTATCCGCACACAAGTCCGGCTTGCCCTCCGACGGCTTCCCCGTGATCGTCGCGTCGGTGCCCGCCGGTATCTGCAGATTGCTGCCGCCCGGTCCGTAAGTCACGTCCGCATGATCGAACGTGTAGGTGTACGGTGCCGGCGGGCTGGCGGCGTCAGTCAGAAAAACGCCGTCCAACAGGACTTGTGCGCGATGTTCGTGATCATATCCGTCGAACAGAATCTTCCCGCCGCCCGAGACGCGAACATTACGCAGCGTAATGTCGCGGAACGTCGGCGGGGAATCTCCCGTCACCGGCCCGTTCGCAGCGTATGCCGCCGTGATATCGATCGGCCGTCCCGAGTTGCGGATGCAGACGTCGTCGTAGACGATGTCGTGCACCAGCCCGCCCTTCGTACCCATGGACTTGATGCGGATGCCCGAGTCGGGGCCGTCGAGCGAGAGATCGAAGACGCGCACTTTGCTGACCCCGCCGTAGGTCTCGCTTCCAATGGACATCCCGTGTCCCCAGTAAAAATGATTGTGGCTCACAGTCATGTTCGTCAGTCCGCCGGTCCCACCCTTGATCGCGACATTGTCGTCGCCCTCGCGCAGATAACTGTGCGTGATAGTGATGTTCTTCGAGCCCCCGCCGGGATCGATGCCATCGGTGTTGCGTGCAAGCGGCTCCGGCGAATTGGCAATCCGGTGCGGCGTGTCGATCTTGACTCCCCACACAGTAAAGCCGTCGCCCGCGTTATATGCGACGTGGAAGTTCGGAGAGTTCTTCAGCGTGATGCGATACAGCGTGAAGTTGTCCGCGTGGTCGGCTACGATCAGCCGGCTGACCTTCTGGCTTCCGCCGGCCAGCGCCTTCTGGCCAAGCTCCCACGCGCTCATGTCCTTGCCCAGCAACTTCACACCGCCGCGGCCATCAATGACGCCGTCGCCCATCACGCCCGCGCCCGATACATGGCTCACCGAGATCAGCGGCTTGCACCCGCGGCCCGGCGCGGTGTTCACCACCCCGCAACTCCCGGAAGAAATCTCCATCACTTTCGGATCGATCGTCTCGTATAGAGTCGCGCCCTTGTCCACCACCAGGGTCACGCCTTCGCGCAGCTCCAGCGGTCCGCTCAGAAACGCATTCGCACCGCCATGAGCCTGTAGCGCCACTCCCTTGCCCTTGCCGCAGCCGTCAATCGCCTTCTGAATGCGCTCCGTATCCAGCTTCGACTCATCCGCCGCCGCAAGCGCGCCGTTCACCGCAGTCAGTTGCGCGTCCAGCTTCGCGCAGAACACCGGAATCTTCGGTTCCGTCACCGTGCGCGTATCCTGCGCAATTGCCACCGACGAAACTACTACGACGAAAATCCCGAAAGCCAAATACCGACGCATAAAATCTCCTCCAGCCTGCAACGAGAAATTCTACAGGCTCCCTACACCTCGGCGCTTCTGCGGAATCTGCCTCCGTCCTTTCCCTATAATGATGGGGCTGGCCTCCGCGGCCGCCCCTGGAGTCGAACCCACTGTGCAAGCAACCTTCGCCTTCGGCAAATCCGGCCTGATGGTCTCCCTCCCCGACGGCCGCGACTATCACCTCCTCGAAAGCCGCTCCGCCGGCGCACTGGCCGACGCCCACGCCGCCCTCGGCGACGCGCTCGACCACCCCATCGGGACCAAGCCGCTGGTCGAACTCGCCGCAGGCAAGCTCACCTCCGCCATCTCCGTCTGCGACATCACCCGCCCCGCTCCCAATCGTCTCACTCTGCCGCCCCTGCTCGAGCGCCTCCACGCAGCAGGAATTCCCGTCGATGGCATTACCATCCTCATCGCCACCGGCCTGCACCGCGCCGCCACCGCCGCCGAGATCCAGACCATCCTCGGCCCCGACATTTCTAATCGCTACCGTGTCGTCAATCACGACGCCCGCGAATTCTCCGATCATCGCGCCCTCGGATCGACCGCCCGCGGCACGCCGGTCTATATCGACAAACGCTTCCTCGACGCCGATCTGCACATCACCCTCGGCTTCATCGAGCAGCACCTCATGCTCGGCTTTTCCGGCGGCCGCAAGCTGGTCGCCCCCGGCCTCGCCGCGCAGGAGACCATCAAGGTCATCCACTCGCCGCGCTTCATGCGCGAACCCAGGGCCACCGAAGGCTCCATCGACGACAACCCCCTGCACGCTGAGCTGCTCGAAATCGCTCGCATGGCACGCCACGACTTCATCCTCGACGTCACCCTGACCCAGCAGCGCGAGATATCCGGCGTCTTCGCCGGCGATCCCATAGAAGCCCACGCGGCCGGCGTCGCTTTTCTCCGCGCAACCTCGATCGCTCCCCTGCCCGCGCTCGCCGACGCCGCAATCACCACCGCCGCCGGCTATCCGCTCGACCTCACCTTCTATCAGATCCTCAAAGGCGTCACCGCCGCCCAGCACGTCGTCAAACCCGGCGGCAGGATCCTCATCCTCGGCGAGTGCTCTGAAGGAATCGGCTCCCCCGACTTCGCTCTCCAACTCCGCAACTTCGCCGGCAACGAGCAATACCTCCGCGAGATCGCAAACAGGGAAGTCATCCCCGATCAATGGCAGCTTGAAAAACTCGCCCTGGTCGGCCTCGCGAACGATCTGTACTTCTACGCCCCGGGCACATCACCCGACCAGCTCGGGGCCCTCCGCACACGTTCCTTCGCGGACATCGGCACCGCCGTCGAACGCCTGCTCCACGACCTGCCGCCCGAAGCCAGCATCGCCCTGATCCCCGAAGGCCCCTACTGCTTCGCGCGCGTCGCCGGCCGAGCGGCGCTCAATGCCGCATACTCGCGCCGCGTAGTTACGAACACGGGAAGATCAGGGTCCGCGTCCTTCCATTCCACAAACAGCGCCTCATAGTCAGCCTTGCTCTGTGCCACGTTGCCGCCCTGCGCCTCCGCCCTCGCCTCGCCCAGGCGCGCCAGCGGATACAGTGGAGACACCGGATCCACACCCGGATGATCCAGTATCTTCCGATACTCGATGGCCGCCTTCTCTGGCTGCTTTGCCTTCAGATACGCATCGCCCCGCTCGGCGATCGTCGCAAATCCGCCCGCAAAATCGTACTCCAGCGCCGGCTGCAAATCCGCAATCGCCTCCTGCGGCTTGCGCCCGTTCAGCGCAATCTCCCCACGGATTCGCGGGCCATCCACAAAACTCAACAGCGTATCCGTTTCGCCCGGATCGCCGTACGCCGCCAGTGCGTGCTCCGCAGACGGGGCATCACCCAACTCCGCCTGAACCAGCGCCGCCGCTGGACTCTCCGGTTGCCGCAGGCTCACTCGCTTCAGTGCCGCCCGTGCATCTGCCGTCATCCCGCAGTCGAAGTCCGCGGACGCCTCATCGATCAGGATGTCATCGGCCTTCTCCGGCAGGTTCTCGCTGATCGCCGCATCGTACGCCGTACGAAAAAGTTCCTCGGCGCGCTTGTATCTCCCATCCTTCGCCGCAGCCAGTGCCTGCAAGTCAAGGAAGTTCCACTCGCCCTCCTTGCCTTCGCTCCACCCGATCTCGCGATTCGCCGCGGCCTGATCATGCTCCAACAGCGCAGTCTCGAACAGCGTCGCGTGCAGCATGTTCGAGTCCCTTCCCAACAATTCCGCCCGTTTCGCCGTCGCTTCTGCGTCGGCGTATCGACCCACATGCAGGTAATCGCGAGCCAGCACGCTATAGACGATCCCCCGGCTCGGGTCCAGCTGCAACGCGCGCTCGCCCGCAACAATCGCAGCGTTGTAGAAGCCCACTTGCGAGTACTCGTTCGCGATATTCAGCCACGGTCCCCAGTCGCGCGGATACGTCTCAGCCCACATCTGATACGCCTGGATTCCCTGCCGCACATCCCTCTTGTCGTCGGAGTAATAGTGCGCGCGAATGTACAGCCTCTCCTTCTCGCTCACCTGGCCGCTCAGATCGAAAGCCTTCTGATAATAAGGCCCTGCCAGCTCCGACTCCCCCAGGCTGAAGTAGCCCGTGGCGATCGCCGCCGATGCCATGGCAAACTGCGGATCCAGTTCCAAAGCACGCTGGAAGAACGGCAGCACCTCATTCTCTTCCTTGCCGATTCTCCCCAGAAGGTACTCGCCGATCGAGTACTGCTGCAAAGCCTCCAGCGACGATGTAGTCGCCTGCGCGATGGGTACTTGGAAACGTTCCAGCGACTCTACCGATTCACCCAGGCCCCGCCGCAGTTTGGCCGACGCAGAATCAAGCGCCGCAAGCAACTGCTCTTTCCTGGCGGCCTCAACCTTCGCACCCGCCAATATCTTGCCGGAATCGCAATCGGTCGCCTCCAACGTGAGCAGGTACGTCTGCCCCACGCTTGCAACCGAACCTGCAATCAGAACCTGCCGGTTGCTCCGTTCGCAGACCTCCCTGGCAACCGCCGGCACCAACGCCGTCTCCATACTTCGCCCCATCAGCCGCAGCGTATTCATCTCCTCAGCCGCGCCCATCACATCCATGTACGGCGACTGATCAAGATCGATCTCCAGCGCATTCCGCAGCACGACGTCGAAACCAGCATCGCCGGTGCGGTTGTCCAACTCAGCAAGAACCACCCGCTGGTTGACGGCTGGCGGACGCACAAATCGACGCCATGTAAACCATCCGGCCACCAGGGCCACACCCGATACCGCCACAATCGCCCATGGCGATATACGTCCCCGGCGAGCGCGTCCCGGCAACCCAAGTCGATCCGCGCCCGACTGCCCCGGCCATTCGCGGGAGTTCAACGTGGCGCCCTCCGGCACCGTGACCTGCGTGCCGGGCCGGGCCGCCCTCAGAATGGTTGTTCTCTCATCCTCATTTCGCGAGAGCGAATCCGACGGCACCGCTACAGGTGGATTCGACGCGCTTGCAGGCCCAGCGGAAGACGTCTCCTCAATCACAATGTGGGTCCGCTCCCGCGTCCGCTGCAGCAGGAAAGTGCCCGAATCCACCGGTGCCGGAGCAGCCGGCTCGACTACCTCCTGCACCGTCTCCGTAAACTGATAGCCCCTGCCGGGAACGGTGACAATAAAAGCCGCCCGGTCGCCCAAAGCCCTGCGCAGCGCGAAGATGTGCTGCGACAGATTGCCCTCTTCCACAAACGACTCCGGCCACACTGTCTTCAGCAACTCGTCCTTGGTCACGACCTCCCCGGAATGCATCACCAGGCAGGTCAATACCTCAAACGCCTTTGATCCCAGCGGCACCGGCTTGCCGTCGCGCTCCAGAACCCGCGCGCTGACCCTGAGCCTGAATTCCCCAAAATGGTAAATGCGCCTGCTGCTGAGCGACATAGGAGCCCTGAGGAACGAACATTACTTGGTGATTTGGACGGATGACTTCCGGCCTCGCCCTCATCTCGCGTGGCCGCACTGCGGGAGATCTCAACCCTTCCGGATGGAGTTCGCTACGGAGCCATGTTTCACAATGTACCACTAGAATGAGACAAATCGCTCAATCCAACGGCCATCCGCCGCGTAGCGAACCTGGGCAGGATTCACAGATACCCTGAACACCCGTCCCCGATCCGTACCCATGGACCTGGAAGCTGTCATCCTGAGCGAAGCCTCTCGCCCCGCGAAGAGGCGCAGTCGAAGGACCTGCTACGCCGCTGGAGGCACCACGTTCGTAGGCTCTTTCAGGCAAGGGATCCGTTGTTTGCGCTCCATCGAGCCGTCAATTCTGCCTCCCCGTCGTCGCCGCATCACTTCCCCGCAATCGGATACCCCTGCCACACGTACTCCAGAGCCTCCGGCAGAAGTTGCGCCCTCGTCGCGCGATCCGTGTGCCCCGCATTGCGCGCAAACACAAACTGGTAGTGATAGCCCTTCGCCGCCAGCACCTTCGCCATATTCTCATTCGCCACCACCCAATCGTGCAGATGGTCGTCCATCGCATTGGGATTGTAGTTGTCACGATCCCCAACCTCCATCCATATCCGCAGCGGCTTAGCCGGACTATTCGGGATCAGGTGTTCATGCAGCTCCCACCCGCCATGCGGAGTCGCATCGTCGTGCGGCCACTGCTGATTCACAAACGTACCCGAAACCGTCAAAACGCGATGGTAAAGCTCAGGGTGATACCACGCCATGATCATCGCGGCCGACCCGCCGGAACTAGCCCCCATCGTCGCCCGTCCCTCAGGATCCTTGGTCAACTTCACGCCGTAATTCTTCTCCACCAGCGGCAGCACCTCCTGCTCCACGAACTCCGCGTACTTGCCCGACATCGTGTCGTATTCAAGCCCGCGCTCGCTGCCCTGCGCATCGCCGCTGCCATTGCCAATCGAGATCGCAATCATCACCGGCACCTTGTGTTGCGCAATTAGGTTGTCCAGCACCGTCGCCAACCCCCGATCGATACCGTCCGCCCCCACAATGAACGGTGCAGCCGTCCCCGGAACATATTGCTTCGGCACATACACCCCCACATGTCGCGTGTATGGCGCGGGACGGCTGGTGGTCACCACCATCTTCGCCGGATCGGTAGGGTCGGGCGTGCCGAATGTATCGGCGTCCCGCGCAATCCCCGGATAAATCTTGCTGTCCGCAGAACTCATCGTGAATTCGTACAGCGTCCCCTTGGGCACGCTATCGTTCACATCAAACTCCGGAGCGCGGTTGTGCGTAGGCCCAATGATGAAGTTCCCATCCGCATTCGCGGGAGGAACCGCACCATCCGGCAGTTCCTTAGCCTTCACAAATCCCGGCGCATTCGGATCGCGAACCGGAGCCGGAGGCCGCGCCGGACGTGTTGCCGCCGGCGCTCCTGTTGCTGCCTGCGGTGCCGTCTCCGGCGGCATAGGATCGGCGGTCTTCGACGGCATCTGCCCCACCGCCGCACCCGCCATCAAACCGATCGAAAGCACCACACTCGAAACCATACCCATGAGACTCTCCTTTGTCCTTGCACAATCCGGCCTTGCACAATGACCTCACTTAGCCCGCAAGAACTCAACCACCGCCGACATATCCTCGTCCCCATACCCCTGCGCCGTCGCCTGTTCGAACAACCTGCGCGCATTAACAGCAGTAGTCAACTCGACCCCACTCTCCGCAGCCGCATCCCCCGCATACTGCAAATCCTTCGCCATCAGCTTCAGATAAAAATTCACCGTGTAATCCCGGCTCATCATGCGCCCTGAAAGACTCGCCAGCAGCGGACTTCCCGGAGCCCCGCGCTTCAGCAGATCGAGCGCCTTCTCCGCATCCAGCCCGCTCCGCTCCAGCCACGCAATCCCCTCCGCCAGCGAAGCTGCCTGCACCCCGCATAGAAAATTATTCAACAGCTTCATCTTCGCGCCCGAACCCGCCGGCCCCAGGTACGCAATCTCCTTGCTCATCGCCTCCAGCGCCGGCCTCGCCTTCTCCAGAGCCTCGGCCGATCCGCCCACCAGAAAAGTAAGCTGCCCGCCCGCCGCCTGCATCTTGCTGCCCGTCACCGGAGCATCCAGCAACTCCAGGCCTCGCGCCGTCGCAGCCTTCGCCAACTCCGCAATCCACGCCGGACTCACCGTGCTGCTATCCACCAGCACCGCGCCCTTCTCCGCCGCCGCCAAGGCTCCCGCCGCCCCATCCTGCCCCAGCCACACCGCCCTCGAAGCCGCATCATCCGCCAGCATCGAGACAATCACGCTCGCCCCCCGCGCCGCATCCGCCGCGGTATTCGCCACTCGCGCCCCCTGCGCCGCAAACATCTCCGCCTTTGCCCGGCTGCGGTTGTACACCGCCAGCGGAAACCCCGCCTTCAGCAGATTCGCCGCCATCCCCGAGCCCATCGTCCCCAAACCCAGCACCGCCACAGATTGCTTCGTCATCTCATCTCCCTCAACCTTCTCCGCCACACTCACTCAAAAGCCCGAACCCGCACCGGCGAACTCATCTTGATTTCTTCACGGATCGGATTGCGCAACGGCCGCCCAAACCCGTCAAACCGCACCTCCGCAACATCGCCATCCCGCAGCACCACCCCATCGCCGCACGACAGCGCATCCGCCCCGTAGAAGTGTACGTGTACTCCACCCGACTGCCGATGACCGGCAAACTTGAAGTGATGATGCTCCAGGTTGGCCAGACTGTGGCACATGTTCTCTTCGCCACTCGCAATCTTCTTCTGCCAAACCGTCTCGCCCGCGCGCTCGATCCGAACCTCGCCCCGCACATCCGCGAAGCCCGGCCCGATCACCAACTCCGGCCCAATACTGCACGTCCGCAGCTTCGACCCCGCCAGATTCAGATAGTTTCTCTTCTCAAACTTGTGGTCGGAAAACTCGTTCCCCTGCGCCATCCCGATCAGGCACGGATTGCCTTCTGCATCGATCACATACACTCCAACGATCTCCGCCTCTTCGCCGCCATCCTCCGCGTGTCCCGGAATCTCCAGCGCCTCACCCGGCCCGCGCAGCACCGACCCATCGCCCTTGTAAAACCACTCCGGCGCAATCCCAATCGCACCCTCCGCCGGACGCCCGCCCTCAACGCCCCACTGAAACATCCGCATGGAGTCCGTCACAGCTTCGTCCACCTCCACTGGACCGTCCAGATGCATAGCCTGCCGCTCCCGCGCGCTCCCCAGATGCGTCAGGCCCGTCCCGCTCACCAGCACCCGCGAAGGCTCCCCCGGAACGTCAATTGGAGCCAGCAGCCGCCACTCCGATCTTCCCGCATAAATGGCGTCGTAGTCGAGAAGCTCTCCACTCGCCAACGCTGATACCTGCTCGCTCAGCTTCGAGCCGGACTGCGCGTAGCGAAGAGCCAGTTCATACACGCTTTGCACTTCCTCCAGACAGCGAAGATGCGGCTCCTCGACGATGGCCACGCGCCGCTCCGTGCCGTTGCTGATCTGCACCAGACGAATCATGACCGCCTCACTACTCGATGATCTTGAACCGCTTCAGCGACTCCTCATTCACCGTAAGCCCCAACCCCGGCACATTCTCATCCAGATCGATATATCCATCCACTGGCACCGGCTCTCCGTCGAAGATGTACCAGAACAGCTCGTTGCCCACCTCAACATCTACCTTGGGAAAAAACTCCGCAATCGGCGAATTCAAACTCGCCATCACCACATGGTAGTTATGCATCTGCCCCGCGTGCGGCACCACCGGAACCTGAAAAGACTCCGCCAGCGCCGAAATCTTCCGCGCCTGGCTGATGCCGCCCACCCGGTTCGTGTCGAACTGGATATAGTCCAGCGCATTCGCCTCCAGCAGATCGCGAAACCCGAAGCTCGTAAACTCATGCTCGCCACCGGCGATCGGCACGCGCCCATAGCTCTTCAACTCCTTGTACCCACGCGTATCGTCCGGAATCACCGGCTCCTCCAGCCAGCGCAGCTGGAACGGCTCCAGCAGCGGTAGCATCCGCTTCGCATAGTCCAGCGTCCATCCCATATACGCATCGGCCATCAGGTCGACATCGTAGCCAATCACCTCCCGCACATTGCGCAGCAACTCAACATTCTTCTGCATCCCCGCCGCACCATCGATCGGCCCCCACCCAAAGCGCACCTTCATCGCCCTGAAGCCTTCATCCTTATACTTCTGCGCCTCCGCCCGCAGTTCCGGAATCGGCATCGCAT
>Ga0182024_10011662_pt1 | contig 17591 bp, 17 predicted proteins | sample P32metaG_FD_120480 | JGI IMG/M metagenome (GOLD analysis project Ga0182024, IMG submission 120480) | Permafrost microbial communities from Stordalen Mire, Sweden - P3-2 metaG (Illumina Assembly) | ecosystem: Environmental > Terrestrial > Soil > Wetlands > Permafrost | place: Sweden: Stordalen... | reverse complement strand
GGCTGCGCGGCCAGGCGACGATTCCGATTGTTTTAGGCGCGCTGAACTTCTAGTATGCTGCGTTCCGCCGCTTGATGCGTGCGCGACGACTCCAATGAAAATGAACAAAATCCTTGTACCCGTCGTTTTCCACGAGACTTCTCTGCGGATGGTTCATCAGGCCGCCTATTTGGCCCGCCACTTTCATTCCGAAATCATTCTGCTGCACGTGGTGACGCCGACCGAGTATCCCGCCGGTTTCTTCGAGCGTGGCGACGAGATCAAGGCCCGCGATTTGCACGCGGAAATTGTCCGGCGCGCTCAGGAAGAGCTGGACCAAGCGTTTCGATCTGAGCTGGACGGCCTGGCCGTGAAACGCTTGCTGCGCCGCGGTCACCCGGCCCACGAGATCGGACAGGTGGCCCGGAAGGAAAACGCGGACATGATCGTGGTGTCCACGCACGGGTATGGCCCGTTCTACCGGTTACTGCTGGGCTCGACGATGGCGAAAGTGCTGCACGAAACGGAGTGCGCGGTATGGATTGGCGCGCACGTGGAAGAGGCTCCGGCGGCGGGCGAGTTCGCGATCCGCAATGTTCTCTGCGCACTCGATTTTGACCCGCACGCTGGCGACGTGCTGTCGCGCGCGGCGCAATTGGCAGGCGAGTTTGGCGCGCGGCTCACGCTTGCGCACGTGACAACCAGCGTCGAGATGTACGGCCCGGGCGGGTCCCACGTCGTTCCCGAGTTTAGAGACGCGTTGGTGGGCTCCGCGTCCAAGGAGATCGCCAAGCTGCAGCAGCAAGCGGGCACCAACGCCGAGGTAATCATCGAGAGCGGCAATACCCCTAAGCTCTTGCGCCAGGCGATTGAGCAAACCAAAGCGGACCTCCTGGTGATCGGGCACGCCCCGACACGCGGCCATCTAGGGGCCAACGGCAACGGCTATTCGATCATCCGCGACGCGCACATCCCGGTTCTCAGCGTTTGACAGGCCGGCAGCAAAAGCAGCAATCCAGCAATGAGCGGTTCGTTCCTGCGTGTTGAGTGTGGCGTCCCGTAGAAGGTCGCGGTGACGAGCTCGGCGCTGCGACCGCGTGTCAGTTGCCCGTGATATTATTTTGGCGTCGCTCTCATGGGCGGTATCGACGAGTCTTTTTTGCTCCCGGAAAGGAATGGAATCCTCTCACATGGCGCGGGCGAAAGAGTTTACTGTAACGATCGCAGACAAGCCGGGCGCCCTGGGGAAGTGCCTCAGCGCTTTGGCACAGCGTGGTGTCAACATCCTGGCGTTTCAGTCGTATGTGGAGGAGGGCGAAAGCCTGGCCCGATTTGTGGCGGACGATATGGCCAGCGCCAAGGCGGTGCTGGCCAGCCTGGACATGATCTTCGAGGAGACGGAGGTCGCTCTTGTGCGGTTGGCGAACCGCCCGGGAGAGTTGGGCCAGGCGGCTTCGCGGTTGGGTGGCGAGGGAATTAATATAGACTACACTTACATCGGACAGGAGCCTGAGTCGGCGCTGATCCTGGCAGTCTTCGGAGTGGATCAAGTGACGAAAGCGGCGGCAGCACTGGATGAGATGGCCGCCGAAAAGGCGTAGGGCAAAATCCCCTTGTGACTTGTTCTCTTTTCAAGACCCTGGCCCTCGCCCGCGGTTCCGTCTTAGTGATCCGGCGCCTTTACCTCACCAACGAGTTGGAAAACTCCCGAAAGCGATGAACTCCGGTTCCAGGATCGCCCTAATGACGTCCCTCCGCGAAATAATCCCCACCAGCTTGCCCTGATTGGTCACGGGCACTCGCACAATGTGATTTTCCACCAGCATTATTTTCATCACGTCGTCCAGCGGTGTGTCCACATCCACGGTAATCACCGGGCTGGTCATAACCTCACCGGCCGTCAGATTCTCCAAGCGCTTGCCGTCGATCAATACGCGAACAATGTCCGACTCCGTAACGATGCCGATCACCTTGCCATCGGCGGCGACCACGGGCATTCCACTGAACTCGTTGCTGACGAGTTGGGCTGCCAGGTCTCGCATGGAAGCAACTGGCGTCGCTGCGATGGCCGGGCGCTGCATGATGTCTTTTGCGGTGACTGAAGCGCTCTGAATCATTGCGGGTTTTACGGCTGCTGCGGATTTCGGTGCCATGGTGGTGATCTCCTTTGCGCGACTTTCGAGTGCCACAGTAACGGCAGCGCGCGAGTGCTGCGGTGACTGCAATCACGGCAGGATGTGATCAAGCGGCGCGACAAAAAAGGCTCGACGGGGGTGGGCTGGTTCCGATATACTCGTAGACGATTATACGTTATGGTATACCCTGTTACGGATAAGACTCGTCCCTTCTCGAACCCGCTGGCGCTGGCGGTACTGGTGCTGCTCTATGAGCGGCCCATGCACCCCTACGAGATGGCCAGCACGCTCCGCGAACGGCGCAAGGAAGACAGCATCAAGCTGAACTATGGCTCGCTGTACACGGTGATCGAGCAGTTGCTGCGGGAGAAATGCATCGCGGTGCGGGAGGTCGTCAAGGAAGGACGGCGCCCGGAAAAAACCGTGTACGAATTGACCGCGGCGGGCGAGACCGAACTGACCGATTGGATGCGCGAGCTGGTGAGCTCGCCGGTGAAGGAGTATCCACAGTTTGAGGCCGCTCTTTCCTTGCTGCCCGCACTGCCGCCGGAGGAGGTCACGGCGTTGCTGGAGATTCGCCTGGGGCTTCTGGAAAAAGCCTTCGCCAGATTCGACGAGGACGAACGCATCTGCCGGGAGATGAAGCTGCCGCGACTTTTTTCCCTCGAGAGCGAGTACCACAAGGCGCTTACGCAGGCCGAATACAAATACTGCAAGGAGCTGCTTGCGGACATTGCGCGCGACGCCGGAGGTCTCGCGAGTCTGTGGACGGCAGCGCGAAAGGCGATCCTCAAGGGAAAGACAGCGGCAGGCAAGAAGAGAAAAGGTTCCCGCGCAAGCACCAAGAAAGGAGCAACGTCATGAGCAAGAATACGGCGGAAGGGACGCATCACTCGGAAGGCAGAGCGAAGAAACCTTACATCGGGATGTCGATGGAGGGTCCGCTGGCTACGTGGTACGCGACAACTACGGGGAAGGACATGGCCGAATTTGAGCGGCTGGCGCGGGAATTGGCGGCTGGACTGCCGAGCGGCGCGCGCGTTCTGGAAGTGGCGCCGGGACCTGGGTTTCTGTCGGTGGCGATGGCCAAGCTTGGGCCGTTTGAGGTTACTGGAGTGGACATCAGCGAGAGCTTCGTGCGCATGGCGTCGGGGTATGCGCGGAAGGAAGGAGTGCGCGTTCAGTTCATCCACGGAAGCGCGTCGGACCTGCCGCTGCCGGCGGGCGCGTTCGATTTGATTATTTGCCGCGCGGCGTTCAAGAATTTTTCCGAACCGCTGCGGGCCATCAATGAGATGCACCGCGTGCTCAAGCCGGGCGGGCAGGCGTTGATCATCGACCTTTGCAAGGACTCGTCGTGGACGGAGATTGTGGCTTACGTGGATAAGCTGAAGTTGAGCCGGACGAGCGCGTGGATGACCAAGTGGACGTTCAAGCACATGCTGCTCAAGAGGGCGCACACGGAAGAGTCGATGAGGGCGCTGGCGGCGGCTTCGGATTTTGGGGCGTGCGCGATTACGCGGAACGCGGTGGGGATGGAAGTGCGGCTGCGGCGGACGATGGTGGCGGCGCAGGTGGCGTGAGATCGAAGAAACGGCAAAAGAAGGACCCAGGTTTCAAGGTGCGAAACCTGGGGCACCCTCGGAGAACGGCAAGGCGGTCAGAGCAGTTCTTGGCCGGCGAAGAAGTAGGATAGCTCGAAGGCGGCGGTTTCCGGGGCGTCCGAGCCATGGGTGCAATTGTTTTGGATGCTGGCGCCGAGGTCGCGGCGAATGGTGCCGGGCGCGGCTTTGGCGGGATCGGTGGCGCCCATGGTTTCGCGCCAGCGGGCGATGGCACCTTCGGCTTCGAGGGCGATGACGATAATTTTGCCGGAACTCATGAAGGCGGTGAGTTCGGGGAAAAAGCTTCGCTCGCGATGGACGGCGTAGAAGCCTTCGGCTTCTTCGCGCGTGAGGCGCAGCGATTTGATGGCGCGAATGGCGAAGCCGGCTTTGTGAATGCGCGAGAGGATTTCGCCGGAGAATCCGCGGCTGAAGGCGTCGGGCTTGATGATGGCTAGCGTGCGTTCGATGGGCAAGAGAGTCTCCTATTTTACAATCGAGAATTGCTTCTAAGTAACCAGACGAAGCAAGATTCGTCTTCGACTGGCGCGGTGGCGCGCCGGAAAACACGAAAGCGGGCGGCGCCCCGCCGATCAAACATCAAAGATACAAAAACCCAAGAGAGATTCTTCACTGCGTAGCGGCGCGTCCCGCAGGAGCGGGACGCAAGGAAAAAGCGCGCCGCCACTCCGTTCAGAATGACGCGGGGCTTCATTACGCCGAAGCCCGCGGAGCGCTGGGGTGTCGCCGACCGCCCGCACAAACGCGCGGAGCCTGGCGCGCTTGTGGGCCGCCGACAGACGGCCCACAAAATTACTTCCCTACTGCTTTGACTTCCTTACCGCCGAAGCTCCCCTTACCGGGGACTTCGGCTCGAAGACGTCAAGGCAGCCGCGAGAGTTTGGCCGATGTCGGCTGGGCTCTGGACGGTGTGGATGCCGGCGGCGGCCATGGCTTCGTACTTTTCTTTTGCGGTGCCGGTGCCTCCGCTGATGATGGCGCCGGCGTGGCCCATGCGGCGGCCTGGCGGCGCGGTCTGTCCGGCGATGAAGCCGACGACGGGCTTGCGCACATTCTTCTTGATGAATTCGGCGGCCTGCTGCTCGGCGTTACCCCCGATTTCGCCGATCATGACGATGGCGTGGGTGTCGGCATCGTCATTGAACAGGCGGATGGCGTCGAGGAAGGAGGTGCCGATGATGGGATCTCCGCCGATGCCGATGCAGGTGGATTGGCCGATGCCAAGTTTAGTGAGTTGGTGAACAGCTTCGTAGGTCAGCGTGCCGCTGCGGCTGACTACGCCGACGTTGCCCTGCTTGTGAATCTGGCCGGGCATGATGCCCATCTTGCCTTTGCCGGGCGAGATGATGCCGGGGCAGTTGGGGCCGATCAAGGTGGTGCGACTGCCGCGAAGCGCGGCGGCCACGCGCACCATGTCCAGCGTGGGAATGCCCTCGGTGATGCAGACGACGAGCGGAAGTTCGGCGTCGAGCGCTTCGAGGACGGCGTCGGCTGCGTAGGGCGGCGGAACGAAAATGATGGAGGCATTCGCGTGGGTCTGGCGCGCGGCTTCGGCGACGGTGTCAAATATGGGTACTTCGATATGCAGTGTGCCGCCTTTGCCGGGCGTGACGCCGGCCACCACGCTGGTGCCATAAGCGATCATCTGCTGGGCGTGGAACGTGCCCTCGCGGCCAGTAAGGCCTTGCACAATGACGCGTGTTCGTTCATCGATCAGGACGCTCATCGCGCACCTCCCGCAAGGCGCACGATTTTTTCGGCGCCGTCCTTCATGCCTTCGGCGACCGTGAACGCCAGTCCCGATTCCTGGAGAATTTCGCGGCCTTTTTCCACGTTGGTCCCTTCCATGCGAACGACGACGGGGAGCTTGAGATTCAAATCGCGAGCGGCGGCTACCACGCCGCTGGCGAGAACGTCGCAGCGCAGGATGCCGCCGAAGATGTTGATGAAGACGCCTTTTACTTCGGGATCGCTGGTTAGGATTTTGAAGGCGTTTTTTACCTGCTCTGCGTTGGCGCCGCCGCCAACGTCCAGGAAATTGGCGGGCGAGCCGCCGGCCAGCTTGATGATGTCCATGGTGGCCATGGCCAGGCCGGCGCCATTGACCATGCAGCCGACGGTGCCGTCGAGCTTGATGTAGTTGAGTTTGTAGCGCGAGGCTTCGACCTCGAGCGGGTCTTCTTCGTCGAGGTCGCGTAGGGCCGCGAGCTCCTTGTGGCGATCGAGCGCGTTGTCGTCGAAAGTCATTTTGGCGTCGAGGGCGATCAGGCGGCCGTCGCCGGTGACGATGAGAGGATTGATTTCGGCGAGGGAGGCGTCGGTATCGAGGAAGGCGCGATAGAGCGATTGCAGGAAGGGCGTTGCGACTTTGACCATGTCCGCGCCGAGGCCAAGTCCGAAGACCAGCTTGCGAACCTGATAGGGCTGCAAGCCGACGGCGGGCCGAATGGGCTCGCGCAGGATGGCGCCGGGATTTTCGCGCGCCACTTCTTCGATCTCCATGCCGCCCGCGGTACTGGCCATGATGATCGGCGCTTCGACGGCGCGGTCGACCAGGATGCTGAGGTAGAGCTCCCGTTTGATGTCCAGGCCCTCTTCGACGAGGAGGCGCTTGACGACGCGGCCGCCGGGGCCGGTCTGCGGCGTGACCAGCGTCATGCCTAGAATTTTCGAGGCGTGCTGGGCGGCTTCGTCGACCGAGCGCGCGAGTTTCACGCCGCCGGCCTTGCCGCGCCCTCCGGCGTGAATCTGCGCCTTGACCACGACGACCGGCGTGCCCAATTTCGTGGCTACTTCGCGCGCCTGCTCGGGCGACGCGACCATCTCGCCGCGCGGCGTCGGAACGCCGAAGCGGCGGAAAATCTCCTTAGCTTGATATTCGTGAATTTTCATCGATCACCCAGTTTTACAGCGCCCCTACTGCGCCAGTGTTAGAATTTCTGGCCTGTGCAAAGTGGGTCAGTTTACTCTGAACGCGGACGCGCGGGCAAGAGAACGATGAGCAAAGTTTCTCGCGCTTTCTCGCGCTGCGTATTTGCGTCGCGCGAAGATTCTCGTGGGTGATGCGGGTGATCGCGGAAATGCTGCACAAAGTCGGGGCGGGCGGCAACCTTTCGCGGGACGAGGCTGAAGCCGTGATGGAAGAGCTGCTCGAGGGGCGGCTCGCGCAGGCGGACATCGTCGGCTTGCTGACGATGCTGCGCGCTAAGGGCGAGACGGTGGACGAGTTGGTTGGGTTTGCTCGGGTGATGCGGCGGCACGTGCGTCCGGTGAATTTTGCGGGTGCGGCAGCGCCTGCGGAAGCCTCACTGGCTGAGTTGCCGCTGGTGGATACCGCGGGGACCGGCGGGGATAACTGCGGGACGTTCAACATTTCGACGGCGGCGGCGTTTGTGATCGCGGGGGCAGGAGTGCGCGTGGCCAAGCATGGGAATCGGTCGATCAGTTCGAGGAGCGGGTCGGCGGACGTACTGGAAGCGCTGGGAGTGAATTTGGTGACTGCGTCGGAGCGCGCGGGCGAAACGATTGCGCGGATTGGGATTGGGTTTTTATTTGCGCCGGCGATGCATACGGCGATGAGGCACGCGATGGCGGCGCGACGAGAGGCCGGCAGGCGGACGGTGTTCAATCTATTGGGGCCGTTGACGAATCCGGCTGGAGCCAAGGTGCAAATCATCGGAGTACCGGCGCCGGCACTGGTCGAGAAGATCGGGCACGCGCTGGCGGAACTCGAGCCGCGACGGGCTTTTGTGGTGCACGGCGTGGATGGGCTCGACGAAATTTCACTGAGCAGCGAGACCGAGGTGGCGGACGTGCGGCCGCATTCGGTGCAACGCTACCGCATTGCGCCGGAGGATTTCGGCGTGGAGCGGGCGTCGCAGGAGACGCTAGTCGGCGGCGACGCCGCGGAGAACGCGGGAATGATTCGGCGCATTTTGCAAGGCGAACGGGGGCCGCGACGCGAGATTGTGCGGATCAATGCCGCGGCGGCGCTGGTGGCGGCGGAGGTGGCGGCGGATTTTCGCGAGGGAGCGGAACGGGCGGCGGAGGCGATTGATTCGGGTGCGGCGCTCGGGAAGCTGGATGCGCTGGTCGAGTTCAGCGTGCGATAGGGCTTGCAAGAAGAGGGATGCTTACAGCAAAGGCGCACAGGCAGGTGCCTGTGCTACTGGGAGCGGAGATGATCGACGGGTTGGCGGGGGTCAAGCGAGAGAATGGGATCGTGGCGCTGGTTTGCGTGAACTGCAAGATCGTGCCGAGCGCTGGTTGCGGAATTAAGGACGGGCGCGTGGTGCAGTTGCTGATGTGCCCCCGATGCGCGCATTTGATTGGCGAGTGGGCGACGATTGAGGAGCGGGATGCGGAGCTGAAGGCGTTCGCCGAGAACGTGCCGCTGACGACTTATTACGAGAGCGATTTGGCGTCGAAGGATTGAGGTTGGATTGCCGGATGATTGGGCTGGGAAAAGCAGATTCCTCGTCGCTGCGCTCCTCGGAATGACACCTTTTCCAGTTGTACCGGGTCTCTGCTTATCGCCGGGAGCAACTTTTACAACGAGAGGAAATTGCGGAGCATTTGCATGCCTACTTCGGTGAGGACCGATTCGGGGTGAAACTGCACTCCTTCGATGCCCAGCTTGGGGTGGCGCAGGCCCATGATGAGGCCGTCGGCTTCGGCGGAAATTTCCAGGCCCTTGGGGAGGCTCTTCTTCTCGACGATGAGCGAGTGATAGCGCGTGGCCACGAAGTCTTGCGGCAGTTCACGAAAGATTGTTTTGGCGTCGTGGTGAATGCGGCTGGTCTTGCCGTGCATGATTTCGGGCGCGCGGATGACGCGTCCGCCGAAGGCATAGCCGATGGCTTGATGGCCCAGGCAAACGCCGAGCAGAGGCACCTTGCCTCCGAATTCGCGGATGACTTCGACGATGATGCCGGCTTTTTCCGGCGTGCCCGGACCGGGCGAAATCACGATGCGGTCGGGCTTTTTGGCGGCGATGTCGGCGAGTGTGATTTGATCGTTGCGATGGACTTCGAGCTTTTCGCCTAGCTGGCCAAGGTATTGGGCCAGGTTGTAGGTGAACGAATCGTAGTTGTCGATGAGCAGGATCATGGCGTCTCTGGTCCGGCTCTGCGCCTAGTCGGAGGCATCACTCGCTCGATCGTCGTGATGCATTGGTCAACGAAGGCGCGCTCGCCCTGGGTCAATTCATCGCGGGCGAAAGCTCGAACGTCCATCAGGGCCAGCAAGAGCTCGCCCCATCCGTCCGTCAGAGGCGACGTCATCGGATAACCGCGCAAAATTGCGCGAAGCGCCCGAAGGCATCGGCGGTCGCACCAGGCATTGATAAGCTGGCGAATGGTGTCGAAAAGCTGGTCCAGTTCTTGTTTGTCGCCCATTTTTAGTTTATCGATTCGCGACGTGCGGCGCTAATGCCCACGGCGCTTTCTCCCGCGTCCGGCTGTTTTTGTTGACGATTTCTTGCGCGACGAATTGCCAGTCACAGCGGACAAATCGTCGCCTCCGCGATGAGCAATTTCGAGAGCCGCAATCAGCGCGCGCGCTTTGTTGACGGTTTCCTGATATTCGCGTTCGGGGACCGAATCGGCGACAAGACCGGCGCCCGCTTGAACGTAAGCCACGCCCTTTTTCACCACCATGGTGCGAATGGCGATGCAGGAGTCGAGATTGCCGGCAAAATCGAGGTACAGGATGGCGCCGGCGTAGATGCCACGGCGCGTAGGCTCGAGCTCATCGATGATCTCCATGGCGCGGACTTTGGGCGCGCCGGAGAGCGTGCCGCCGGGGAAGCAAGCGGCTAGAGCGTCAAAGCAATCGACGTCTGGGCGCAACTGGCCGCGGAGGCTGGAGACCAGGTGCATCACGTGGGAGTAGCGCTCGACGAATTCGAGCCGCTCGACGCGCACCGAACCGTATTCGGATACGCGGCCGAGGTCGTTGCGGCCGAGATCGACCAGCATGATGTGCTCGGCGCGCTCCTTGGGATCGGCAGCGAGTTCGGCCGCCAGGCGCTCGTCTTCCTGTTCGTCGCGGCCGCGCGGGCGCGTGCCGGCGATCGGTCGATACGAGGCTTCCCTACCCTGCACCTTGAGAAGCATCTCGGGGGAGCTGCCAACGACGGCGGCGTCACCCAGCTTCAGGAAATACATGTAGGGCGATGGATTCACAACGCGCAGCGCGCGATAGATCTCGAAGGGATCGGCGCCAGTGCGCGCGGAAAAGCGCTGGCTGACGGCGACCTGAAAAATATCCCCGGCGCGAATGTATTCCTTGGACTTGCGGACCGCAGCCAGGAACTGGCGGCGCGTGAAATTGGAAGTGACGCGCAGGGGCGCGCGGCGCTTGTGAGCGGCGTGGCCATTATCGAGAGGCGCGGCGAGGAGGCGGCGCGTTTCGCGGATTTCGCGGGCGGCGGCATTGTACTTCGCGCGCAGGCTGCCCGGCCCGTCGACGAAAACGTTGCGCACGATCCAGACGCGGCGGCGGACGTGATCGAATACCACCAGGCCGAGGTAGAACATCATCAGGGCGTCGTCCATGCCCAAATCGTCGCGCGTGGCGTCCGGGATGCGCTCGAAGAGACGCACCATATCGTAGGCGAAGTAGCCGATGGCTCCGGCGACCAGCGGCGGCAAGCCCGGCAGTCGCACTGGGCGATAGCGCTCGACGCGATTGCGCAGGAAATCGAGCGGATTCGATTGCGTCCAAGAGACGCGGCTTTCGCCTTCCAGCACGCAGGCGCCGTTGACGTAGCGGAAGACTTCCGAGGGATTGGCGCCGATGAAGGTGTAGCGCGCGATTTTTTCGCCGCCTTCGACGCTTTCGAGCAGGCAGGCGTAGCGCGCGCGACGAGCCAGGCGCAGATAGGCTCCCACGGGAGTGAGCAGATCAGCGGTGAAATTCTCCCAGACGGGCACGAGGTTGCCCTGTCGCGCCAGCTTGGAAAACGTCGAAAAATCGGGTTCGATCATTTTGTTTACCCGGGCTGAATAAGTCAGCCCGCACCCGTGCGTGCGGAGGTCCTTTCCTCGGCATCGAGCGCGCCAAGCAAGGCCCGGCGCATGGCCGCAACCGGCGCGCGCCGGCCGGTCCAAATCTCAAACTGTGCGGCTCCCTGCAAAAGGAACATTTCGACTCCGGAAATCGTGGCGATGCCACGGCGCTCGGCCAGGCGCAGCAGGTCCGTTTTTTGCGGGCGATAGATCAGGTCCATGACCACGCGGCAGTTCAACTCGCTGGCCTTGAGCGGAGAGCCACCGCCCGGGTACATGCCGACGGGAGTGCAATTGACGATGGCGTCGAAAGACTCGCCGCGCAGCGCGCGGCGATCGATCACTTCGCCGCCTACGGCCTTTGCGAGCGCGCGCGCGCGCGAAGGCCGGCGCGCACACACTGCTACGGCAGCGCCCGCCCGCGCTAGCGCAAACGCCGCCGCGCGCGCGGAGCCTCCCGCGCCGAAAAGGAGCACGCGGCTGGAGGCCAGCGGCAAGCGCCGCTCGATGGACCGGAGCACACCCACGTAATCCGTATTGTACCCGTAGAGGCGGCCGGCGCGGACAGCGACGGTATTCACCGCGCCGACGTCGGCCGCCAGCGGGTCGCATTCGTCCAGGCGGCGCAGGATGCTTTCCTTGTGCGGCAAGGTGACGCTGAAACCGGAGATGCCTAATGGGTCCACGGAGGAGAGGAAATCGCGGAGATCGGTCACGCGAAACGGCAGATAGACAGCATCGATGCCAGCGGACGCAAACGCGGCGTTGTGCAGAAGCGGCGAGAGGGAGTGCCCGATGGGGTCGCCGATCACGCCGTAGACTCGCGTGCGTCGCGTCAGTGGCTTCGCGGCATGGCGCTGGCCCGGGCCCAAACGATAGACGCGGCGCAGCGCATCGACGGAGAGTTGGCCAGGACCGGTGGCCTCCGCGACGGATGCGTAGGTGAGCGCGCTACCCTCGCGCAGCGCCAGAATGCGCGCTGCGAGTACCTGCTCCCCCATGGGAACGAGCACCAGGTCGCGCCGCCCGTGTGCGAGTTCCAGCAGACGGCGCGCGTCGGCCAGATTGTGGCAAGCGGCCGCGATCTTGATGGCATGCCCGCCGAAGCGTTCCAATTGCTTCACCCAGCCTTCCAGGCGGCCGGGAACGCGGCGGAAGTCGTGGGCGGAGATTAGCACGCGCGCCGGAGCCAGGGCCCGGCGGAGATCGGCCGGTTTCACCCGGCTGGCCGTGCGCGCATCGACGTCACACCACAGGCAACCGGCGCGGACGGCTTGCGCGAGGACGGCTAGTTCCGCTTGGGCGGTTCCGGCAAACCGGCCACCGTTGCGGCGGCTCCGGCAGGTGGCGATGATGGCCGGCAGGCGCCGCTGGCGGGAAAGCCACTGGAGCAGTTTTTCCCGTTCGGAGGGGCCGCTGAGATAGTCAAGCCGCAGCTCGACGGCCTGCGCTCGCCCTTGCGGGCCAACGGCCCAGCGAAATTGGCGCACGGCTTCTTGAAAAGTCACTGCCCCTATGGAGGCGCAGATGCGATCAGGGGAGAACATGTAGGCTTTCCGGGTTCCTATCTGCATCTTGGGGAGAACCATGTTTCTTATCATGCGGTATCAAAAGTGTAAAGCGCACCACGACAACAGCTTGACCGTCCGCCGGGGCCATTGCTACCGTCGATGAGCAGGAAAGTCACCCTGCCCAAGCGGGCCTCAGGAGAAGTCCAAGGAGCGCGGCAATGTCACGAAAAATTGGCCATCTCATTGTTATATTGGCACTTACTGCTGGGCTGGCGCATGCGCAACGCGCCGCTAATACGCCCACCGAGTTCGACATGTACTGCAGCGGCACGATTACCTCGGAAAAGGTTCCCGCGGACACGTACGTCATCTCGGGGGTCGAGTCTGACGAGCGGATCATCTACAGCCAGAATAACCTCGTATTTCTCAACAAGGGAGCAAAACAGGGCGTGAAAATCGGCGATCAGTTCCTGGTGTCACGCCCCGAGAGCGACCAGCAGATGCAGACCCAATGGGTAAGTTGGCAAGCATCGATCACTAAGGCCATGGGCACGACGTACGCCGATCTCGGACGGCTGCGGGTGGTCAGCGTGCAAGAGAACACTTCGACCGCGGAAGTCGTCAAGTCGTGCGACTACATCCAACGCGGCGACATCGTCCAGCCATTCGTTCCGCGACCTGCGCCGTCGTACAAGGCAGCCGGGAAGTTCGACATCTTTGCGCCACCCAGCGGTAAGGCTAAGGCCATGGTGGCGAGCACGCTAAGGTTTGGCGTAGCGGCGGGCGCGGGCAGCATCGTATACGTCAACCTGGGCGCCAAACAGGGCGTGCAGGTGGGTAACTATTTTCGCGTGTTCCGTTACCAGGACAACCACCACGACAAGGTCTACGAGATTCCCAAGGCCGATTACATGACGTTCGGTTTCGGCGCTGCGCCCAAACCTTACGGGTGGTCGGACCTTCCGCGCGACATTTTGGGCGAAGGGATCGTCGTGCGCGTGGGCCCGAACGCCGCGACGGTTCTGCTGACCGACGGCGTGCGGGATATTTACATTGGAGACTACGTCGAGCTGGAGTAACTTCTTTCGAGTCCGCAGTTCCCTGCTCTTGCTGGCAGAAAACATTTGGGGCTCCGGTGATAGTCAGCCGGAGCCCCGTTTTTTTATTGCCGCGATCAGGCTTGCGTCGCGCGGCCCCTGCTGAAGTTCCTGCTGAAGAAAATCCACGTCCGAGAAGATCTCGGCCGTAAAGCCGAATATTTGCGTTTCGGGGTCTCGCCATGCGCCGGGTTCGAGACCTGCTTTCCCGCAGGTTTCCTCGAGGAAACGCTCGATGGACCAGCCGCGTTCGGCAGCGACCTGAGGCAAAAGCAGGCCACGGCGCTCTCCCCGACAGACGACGAGCCCGTGCTTGCCCGCTTCGAGCTGGTCGCACGTCACTGGCTGCAACTCGGAAAGCACGGAGACCTCGATGGACATGCGGTCGAGTTCACCCGGTTCGATCGGGCGAAACCGCGTGTCGCGCAAGGCCGCCCCGATGGCGCACTGTGCCACGGTTTCAGCCAACGCCAAGGCACGATCCGCGCGGCCCACGCAGCCGCGCAATCGGCTCGCGCAATGGATGGTGACGAACGCGCCGCCGGGCTCGGCTAACCTTCCGGCGGGCGCGGGTAAATCCGCGATGGTCTGGCTACAAACGGCCTGGGTAATGGCTTGGCGGGCGCGATCGAGAAGCGCTCGACGGTCGTCGCTGGAGAGCGGTGGACTACAGGGTAGGAGCATCCTGCGTTTTTCTGGGCAGGCGCTCGAGGAGCCGCAACCGGCGACGCTGTTCGACGTGGCCGCTCACTTGACCCCAGAACTTGAGGAAATATTGCGCGGCCGATGCGACCGCACTCATGACCACCAGCCAAACCAAAATCGTGCCGAGTGGCCGAACGCCAACGTGTTTGGCGCCCAGAATCACGGCGCACACGGCCATCACCTGCAGCACCATTTTCGTTTTGCCCAGCGCCGAGGCTGGAATCGTAAAACCCTCGGCGGAGGCGATGTTGCGAAGGCCCTGAACTGTGATTTCGCGCCCGACGATGATGACCACCATCCACGCGGGCACCAATTGCATTTCCACCAACGAGATGAAGGCGCCGGAAATGAGCAGCTTGTCGGCAATGGGATCGAGCAAAATACCCAGGGTGGTGATCTGCTCGCGGCGCCGCGCGTAGAAACCGTCGGCCCAGTCGGTGGCCGCCGCAGTGAGCAGAATAACCACGCCGAAAACCGCGAAATTTACGGGCAGTCCCCAAAACGTGAAGTTCGGCTGCCGCGTGAGCAGCACGACGACCAGCAACGGTATGAAGAAAATGCGGAGAACCGTCAGGCTGTTCGGCAGGTTCATCAGGCACCTGGACCGCAGGCGTCCGTAGCGACGCGCTTTGAAGCGGTCTCTAATCCAAGAGAATTCACTATAGACTTCCGCCCGGTGGCAGTCAACGATCCGTAAAGGGCCGTTCCGAGGGTAGCAAATCGTACCGGATTGGCACATGATTTAAGCCCGAAATCGCTGTTTTGGCTGGACATGCACGCCTTGTGAGGGGAAGTCCCAGTACCCAGCATTTGCTGTATAACTGTGCAAATCGTTGTTCGCAGAAATCATCAAGGAAAAATCAATATTTCTGCGGCATTACAGCTTACTCATCCCGTAACTTACTTATATTCAGCATCTTACAAACACTCCGGCGGGCGAGGCCCAGCCGCCGTCAACTTCGACGCGGACGATTAACTGTGCGGTAACATACGATTTCCACACGGAAATCCACAGGAACCGTGCCGCCAAACACCGCGTGACTAAGCAGTTATGCCGCGGAAACCCAGCAAATAACCGGGCCTTGCTGTCCAGAACGAAACAGTTCGCCGGGACCCCGGTAGCCATTCGGTAACACCGGCACCGTAGCTCATTTTCACCGTACATCAAACGCTGTAGGAAGGTGAAGCCGGCGCGCAACCGACTCCGGCAAATCCGCTTCGAAGTCCATCTGCGAATCGCGAACTTCGCTATGCAGGACGTGGCCGAGGCCGTGCACGAGCGCAAGTGTTCGGCCATCGGCCAGCGGGACGGAGAAGCGCAAACGCAAAACGGGATCGACCGGCATCGCTTCATCGACGCGCTGCAGCAGTTCATCGAGTCCGGCGCCCTGGAGCGCCGAGACGTAAACGTTTCCATTGGTCCGCGCGAGAGCCGCGAGATCGTCCGGGGCCAGACGGTCGATCTTGTTGAAGACGTGAATGCGCGGGCGATCCTCGACACCAAGATCGCGCAGCACTTTTTCGACTTCGGCGTCTTGTTCGGCATGCTGCTGGTTCGAAATATCGCTGACGTGCAGAATAAGGGACGCCTGCTGCACTTCCTCAAGGGTGGCGCGAAACGCAGCCAGCAAGCCCTTAGGCAAATCGCGAATGAATCCGACCGTGTCGGAAAAAAGAGCGCGTCGATTCGAGGGCAGGCGCACGGCGCGGACAGTGGGGTCAAGCGTGGCGAACATTTTCGACGAGACCAGGACATCGGCGCGGCTGAGAGCGTTGAACAGCGTCGATTTGCCGGCGTTGGTGTAACCGACTAGCGCCACCGTACCGAGCGGCACGGCCTGCCGCGCCTGACGGCGCAGCGCTCGTTGCTTGCGCAAACTTTCGATCGTTTGGCCGATGCGGCGCACGCGCTCGCGGATGCGGCGGCGATCGGTTTCGAGTTTCTGCTCGCCAGGTCCGCGGGTGCCAATGCCGCCGCCGAGGCGCGAAAGCTGCGATTCGCTTCCGGCAAGCCGCGGCAGCAGGTAATTGAGCTGGGCGAGTTCGACTTGCAGTTGGCCTTCGCGGCTGCGCGCATGGCGGGCGAAAATATCGAGGATCAGTTGCGTGCGATCGATGACGCGGCAGTCCACGCCGCGTTCGAGGTTGCGCTGTTGCACGGGAGACAGGTTGCCGTCGAAGACCACGAGCGGGGCTTGGTGCGCAACGGCCTCCGCGCGAATCTCATCGAGTTTGCCGCGGCCGACAACGGTGGCCGGGTCCACGGACTCGCGCATCTGCAGCACGCTGCCGGCGACCACGGCGCCGGCGCTGCGAGCCAATTCGGCAAGTTCTTCCAGCGATTCCGGGGCGATACCCCCGGCGTCCTGGCCCGGCACGCGGGAGGGGCGCTTTAGACCCATGCCGACCAGCAACACGCGCTCATGCGCTTCGGTGGATGTCGATCTGAGTTTCTTCATACAGGTAAGGTAGTCGACCGCTGCATAAAAATGAGATTCACGGCCTACGGCGGAGAACGGAATGCGAGGGGACGGGGCTGCAAATCACGAGACGATTATACACCTTCCGGCAAGCTAGGCCGAGCGCGGGCGTGACGCGACGGCCAGTGCCGGGAATTGTGCTTCGGCTGCGGCGCAAGCGGTCGCGATCACGTCAGCGTAGTCTCCAAATCCGGCCAGCCACGCCACGCCGGGCTCCTTGCGGAACCAGGTGAGCTGGCGTTTGGCGTAGCGACGGGTCGCCTGGGCGATGGCCTCGGTCACTTTTGGCGAGGGACCGCCCTGCCCGTGATGATCGTGCAGCTCGCGGTAGCCGATGAACTCAAATGGTTTTGCCGAGAGCGGCGTGCCGCTATCGATCAGCGCCGAGACTTCGTCCAGCCAGCCGCGCACAAGCATCGCGCTCACGCGCTGCCCGATGCGCTCGTACAACTCGACGCGCGGAGGATTTAGCCCCAGCTTGAGCACCGCATAGCCCTCCAGGCGCGCGCGTCCAGCGCGAAGCACATCCGTGACTGGCTTTCCCGCAAGCAGGCAGATTTCGAGCGCGCGAATCAGCTTTTGACTGTCGTTGGCTGAAATGCGCGCCGCGGCAACCGGGTCCAGACGGCGCAGCATGCGGTGCAGGTGGCCAGCGCCGCGCCGCGCGACGCTCGCCTGCAAGCGGCTGCGGAGCGCATCGGAGCGTTCGGGGGCATCGGCCAAGCCCTCGAGCAGTGCGCGCAGATACAAACCGGTTCCGGCGGTAAGGATCGGGAGGCGGCTGCGGGCCTGCATGTCCGCAAGCGCGGCCAGCGCGTGCCGCCGATATTCGCCGGCCGTGAAGACTACGGATGGTTCGACCAGATCGATCAGGTGGTGCGGAATGCCCCGCCGCTCTTGCGGAGTGGGTTTGCCGGTTCCGATATCGAATCCGCGATAAACTTGCGTGGAATCGCAGGCCAGCACTTCTCCGCCAAACCGTTCCGCCAGGGAAACCGCCAAGGCCGATTTGCCCGAGGCCGTCGGCCCGAGAATCACGACCATGGGCG
>Ga0182024_10011661_pt1 | contig 17592 bp, 21 predicted proteins | sample P32metaG_FD_120480 | JGI IMG/M metagenome (GOLD analysis project Ga0182024, IMG submission 120480) | Permafrost microbial communities from Stordalen Mire, Sweden - P3-2 metaG (Illumina Assembly) | ecosystem: Environmental > Terrestrial > Soil > Wetlands > Permafrost | place: Sweden: Stordalen... | reverse complement strand
CCTTCTTAAAGCGGAGACCTAACGGGTGCTCGAAACTATTTAGTTGCGAGGAAAAAGGAACAGGGGTGCGCGTTACTTCGCCTCGATCCAGAAAAGATCTAATGGTATAGAGTTGGCGTGGATGTACCGCTTCACCGCAATCTGGATTCGCATCCACGCCGGTGCCGCGGAGGCAAAACTTTACTTTGTAACCCCCTTGCTCAACTCGTCATAGACGATTTGCACGTTGTTCTTCAGGCGATCCGGCGCCGGCGGCGCGTATCCCACGTATTTCGCCGGTATTTTCCATGTGCTCGCCACCTCGTCGACGCTCTTGCCGGCACTCTTGGCCGCCCGCACATCGTTCAGGAAATCGCGATTGAATTCGCTGTATTCCTTGAGATCGGGACGCGTCATCTCCGTGCTGTGCCCGGTGATGATAACGTCCACGTCTTTCACGGTGTCGTAAGCCTTTAGCAGCGTATCGGGAATCGCGACACCGCTGCCTCCGTTATTCGCGTCCAGAAGCGGAATGTTCTTGCCGGAGAACACGTCGCCTGCGTGCATTATCCGCAGCGATGGAAAGAACACCCAGGCATCGCCGTTGGTGTGGCCGCGTCCGAAATAAAACAACTCGACGCGATCGTCGCCCTTCCCGATCGACATTTTGTCCTTGAAAGTCCTCTTCGGCATGCCTCTGCCGTTGTTGTCTTTGAATATGTTCGATGTCGCCGGCGGGAATCCGTAGGGCGCGACCATCTTCTCCATGTTCGTCCTGGTGTTCTCCTGAGTGACGATGTCCACCGTGACCGGAAACTCGACATTGCCGCTGACGTGGTCGGAGTGCGTATGCGTGTTGATCAGGCGGATCACCGGTTTATTGGTCAGTTCCTTGATCTTGTCGAGAATCGGCTGGCCCCAGCCCGGATTCTTCGCGTCAACTACGGTGACACCATCCGCCATGATGAATACGGCGGTGTTGCCGCCTCCTCCCTTGAGCACGAAGAAATTGTCCTTCAGTTTCGTGACTTCGATGACCTTGGGGGCTTGTGCCTGCTGTTGAGCCGCCAGGACCAGCGCCAACGCACCCGAGACTACGAGCAAACCTAGAACGATGCTTCGTTTCATGCGATTCCTCCGGGAAAGAAGACACGTTGAACAAACCAGAACGCGCCTGCCAGAATCACCACAAGCGAACCGGCAAACGCCACTCGACGGCTGACAGCTTCGTTTTGCGAGCGGAGCGCCATCAACGCGGACGCAACGACGACAACCACCAGTAGCTGGCCTATTTCCACGCCGACGTTGAAGGAGAACAGCGACCAGCCCAGCGCCCGGCTGGGCAGGTTCATCTCCCGCAAGACGCTCGCGAATCCAAATCCATGAATAAAACCGAACGCGAAGGCAATCCAAGCGCGCACATCACGGCCTCGGCCCACCATAAGGTTATCGATGCCGACATAGACGATGCTCAGCGCGATCGCCGGTTCAATGATGCGCGACGGGGGCGTTACCAGGTTCAGCGCCGCGAGAGACAAAGTGATGCTGTGCGCCACGGTGAACGCACTGACGACCACAAGCAAACGACGGACCGAGCCGCCGAGCAACAGCAAGCCGATCAGAAACAGCAGATGATCGGGGCCAATAAGGATGTGATGGATTCCAGCGGGAACGAACTTGCGGATGACTGCGAGCACTCCCTGCCGATCGCCGACGAAGTATTCGAACTCGGGATGGGCACGATCAAGAATCATCTGCGAGGTGAGCGCATCGCCTTCGTAGAAATTCACAAACGTCTGATGCGTCGGATCGTAAGGGAATAGAGACGCCGTCAGCGTGACCGAGCCCGGCTTGCTGCTTGTCTCATAACGCGCGTGCAACCGAATGGACTGCTGATCCGGCAATGCCTCGGGCGAAGACCAGATGCCGCCGGTCAGGAGACGGCCGTCGGCGGCGATTTGCAGGCGGCTCTGGAGCAGCGCGACCGCCGCGTCGCCTTGCAGTCGCAGCACGGATGGGTCGAGCAATCGATCGGGAGAATTAACACCAAGCTCGTGGGCGACGTCGAATATATGTGCCACAAGTGTGAGTTCGATCGCTCCCGGCTCGATGCGTACATCAACATAGCTAAAGGGCACCGGATGCGCCATTGCAGGCACCGCGAAACTTAACAGCGAAAAGAAGGCCACGAATACAGCGGGCACGATTCGCTTGAACCGCTCCGCGGCGCTGAATGGTAGCCTTAAGGAAATACTCATTTTCCGGCCCCGATGGGCCGACAATATACACTTTCCTGGTCTTCCTACAAGCGTTTTTCGACTGTTTGCGCACACTACTCGCACGACCGCCCGAAATTGTAATCCTCTTGCTTCCGCGCACCGGCAAAACCTGTGCAATGCCCCGCAGGAATCAAATTTGAAATGTTGGAGGACAAAACAATGGCATGAACTTGACACGAAAAGGTGCGTGGCATATGTTTTTCGCATACATAAAAACTGAATCCGGACTTAGCACTTACAAACGAGGAGATCGCTGATGATAAACGACAAGCGCGAATCCGGACAACAGGCTGAGGCGACTATTGATTTCTCCAGGCGCAATTTCGTCGCCTTGTCTGTGGCTGCCGGCGTGGCCGCCGCAAGCTCGGCGGCTGCAACGCTGCGTGTTGTCGAGACTGACGTTGAAATCAAGACGCCCGACGGCGCCTGTGACGCCGCATTTATCCATCCAGCGGCTGGTTCGCATCCCGGTGTGCTGATCTGGACGGATGCATTCGGCTTGCGCCCCTCGATGCGCGACATCGGCAAGCGTATTGCTGCCGAAGGCTACTCGGTGCTCGTGCCTAACCCCTTCTATCGCGTAGCCAAGGCGCCTGTGTTTGACAACCCCTCGTCCTTCGACTTCGGGAACCAAGCTGACATGGCGAAACTGCGCCCGCTAATGGCGTCGATCAATGGCCCTGGCGCGGCGGAAAAGGATGCCGTGGCCTACATCGCGTTCCTGGACGCGCAATCACCGGTCAATAAGGCAAAGAAAATCGGGACGCAGGGTTACTGTATGGGTGGACCGCTGGTGGTGAAGACGTGCGCGGCGCTGCCGAATCGCGTTGGCGCCGGCGGTTCGTTCCACGGCGGTGGCCTGGTCACGGACAAGCCCGATAGCCCGCATCTGCTCGCGCCAAAGATCAAGGCGCGGATGTACTTCGGCATCGCGGCGAATGATGACCAGCGCCAACCGGACGCGAAAGACAAGCTGAGGGAGGCGTTTGCCGCGGCGAAAGTCCCCGCGGAAATCGAAGTCTATCCGGCCAATCACGGTTGGTGTGTCCCGGATATGCCGGCGCAGAACGGTGCGCCGATTTACAGCAAGCCGGACGCGGAACGCGCGTGGGGCAAGCTAGTCATTCTGTACAAGACGGCCCTTGCTTAGAACATCTGGAGCGTGTTCCCGAGGCTGACGCCCGCGCCTCCGGTAGAGTTCCGCCGACAACAGAATCCGGCGCTCTATCTCATCTGATGAGCTACGATTCACCACGTATAAGTGCCTGATTTAAAAAACTTTACAGCGACTACACCGATAAGTCTGCGCAGGAGGTCACAAGCTCTTCCGACGCGCTTAAGAGAAGCACGGGGTCAAAGTTCCTTCGAATTCTGCTCGCGTCTATCAATCGTTCCAGGACCGCCAACCATTGATCCCAAGCCATATCTATCATTGGCGTTATATCGCTACAGTTATTACCCGATGGATTTGTTTGAGGGCACTCGATATGTTCCGGGTTGAGGAACAAGCGCATGAGCAACGCTTACGATCTGTTTATAGAGAATAGAGCAGGCGAAAAGGCCTGGGTGGAAACGGTCATAGGTTTACACAATCTCAAGAAACGCCTGAGAAACCTCTCCTCTATCAGCCCCGGTACCTATGTGATCTACGATCCCACTCAAGCGACATTTATCGAACCGTTTAAAAAATCGTCCAACAGCCGCACTTAATGCTCTCATGCCCGGCCGCGCGAATTCATTCCAGTCGAGATTCCTCTCCTGCCGCCGCTAAGGGCTGGAGATTTGCCGCATTATTCCTCTTCTCTTTTTCGGGCTGTTTTTAGAGAATGGGCGTCCTGAATCCCTTAACGCTCGCAGTATAGGTGTCCCAGAAGGAGCTTTTATGAAGGCCTTTATTACGAAGGATACTCCTGTTACCGATGAAGTTTTGAACACGATCGCTCATCTTCCGACCAAGAGCCTTTCCAAGATTGTCGAAGACGAGTTTTTCAAGAAGCTCACGGACAAAGACTTCATGCGCATCGGTGTCCTGCTGGCAAAAAAGGGATACGACGAGGGCGGCTGTCCCATCGGCGGCGTAATTATCAGCAACGAAACGGGGCAGATCGTTGGCAAGGGCCACAACACGCTGGTCCAGGAGAACCATCCTTACAATCACGGCGAGACGTCAGCCGCGCGGGATGCCGGTCGCCTGGACTTCAGCCAGACGACGATATTTTCGACGCTCAGCCCTTGTGACATCTGTGCGGCACTGATTTACACGCGCCAATTTCAGCGGTTGGTCGTCGGTGATGTTACAAATTTTTCGGGCACTGAGGAGATGATTCGTCAAAAGGGAGTCCAGGTGGATATTCTGGAAGACCCCGACGGCATCGCCTTCTTTGCGAAATACCTAAAGGAAAAACCAAACCAGCATCTGGAAGACGCTTACGGCCTCGCCGCTGTGCGCAAAGCGGCTGAGGTAAAAACCTAACACGCGGGCAGCTTTCGCGTTCCCCGGCGCGATATATGCGCCGATTGACAGGGATGTTGAAAGTGACGCCAAGTTAAATGATCAGATTTTGGCGGACATTCCTATGGGTCGCTGGGACAAGCCCGAAGAGGTAGCTCAGATGGCCGTGTACTTGGCTTCCGATGCTGCTGCTCACGTGACGGGCAGCACCCATTTCATCAATGGCGGCATGTTGAGAAATGCAGGCCGTCTCTAGCTGAGTACTCTGTTCACTTAACCGCGTTCAGGTTTAAGTTCGTTTGCCGGTCCGCCGTGACGGACAGCCCACATCGCTCCGTCATTTTTAGTCCATCTCGAAATCCACGTATCTCAGCTTGCCGTCTCGTTCGATCTGCAGCACACCGGGTGTGCCGGAAGAGATATCGTGGAGAGCAGAGCGCAAATCACCCAAAGTCTCAATCGACTTTCCATCGAGCGCGTGGATCACATCACCCTGCTGCAGGTCGGTCTCGACTCCCAACATATCCGCGGCAAGCGCGGCGACAATCACGCCGGAAGGACGGCGCAGGCCGGGTAATTCGGCGGCGATTTTGTCATCGATCTCAACGCCAAAAATACCGAGCTTCGTTACAAGCGATTTGCTGGGGTCCGAGAGGTCGGCCATCTGATCGAAATCGTTTCGGTCTCGCTTGACCGGAATCTGGAGCGTCAACTTCTGTGTGCCGCGCAAGACGGTGGCTTCCAGGACGGCATCGCTGGGACGCGTCTCAACGATCATTTTGGCCAAGGGAACGCTCCCGATGGACCGCCCGTCGAGGCTTTCCAGAATATCCTGGACTTGCAGACCCGCATTGTCTGCGGGGCCACCGGGTTGGACATCCGAAACGATTACTCCTTCCTGCCGGCTGAGGTTGAGACCTAGCGCGAGATCAGGAGTGATCTCCTGTAACTCGGCGCCGATAACCACGTGACGGACGTGGCCGAACTGGCGAAGTTGTTGGTATACAAACTCGACGACACTGCTGGGAATTGCAAAACCAAGGCCTTGGCTTCCCCCGGTTTCACTGAGTACGAACGTGTTGATTCCGACTACGTTGCCATCCGTATCGACGAGTGGGCCTCCGCTGTTGCCGGGATTGATCGGTGCGTCAGTTTGAATGTAAACGTAGGGAACGTTAGGAAGTACCTGCCGCGCAACGGCACTTACCACACCCATTGTGACTGAGTTTTCAAATCCTTCCGGGTTTCCAAACGCAAGGACAACCTGTCCCTTCTTCAGCGCATTGTAATCGGCGAACGAAAGAGCCGGTAGCCCCTTTGCCCCAATCTTGAGAAGCGCTAGATCGATCGTGGGCTCGACGCCCACAATTGTCGCGTCCATCGTGGGCATTCGGTCTGCGAGACCTAGACTAGCTTTAACCTGTGATCCGTTTGAGGGTGCTGTCAGCAAAACGCGCACACGCTGTGCGCCCTTTACGACGTGTGCGTTTGTGATGATGTAGCCGTCGGGATCGACGATCACGCCCGATCCAAGACTGTGCCCTCTGGTAACCACGCTCGTGTTGTTTGGATTGGCATCGTTAACCCCGCGGAATCCGTTGACCTGTATTTGCACAACCGACGGGGATACCCGCGACGTAAGGGCATTAAGCGAATCGCTGAACTCGGATAAAGAGTCCGTTCGGATACTGGGCACCTTTGTCTGGCCGGTCAGGGAACCGCCAAGCATCAAGAACAGAAGCGCGGCCAGACAGCGACGGCTTGGTCTGGCGCAATCTCGATTTGTGGCTTGGTCCATAGTAGGCTTCCTCCTCCGTAATTGATGTGATTGTGCGCGATCTTTGCGGAAACCAGTAGCGGAAGAGTGTAGGGAGAAAACCAGCAAAAAGACTGACGATTCGAAATCCAAGGTAGTGACCGAAGGCCAGTGACACATTTGGCACTTCCGCTCTCCACTTCGTACGACCTATTCCTGGGTTTGCTGCCTTCGGCTCAACCGGACTGAAGAAAAGCGAGCGACCGTCAGGAAAAAAGCGAATACGCCTTCGGGCTTTGCGCGAAACATAACAAGGCTCCTGCACCTCGTCTTCCATTCTTCTCCCGCAACGTCCGTTGAGATCAACTTGAGGGCGGCCTATGCCAAATGTATCAGTGCCAACATAAGTTCAGCTTATTGCAAGCTCTGTCTCTCCCGACGAGAACCGTTGGTTGCCATAGAAAGTGCTCGCATTATTCACTCGCCCGTTCGCTTTTTTCACACTTATGGGATCCCGGTGGCTGCTTTGCGCGGCTGCTTATGGTTTTTCCCCAAAGGAAGTGCGGGAACTAATAGGTCTGGCAGTACGTTTCGTGTCTGGTGACTGAGTTGCTAAGTTGGAGTGTTTTCGCGCTGACGATGGGGATTTGATCGGCCGGACATGAAAATCGTCATTATTTCGGACATTCACGGGAATTACGATGCCCTTTCGCACTTGTCTGAGGACTACGACCAACTCTGGGTTCTCGGAGACTTGGTAAATTACGGGCCGCAGCCAGGCGAGGTAATCAAGTACATTCGGAGCCACGCGACGCATGTAACCAGAGGAAACCATGACCATTCCGTGGGTTACGGCGAGGCACCTCGCTGTGCTTCGCGGCTTCGTGAAATGGCCGAGACTACTCAGAGGTACACAAACGCCGTCTTGAGCGAGGAAGATAAGAAATACCTACGAAGTTTGCCTCTGCACGTCGACGTGTGGATTGGGAAGACGCGTTGCAGACTGTGCCACGCCCCGCCCTCAGTTCCTCCATTTATGAATCATGCGTTTCAGTCCGAGAACTGGAAGGACGAATGCCAACGCGCCGGAGCGGAGGTTCTTCTCGTTGGCGGGGGGCACGCGCCTTTTGGCAGAGAAATCGATTCTAGGCTGCTGGCAAATCCTGGCAGCCTCGGGCAGTCGAGATCAGGGGAGCCAGTCGCCTCGTACGCAGTCTTGAAAGACGGCAAACTAGGATTCCGCTCATTTCATTATCCGGTGAACCTCACGGCCGAGAAAGTTCGCGCGATGCCGATATCCGCCGTCGTCCGGAGTGAATTGATCACCATCTTGCGCACTGGTGTGGTGCCGAGTGAACGGAGGCGGAGTGTTACGGTAGGAAGTCTCGTTCGTTGAGAGACCTGGTTTCGTAGCTCTCATTGGAAGTCTTTGCGCCTCTGAGCAGGAATTCGTAGTGGCCCAATAAAAAGAGCGGGGTTCTGTCGAGGGGGCCGTTCGGCTAGACTCGGCGGAATTCACGACAACGATTTGACGAAAGTCCTGGGATGGCCGGGGTATCGTGCGACCCGCGATAATAGGGGATTCTATCGGAAGACCCTTGCCGGTGAGATCACAGGAGTTCCTCAATAGCAAAAATGCAGAAATAAGCACCGACGGGAGCTGCGGCTTATGGCCGTCCGAAAGTGGCTGCGTCGCTTCCGGCAACGGGAACACTTCCGGGCTCGTGGAGCGGTGCCGAGTTCGCCGTCACCAATCGCAGAAAACTCTGCCCGACACTGAGGCGCAACTGCCCTTCGTATAAGGATACGTTCGACAAGACGGCGGCCAAGCTCAACGAATCTCTCGGCGACCGATCTCCCAACCCCACGGTTCAGTCGTCGGTAAAACTGTCCTAAGGGAATGAATGACTACTTTCGCTTCGTAGCGCACCAGAGGGCAGTGGAATCTCCGTATGATTCGCAACAGCACATTGCTCGATCAAGGGAACGACGCCGCCATTGATACCGGCGTCGCGGCGCGTGCTCCGATACCAATCAACAAAGTCCCGGATGCCTAAGGCAAAGTCCACGGTTGGACGATAACCCAAGATACGGTTTGCCTTCGAGACATCTGCCCAGGTGAGATGGACGTCGCCGGGTTGCAAGGGGCCCGTTTCCCGGACAATCTTTTTCCCTGTGAAGCGCCCCAGCAGTTCGATTAATTCATTCAGGCTGACAGGGTGTGAATTGCCCAGGTTGAAGACTTCGAAAGGAACCCCGGATTGGGCTGCCGGCGAATAGCGGAGGCTTGCCAGGACCCCTGCGACGATGTCGTTCACATGTGTGTAGTCGCGCGCCGTCGAACCGTCACCGTAAACCGGCACGGGGCATCCCGCTTCCAGAAGCGCGGTGAATTTGTGGATCGCAAGGTCCGGTCTTTGCCGGGGGCCATAGACGGTGAAGAACCGCAAGCAAACTACAGGCAGAGCAAATAAGTGGGCGTAGGCATAGCAGAGGCTCTCCGCCGCCAGCTTTGTACCGGCGTAGACGGAGAGCGGCCGAAGATCGGTTTGGCTTTCAGAAAAAGCTTTCCGGCAACTCGCGCCATATACCGAACTCGAAGAGCTGAAGATAAACTTGCGGACTCTGAATTCGCGGCACAATTCAAGCAGATTCAGCGTGCCACCCACATTAACGTTTTCATAGAGCAAAGGCTGCTGTTGCGATTGACGTACACCCGCTCGAGCCGCTAAATGGATCACAATTTCGGGTCGCGCGATGGTCATGAGTTCTTGCATCGCCGCTACGTCGCAAATATCGGCCTGAAAGAACTCAAATGGGCCCGCGCGGCGAATCTCCTCGATGTTCGCTCTCTTGCGGTCTAAGGAATAGAAGTCGTCCAGTTTATCGACGACGGAAAGCAACGCTCCCGCGCGCAGCAACGCCTCGGCAACATGGGAACCGATAAATCCAGCCCCGCCGGTCAGCAGAATGCGCGTCCTGTTTTCGCTCACGTCGTCTCCGGTGCGGACAGATGGCGGCGCTCGGGTCGCCGGCAATGAAAATAATCCGGCGCTATTTTTAAGCGCCGCTATCTATTCATCCAATCTTTGCGAATCGCGGCGCACTCGATCCCAAGTATTTAGTTATGGCTGCGATCATCTTATCCGTACTTCGCTGCACGCTTTCCTGGTGAGTGTTGCAGCGGACCTCGGGATCCAATGGCGCTTCGTAAGGATCGTGAATGCCCGTGAATCCTTGAATTTCTCCCGCGCGGGCCCGCCGGTACAGCCCTTTAGGATCACGCTTCTCGCAAACCTCCAACGGGGCATTTACGTGAACTTCCATAAAATTCCCGATCCTGCGGCGTACTTCCTCTCGCGCGTTTCGATACGGCGCTATTGCGGAAACGAGAACCAGAATTCCATTGCGAGCGAGCAATTCGGCGACGAATCCGATCCGGCGCACGTTTTCGTCGCGGTCGCGCCGGCTGAAGCCCAAGTCCCGGTTCAAGTGATTTCGCAGATCGTCTCCGTCGAGCAGCTCCACACGGAACCCACGTGCCAGGAGCACATCATGTACTGAACTGCTGAGAGTGGTCTTCCCCGATCCGCTTAGCCCCGTGAACCAAACCGTAAGACCCTTTCGAAAGCCGTTAGGAGTTACGATCATCGCTGGAATCTCTCCTTGGAGAAGCCATTGTTCGATTCAAGCTGCTTTTGCACGTCAAAGGCTTCCATGGAAAGCTTTCCCCGGACGATTGCTTCGTGTTTCCGAGAGAGAGCGCCGGGCGTGAGTTTTGCAGCCATCGGTAGAATTGCTCGGTTTGATCCGCCACGGCCCCGATTCGATAGCGCAGGACGAACCGCTGATGGAAGTCTTCTTCAACATCAGGACATCGGCGCTTTTCGTCCATGAATTGGAAGATAGCTTGGGCCAACAGACTCGATTGCAGGCTTGGCAAAATGGCGCACTTTGGGTACGCAAGATCAATGCCCTCGAGCGGGATATGCTTTGAGACAACGATCGCTTTCCCAAAAAGCATCGCTTCATGCGCCGCGATGCAAAAAGTCTCTCCGGAGGAGGGAAAGACGACCACGTCCGACAATCGGAGCCAATTGTAAAACCGGCATTGATCGAGATCCTTTACGACAAGAACATTGGGGGGTATCCGCGCGTCTTTGAGAAATCGGCGATCGTTGCACGACAATACAAAGTGCAGGTCGTCGCGTTCAGAACGGGAGGCGGCTTCAAGAAATAGGAGAGCCCCCTTGCGCAGCGGCGACGACCCGACGCTAAGGAAAGCCAGCTTCTTCCCGGCGATCGCCGGGTACTGTTCCACCAGATCGATGGGTTTCAGACGGTCAATCGAGTCCACATCGATTGCATAGGGAATGATCCGGATGTGTTGAAGCGGGATATCGCAGATGTTGGCGATGGCCGCTGCGTATTCAGCCGTTGAGGCATATACCCCATCACTTTTTCTTACGGCAAAACGTTCGGCTTTCTCGGCAAGATATCCGAACCAGGGGTGCTCGGAATAGATCAGGCGAAAGTTGCCGTGCAGTTTGGTGACAAGTGAGCATCTTCGGCTCGTGAAAGCCGCCAGGAACGCTTGTTCGAAGCCGCCGTCCGCCGTTTCGACAATATCGAACTCGTGCTCCACCACATAGCGAGTCATCCGTACCATGTAGGCCATCCGCCGAAACAGATACACGAGACTCAGGGCTTGAAAAGGATGAGAGAACGTGTCTATTCGCCCCAGCGGCACGATCCGAACCTTATTTTCAACGTAGGGCGGGCCTTCACCGGACGTAAGTATCGTGACGTGGTGTCCGCGTCTGGCAAGCTCCGCGGAGAGCGTGGAGATGTGCGTGCCCAGTCCCCCGCTCTGGTGCTTCTTCGAATAAAGAATGTTTGCAAAAGCAATTTTCATCGCCGGCCAACACTCCTGATCTCCGCTCGAAACGTCCTAGAGTTTCTTATCCAATGCAACAGGGCATAGCTGGTTCCGGCAGACGCCGGGCAAATCACCTTTGCGAAAGGAGGCGCGCAGCTTAACGAGGGCCTCGGCGTTCCAAATCTCTTGAGGGGAGTTTTTGTCCAGGTTGCCGATTCTCATTTTCAAGTAGCACGGGCAGAAGATCACGTCTTGATTGATCTGAACGCTGAAAAGGCCCACCCATGGCTCAGGACAGAAGAACTCCTTCTTTCTCTGCAGAAAAGGAAATTTCCTAGAGAAGCTGAACTTCATATTGGAACCCTTCCGCTTCGCATTTCGCGGCCGCTTGCCTCATTGTTTCGTTGTATTCTTCTTTGAAGAAATCGCACGACTGCTCCTGGCCGTTGAACGTCCATCCCGTGAGGTTAGTAACGTGCCACTCGGTGACGTGCTTTACCGGTTGAAAGTCGATCTTGCAGGGGACAAAAGTCCGTGCCAAGTCGATGAATGGGATTACTTCTTTTAAATTTTCGCGCATTACGACGTAGATCAGGATCATCCGTAGATTAGAACGCGTAGCTATCAGTCCCGCAAAGCGGCGCAGATTGGCACATACGCTGTCAAAGAAGTCGGTTCCGCGAATTCGAAAGTATGTTTTGGGCGTCGCCGCGTCGATCGAGCACCGCAAATAGAGCTGTGGGAGCGCGAGTAACTGCCGAACTATAGTCTCCCGCAGCATGGTGGCATTTGTGTTGATCGATACGGTGATGTTCTCCCGCGAAAGCAGATCAAGGACTTCGGAAATCCATGGATAAATCAGGGGTTCCCCGCCGATTAAAGTCAAATGCTCCGCGTAAGGCTTGATTCGCTCGAAAATCTCCACGAACTTGTCAAAAGGCAACAGTTCCTTCCCGTGGTGTCCGTTTGGGACGCACATGATGCATCGTTGATTGCAGGGCATGTTGAGATGGAGGTGATAGTAAAAGGGCAAAGCCTTTACTTTCAGCTCCCTAGACGCAGAGGCTCTCAGGATGGAATGCTTGTTTTTCTCGAAAACAGAGGAAGACATAAACCGTCCGGCGGGGACCGGAATTCTAGGCCAGTAAACTAGCACAGCCTAATCCGGGAAGTAAAGCAGGATTGCTGACGCTAAGTTAACCGCAGCTAGGCGTAGGCTTGGCGGCAGATTTCGTGTTCGCGGCAGCTTGCGGGGCAGTTCGTATGATCGATGAGGATATAGTTGTGGCAAGAGGCGCAGATAACGCCGTAGATCGTTTCGCTGAACTGATCGTGGCCTTCATTCGCCGCGGTGTGGTCGCCCCGAGCCTGCTGTCTGCTGATAGCCATTCCAAGCTCCTCACTTGCCCGTTTTACACGGGAGACAGCAAGCTACCTAGTGGCAGCCACAAGTCCTCGGCGTGCAACCGCATCCTCCCGAAGGTCCCGATGCGGAAGTTTCACCGGACGATTCGCCTCCGTTGCCGGGAGCGGCGAACACAGAAAGCTTTATCGTGCGCTTGGCGCTTTCGCACTTTGGGCATGTGACCTTCGTGCGATCGTTCAGTACGATTCGTTCGTAATTCTCGCCGCAGTCATCGCAGACATATTCATAGATTGGCATCGCAGCCTCCCTTCAACGGAAAAATGGATTCATCCCGTTTAACATTCTCAATTATACCCAGTTTTCCATATCAATGAAGACGCGCGACAAACAGGCTTCAGCAGGGACAACAGGTGCGATAAATTGCTCTGTGACCCCATCAGCACTCACCGCAAATTCGTTATCCGCCGTTATTTCCACCATATAGATTTGGTCGAAACCCTCTTCGAGAGTCGGGGGCTGAAGCTTTCTAAAAATGCTCCCGAGCGCCGCGACCGGGACTTTTTGTTTCAACTTGCGCTGGGCATTCCGACGGATTGCATCGGGCAGAGATGACCGAAAAAAATAAGCCTTCACCTTAGATCCGCATCGTGAGAGCGCGCTATATATCGGGCGCGATCGCTTGCAAGAGGATTTGTGTTGTCGATCACAAACCGCTGCCCCGCCTAAAGGCACGCCGCAAAAAGCAATTCCTCGCGCCGCCGCGTCTTCAGCATATCAAGGCTGATCCGCACATGCGTGTCGAAAAAACGAGCGCGGTAAAAAACTCGTTTTGCCGGACCCTGGAACACCGGTGAAAATCACTGCTTCCATAGTTCAGTTCCCGGACTTCAGTTCAGTTCCCGGACTTCCGACCGACCGCCGCGCTGGCAGCTTCGGCAATTTGGCGGGCCGTGAGCCGTGGCGAACCGCTGTCGCTACGGGGACGTAAGTGAGTTGCGTTCCAGCGCGCGCACACCGCAGCATCAGGCCTCCGCGGCTCATATCTCCCCGTCCGACAAATTCCGACGGAAACACCAGCCTCTCCCCGAAAATACCCAACAAAGGTTCCACATACTTAGGCGATGCTATGCTGCCGAGCAAGACAATCCGACAGTCTTCGCTCACCAGTCCCGCAAGCTTTCGAGCATCGCGTTCCAATGGCGCGCGATACCGCGAATCGCCGGCGATGATCGGAACCGCCGAGATTTCCCTCAACTCGCCGAGCGTCACGATCGTTTCGGGCGGGACGAGGCCTCGCGAAGAGGTAATCACGAACGCTCCGTCGACTGCCGCGGGAGCCGCGGCGAATGCGCGCGAATATTCCAGCTTCCCGCGAAAATAAAGCCCGCTTATAAAGCTGAACACGTCGCCAAGCGGCGAGCCTTCGCGCCGAAGCCGAACGGCAAGTTCGAAGCGCGCCTGGTCCTTCAATATCAGGTTGGCGCGGATCCCGTCGGCATTGGCAGGCGAAAGCAGGAAAATTCGCTCTTGTTTTGCGTTTGGCGATCCTGCCTGCAATCCGCCTTTCTCGGCCGCCTGGCAATTGCGAGGTGTGTTACGCCGGATATTGGTTGCAGTTTTCGTGTTCATTTGGACTCAACTTCAACGTATCGGGCCTTTCGGGCATCTCGCAACAATTTCAGCGACCGGGCGCTGGTGATTCGAATCATGAGGCTTGCCCTCATAGCTGTGCAAGATTTCCCATCCCGAGAAATACTTTGCAAGCTCGCCAGGCCTGAGCCGAGTTTTCGTTGCTTCTTCACCCGGCTCTGTAATGTGAACAATTGCGAGAAGCAGTCCTCCGGGAATCGCTCCCGACATCGCAGGTTTCAATAAATCCCGTTGCAGGTAATAGGAAATCAAGATCAGGTCCCAAGTTGCGGGCTGAACGCAATATTCGCCGGCTTCAAGGTCCGCGACAATGGCGTCAACAGGCATAGTTCTTTCGGAAGCTCGCTGTCGAAGGACGTCGATTGCGGTTGGCGAACCGTCCACGGCGGTCACGCACCAACCGTGCTCTGCCAGCCAAAGTGCGTTACGGCCGGTTCCGCACGCGAGATCAAGCGCTTTGCCGGGCCGCAGCTGTTTCGTGGTGTCGGCCACCAGTTTCGCGGGCAACGAATCAAAATCTTCCTTTGCCCGCTCCCTCGAACGGTAGCGCGCATCCCATAGCTTGACGTCCATATCTAAGATTCTTCATACCTTCGAGCGGACGCGCAACAGGGCTTAACGCCAGTATCATCTGGAAAACCGAGCGAACGAGATCGCTTCCCAAAGTGCTCACTTCCTGTGAAAATGAGTCAATTGGTTTTTGGGCTGATAGGTCTGATATCGGCTTTCGGGGAGATGGCTCACATTAGGAACCACTCGCTGCTCAGATTTGCTTGCATCGTTTCAGCGAATCGACCCTTTCTTGCTCTCGCTGCAAGGGGCGCTGTCTTTCTATCCGTAACATCGCAGTTGGCTCGACAATACTTATAACTAGGGGACTCATTCCATGGAAGAAAAGGGCGGCCTTTCTCTTCGATTTGTAGATTTGCCGGAGCGAATTCGCGGGCTGGAACGCCTGGCCTACAACTTGTGGTGGAGCTGGCATCGACCGGCCCGCGAGCTGTTCCGGGCACTGGACGTTCAATCCTGGATCAATAGCGGCCAAAACCCACTGAAGATGTTAAGCCTTGTCGTTCCGGAGACTCTGCAAAAAGCGGCCTCCGATACGGAGTTTGTGGAGCACTACGACGCGGTAATGGCTCATTTCGAGGCTGATGTGTCCTCTCACGCGGGCTGGTTTACAGCCGAATACGGCAGAACATCAGCGCCCCTCGCCTATTTCTCGGCTGAGTACGCGTTCCACCACTCGCTTCCCCTCTACGCCGGAGGCCTCGGAGTTTTGGCCGGGGATTACATCAAGGAATGCAGCGATCTCGCGATCCCGGTCGTGGCGGTGGGCCTCATCTATTCACGCGGCTACGTGACGCAGAAGCTGCGCGATGATGGTTGGCAGGAAGATCAAGAAGAGAAGCTCGATCGATCATACGATCCGATTCAGCCGGTGCTTGATGCAAACGGAAAGCCGCTTATGGTTCAGGTGCCGCTCTTCGAACCTCCTCTTCATGTTTCCGTTTGGAAAGCCAGCATCGGCCGAGTGCCCGTTTACTTGCTCGATACGGATCTGGAGATCAATCAGCCGTGGGACCGGGCCATCGCAAACCGGCTCTACACGAATGACCCCGAACAACGCCTGCGGCAGGAAATTGTTTTAGGCATAGGCGGAATGCGCGTGCTCAAAGCACTCGGAATTCGCCCGGCGGCCGTGCACATCAACGAAGGACATCCCGCCCTTTCTCTGCTGGAGCGAGTTCGCGCGCTCGTCGACCAAGGAAAGAAATTCGACGAGGCCGTTGCGCAGGTGCGCGAAAGCTCGATTTTCACCACTCACACCCCGTTGTCCGCCGGCACGGACATCTTTCCTTTCCCGCTGTTCGAGAAATATTTCAGCCAGGCGTATAAGCAGTTTGGTACTGATCGCGACGGGATGCTCCAGTTGGGCGTCTACCCTCCCGATCCCGGCGCCGGATTCAATATGACTGTGTTCGCGCTTCGAATGACCAAGTTCTGTAATGCCGTCAGCAAAAAACATGCCGAGGTCGCGCGGCAGATCTGGACGAGCGTTTGGCCGGGAAAGAAAGAGGAAGAAATCCCAATCGTCTCGATTACAAATGGCGTTCATCTTCTCACGTGGATGGACCCTTTTGGGTTACAGCCTCTGATGGACAAATTTGTAGGTCCCGATTGGATTGCGCATCAGGACCGGCCCGGCATCTGGGAATTGGCGGACTCAATACCTGATGCGGAGCTGTGGCGGGCTCGAAGGCGCCTGAAAAACGAATTGATCGTTGAAATCAACGACCGCGCCCGAGAACGTTGGCAGAAAAGGAGCATCCGCGCTGAGAGCGTGATCGCTTTTGGAGCCTTGCTCGATCCGGAAAGTTTTACCATCGGGTTCGCGCGCCGCTTCACCGCCTACAAACGGCCTGACCTGATCCTTCACGACCTCGAACGGCTCAAACGCATCCTGACAAATCCTTTGCGCCCGGTGCAGATCATCTTTGCCGGAAAAGCCCATCCTTCCGATACGGCGGGCGCGCGGTTGATTCAGAGAATCTTTCAATTGGCCCAAGATCCTCAGTTCAGTGGCCGGATCGCCTTTGTCGAGGACTATGACCAGTACTTGGCGCAGCGCATGGTCCGCGGCGTTGATGTTTGGCTGAATACCCCGGTTCCTCCGCTGGAAGCGAGCGGAACCAGTGGAATGAAGGCGAGCATGAACGGCGTCGCCAACCTTTCCATTCTCGATGGCTGGTGGATCGAGGGGTACAACGGCCGCAACGGATGGGCAGTCAACGCAGAATCAATTGACGTCGATCGCGTGAAGGCGGATGCGGAAGCCGTCTACCGCCTGCTCGAAGAAGAAATCGTGCCGCTATATTACGAAAGGCCCGACGATGGCATCCCGCACAAATTTGTCGAAGTGATGAAAAACGCCATCAAGACCGTCGCTCCTCAATTCAGCACCAGGCGAATGGCGAAGGAATACGTCGACCGTTTTTATGCGCAAGCTCTGGGCTTCCGCACGCCTGACCCGCAACCCGAACCCGTGGGAGCAAGCGGCGACCGCCGTTAGTTCCGAGTTCTCGCTGTTTGTGAGGGACGGTTCTTGGTCCTTCGTTAAAAATTAAATAAACGGTCTTTTGCATACGAATCGAGTTGATTTTCGTAGCAGAAAATTGCAAGGTTTTGGCGTGAAGAACGCTGAAATCCTGCAATTTTTATTTTGAGGGT
>Ga0182024_10011660_pt1 | contig 17592 bp, 14 predicted proteins | sample P32metaG_FD_120480 | JGI IMG/M metagenome (GOLD analysis project Ga0182024, IMG submission 120480) | Permafrost microbial communities from Stordalen Mire, Sweden - P3-2 metaG (Illumina Assembly) | ecosystem: Environmental > Terrestrial > Soil > Wetlands > Permafrost | place: Sweden: Stordalen... | reverse complement strand
TGGGCGTGGCGTTCTTGGCCGCGGTCGGCCTGCAGGCAGGTCTGGACTGGTCTGCCAGCGTGCGTACGTCTGGCCGGCGGCGAGGCCTGGGGCGCGCCGGCCGCAAGTTGCTCGTCGCGCTCGTGGTCATGGCATGTCTCGTTCCGCTGCTTCCCCTGCCACGGCGCGAGGAGCGTCCGGTCACCCCGACGCCGACCTTCTTCACGACAGACGATCTTCACCTGGTACCGCCCGGGTCGACAGTCATGCTGGTCCCGATCCCGAACGTCTACGACGACGCCCCCATGATCTGGCAGACACGCGCCGACATGTGGTTCGCCCAGGTCGGCGGCTACGACCTACGCCCGATCGGTCCCCACAGCACAAGGCGATTCCTGCCCGGGCCTTCCACCCTCGCCACACTGTTCACGCTGGGTCCCGGGCAGAAGCCCTTCAGCGCAACGCTGACCACCACGATGCGGAGCTCGGCCCTCGCAGAGTTGAGCGCCCAACACGTGAGCTGGGTGATAGTGGCTGGCAACGCCCATCTCGATGCCCTCCTGGCATTGGTCCGCAGCCTGCTCGGCCGACCGCCCACGAGGGTTCTCGGCGGGGTTTGGCTCTGGCAGCTGCGAGCCGCCACCTGATCGCGGCCATGGCACCCGACGGCCGCAAGGCTCACCGTTGTGAATCGACGCCGGTTCGCGGCAATCGACTACAGCTGAGGCCGTGACGTGCCGATTGTTATGCAGTTGGGTCCCTACGTCGATCGTGAAGCGAGCGCCAATGCGGTTGAACGTGAGTTTTGGTGGGACGGTTCGGCTGGATGACCCGACAGTAGGAGCGTGCTGAATGCCGTCGCGCGCCACCGCTGACCCGGAAGATCTACGTCGGCCGCCGGCGCGAGCCGCCGCGAGCCGCATCTGGATCCTGTACGCCTTCCTGGCGGCGCTCCTCGGAGCGTACGTCGTCTGGCTGGTCGTAGTCCGCTCCGCCTCCAGCGCATTCTCCGTCAATTTCTGGGGCGTCGACGCCTTCGAGCTCGTCGTGGCAGCTTCGTGCATCGCCCGGGCCTTCGTGCACAAGTCCCGCCGCGGAGTGCCACTGTTCCTGGGCTGCGCCCTGCTCTCCTGGTGCGCGGGCGACATCGCAGTGACAATCCAGTCGCTCGGCGGGAGGACGCCGCCGTCGCCATCGATCGCCGACGTGTTCTACCTGGGTTTCTATCCGCTCGCCTACGTGGCGGTCCTCCTGTTCATGCGCGGCGACCTGCGCCGCCTCACGTCGCCGAGCTGGCTTGACGGAGCCGTAGCGGGGTTCGGCGCCGCCGCCGTCTGCGCCGCCTTCGCGTTTCACAGCATCATCCACTCAACCGGTGGCAACGCCCTTGCAGCGGCCGTCAACGTTGCCTACCCGATCGGTGACCTGCTGCTCCTCGCCCTCGTCGTCGGGGGTACGGCCGTGCTGCCCGGCAGGAGCAAGGCTCCGTGGCTCCTTCTCGCCGGGGCGTGCTCGTTGAATGCCGTCGGGGACACCTTCAACCTGTTCCAATCCTCCGCTTGGGCGCCGTGGATCGGCACGGTCTTCAATGCCGTGGCCTGGCCCGGGGCGTTCCTGCTCATGTCTCTCGCCGTCTGGTTGCGGCCCCGGCCGGCCGATCCGCTGGCGCCTCAGAAGCCAACGGGGTTCCTGCTGCCGGGGATCGCCGCCGGAGCTGCCCTCACGATCCTGCTCGTCGGCACGGTGCATCCGCTGACCCGGGGCTCGATCAGCCTCGCCACCGTCACGCTCGTCCTCGTCGGGATCCGGCTTGCGCTCTCGGCGCGAGGCCTGCGCCTCCTCACCGAGCTGCGGCACCGAGAATCGGTGACGGACGAGCTCACCGGACTTGGTAACCGCCGGCACCTGTTCTATGTGCTCGACACGTTCTTCAAGAACGAAGCCGAGTCTCAGATGCCGGCGAGAAACGTCGCCTTCCTCTTCCTCGACCTCGACCACTTCAAGGAGGTCAACGACGCCTTCGGCCACAGCTCCGGTGACGACCTGCTGAGGCAGCTCGGTCCCCGCCTGACTGCATCGCTACGCGGCACCGACATCCTCGTGCGCCTCGGTGGCGACGAGTTCGCCGTCGTGCTCATCGATGCCGACGCCACGTACGCCACTGCTGTGGCGGAACGGCTCCTGGCCAGTCTCACAGAGCCGTTTGCCCTCCTCGGAGTGAGCTCCACGATCGGTGCGAGTATCGGGATCGCCCTCGGGCCTGCACACGCCACCGACGCGACGGGATTGCTCCGGTGCGCGGACATCGCCATGTATCGAGCGAAGCTCGAGAGGATCTCGATCGAGGTCTACGACCCGCAACTCGACGACGAGGGAAACCTGCTTCGCCTCGCCGAGGAGCTACGAGTCGCCGTCCAGGACAAGTCGCTCGTCCTCCACTACCAACCTCAGCTCGACTTGCACACCGGTGAGATCCTCGGCGTCGAGGCACTTGTGCGCTGGCCGCACCCCCGTCTCGGTCTGGTACCGCCGCTCAAGTTCCTCCCGATTGCCGAGGACGCCGGCCTCATGCCGGCGCTCACCGCCCTCGTACTCGACACGGCTCTGGCTCAGTGCTCGGCTTGGCGGGCAGGCGGCCACGAAATCTCCGTCGCAGTCAACGTCTCACCGTCGAACCTTCTCGAGGTCGGTTTCGCCTCCCTGATCCGCCAGCGGTTGGACCACTTTCGCCTGCCGGCAGCCGCGCTTGTGCTCGAGATCACCGAAACCTGCATCATCTCGGACTACGAACGAGCACGAGCCGTCATCGAGGCGCTGCGGGATCTCGGCTTGATCGTCTCGATCGACGACTTCGGTGCGGGCGCCACCTCACTGGCATACCTGCGGGATCTCGCCGTCGGGGAGCTCAAGCTGGACCGCACGTTCATCTGCGGCCTCATCTCGCTCAACAAGCAGCGCGACTTGAGCCTCGTCAGGTCGACAATCGAGCTCGGCCATGCGCTCGGGCTCCGCGTCGTGGCCGAGGGCATCGAGGACCTGGCGACGCTCGATGCCCTTGGAGAGCTGGGCTGCGACCTGGCTCAGGGGTACTTCATCGCGATGCCCATGCCGGGCGAGGACGTCGTCTTCACCGCCGACGTGGCCAAGTGGGCCGAGGCGGTACTCGGCAACTGACGCCGCGACCCGGCACACACCTGATCGTCGCTCGCTCGCTCAGAAGTGGAGCTTGAGCTCGTTGGCGTAGCTGCGGCCGAGATCCTCGGCGTGGGCCTCCAGCCACGTAGAGAGCACGACTTCGCCGGTAGCCGGCCCATCCGTGTCGGCGAGGCCGCCCATCATGGCTCGGAGCTCCTCGCCGGTCAGCAGCACATCGCGTAGAAGGCGACCGAGCAGGGACGACACGGGCGGCACGACTGCGGCCGGAACGTGGACGATCCGGGCCCGGCTCCCGACCGCGCCGCGGACCTGGCGGACGAGCGCGTCGAACGAGAGGCGCTCCGGGCCGACTGCGTCGACCAGCTGGTCGGTCCGGCTCCGGCCCAGCGACACACAGACACGGGCGAGATCGTCGACGTGGACCGGTCGGAGCTGATATTGGCCGTCCCCCGCGATCGCGAACACGCCCAGGTTTCGCAACAACCAGGCGATGTTGTTGATGAGCACTCCCTTGCGCCCGAAGAGTATGGCCGGCCGGACGATGGCAAACGGCAGCCCGGTCTCCGCCAGCGCTTGCTCGACGTGAGCCTTGCCCCGGAAATACGGGTAGGGCGATTCCACCGACGGGTGCGTGATGCTCACGTGGACGATCCGCTCGAGGCCGGCCCGCCGGGCGGCATGAAACAAGGCCCGGGAGTTGGCCACGGCGGAGTCGTGTGTCGTCCTCCCGTGAGGAAAGCGGACCCAGTAGGTGTTGTACAGGGTCGTCGCTCCCGCCATCTGGGCAGCCAGCCGGACGGGGTCGTCGAAGCACAACGTGCCGACCTCGACGCTCGCCAACGTGCCGTCGACGCGCTGCGGGTGTCCGGTGAGCGTCCGGACCGTTCGGCCGGCGGCGATCAACTGCTCGGCGATGGCCCTCCCCGAGTAGCTGAACGCCCCGGTGACGACGTCGAGGCCGGTATCAGTGCCGGACCCTTGGAGAACGTCGCCGAGGGAAGTGGTTGCCGCGCTCATCGGGAGCCCGCGCCGTCAGGATCGTCCTGCACCGCCGGAAGGATGGCGCCGAGCAGCCCCGAAAGCCGCTTCGCAGTCGCGAACAACGACTCTGCTGCGGATCGATCGCCGTCGAGATGGGCGAGGAACTCGATACCGAGATACAGCGCGACGACGGCGAACGCGATGTCCCGCGTCGGGAGCAGGTCGGCGAGCGGGCTCCCGCGAAGGGCGCGACGGGTGGCGTCCTCCGCGAACTGGAACCACGGCTCCAGCCTGGCCGAGACCTCTTCACCGAGCCCAGGCGTCGAGGAGCAGCCGGCGATCATCTCCGCGAGCACCGAAATGTGACCTGCGTCGAGGTCCTCCTGGTAGATGCGAGCGGCGACATCGACAAGTGATCCGAGACCGTCGGCCGCCGCCACTTCTTCCCCATAGCGTCGCATCCTGCGCTCGCTCGTGGTATCGAGCGCCGCGAGCAGCAGGTTCGCCACAGACCCGAAGTGGTAGAAGACGAGGGCCTGGTTGCACCCGGCCTCCCGGGCGATTGCTCGGGCGCTCGTCCCACCGAAACCCTCTGTCTTGAGCGTTGCTATGGCCGCTTCGATCAAGTCCGCGCGTGTGCCAGCCGGCTCGTGCGGTGCGTCTCCGACGCGGGTTTTGACGCCTTGTCTCGCCATCGGGATCTCAGATCCCGTCACAGATTATCTGAGCAAGTGATTTGAGCATACGCTCATCATATCACACGGCTACCGGCCTTACGGCTTGAACGCCTTCACGCCGCTCGCCATGGGGACGAACATCATCCCGTCCCCGGCGCCGGGCGTCGCGAAATGCTCGACCGGACTTACGCTCTCGGTCACCTTCAAGGCGCCCGACACAGGGTCCATGCCAAGCAACGCTGCTGCCCCGGAGCCGCCGTCGGCTCCGGTGCTGAGGGCCCACACGAGTCCGCCGGCGATGATCGGCGGCCCATTCGGGTCCCCGCTGGTCGCCGACCACTTGACCACAAAGTTCGCGTGCGTCCCATTGGTCTGCTGGAGCGCCACGGTGCCCGTTGGGCACGGGACGTAGATGTAGGTCACCGCATGGCCCGACACCTCGATCCTCCCCGCGGCGTCCGCCCCGAACACGAACCCATCGTTCGGACAGACGACCCCGCTGAACACTGGATGGCCGATGCCGCCGAGCTTGGCGGGATTCAACAGGAACCCGACGCTCTCACCGTTTGACGCGCCTTTGCCGATCTCGAAGATCAACGAGCCGCCAGGGACGATGATCGGGCCCCCCGAGCCCAGGTCGAGGTCGCGAGAATTCCGTACCGCCCAGTCGGGCGTTGCGAAGTAGCTGTCGATCCGGAGCGACGGCGACAGGCCGATGACCGAGTCCCCGTAGTCGAACGGCGCTCCGGGGCCGTCAGCGGAGTTGCCGGTGGCGACGAACAGCTCACCGGTCCCGCTCGTGGCGGCGCCACCGGTGGACCAGATGGCTCCCTCACGAGTGGTCGGCACCTTGAAGGACGCGAGCGGACCGTTGTTCAGTACGGGCTCGCTGACGGCGTAGCCCTGGTAGGCACCGCAATCCCCCGTCAATCCGCCGTACTCGGCATACACGCGCCCATCCGACAGCGTGAGGCCCGATCGCTGTTGCAAGGCGGCCGCGATGTAGGCCCCACCGTTGCCCGGGGGATCGATCCGGTGGTTCCAGCGAATCGTGGCCGACGTCGTCGAGAAGGTCGCCCCGATCATGCGGTGCTCGATGCCCTCCCAGGTCGTCGTGTGCGGTGCCTGCACTTCTCCAGCAACGAAGATCTCGCTCCGTGCGGCGTCGATCACCGGAGTGGACGTGATCCCGAGCGGGTTGATGTCCCCGCAGCCCGCCAGCCCGGGAGCCTGCTCGACGACGGACAGCTGTACCGGCGTGCCGATCGAGAACTTCCAGGCCACCCTGCCGTTGGATGCGTCGAGGGCGTACACCTCGTCCGACTCCGTCGCGACGATCACAAGGCTCCCGTCGACGAGCGGCTGGCCGTAGATGCCACCGACCGTCGGGGCGCTCCAAGCGTGCACGAGCTTGGCGAACGACGGATCAGCCGTGTCGACCCCATCCCTGTCGTTGGCGTAGTCGTAGGTCAACAGCGAGCCGAGGGCGGTGCTCGCCCCCGCGTGACCGGCTTCCGCCTCGAGAGTCCCACCAAGCGGGCGTGCCGTCGCGACGAGGTGCGCTCGGGGCGGCGGCGCCGCACGCCCCGGCTGGGCGCAGACCGCCAGCACGAGCCCCACCACGAGGAGTGCAACGGCTGGCGCACTCCGCCGGCGTCGCAAGCGACTGGGTCCCGAGAAACCCGACGCTCCAGCAATCATCTCGTCACCTCCCGTGCGACCGGGTCTTGCGACCCGCGTACCGATCTGATCGTAGGACGCGGGATAGGTCCAGCGAGCCGATCGGGTCAGAGTTTTCCCGCGTGGGCACGCAGTCGTCGCATGTCCTCGGTCCCGCTGAGCACGATGACGTCGTGGACGGGCCGTCCGGGGCCGACGAGAACCGAGAGGGCGGCATCGCCGGAGCTGCCCGGCTCGGGCGCAGCCGTCGTGAGCAGGACGAGACGACAACCGGCAACAGCTTCCCGCACCACCGCCACCTTGCCGAGGACCTTCCAGAGGGTGTCGGTGCGACGCAAGCCGGGGCGGCTCGAGGTGAAGCCCCCGCAGACGTCGAAGAACCACCGCCTGTCGCGGTCGTCACGGGCTGCGAAGGACAGCTGGACCCCGCCTGTGAGCTTCACGTCGGATTCGAGATGGGAGAAGCCGCACTCCTCGAGAGCCTCCCGGGCGAGATCCTTGGCAGCATGCCCCTCCCGGAGAGCCCGCGTCTGAAAGTCCTCGTCCGCCGGGGCCAATTGTGGCCCGACGGCAAGAGCGGCCCGGGGAGGTTCTCGGATGTCACCCAGCTCGCGGAAGCAGGCGAGCTCGCCGGCGACCCGCCGCTTCGCCTGCTCGACGTAGTGGGGGTCGGCATCGTAGCCGGCGTAGTGCCGCCCGGTCCTGAGAGCGGCGATGGCCGTCGAGCCGGAACCTATGAATGGATCGAGCACGAGGTCTCCTCGATACGTATACAGATGAATCAGCCGCTCGGGGAGAGGAACGGGAAACGGTGCCGGATGACCGACGCGTTTGGCGCTCTCGGCCGGAAGCTCCCAGATGTCCGTGGTCGCTTCCATGAACTCGTCCCGGAACATGGACGCTTCGGAAGGCAGGCCTTGCGCGAACCGTTGGCGGGCCGCCACGGCCCGATCGAATCGCCCTTTGCTGGCGATGAGGATCCGTTCGCTCAGGTCGCGAATGACGGGGTTCGAGGGTCGCTGGAACGACCCCCATGCGCACGAGCCCGTGGCTCCTCGGCCCTTCACCCAGATGACCTCGGCTCGGAGCAACAGCCGAAGCCGGTCCTGCAGGATCCAAGCGACGTCCCCGGAGAGTGACCGGTAGGGCTTCCGGCCGAGATTGGCGACGTTCACGGCGATCCTGCCGCCGGGTTCCAGCTTCCTCACGCACTCGGCGAACACGGCCTCGAGCATGGCGAGATAGTCACCGTAGGTGGCGGGCACGTGACCCTCACCGAGAGCGGCCTCGTACTCCTTGCCGGCGAAGTACGGGGGGGACGTGACGACGAGGCCGACGGAGGCATCCTCGATATGGTGCATGTCGCGGGCGTCGCCCGCGAAGATGTCGTCGATGGCCTTGTGCGGTGCGACGTAGGTATCGGTCGACTGATCGGGAGCCGTGAACCTCGCATAGAAACCCGATGCGTCGTGGCCCTCACGCCTCGATACACCGAAGCCGGACGTAGAAGTTCGGCGGCGGACTCCTGATGTCTCGCGCATATGTTCGATCCTACCGACCCGACGCCGTGACACCCTGTTCTTACGAACGGCCATGCGTGGTCCCGCGCGTCATGATCCTCGACAATGATGCAAAGCGTGACCAGCGACCAGACCTTCGATCTGACCGAGATTCGGATGCACCTCGACGTCGTCGATCGCCAGCTTGTTCAGCTGCTGCACGAACGCTCGCTGCTCATCGAGGAGGTGATCCACCACAAGCGAGCACATGGGATGCCGGTTATCGATCGGCACCGCGAGGATGCCATGCTCGACCGGATCGAGCAGGTCGCGTCCGACCAAGGCCTCGATCCCCGCATCGCCAGGCAGGTGTTGCGAGCCGTGATCGACGCCTTCACACTGCTCGAGGTGGAGCAGCTCGGACCGGACGCCTGACGCCCGCTCAAAGGGCGGTGTTGCCTACTGCCAGATTGCCTTGCCCGTGCCCATCTCGAAGAAGTGGATCCGGGCCGTGTCCACACCGAAGGTGATGCGCTCGCCCGGCTTGGCGGGCGTTTGCGGGTCGAGGCGGGCCACCGCCTCCGATCGTGCGGCCTGACCGAGCTCCCCGGCCTCGGATGCGTCGTCCGTCTCCTCGTCGATCTCCGCCGGTTCGGCGTGAACACGGGGTGCGTCGAGGTGGAAATGCACCAACATCTCGGAGCCGAGCGCCTCGACGAGCTCGACGTCCCCGTGCAGCACGGCGGCGTCGTCGCCCGTCGCCTCGGACAGGTGTTCCGGCCGGATCCCGACGACGACCTCGCGCTCGCGGTGGCGCTGGAGGCCTGGCCGCTCGACCGCCACCTCACTCCCGAGTGCCAGCTCTTGGCTTCCCAGCCGCAGCGCCCGCCCGTCGGGCGAGAGACGCCCGGAATACAGGTTCATCGCCGGCGAGCCGATGAAGGCGGCGACGAAGAGATTGTCGGGATGGTCGTACACCCGCTGCGGGCTGTCGCACTGCTGCAGGACGCCACCGTTCAACACCGCCACGCGATCTCCCATCGTCATGGCCTCGGTCTGGTCGTGTGTGACGTATACCGTCGCCACGCCGAGCCGGCGTTGAATCCGCGACACCTCCGCCCGCATCTGCACCCGCAGCTTGGCGTCGAGATTGGACAGTGGTTCGTCCATGAGAAACGCCGCCGGTTCCCGCACGATCGCTCTCCCCATCGCAACCCTCTGCCGCTGGCCGCCGGAGAGCTGCGCCGGCCGCAATGAGAGCTGCGTCGTCAGCCCGAGGATCTTGGCAGCCGCCGCCACCTTCGCGGAGATCTCAGCCTTCGGCAACCTTCGCAACTTCAGGGCGAAGGCGATGTTCTGCGCCACCGTCATGTGCGGGTAGAGGGCGTAGTTCTGGAACACCATGGCGAGGTCGCGATCCTTGGCGGACACGCCGTTCATCACGCGGTCGCCGATCCGCAATGTGCCCGAGGTGATGTCCTCGAGCCCGGCGACCATACGCAACGCCGTCGTCTTCCCACACCCTGACGGGCCGACGAGGACCATGAACTCGCCGTCGGCAACCGACAAGTCGAGCGAGTCCAGCGCCTTGAACCCATTCGGATAGACCTTGGTGAGCTGCTCGATCGTGATGGTGGCCATCGGCTTCTCCTTGGGATGCCGATCCCATCATGTCCCGAGCCCGGGAGGCAGCGACGACGAATGCGCAGCCAGCAGCTCGTCGCACATGGCGACGGTCTGTGACGTCGTCAGTGTGGCAGCCGTGTTCGGGTCGAGCAGCGCCGCCTGATAGACGTGCTGCCGGTCCCCGGTCAACGCCGCCGCGACCGTGAGCTCGACGACGTTGAGAAACGTCCGATTCAACGCCGCCAGCTGCGGCGGCAACGCCCCGACGGCGACCGGGCGGGCGCCGGAGGAGCTCAGCGTGCAGGGAACTTCGACGCAACACTCGTCCGGCAGGTTCGTGATGAGCGAATCGTTGCGCACGTTGACGTAGATCTCGGCTTCGTGGCCCGTCTCGAGCGAATGGATGAATTGGGAAGCCAGTTCGTGCGTGGGCTGCAGGTCGATCGGCTCTTGGCCGGAAAGCTGGCGTTGCAGCGATTCGTACTCCCGCAGGTTCTCCTCGGAACGCTCCAGATAGTCACCGACGAAGATCTGGAACCGCTCGATCTCGGCCTCGTGGCGCATGAACCACGGCACGTACTCAGCCGAGTGCTCACTCGACTCGGTCGGGAAGTAGCCGAAACGCCTGAAGATCTCGACCCGCGCCCGCCGGCCATGCTCGGGCGAAGCGTCGAGCACCTCCCGCAGCCGCGGGTAGAGCGACTCGCCGGCGTGCTCGAACTTCAGCACGAACGCCTGGTGGTTGAAGCCGGCGGTGACGAACTCGACGTCGTCGACGTCGAGGCCGACGAGCCCGGCGAGATGGGCATGGGTGTCCCGCACCGAGTGGCACAGCCCGAAGACGTTCCGGAACGGCGTCGCCTCGTACACCGCCCTCGGCAGCATGGCCATCGGGTTCGTGTAGTTGAGGAGGTAGGCATCCGGGCAGTGCGTCATCATGTCCTCGGCGAGTCCCACGACGACCGGGATCGTCCGCAAACCTCGGAAGATGCCACCGATTCCGAGCGTGTCGGCGATTGTCTGGCGGACGCCGTAGCGGGCTGGGATGTCGAAGTCGATGCGGGTGGCGTCGTATCCGCCGACCTGGATCTCGTTGATCACGTATGCGGCCCCGGCGAGCGCCCTCGGCCTGTCGGGGTTGGCGGTGACCTTCGCGCCAGCTCCGCTTTGGGCGACGATCCTTCGTGCCAGTTCCTCCGCGAAACCCAACCGCTCCGGGGAGATGTCATGTAAGGCGATCTCGACGTCGCCGGCGAGCTCCGGGAAGCTGCACAGATCGGTCACCACATTGCGCGTGAACTCGATGCTGCCGGCACCGATGAACGCCACCTTGGTCATCGCGGCTCAGCTTGGCAGAGCTGAACAAAACGTGCAAGAACGCGCATTCGTCGGGTTTCGATTCTGAACGTTCTGAGAAGTTGAAGCGCTTTCGTCGATCGCGCCGAGCGCCGCCGGCTCAGCACATGGTGATCCTCACGCCGGCGTCACCCAGGCCCTTCAAGAACTCGGTGTCGGCCTCGGAGTCGGTGATGAGGTCGTCGATCTCGGAGATGTCGCAGATGTGGGCGAAGGCCGAGTGCTGCAGCTTCGAGCTGTCGGCGACTACGACGACGCGGCGCGACCGATCGAGGAAGGCCCGATCCGTCTGAGCCTCCATCTCGTCGTGCGTGGTGCACCCACCTGTGAGCGTGATGCCGTCAGTGCCGATGAAGGCAAGGTCAAGGTGGTAGCGCGCCAACATGAGCTCAGCTGACGGGCCAACCAATTCGTAGCTGGCGTGCCGGGCGCTGCCGCCGATGACGACGAGGCGGATGCTGCTGCGAAGCACCAGTTCGGAGGCGATATTCAGGGCGTTGGTGACGACCGTGATGCCGTTGCGATCCGAAAGCACGCGGGCCAGTTCGGTCGTCGTCGTGCCCCCCGTCAAGCCGACGACGGCGCCGTCGGGGACGAGGCCGGCGGCGGCGACGGCAATCCGATGTTTCTCGGAGCGGCGTCGCGAGGTGCGGTAGCGGACAGGCAGCTCCAGGTCGAGATCGCTCGGGACGGCGCCGCCATGGGTGCGAACAAGCAGGCCTTGCTCGTGCAGCGTGCGCAGGTCGCGCCGGACGGTGGCGGAGGAGACGGCGAACTCGCTCGCCATGGCGGCCACGTCGATGCTCCGATGCGACGCCAGGGCTTCGAGAAGGGCGGCCAGACGCTCGGCTCTCAGCATTGCCGGACATCGTACGGGAGCCGACGCGGTGCTCGGTGGAGGTGTAGCATTTGCTCGATGATGTTCATTATGAACAACAAGCGCGCATTTCGGCAGATCGTCAAGCGGTCGGCGGCGCCACTGCTGGCCACCGGCATCGCCATGTTCAGCCTCGCCGCCTGCGGCAGCGACGCACAGAATTCGGGGTCTTCCGGCGGCAAGGTGACCCTCGAGATGTGGGAGGGCTACACGGGCACCGAAGCCACCACGTTCACCCACCTCGTAAAGGAGTACGAGACTGCGAATCCGAGCGTGACGATCTCTGTGCTGCCGGTCAACAACGACGACACCCTCACGAAGGTGCAGACCGCCGTTGCCGGTGGCAGCCCACCTGACATCGCCTACCTGTACGGCTCGTGGGCACCGAACGTCGCCCAGATCAGCCAGGTGGTGAACCTGACCAGCGTCGTGACGCGCCCGGGCGTCGACTGGAACGACTTCTTCGTCGGCGAGCGCGACGTGGCGACAGTCGGCAAAGAGGTGATCGGCATCCCGGCGCTCGTCGACAACCTTGCCGTCGTCTACAACAAGACCCTCTTCGCCGCGGCGCACCTGGCGCCACCGAGCCCGACCTGGACCTGGAGCCAGTTCGAGTCCGACGCCTTGAAGCTGACGATCTCCTCGAAGAAGCAGTTCGGCACGGCGTACGTCACGCCCGAGAGCGAGGACGCCGTCTGGCACTGGGAGGTCCTGTTGTGGGAGGCGGGCGGCGAGTTGCTGACTTCCGGCAACAAGGCTGCCGCCTTCAATTCGCCGGCCGGCCTGCGGACGCTCCAGATGCTGCGGACGATGGCGGTCGTGCAGCACTCGATGTACCTCGACCCGAGCGACAGCGAGTACGCGAACCTCTTCAACTCGGGCAAGATCGGGATGCTCGTGACCGGCCCGTGGGATCTGTCGGCGTTTCCCAACGTGCACTACGGCGTCCAGATCATGCCGTCGTACCCGGACTCGTCCGGCGGACACCAGACGATCTCGGGCCCCGACAACTGGGTGATCTTCAACAACGGCGCAGCCCACGTCGCCGCCTCGGAGAAGTTCCTGTTGTGGCTGACGGCTGCGGCCCAGGTGAAGTACTTCTCCCTCCACACCGGCGACCTACCGATCCGGTCGTCAGTGGCCAACTCGCCTGGTTTCGACCAGGACATGAACAAGACCCTGCCAGGGGTGTCGACGTTCATCACCAACCTCGGCAACGTTCGCCAAGCACGGCCTCAGATCCCCACGTACCCGAAGATCTCGACAGCCATAGCGAATATGGTCGTGTCGGTGCTCGTCGGTTCCGCCCAACCCCAAGCTGCCCTTACGACCGCCGCCAACCAGGTCAACCAGATACTGAGCTCCGGTACCTCGGGCTGAGATGGCGGCTCCCCCGAGCTTGCACCTGCGCCCGGGCGCCGGCGGACGGTCGCCGGGAGTGCAGGACGGGGCCGGTGTGCGACGACGGCTTGCGGCCTCGGAGCATGTCGGTGGTTGGGCGTTCGCAGCTCCCGCGGCGGTTGTCATCGTTGTGTTCGGGGCTGTGCCCATCGTCTGGTCGATCGTCCTGTCGTTCGAGCATGTGTCGCTCGGACCCGGGGGCAGGTTCACCGGCCTCGCCAACTACCGGGCGATGGCTCACGATGCTGTCGTGCGCCAAGCGATCGGGCACACATTCGTGTACACGGCGCTGTTCGTCCCGATCACGATGGTCGTCGGCCTGTTGCTCGCGGTTGCCATGAACCGCAAGATCCGGTTCATCTCCCTGTACCGCACCGCCGCCTACGTGACGATGGCGGTATCCACCATCAACGAGGCGCTGATCTTCCTCTGGCTCTTCGATCCGAGCTACGGACTCGTGAACTATGTCGGCCACGTCCTCGGGCTGCCACAGCAGCAGTTCCTCAACTCCCCGTCCGAAGCCTTGGGGGTCATCGTCGTGATGACCGTCTGGGGATGGACAGGCTTCGCCGTGGTCATCTATCTGGCGGCATTACAGGGAATCCCGCAGACGGTGCTCGACGCCGCCTCCATGGACGGTGCAGGTGCGTGGGCCACGTTCCGGCGGATCACCGTCCCGCTCCTCAGTCCGGCGTCGCTATTCCTCGCCGTGTGGCTCACGATCAACGCCCTTCAGTTGTTCGACGAGGTCTACGTTTCGACCCAGGGCGGACCAGTCGGGGCGACCACGGTGATCGTGTACTACATCTACCAGCAGGGTTTCCAGTACTTCAATGTCGGATATGCCTCCGCCATCGCGCTGATCCTGCTGCTCATCACGCTCGTCGTGACCGCCGTGCAGTTCCGGATCGGCCGGCGCCTCACCCACTACCGGTCGTGACGGCCGTCCCGATCCCTCGGGAGCGGACCAGGTTCCGCCTCCCCTTCAACGCCTGGCACCTCGTCCTCGCGCCCGCCAGCATCCTGCTCGTCTTCCCATTCATTTGGATGCTGATCACCTCTCTCGAGACCCAGAACGAATCCCTCCACTTCCCTCCGGTTCTCGTGCCCCACAAGATCGTGCCGGCCAACTATCCGAACGCGTTCGACGCGGCACCGTTCTCACATTTCTTCGTCAACTCGATCGTCGTCGCGGTCGTCACTGTGATCGCCAACCTCGTCCTGTGCTCACTGGCCGGATATGCGTTCGCCCGCTTCCGCTTCCTCGGGCGCACGGCCCTGTTCGTCGTTCTCATGGCGACGCTCATGGTGCCGTTCCAGGTGACGATGATCCCGCAGTTCCTCATCGAGAAGTGGCTCGGTGTCCACGTACTGGCCGCGGTCGGCATCAACCGTCTCGGCGCCCTGATCCTTCCGAACGCCGCCACCGCCTTCGGCGTGTTCTTCCTTCGGCAATTCTTCAAGACATTGCCGGTCGAGTACGAGGAGTCCGCCCGGGTCGACGGCGCCAATCGCCTCTCGGTTCTCTGGCGTATCGTGCTCCCGTTGTCATTGCCGGCGCTGGCGACCTTGGCGGCACTGACGTTTCTCGACTCGTGGAACTCGTTCCTCTGGCCGCTCATCGCCGTCGACAGCCAGAACGAGATGACCCTGCCACTCGGGTTGCAGACGTTCCAAAGCGCCCATTCAACCGAGTGGCCGCTCCTGATGGCGGCGAACGTCATGAGCCTCGTCCCGATGTTGCTCGTGTTCTTTGCTGCCCAGCGGTACTTCGTGCGATCGGTGGCCGCGACCGGCTTGGGTGGTGCGTGAGGGACTCAGACGCCCCTCGCGAGGGCGACGCTGGGCCGGCTGTCCGGGGCGACGTTCGGCCGGCGGTCGGGGGCGACGGTCCAACACAGGTGCGGCCCGACCAGGCGATGATGATCTTCGATTTCGGCGGGACAAAGGTGGACGTGGCGCTGGTCGGACCGGGACGGCAGATCATCAGCCGGACGACGCTTCCCACAGAGGCCGAGAACGGCGCGGACCAAGTCATCGAGCGAGCGCTGTCCGCTGCCGCCGAGCTCTGCGCAGCACATGGCTTGGCTGGCACCTCCAGCGTTGGCGTCTCGACCATGGGCTATACCCGTGAGGATCGTGTGAACCTCGCTCCGAACGTTCCCGGCTGGGAATGTCTCAAGCTTCCGGCGACCTTTCGCAGGGCGTTCCCTGGCGTTCCGCTCATGATCGAGAACGACGTCCGCGCGGCTGCGATCGCCGAGCTGAGATGGGGAGCGCTCGCCGGCGTGACCACCGGCATCTACCTGAATTTCGGGACGGGCGTCGCCGCCACCCTCATCGTCGAAGGTAGGCCGGTCATAGGGAGCCATGGGGTGGCGGGGGAGATCGGATACTGGCTGCTCCAAGGGGGAGGCAACTCCTCCACTCTCGAGGAAGAAGTCGGTGGTGCCAGCGTGCGAAACCGGGCGCTGTCCATTGGCATCGACGGCAGCCTCGCGGAGCTCCTCGCGTCGACAGACTCGCGCGCCTGCACGATCATCGACGAGGTCTTCGTGTTGATCGCCATGAGCGTCACGAACCTCGCGGCCCTGCTCGACCCTGAGCGGATCGTCCTCGGGGGCGGTTTCACGCGGGCGGGCGACCGGCTCCTGAGCGTCGTCAGCGATGCACTGCAACGACGCTTACGCTTTCCGCCCGAGCTGACCATTGGCCATTTCGGCTCCGGTGCGAGCCTCTATGGCGCCATCGCTCTGGCAGAGGCAGCACGCGAGGCGGGCTTCGGCGGTGCGCACGGCGCCGTCACGTACGGGCGCCACGCCTAGCTCTGGTTGGGCCGTTCAGGCTGCGGCCACCCGGCCGAATGCCGACTTGACTGACTCGCACAATCCCTTGGGATCCCTCCGCATGGACCACGGCGTTGTGCGGAGGAGCATCCAGCCGGCGGCCACGATCAGGTTGCCCCTCTCGCGATCGTTCACAAACGTCTTCGGATCAGAGTGGTACTTGAACCCGTCGACTTCAAGGGCCACGCGCGACGGAGGCCAGGCGTTGTCAACACGAGCGACGAACCGACCCCCGTCCCGGATCTCGTACTGCGTCTCCGGACGATCGATCCCGTGGCTGAGCAGGATGCCGATCAGCTCCGCCTCAACCGTGCTGTCCACCTCACACCCGAATGCCCCGAGCTGCCGAATTCTCTGCGTTCCCGGCAACCCCTTCTCTGCCTCCAGGTACTGGTCCAGCCGGCGCATCGTGAACAGTCGTTGGGCGACGCAGTGGCCGACGAAGGCTTCGAGCGCATCGTCCTCAATCGGCTGATCGGCCATGTCGAGCACTGAGCGCAACGGCCGTGTCACCCTGACGCCCTGACGCACCGCCACCAAAGCCTGTAGATCTCGACGCGACGAGTGAACCCGTAACCACGCTTTCGGCACGCGCTCGGCACCGTGGTGCACTGTCACATGAGTCGAGTCCGAGTCGAAGCAGGCGTAGCCCCAAAGCTCCGCTGCCGTGTAGTGCGACGCGATGCCACCGGTCCCGACTGTGGCCAGTAGCGCGCGGCTTGCCAGATCGAGCTTGTGGCCACCCAGGCGGTAGACGCCCCGGAACTCCCTGACGAGGATCCCCTTCTCGACGCTCCTCTGCAGCGTCTTGCGATCCACGCCAAGCCGTTGGGCCTCGGCAGCCGTGAAGATCCCCGCCGAGCGGGCGCAGCTGTCCATGAGCAACTTCCAAGGCTGTTTGAAGGACGTCGGACTTGCCATGAGCGCACATCATGCCCACGGACTGTGTCACAACGAGGTCCGGCCTGGTGGCCTCGCCAGCGGAGGACGACTCGGGCGGTCTCACGTTCGGCCTGGCCCCTCCTCCGGGTCACATGCGTCCCCAAGGCCTGGCCCCTCCTCCGGGTCACATGCGTCCCCAAGGCCGGGCCACGCAGGCGGAGACCGTTCTCAGTCGCTGTCGTTCACCGTCACGCGCCTGTCTCACGTTCGGCCTGGCCCCTCCGCCGGGTCACATGCGTCCCCAAGCCCGGGCCACGCCGGCGGACACGGGCCTGACCCGCCGCCCGCCGGCGTCAGCTCACACGCCGGTCGGGCACGGGTAGAACACCGTCGCATTGAGGTCCACCGTGAAGAGCACCGCCGTGAAGCCGTCGGGTGGAGAGTAGACCGCCGTGCAATAGGCCGCGAAGCTGCTCCGGTGCGCCCCGGTGCACGTCGACGAGGGCCGGCAGACATAGTGGTCCTGCAGGTACTCGGCCTCGCCCACCCACTTCCCGTTCGGCTGCTGGGCACTCACGTCCGTCGTGAAATCGTCCCAACCACACGGGGACGCCCCAGTCAACGCCGTGCAG
>Ga0182024_10011659_pt1 | contig 17592 bp, 12 predicted proteins | sample P32metaG_FD_120480 | JGI IMG/M metagenome (GOLD analysis project Ga0182024, IMG submission 120480) | Permafrost microbial communities from Stordalen Mire, Sweden - P3-2 metaG (Illumina Assembly) | ecosystem: Environmental > Terrestrial > Soil > Wetlands > Permafrost | place: Sweden: Stordalen... | reverse complement strand
GGAGTGGACGAATTCGAGGCGGGTGTGAAGGAGCGGGTACCGATGAAGCGGATGGGCACGCCGGAGGAAATTGGGCACGCGGTGCTGTTCCTCGCGAGCAGTGAGGCTTCGTATATTACGGGGGTGGAGTTGAATGTGGATGGTGGGACGGGGCAGATGTAAGGGAAGTGCTAAGTTGTTGGAAAGGTGAGCCGTCAGCGAAGGGGCTGGCGGCTTTTTTGTGATTGGGGAGAAGCAGAATACGACCACGGGGCTGAAGCCCGACTTCATGGATTCAGCCTTTACGCGGCGCTGAAGCGCCGCTCTTCCACGTCAGTGCACGCGTTCGGGGGATATGCGTGGCGTTTTTAGTTGACGGAAGGGGAAGTAGGTTTCGACGCGGCGGTCAAATCTTTACCACAGGAGACACGGGGGAACACAGGGTGGGCGGGAAAGACTGGTGCGGGTTCGAGTGGGATCGAGATTGGGGTTTTAAGCCCATTTGAATGCTGGAGGCTGTGACTGCAATCGTGATTCATAGGAAATTTTGGTCTGAAAATTGCGTTGGCGTGCGATTTTGAGCGAGCGGGTTGCTGATTCGGGCTAAGGAAAAAATTAGTGATCATCCTGATTGATTCTGAAAAAAAATTGTGATTAGATGCGCAACAATGCGCGGGTCTCGGAGTTATAGCCCGATCAGAGGTGTGTGTCCGAACCGAGGAGGATGTATGAGGTACAGTTTTGTCTCCGCAACTCTCTTAACCGTTCTCGCTATATCTGTTGGGGCCGGCGCACGGGAAGTGGTCCTGCCCGCCGGTACCCTACTGCAATGCACCCTGAATGAACCTAATTTTTCCTCGGCTACGGCTGCGGTCGGGGACCCGGTACTCTGCCATCTGAAAGGAACTACAGAGTTTGGCCAGCAGGCGTTTCCCCGAGGAAGCTACCTGGTGGGGCACCTGGAAAGCGAGAAGGAGCCGGGGCATTTTTTCGGCAAAGGCTATTTGAAGCTTCAGTTTGACCGCATCGGATTGCCCAGCGGAGACGTGCCGCTGGAGGCGAAGGTGATCGCGACGCGCGGCTATAAGGTTGATAAGGAAGGCAAAATCGACGGGAAGGGGCACGCCAAGCGGGATGTGGTGGAATGGATGCTGCCTCCGTTGTGGCCGTGGAAGGTGATTATGCTGCCGGCGCGGGGTCCGAGGCCGAAGCTGAAGGGCGAGACGGTATTAAGCCTACGGCTGATGGACGATGTGCAGGTGCCGCAGGGGACGGCGAAGGCGACGCTCGGTCCGGGCTGGCACTTCTTTAGCGGAGCGCAGAACGAGTCCTATAACGATTCGGCGAACCGGCCGAGGTTGACGATCCGGGGGACGGTGGAGACGGCGAACGCGAATGTTTCGGCGTCGGTGGATGTTCCACAGCCTTCGTATGCGAGCTTGATTTCGCGGGTGGTGAGCACGGCGAGTTCGACGTTTTCTTCGTCTTCGTCTTTGCCCTCAGGCGGGCCGGTGTTTATTTTGAAGACCGGAACGGTACTGGCGGTGGGAAACTATCAGTATCAGGATGGGCGAATCACTTACACGCTGGCCAATGGAGGCGGCGGGGTGGTGAGCGCCGAGGATGTGGATTGGGCGACGACCACGCGGGTGAACAGTCAGCGCGGCGTGCATATGACGTTGCACGGCGGGCATGTGAATCCGGAGGTGGCGACGGCTGGGTTCTAATTTGGGTTTTTTGAGACCGCCCGGGTGATTCCGGGCGGTTTTTTTGTTGGGGGGCGGAGATGGCGCGGGGGTGGAAAGAAAAAAGCAAAAGCAGATTCCTCGCCGGGCCTTCGGCCCGACTCGGAATGACAAATTCATAAGTGGGGGTTTACGGGGCGCTGAAGCGCCGCTCTTCCACGGTTGTGCGCGCGATCAAAATCTTCAACACAGAGGGCACGGGGGAACACAGGGTAAGGCGGGAGAAGCTGGAGTAAGGTTTGCGGGTATGAGATATGAATTTCTTGTTCCGGAAGAAGGCAAAGTTGCCGGGGAGTGGAGGGAGGGTGGTGACGGAGAGGGCGGGGTAGTGATTTCCCTTCTAAGTAGCGTCTTATCGTAGCGCGGGAAGCGCTGCGCCACCCGAAGGCGAGATCGCTACCCAAGGGGGAGATCGCCAACAGAGTCAAAGGCGTCGGACAGGAGTGTCCGACCCACACGAGCAAGGGCGCTGCCGGGCTTCGCCCGGCTGGACAGCACCTTCGACTCCGCTCAGGGCAGGCTTGGGCGGCTGTCCCTATATGAGCTGTGGTGGTATGGCGGGAGCGGTGGTGGCGGAGAGGACAGCAGGTTCCTCACCGCTGAAGCGGTTCGGAATGACAAGGCTTTATTGATGCTGACGGCCCTCTCTTGATGCCTGCACCCTATCATCCAGCATGCTCGCGCGGCTTCGCTATCCCTTGGTGGTGAAGGCCAGGGTCAGCAGGGTTTTTTGTTCGACTTCGTGGGCTTTGGCGCTGCCGGTGGCGGGGCTGGCGCTGGAGCTGCGTTTGACTGACATGACGTGGCGCTCGCCGGCTATGCGTTCGAGGCGGGGGAGCATGTTGAAGAGTGCGCCCATGTTCGCGGGCTCTTCCTGCACCCAGACGATGTCTCCGGATTCGCCGTGGCGGGCGAATTCGGCGGAGAGTTCTTTTTCCGGGAAGGGATAGAGTTGTTCGACGAAGACGATGGCGGTGGTGGTGTCTTTGCGTTTTTTGCGCTCGGCTTTGAGTTCGTGGCCGATTTTTCCGGTGCAGACGAGGATGCGATCGGCTTCTCCGATTTCGTTATCCGGCAAAACGTTTTGGAAATTCTTGCTGCTGAAGTCGGCGATGGGCGATGAGGCGTCGAGATGGCGCAACATGCTTTTCGGAGTGAAGACGATAAGCGGCTTGCGCCAGTGGCGCAGGGCCTGGCGGCGGAGCAGATGGAAATATTGCGCGGCGTTCGAGGGCTGCGCGATTTGAATGTTGTGCTTGGCGGCGAGTTGGAGAAAACGCTCGATGCGGGCGCTGGAGTGCTCCGGGCCCTGGCCTTCGTAGCCGTGAGGGAGAAGCAGGACGAGGCCGGAGAGCAGGTTCCACTTGGCTTCTCCAGCGGAGATGAATTGGTCGATGACGGCTTGGGCGACGTTGACGAAGTCGCCGAACTGGGCCTCCCAGAGAACGAGGGCTTCGGGATAGTCGCGGCTGTAGCCGTATTCGAAGCCAAGCACGCCTTGCTCGGAGAGCGTTGAGTTGTGGATTCCGCAGCGAGCCTGGCCGGGCGCGATGTTTTCCAGCGGGACATATTCGTTCTCGTTTTCGATATCGACGAGGACGGAGTGGCGCTGGTTGAAGGTGCCGCGGCGGGAATCCTGACCGGAGAGGCGGACGGGGATGCCGGATTTCGCGAGGCTGGCGAAGGCGAAAGCTTCAGCCATGCCGTAGTCGACGGGGCGCTTCCCTGCCCCCATTTCGGCGCGCTGATCGAGAAGTTTTTTTACTTTGGGGTGAATGTGGAAGCCGTCGGGATAAGTTGTCAGGCGAGTGGAGAGTTCGGCTAATTCTTCTTGCGCGATTCCGGTTTCGACTTCGAATTCTTCTTTGTGGAGGCCGCCGTAGTATTGATCCCAATAGGTGGGAAGATCGCGCATCAATGGCTTCTTGGTGATTTTCGCTGCATCTTTCTGCGCAGCTTCGAATTCGGCTTTGATGGCGGCGGCTCGGGCGGCGGCGTCGGAGATGCCGGCGTCGTCGGCATAGATTTCCCAGAGCGGAGAATGATCTTTGATTTTCTTGTAGAGCAGCGGCTGGGTGACGGTGGGATCGTCGACTTCGCTGTGGCCGTGACGGCGGTAGCCGATGAGGTCGATGACCACGTCGGTGCCGAACTGGTAGCGGTATTCGGTGGCGATGCGGGCGACGCGGACGACGGCGTCGACATCTTCTCCGTTGACGTGGAAGATGGGAATCGACTGGCGGCGCGCGATGCAGGCGGCGAAGCGGGTGGAGTGCTCTTCGAGATAGCTGGTGGTGAATCCGAGAAGGTTGTTGACGACGATGTGAATGGTGCCGCCGACAGTATAGCTGGGAAGGTCGGCGTAGTTCATGGTTTCGGCGAGGATGCCTTGTCCGGCGAATGCGGCGTCGCCGTGAACGAGGAGCGGGAGATATTTTTCGTGGCCGCCTGCGCCGGCGCGGTCCTGTTTGGCGCGGGTGCGGCCGACGGTGACGGGATCGACGGCTTCGAGGTGACTGGGATTTGAAACCAGGTGGATGTGGACTTTGTTGCCGCTTTTCGTGATGTACTCGCCGGTCGCGCCCATGTGATATTTCACGTCGCCGGAGCCGAGAACGCTGCGGGGATCGACATCTTCGAAGCCGGCGAAAATTTCTTCGGAGGGGCGACGGGCGACGTGGGCGATGACGTTGAGGCGTCCGCGATGGCTCATGCCCATGACGAGTTCGCAGGCGCCGCGGCGGGAGCCGGTATCGAGAATTTCATCGACTAAGGGGATGAGAGCGGTGACGCCTTCGAGGGAGAAGCGCTTGCTGCCGAGATAACGCTGCTGCATGACTTGCTCGAAGATGTCGGCGCGGGTGAGGAGGTCGAGGATGCGGGACTGGTCGTTTTTCGTAAACTCGAAACCTTGATTGGCGGATTCCATGCGCTCGTAGATCCAGCGGCGGCGATCGGGGGAGTAGATGTGATTGATTTCGACGCCGATGGTGCCGGAGTAAATGGCGCGGGCTTCGCGGCCGTATTCGTTATCGATTTGGAGTTCGGGGGTAGGGCGCGGGCGGAGGAAGTTGAGGGGATCGAGGTCGCCTTCGAGGTATCCCCATTGGCGGAAGGCGTTGAAGGCGCGTTCGCGCTCGGAGTTGGAACCGTTGTTGGATTCGATTATGGCGGTCGAGACTTTTGATTTCGGAGTAGGCATATTCGCTTTACTAGGATAACGGATGCGCGGGGGTGGGGGCGAGATTCGGGGAGTGACAAAAGGGCAATTGTGGTTCGGGGAACGGTTCAGTTTTTAAGGTCAAAATCTTTACCACAGGGGGCACGGGGGAACACAGGGTAGGGCGTGTTGGCCGCGGGCAAAAGCAGGTTCCTCGCCGGGCCTTCGGCCCGACTCGGAATGACAAACTTGAGTGGAGATTTACGCGGCGCTGAAGCGCCGCTCTTCCACGGTGCTGCAGGGCAACTGGGTTTTGGGATCGAGACGCCGCCGGGCTGAGCAACCTCTGGGATCACAGCGGCACCGAAGCTGCGCATTGTGAAGGAGCGCGCCATGAGCTCTCGTCTGCGATCCTCTTCTCTTCGTTGTTCTCTTCTTTGCCTGGCAGTCTGGTTAACCTTCGCTACCAGCGGCTTCGCTTCCACCTTCAAAGTGATCTATACGTTCGGATCGAGCGGGACATCGGATGCGGCTTGGCCTCAAGGGACGTTGATTCGGGATGCCGCAGGAAATCTATATGGAACTACGGTGGCAGGAGGAGCCTACGGGAACGGGGCAGTTTACGAAGTAAGTCCCGGCTCAGATGGGAATTGGACAGAAAAAATTCTTTACAGTTTCACCGGCAAAGCGGACGGAGCGGTTCCGGTTGCTGGACTCATGCTCGACTCCGACGGAACCCTTTACGGAACCACGCAACGGGGCGGAACGTTCAGTAAAACCTGTTCTCCGGGATGCGGAGTGGTGTTTAAGTTATCGCCCGGGCAGGCCGGATGGACTGAAACTGTGCTGCACAGCTTTGCCGCAGGGCGGGACGGGGCGTGGCCGAACGACGGGGTCATTCTGGACTCCGCGGAAAATCTGTATGGAACAACGGCGGGTGGCGGGCGGACGGATATCTGCGCGCAAGGCTGCGGAATGGTCTTCGAATTATTGCGAGCAAAAGGATGGGAAGAAAAGGTCTTGCATGCTTTCACGAGTTATCCGACCGACGGCGACGATCCCTCAGGCGGTTTAACCTTTGACGCGAAAGGGAATCTGTTAGGAACCACTCCCGTCGGAGGGATTGGGCCCTGCTGCGTCGGATATAACGGCGGGACGGTTTTTGAGTTGACGCCACAAGCCGATGGGACCTGGAGCGAGGCGCTGCTTCACACTTTCTGTTCTGATTACGCGTGTCGGGATGGAAACATACCGTCGGCAGGGGTGGTGGTGCATAACGGAGAGGTTTATGGGACGACGCTGGCGGGCGGTCCCGGCGAAGGCGTTGGAGAGGTTTATCGAGTGCCGGAGATGGCCGGCGGATCGAGTATCAGTGCGTTTGCGCTGGCAGGAGCGGAGGGAGAATTTCCCGTCACGCCGGTGCTATTCGTCGGGGAACAGATGTTCGGAACGGCGCAGCAGGGAGGCATGGTTAATGGCGCATGCCCGACCGCCGGCAATGGAGTTGTGTTTGAGTTGGAGCGGCAAGGAAGCGCGTTGAATGAAACTGTGCTCTACAGTTTTACCGGCGGCGACGACGGCTGCGCACCGGCTGCGGGATTGGTAGCGGATCGCGCCGGGAACCTTTATGGTACGGCGGAGAACGGTGGAGAGTTCGGAAGCGGTGTGATCTTCGAGGTCACGCCGTAGAGTGCCATTTCGAGCAGTCCCGCCAGGGCGAGTCATTTGCTGCGGGGCTAAAGCCATCTAATTTTTTAGACTTTTACGCGGCGCTGAAGCGCCGCTCTTCTACGGCGCTGCACGGGTTCACGGTCCTGCGCGAGTTGTTGGACATACGTTCAGGTGGCGGGAAAGCGAATTGATTGGGCCTGCGATCAAAGTCTTTAACACAGAGGACAGGGGAAACGCAGGGTAAGGCGGGTTCGCCACAGCCAAAAGCAGGTTCCTCGCCGGGCCTTCGGCTCGACTCGGAATGACAAACTTGAATGGAGATTTACGCGGTCCATTCGGCTTCGCTTAGGGCAGGTTGGTGTAGCGCCGCTCTTCCACGGTGCTTTAGACTTCTGAAATCTCTTTTCAGGGAAGCAATTCATGCCAATGATTTTGGGAATTCCATTGGATGGGAACTCGTCGTATTTACGCGGGCCGGCGGGGGCGCCGGGGAAGATTCGCGAGACGCTACGCAGCGATGCTTCAAACAAGTGGACAGAGTTGGGAGTGGATATTGGCGCGGCGGGAGCGTTTGCAGATGCCGGCGATTTGCGGCTGAAAGATTCGCGGGAGAAAACCGCGGAGGATTTTGCGGAGATCGAGCGGGCGGTGGGAGAGTTGCTGGATCGAGGCGAGCAGCCGGTTTCGCTGGGCGGAGATCATTCGGTGACGTATCCGATTATGAAAGCGTTTGCGCGGCGGTATCCGGAGTTGACGATTGTGCATTTTGACGCGCATCCGGATTTGTATGATGAGTTTGAGGGGAGCCGGGTGTCGCATGCGTGTCCATTTGCACGCATTATGGAGGAAGGGCTGGCGAAGCGACTGGTGCAGATTGGGATACGAACTTTGAACGGGCATCAGCGGGAGCAGGCGGAGCGGTTTGGGGTTGAGATCGTGGCGATGCGCGAGCTTCCAGCTTATGAGCGGGTGAAGATTGGCGGTCCGGTGTATATTTCGTTCGACATGGACGTGCTCGATCCGGCGTTTGCGCCGGGAGTTTCGCATCGCGAGCCGGGAGGGATGACAGTGCGGGAGGCGATTGCGCACTTGCATGCGATTGAAGGGGAGATTGTGGGGGCGGATTTGGTGGAGTTCAATCCGGCGCAGGATGTGGCGGGAATGACTGGGGTGGTGGCGGGGAAGGTGGTGAAGGAGATTTTGGGGAGGGTGATCGCGGGATGAGCGCTGTTATTAGAGCGAAGCAGTGGTAGAAATGCCTTGCTGGGCCGATGCAGGTGATAGTTGAAAGGGGTCCTTCGACTGTGGTTGTGCTTCGCTGCGCGAAGCACAATCCTCGCTCAGGATGACAATCTGGGACACAGGAGGATAGGAGAAAAAAATTATGCAGGGGAATGGGTTGGTGCGGGTTGCGAGCGAATATTCGGTAGATGAAACGGTGCAGCGGCTGCAATCTGTTTTCGCGCAGAAGGGGTTGCAGGTGTTTGGGTTGGTGGATCACAGCGGGGAGGCGGAAAAAGTTGGGATGAAGATGCGGCCGACTAAGGTGGTGATCTTTGGCAGTCCGAAGGCGGGGACGCCGTTGATGGTGGCCGCGCCGACGCTGGCCATCGATCTGCCGCTGAAGGCGCTGGTGGCGGAAGATGAGAACGGGAAGGTTTGGGTATGGTACAACTCTCCGGAATATTTGCAGGAGCGGCATGGGGTGCCGGCGGAGTTGGTGAAAAATATTGCTGGAGCGGGGATGCTGGTGGCGAAGGCTGTGGAATGATGCAGCGGTTTGGCCAGTGATGGCGCGGTTAAAAGCTTTTTACGGCTAAGTGCACGAAGGTTGCGCTAAGGGCGCAAAGAAAAGCCGGACCGGTGCGGGTTTGGGATTACGCTTAATTTCCGATTAACGCATTGCTTGTTATCTTGGGGATTCAATGATCGAAGATTCCAATCGGGCGCGGGACCATCTGGCTAATGAGCGCACGTTTCTGGCGTGGGTACGGACCAGCGTGGCGATTGTGGTGTTTGGGTTTGCGATCGGGCGGTTTGCCATTGCGATGCGGCAGTTGACGGCGCTGCAAGGCCACGCGTCGAAGACAACCGGGATTTCGGTGATGATGGGGATGATTTCGATTCTAGCGGGTGTAGTGATGATGATCGCCGGAGGGGCGCGGTACCGGAAGACGCGAGCGCTGCTGGACGAGGGAAAATTTCAGCCGGCAGGATTCATTGTGGAGCTGGTGACGATTTTGACGGTGTTGTTCGGGCTGGTGCTGGCGGGATACTTGATGTTTGTGGAGAAGAGTTTGGGGTGAAGGTCCGGGGGCTGAAGCCCGGGATCATTTTGGAAGCTTTACGCGGCGCTGAAGCGCCGCTCTTCCACGGGACTGAAGCGCCGCTCTTCCAGGGGGATGCAGAAATATTCGAAGACGTCCGAGATGGCGGAATCAAAAACCAGGTTCCTCCGCTCGCCGTCGCTTTCGCTCCGGACTTCGGTCGGAATGACAAGGGTTGAGGAGGTTGGGTCGACGCGGCGCTGAAGGGCCGCTCTTCCACGGGACTGAAGCGCAGTTCTTCCAGGGGGATGCAGAAATATTCGAAGACGTCCGAGATGGCGGAATCAAAAAGCAGGTTCCTCCGCTCTCGCTGTCGCTCCGGACTTCGGTCGGAATGACAAGGGTTGAGGAGGTTGGGTTGACGCGGCGCTGAAGCGCCGCTCTTCCACGGTTAGCTTTGGCGCGGCAACGAAAAAATTATGGCGAATGAACAGGAAAAAGAGGCGGCGGCGCGGGAGAGTTTGAAGTTTGTGAAAGACGGGCAGGTGGTGGGTTTGGGGACGGGATCGACGGTGAAATATTTTATCGATCTGCTGGGCGAGCAGGTGAAGAAGGGGCTGCGGGTTCGCGGGATACCTTCATCGGATCGCTCGCGGGAGCAGGCGGAGAGGTTGGGAATTCCGCTGACCACGTTTGATGAGTGCCAGGAGATTGATGTGACGGTGGATGGGGCGGATGAGGTCGATCCAGAGCTGCGCCTAATTAAGGGTGGGGGCGGAGCGCTGCTGCGGGAAAAAATTGTGGCGTCGGCTTCGAAGCAGGTGGTGATTATTGCCGATGAGACGAAGCGGGTTCGAGTGCTGGGGAAGTTCGGTTTACCGGTGGAAGTGGTGAAGTTCGCGCAGGCGGTGGTGAGAAAAAAGATTGAGGCTCTGGGCGCACGGGTTTCGTTGCGGAGGAACGGGGATGGTCTTTTTCTGAGCGATGAGAATAATTACATTTTCGATTGCCACTTTGGAGAGATTGGCGATCCGGACGGGCTGGCGCGGCAACTGAGCGATATGCCGGGAGTGGTGGAGCACGGATTGTTTATCGGAATGGCGAGTGTGGTGCTGGTGGCTAAGGGGAGCGAGATTGTGGAGTTGAGACGAGGGCGTTAGGGGTGGAAGATCTTTCACCACAGAGGCACCGAGACACAGAGAAAACCTTTTTTGATTGTTTTTCGAAGGGCGAGAGTGTGGTTGCGAACGAGGTTTCGGGAGCGCGCCGAGAACAAGACCTTTAGCACGGAGGACACACGGGGACACAGAGGAAACCTGTTCTGATGTTTTTCCTGGAAGTTGTTTTTCTCTGTGTCTCGGTGACTCTGTGGCGAATTAGTTTCTTCTTCAAGCACACGCAAGAGGCTAAGGATGGCGGCATCGGCACATCGGCGGGAGTTAGCGTCGCGGCGGCGGCGGATGCGGTATCGCGTGCAGGCGCCGTTGGACGTGACTGTGCTGCGGTCGGGGATTCCGGACACGGTGCCGGGGCGGTCGGTGAATTTGGGCGAGGGCGGAGTGGCGGCGGTACTGGCGGGGGAACTGGTAGCGGGAGAATCGGTGGGCGTGGAGATTCGATTGCCGCAGTCGGCGGATCCGCTGCGCACGCGGGCGCTGGTGCGGCATCATGACAAGCTGCGGTATGGGATGGAGTTTATTGGGCTGTCGAGTAAGCAGCAGGCGGTGATTCGAGCGTGGGCTGGCGGAGCGAAGGCGGAAGTGGATGCGGGAGTACGGCCGGGAACCGGTTTGGTCTCCGGCGGTCCGCCGGACACGAGTAAGTTTCGCGGCAGGGGAACGCGTCCACCGGCGCGCAAGCGTGGCCGGAGGGGGTGGATTTTCCTGCTGCTCTCTGTTGCGGTTCTGATGGCGGTTTTGTGGTGGCGATGGAATCGCGGGTGGGAAGATTTGGAGTCCGGGCTGAATCGCAGTGCAGCAGGTGTGACGGAGGCGCGGGCGCATGTTTCCGCCGACGTGATGGAGAAGCTGGTGACGCATCGGGTGGATCCGGAGTATCCGGCGGCGGCGCGGCCGGGGAAGTTGCAGGGAATTATTCTGCTGGATGTGGTGGTGGGACGCGACGGGTCGGTGGTGGAGACGCGGGCGCTGAATGGTCCGGAAATTCTGGCTCAGGCGGCGATGGATGCGATGCGCTGGTGGCGCTTTGAACCGTATCGCGTGGATGGGCAGCCGGTGGTGGCGGAGACGACGGTGGCGATGGAGTTCAAGCCGTAGGGGGAAAAAGCGGGCTTCCGGCTTCCGGCACCCGGAATGCGCGGTGGCGCTTCAAGAAAACATCAGGTTCCTCGACTTCGCAAAATGATCCGCTGTTCGCGGATCATTTTGCTTCGATCGGAATGACAAAGATTGGAACAGGTGGCGGCGGTTGTTAGTTTGCGGGAGGGCCGAGGACTTCGCGGACTTTGACGGCGAGGCTTTGCAGGGTGAAGGGTTTTTGCAGGAAAGCTTTCTGGTCTTCGCCGACGAGCGGGGTAGAGAAGGCGTCCTGCGCGTATCCGGAGAGGTAGAGAACTTTCATGGTGGGGCGCGTGGGGAGAAGTTTTTCGATGAGTTCGTGGCCGCTGAGGCCGGGCATGACAACGTCGGTGATGACGAGATGAATTGGTTCGGAGTGGCTGGCCGCGAGAGACAGAGCGGCGTTGCCGTTGTGGGCTTCGAGAACGCGGTAGCCGCGGGACTGAAGAGTTTCGCGAACCAACTGGCGGACTGAGTCTTCGTCTTCGACGAGGAGAACGGTTTCCGATCCGCCGGTAGCGGATTGCGAGGCGGGAGTTTCGCCGCGAAGGTCCGATGTGCCCTCGACACGAGGAAGATAGATGGTGAAAGCGGTGCCACTGCCGGGCTCGCTCTGCACGAAAACGTAACCTCCGCTCTGCTTGATAATTCCGTAGACGGTTGAAAGTCCCAGACCGGTGCCCTTGCCTTGTTCCTTGGTGGTGAAGAAAGGCTCGAAGATGCGAGCCTGAGTTTCGCGATCCATGCCGTGGCCGGTGTCGCTGACGGAAATCATCACATAAGGGCCGTTTTTGATGAAGGTGTTTTCGGGGCGATCAGAGTCGTCGAGGGTGACGCTGGCGGTGCGAATGCAAAGTTTGCCGCCGTCGGGCATTGCGTCTTTCGCGTTGACGACCAGATTCATGATGACTTGCTCGAGCTGACCGGCGTCGGCGCGAGTGCAGCCGATGTTGGGAGCAAGCTGAGTGGTGAGTTCGATATCTTCGCCGATGAGGGGGCGCAGCAGGCGCTCCATGTCGGAGACGATCGCGTTGACGTCGATGACTTTGAGTTCGAGAAGCTGCTTGCGGCTGAATGCAAGGAGCTGACGGGTGAGAGTAGAGGCACGGTTGGAGGCCTGCTGAATGGCTTCCGCCTTGGAGCGAAGGGGATGGCGCTCGCTAAGCTGGCTGAGCAGGATCTCGGTGTAGCCGCAGATGACCATGAGCAGATTGTTGAAGTCGTGAGCGATGCCGCCGGCGAGGCGGCCGACGGCTTCCATTTTCTGGGCCTGGCGGAATTGATCTTCGAGAACGCGGCGCGCGGTGATGTCTTCGGCGATGGCTTCGAGGACGTCGGCGGGTTCGTCGCCGCCAGCGACGGCGCGGCCACTGAGGCGAACGGTGATGACGACGCCGTCCTTGCGCTTCCAGCGGACTTCAAAGCCGTCAATGCCGCCAGTGCGGCGGAACTCGTCGACCAGTTGCGCGTATTCGCGGGGTTCGACGAAGACATCTTTTTGCGGATTGAGGGCGAGCACTTCGAGCGCGGAGTTGTAGCCGAGCATTCCGATGAGAGCCGGGTTTACGTCGAGGAAGTGGCCTTCGAGGCTGGAGCGATAGATTCCATAGACAGCGGTTTGCACCAGCGAACGGTAGCGAACCTCGGAGCGGCGCAGAGCTTCTTCGTTGCGTTTGCGGTCGATGGCGGCGGCGAGTTGCTGGGAGACGAGCGCAAGAACGTCTTTGTCGCGCTCGCGGAAGCGCACATTCGGGGAATAACTTTTCAGGACAAGCACGCCAAGGATGTGATGGTTGATCTTGAGCGGGACGCCGAGCCAGTGGAGCGGCGGGGCGGAGTCGAATTGGACGTCGCCACGGAGTTTCATTTCTTCGGCGAGTTCGGGGGTGCAGAGCAGAGGCTCGCCGGTGCGGAGGACATATTGGGTGAGTCCGACGGGCGGTTTTGCGGGGGCGGGAGCGGATTCGCGCTCGTCGACAAAATAGGGATAGCTGAGAAGGCCAGACTCGGGATCATGAATCGCGAGAGAGAAATTGCGGGCGCATACGAGTTCGTCGACGATGCCGTGGACGGCGGCGAAAAATTGCTGGAGATCCTGCGTGGCGTTGGCGCGCTCGGCGATGCAATACAGGGCGGAGCTCAGGCCCTCGGCGCGCTTGCGCTCTGAGATGTTGCGATAAATGGCGTAGAAAGCGGCGGTGCGGCCATCGATGATGAGCGGAGCGCAGGATAGGGAAACATCAAGCAGTGTGCCGTCTTTGCAGCGGCGCTGAGTTTCGAGGGTGAGATGTTCGCCGCGCTGCAGGCATTGGATGGACCAGTCGAATTCGACTTTGCGCTCGGCGGGGAGGATGAGGCCGTCGATGGACTGGCCCATGATCTGGGCGGCGGAATAGCCGAACATGCGCTGAAATTCCTGGTTGACGCAGAGAGTGCGGAACGAGGCGTCGACGATGATGAGAGGCTCAGGGCAAGATTGAAAAAGCTGCTCGAGGTATTGACGGCGAATCTCGAGTTTTTCCGCGGAGGCGGATTTTTTTGACGTGGAACGAAGTGGTTCGGTGGCCCAAGAAAGTGAGGAGGCGGTTCCGGCGGAATTGGCTCCGACGGGCGGGATGAATGCGGGTGGAGCTCCGCTCTCCAGCGCCTGACGCAGGCTTTTCGCACGCACGAGTTCCCGGGACTGGGGTGTACGGGTGACACGACCACCCATGGTGAAGCTCCCCCCTCTGGAGCTCAGCCAATTGGCATGGTAAAGCGGAGGAGGTTGACGAGAAAGTTACGGTGGTAATTGGAGGCATCCGCATTACTGAAGGCGGCTCAGGCCGCTCTCGTCCGGCGAGAGAATTCCTTGACAGGCCGAAGGTACGTGTAGGTGAAAGGGATCCTTCGACTGCGGATTTGCTTCGCTTCGCGAAGCAAAATCCTCGCTCAGGATGACAGAGATAGATGGATCAATGATTCGATTGGTCGGCTTTGGTGGCGAGCATTTCGCAGACGCGGCGGATGCTTTCGCGTTGGGCGTCGGTGAGGGTGAGGAATTCGAAGCCGTAGCGCAGGCCCTGGCGATAACGCACGATGGCGCGCACTTTCAACGGGTAGGGGCTGAGAGGCAAAGGAATTTCGAGGGAGACGATTTCGCCTTTTTCAAGTTCTCCGGTGAGGGTGGCGCCGACGCCATCCTGGCCGAGTTCGGTGGAGTGTCCCCAGCAGCTATGGAATTCTCCGCCCTGGAACATGCGGACGTGCATGCGGGCGTCGATAGGAAAGCGTGGAAAGCGGCGCGCATAGGCCGGTTTGGCGGGAGCGAGTTTTTTGCCCGGTGATGCCATGAGAGCAGTTGTCAGTTGCCGGTTGCCAGTTGTCAGTTCATTCGGGGGCTAAAGCCCAGGAATTTTTGGAGCCTTTACGCGGCGCTGAAGCGCCGCTCTTCCACTAAGCGGCGCTAAAGCGCGCCCTTCCAAATCACCGTTTAATTGCCGTGCAGCAGGTAACCGGGTTCGAGGGGGAGTTTGCCCGCGATTTTTACGACGGAAACGCTGCTGTTGATTGAGTAAACATCGACCACGCCTACCGCACCGGGGAGGGAAGCGACTTTGTTGACGAGTTCTTCGTCGGAGGAGACGACCATGATTGCGGGATGATTGGGGCGTCCGTGATTGGAGGTGACGATGAGGCCGTTGACCTCGTTCTCAGACATGCCGTAAAGCTTTTCCAGAACGATCTTCGTCTCTGGAGCGGAGGGAGAGCGCATGACAAACGTGATGGGCTTGCCATCGGGCCAGTGAGTGGTTTGGGCTTTGCAGAGCTTGACCAGGTCGGCCACGTTGATGGCGCCGAGGGCGTTGGCCTTGTTGGAGACGAGGGCGAGATCGCGCGCCGAGGCGAGCGATGCGGCCAGCATCACGAAGACGAAGACCCGAAGAAAACGTTGGTGAAGCAAGAGTACTCTCCGCACAATACAGGATTCTGGGATTGATTGTGAGGGAAGAGTGGTCATGCGTTAAAGGGTACTAAGGTCACAAGGGTGGGTGTGTCGCGAGCGAAGGACATTCCCACAGGGCGGCGAAAAGTGAGGCACTCGCCGGCGAAATGCATAGGTCCTTCGGGCCGCAAAGAGCGCGGCCCTCAGGATGACAAATCCAGAAAAAAAGGCGCGGCTGATAAGCCGCGCCCTTTCGTGATTGAGGATCGCTACTTCTGTTTCACTTCTTTCAGGTTGTGTGGGACGACCATGGGACGAGGAACGTACATGCTGCCGTGACCTGTGACCGAGAGTGGAGTGGTCGCAGATGCGTTCTGTTCGATGATCATTCCGACCGCGGGCTGGCTGCCATCGATTTCGATGAAGGGGAACATGGTGCCGTCGACCGCGTAGAAGGTCAGGTTGAACCCGGTCTCCAGTGTGGTGTTGTTGCCATTGGCGATTGGAGTAGAGAGCACGTAGCGGCCGCCGGAGCCTGCTGTGATGCTGCTGCTACTGGTTGTGAACGCGAGGTCGCCGCTGATGACGCCACCGGGCGCGTAGTTTTCATTGAGCACGCCAGTAATGGTGCCGTTACTGTTGGCGGTGAACTCGGCGACGTCGTCGACTTCAAACGAGCCGCTGCTGCTGATATTGGCGCCCGTGAGGTTCAATCCATAACCCTGAGAGGCTGCGAATGCGGCTCCGGCAGTTTGTGGATAGGCCGCGCCGGCGGTGATTCCGCCGGTATCGATTTCAAGGAGCAGAACTCCGCCGGAAGAAGGATAGGCGGCATAGGCGGTTCCGCCTACAAAGCTTGAGCCGGAGGGGAACGCGAGAGTGTATCGTCCGGTTCCGCCTGCGGCGTAGGTTCCGGTGAATGGTCCAGCGGCGGTCGAGACTTGCGAATTCGTGTTGAAGTCCTCGCTGGAAGAGTTCGTAATATTGAAGTTTCCGTCGGTCACGATGAAGCCGCCGAGGGCCTCGACGCCGGATGCGTTATTTCCGAACAAGGTGAAGGCCATGGTGCTGGCGGTTGCAGGCAACGTCGCGGGGGTTTGAGCGTATGCGTCCCCAGACATAGTTGCGAAGTTATCCATTTCGATAATCTTCATATGGCTGGCGTCGATCACGTACACGTCATAGGTCTGCGAAGGAGCCGCGGTCAAAGGATTGCTGATCGTGGTTGAGGGCGTAGAGGATGGACCGACGGCTAAGGTGCCAGTAAGCGTTTGGCCGGCATAAGCGGTCACGCCACCTTCGTTGAAGTCCTCCAAGCCGGTGAGCGCCCCTCCGCTGCCGACGGCGAAATTGCCGGCGAGGGCGAGCGGCCCGCCGCTGCTGAATGAGTTTCCACTCAGCAGGAAGGCGTAGGTGCCGGTGGGAGTAACGCCGGTGGTTTGCTGATCGATCGTGCCGCTGCCCGTGGCGTTACCGTCGTATTCGATTACAAGGCCGTGGAAGCTATCCTGCAGGACAAACTTGAGCGTGATGCTATTGCTGCTACTGAAGGGATTGTTGCTGGAATTCTGAAACGTCAGGGTAGCGGTGCCGCGGCCGTCGAGCCCAACGGTGTAGTTGCTGCTGCCGCTGAGTGGCGCGTTAGCAATGGAACCGGAGGTGAAGCCGGTGTCGTTGATGTCAACCGAGCCACCGCTGATGCCGCCGCTGCCGTTGGCGGTGAAAGCGCCAACTGCGACGTAGGGGAACTGGCTCTGGTCGAGTCCGGAAACGGAGAAGACGTAGGATCCGTTGAGGTTGCTGTTGCTGAAGCTGCCGCTGGGCGGGGCGGTAGGATTGATGATACCGGTTCCGTTGCTGCCGCAGGCAACTAGAAAGGTTAGAGAAGACAAGGTAATGAGCAGGACGAATCCGTTGCGTACTGACATAAACTTCCCCCTGGGAGTGGACGAATGTGGAACTGCGAACTTTGATTTCGAGGTTAGCACAGGTGAATTCCTCTGCGTTAAACCCGACTCAGAATAATAAGTAGCGCGGGGCGGAAAGGAATACATATCTTTACATTCTGTAGATAAGGAACGTTCGCGGAGGGGATTGTGGCATCTGATGTGGAGTGGGGCTTGTGGGCGTTGGGAGGCAAGGCGGGTTAGGGTGAGAGAATGCCTGGATGGGCCGACAGCTGGATGGGCCGACAGTATGTTTAGATTAAAGGGGTCCTTCGACTGCGGTTTTGCTTCGCTTCGCGAAGCAAAATCCTCGCTCAGGATGACAGAGCTGCGCGAAGGGCTGTCCTCGCTTAGGATGACAGGGCGCATCGCCGTGCGGATTGCGGTGGTGTGTGTGCTGGCGATGATTATGGGAGCGGGCGCTCGCGGGCAAGGGGTGCAGGCGAGGCCGAGTTCCGATCAGAGTGCGAGCCCGGCGCAGGCTTCGACGGGACAAGCTGCGAGTCCGCAGGGGTTGGTGATTGAGCCGGAGGAGTTGCCGGGTACTTATCCGCAGGGGACGTATCAGGTGCGATTGCATGCGCGGGGAAATTATGTTCCGG
>Ga0182024_10011658_pt1 | contig 17593 bp, 16 predicted proteins | sample P32metaG_FD_120480 | JGI IMG/M metagenome (GOLD analysis project Ga0182024, IMG submission 120480) | Permafrost microbial communities from Stordalen Mire, Sweden - P3-2 metaG (Illumina Assembly) | ecosystem: Environmental > Terrestrial > Soil > Wetlands > Permafrost | place: Sweden: Stordalen... | reverse complement strand
GATGGAGGGCGACCTGCGACCGGGCGTCCGCTACTGCTCGGCATCACCAAGGCTTCGCTGTCGACCGATTCGTTCATCTCCGCGGCAAGCTTTCAGGAGACCACCCGCGTGCTTACCGAAGCGGCCATCTCCGGAAAGGTTGATTACCTGCGCGGCCTGAAGGAAAACGTGATCATGGGCCGGCTGATCCCTGCGGGCACCGGTCTTGAGCGCTATCGCAACATCCAGCTCCTCACGGAAATCCCCAAGGAGGAGCCGCAACCGATGGAGCCCGAGCTCACGCCGGAAGAGGCGGCAGCGCTCGATTTCCTGCGCAAGGATACCGACGCGATCGCGGAAAGCTAGAGCAAGTGGGGCTCATTCCGTGCTCGATTGACCAACCAGGGCCGCTTCGCCGAAAGGTGCAGCGGCCCTTTTTCTTAGGCACACACGTTGCCCGCACGATGCCAATTGTGATTAGATTCGCGAGTTCACTCCACCAGGCCTGAGAGAATCCATGCGCCAAAGACTCTTGTGTTTTGCGACTGTGCTTTTCCTGCTGGCTACGCCTGTTCATGCCGCGAAGCGCGCGTTTTCTATCGAGGACCTGTACCGGTTCCGGCACGTCGACAACCTGCACCTGTCGCCTGATGGCCGGCTAATCGTCGTGACCATTGCGACCTATGATCTAGGGAAGGCCAAGCGCGCAAGTCACATCTGGCTTGAGGACGCAGACGGCGCAAACCCGCGGCAGTTCACGTTTGGAGATGCGAACGATACTTCGCCGATTTTTTCACCCGACGGCAAGTGGATCGCTTTTATCCGCGAGAACAGCGGGGAAGATCAACTCTACGTCATTGCTGTGAACGGCGGCGGAGCGCGCAAGCTAACCGATGTCTCGACCGGAGTTGCCGATCCGGTCTGGTCACCTGACGGCAAGTCCATCGCGTTTTCAAGCGACGTCTATCCGGAATGCGGCGCCGACGACACCTGCAACAAGAAGACGAGCGACCGTTGGACCAAGGGTCCGCTCCATGCCCACACGGCGAATGCGCTCCTGTATCGGCATTGGACCGAATGGAAAGATGGCGAGAGAACGCATGTCTTGCTGGCGGATGTTTCAAGCGGCACGGCGCGTGACCTGACGCCTGGGGATTTTGATTCGCCCCGTTACCAGCTCGACGGACCCCTGCAATACGATTTTTCACCGGACAGCAAGGAGCTGGTGGTTGATTCCGATCACGGCACGAACCCGGAATCTTCCACCAACAGTGATTTGTGGATCGTACCGGTCGATGGCTCGCAGCCGCCGCGCGACGTGACCGCCTCAAACCCGGCGTTTGACGGCAATCCGAAGTATTCGCCGGACGGCAAGTACATCGCCTACCTTCTGCAGAAGCAGCCCGGCTACGAATCCGACCTTTTCCGGCTCGCGCTGTACGACCGGGCTGCGGGCACCTCTAGCGTGCTCACCGAATCATTCCGGAACTGGGTGCAGGATTTCCAGTGGGCCTCGGATTCGAAGTCGATCTTTTTCACTGCGCCGGTCGAAGGTGACAATCCCATTTTTCAGGTCACTGTCGACGCCGGCGCCATTCGGAAGATCCTGGTGGACAAGACGATCGACTCGTTCGTCGTTTCACCCGACAGCCGCCGGATGGTGTACGTCGAGCGCTCGGTCGGCACGGTTCCGGAAATCTTCGCGGTTGACCTGACCGATGGCAACGCATCGGCCCCGCAACGGCTTTCGCACTTCAACGATGATTTTATGAACGAGGTGGATGTGCGCCCGGCCGAAAGGATATGGGTAGCGGGAGCCGGTGAGGCAAAGATCGAGATCTTCATCGTCAAGCCTCACGATTTCGACCCGTCGAAAAAGTATCCGCTGATTCTCAACGTGCATGGCGGGCCACAGTCCCGGTGGGCCGACGCCTTCCGCGGGGATTGGCAGGTCTATCCGGGCGCGGGCTATGTGGTCGCGTTCGCCAATCCACACGGGTCGACCGGCTATGGACAGGACTTCACGTCGGAAATTTCAGGCGATTGGGGCGGCGAGGTTTTTGACGACTTGATGCGGGTCACCGACGAACTCGCGAAACTGCCTTATGTGGATCCGGACCGAATGGGGGCCATGGGCTGGTCCTATGGCGGCTACATGATGGACTGGTTCGAGGGCCACACGAACCGTTTCAAGGCCATTGCTTCGATGATGGGCGTGTTCGATCTGCGCTCGATGTACGGCGCAACCGAGGAGTTGTGGTTTCCGGAGTGGGAATTCAAGGGGCAGCCCTGGAATTCGCCGGATTATGACAAATGGTCGCCGTCGTCGTACGTGAAAAACTTCAAGGTGCCCTGCATGGTGATTTCAGGCGAACGCGATTACCGGGTACCCTACACACAGTCGCTCGAGTTTTTCACCTCTCTGCAAAAAATGCGGGTTCCGTCGAAGCTCTTCATCTATTCCCGCGCCGGCCATTGGCCCAGCTGGTACGAGATGGCCCTGTACTACACCGCGCATCTTGAATGGTTTCATGGATATCTGGGAGGGGATGCGCCGCCTTGGTCGACCGAGCAGTTCCTGAGGAACGCGGTGTTTGATCCAGACACGGGGAAGCGCATTCCATGACAGGCGTCGCCGTCAGCCTGTTAAGCATCTTGACATAGCCAGCCGCTTTCTTTTCCCGCCCACAGTCCTGCGTCTGTAGAATTTTAGGCGAGATCCCAACTGGCTCCGACGGGAGCCTATCTGAGCAGAGATCAGGGCGAATTCGTTCATGTCTACCGACCCATCGCACCGCGACCGGCAGCAGTCCGTCTCCGCGACTGTTACGGGCTCGCCAGCTGAAAAACTGTCGGAGACGATTGTCCGTTCGCAGCACGACTACCGCGAGCTGATTGACCATCTGGATCAGGCCCTGTTCACACTTTCTCTTGAAGGGGAGGTTCGAGTCGCCAATCTCCGCCTCTCGGAGATTCTGGGCAAGTCCTTTCAGGAGTTGATCGGCCGCTCGCTAGGCGATTTCATCGAATCACCCACACTCGCCGAAGCCCAGCGCAGTCTCCCCGCGTTACTTGCGGCCGGCGTCTGGTCCGGAACGATCCCGGTGTGGCTCAAGCGAGACAAGACGCTTCGCTACTTCCACTGCTGGTTCCAGATCGCGACGGATCAAGGGGTCAGATCCGTCATCGGCTGGGCGCGCGATGTTACCAAACAGCAGGAATCGGAAATTCGCTTTAAGGAGTTGTTTGAAGCCTTCAGCGAGGGGATCCTGTTCGTAACGCCTGCAGGGCAGCTGCTTGATGCGAATCCCGCCCTGGTCAGAATCCTTGGTTACGACAGCAAAGAAGAACTACAGGCAGTCAATTTTCAGGACATCTATGCCGACCCCAGCGCTCGAGACGCAATCATCGGCGAGCTCGAGAGCACCGGCGCCGTGCACGATCGCGAGATCGTAATGCGCCGCAAGGACGGAAGGCAGATTCATTGCCTCAGTTCTGGATTTGCGATCCGGGACGCCTCCGGGCACCCGGTCCGTCTGCAGGGAACTCTGGTTGACATCACCGAGCGCCGGGAGATGGAAAAGCGCCTGTTGCAGGAACAGAGTTTCATTCGTCGCATGGTGGCGAGTTTCCCCGACATGATCGCGGTTCTGGATCGCGACGCGCGGTTCCTGTATGTCAGCGATCACGTGGAGACCGTCCTGGGTTGGGAGCCGGCGCAGTATGTCGGGAGGGTGTTCGGCACCCGAGCGAATCCGGAGGACAAGTCGAAGCTGCACGCATTGTTCCAGCGCGTGGTTCGAGGCGAGGAAAGTCAGGGGCAGGTCGAGTTCCGGTCGCCGCATGCCGACGGTTCCTGGCGGGACCTGTTACTCATCGCCCGGCCGTTTTTCGGCGACGATGGAACCATCAGCGGCCTGGTAACCTCCGCGCGAGACATCACCGAGCGAAAGCGGATGGAGGAGCAACTTCGCCAGAGCGAAGAGCGGGTCCGCCTGATGATCGAGGGAGTTACCGACTATGCGATTTTCATGCTGGACCCCGACGGACACGTAGCCAGCTGGAACCGCGGAGCCGAACGCATCAAGGGATACAAGGCTAGCGAAATCATCGGAAAGCACTTCTCGGTCTTCTATCCTCCTGAAGATGTCGCAAGCGGGAAGACCGAACGTGAACTGAAGGCAGCCGAGGCCAGGGGCCAGTACGAGGTTGAGGGCTGGCGGGTGCGCAAGGACGGTTCCCGCTTCCTCGCCAACGTGGTGATTACGGCCCTGCGCGATCAGGGCGGGAAGCTGCAAGGGTTTTCCAAAATCTCGCGTGACGTCACCGAGCGTCACGAGATGGAACGGAAGCTTCACCAGGAACGGGAGTTTGTGCGCAGCCTGATCGAAAGCTTTCCCGACCTGATTGTCGTGCTGGATACCGAGGGCCGGTTCAAGTATGTGAGCGAACGCATCAGGGACATTCTCGGAGTATCGCCCGAGGAATATGTCGGCAAACCCATCGGCCAGCGAATACGCCCGGAAGACCGTTCAAAGCTCCAGAAGGTGTTCCAAAATGCCATTGCCGGTCAGAAAGGCCAGGATCAGATCGAAATCCGCGCCCAGCACGTGGATGGCACCTGGAAGATCCTGCGAATCAGCGCGAATCCCCTGTTCGACGAAAAGGGGAAGATCGTGGGCATGGTGTCATCAGGCCGCGATGTAACGGAATCGAAGCACCTCGAGCACCAACTCGCCGATAAGGAAAAATTCACCGCCATGGGGCAGATGATGGCCGGAGCGGCCCACGAATTGAACAACCCGCTCACCGCGATCTTGGGCGTCAGCGACCTGCTCCGGGACCGCGCGACCGACGATGCCACCCGTCGCCAGGTGGATCTGGTCCTGCAACAGGCACGCCGCGCGGCGGCCATCGTCCAGAATCTGATGGCTTTTTCACGCCCTCTGGCCCAGGGTCGCACGACGCTCCGCCTGGGCGAAATTCTGAAAGAGGCGCTGCAACTGGAGCGCGCCAACCTTGAAAAGAAGAATATCCGTGTGCAATTCACGGCTCCGGATGATTCTGCTACCGTGGAAGGCGACCGGAAGCTTCTCCTGCAAGTGTTCCTGAATATCCTGGCCAATGCCGCACAATCCATCTCGCCCGCGCACGAACAAGGGCAGGTGGATATCACCGTCGCTCGCACCGAAGATCAATTCCGCGTCACGTTTGCTGACGACGGTCCGGGTGTCCCCGCTGAAATCATCGGCAAGGTCTTCGACCCCTTCTTCACCACCAAGCGCCCGGGAGGCGGAAGCGGGCTGGGCCTCACGATATCGCTGGCCGTAATCAAGGAACATGGTGGGACGATTGAAATTGAATCTGGTCCCGGCGCAGGCGCAGCGATCCATGTCCTGCTGCCGGTGGCTGCTGAAACCGAAGCTTTCCCTGGGCCCGTCGGCCCTGCCGCAAAGTCCGCTCCGGCATCGCCAGGCCACCGAGCGCTCGGCGGCCATTCGGTTCTGATCGTGGACGACGAGGAAGGCATCCGCGAGATCGTGCACGACGGTCTTTCTGCTCGTGGGATGAAGGTTGCGGTGGCGGAAAGCTCCGAGGCGGCCCTGGCCTATCTTGCGAAAGAGACCTGCGAAATCATTCTCTGCGATTTCAATCTTCCCGGAATGAGCGGAGAAAAGCTGTTCGAGGAGATGCGCGCCCGGTCGGGGTATTCGGTGCCGCGCTTTGTGTTCATGACCGGCGAGTTGGTATCTCCAGCCGTTATGGAACGCTTTCGACAGAAAGGAGCACGGGTACTGCAAAAGCCCTTCCAGCTCTCGGGCCTGGCCGCGCTCTTGACGGAGATCCTGCAGCCGGAGCCGTCTCAGGCGAAATAGACTCGCAGGCGATCGCGTTCGAACGAGGCTCCGCTGCCGATGCCGTATCATTTCCCGTCAACGCCGAAGTCCCAGACATACAGACCGGCGCCCTCATCCTTAACCATTTCAGCGATCGCGTATTCCCCTGACGGGAGCTCCTGGCCAAGCGTAAAGCGGTAAACGCCCTTGGCAATGTCCCACGCCTGCATGGGGACCGCGTCCCGCTTCTCTTCTTGTTCTCCGAAAATCTGATCCAGGTTCTCGACGTGGCGGTTGTCCCCGTGGGCCTTTGCGTGGATCAGCACCAGCGCCGGCTGGCGGCCATCGGACACGCGAATGTAGAATTCCGGCCGGCCTTCATGGATGCGGAGCTTGGCGTGCGCTCCCGCGATTGAGATGGAATGACGCGTCGGGATGATGGGAATCGGCACCATCACCTGTTCAATGAAGTGACCTTTGGAGAGCTTCGAATCGGTTTCCGCCTGTGGCAGGGGCAGTAGCGCTCGCCCGTCGTAGACAAAAAGGAGGTTGCCCGGAGGCAGAAAAACGCCCGGAGCCACTTCCAGGCTGGCATCAATGTCCTGTGGCACGGCCACACGCGCGGCCTCTTGCTTGTGCACCTTGGCGACCAGGGCAGCGTCCGTTTTGGCCTCCTCGGCCTCAACCTTCTTAGTGGCCTCCCAGTCCACCATGGCCAGAGGAATCTGCTCCCACTGCGAGCTGTCGATGCTGTAATACCGCACCCGGTCGCCTTCGATTTTGTATTCGCGCACCAGCTGGAAGCTGCCGTCGGTGAGCATGAGTTTCTTGCCGCGGGGCAGGATGGGGTTGGCAGCGGAACCGCCTGCGGAGGAGGTGGCAGGCGGGCTCGCCGAATCCTGGGCGCTCAAGGTCGGGACGGGCAAGGCGTGGATAACAAGCAGCCCCAAAAACACGAACAGCGCGAACGCCGGGGCAGATTCCGGCAAAATCGAGCGTCGGTGGTTCCCGCCCATGGTCTTAGCGCCCCCTTGCAACCGTAGGATGCTTCATGACGCGATTCGGTTGAGCAAAATCCGGCCAGGCAAATGGGAGGATACGCCGGGAGGGCGTCTGCTCACAACAGGCTTCGGGGTCTGTAAGGGGGGAATTCTAGTGCTGGCAGCGCGGATGGAGGACGGTCATGATCATCAGATCCGAGTTGCTGAAGAGCAATTTCTCGGCTCCGGCGGCAGCTTCGGCCATACCAGACAGGGTTCCGAGGTGCTTGTTCCGCGCCAGGCCGCGCAGATGTTCGGGACAGATGCCGGTCAGGCTCGCGACCTCTTCCTCGGTGAAAACCTTCTGACTCGACTTGATTCGGACCATCGCTGCGGCCTCCGATTCCTTCGATGCTTGAAGCAGATTAACTGCTGCCACATCTCCCAGCAATAGTCGTTCCGTACTATCGGACTAGAACTCGCGGGCCCGATTTCGTGACAAAAACCCCTGCATACGGGGATTTAGATGCGGAATGTGCAAATGCGTTTCGATAAAACGCGCCATTTTTTTGCGTCTAAAATGAAAACTCGACGCTAAGTATGGGAAGTTTCTACGATATTTCGGATTCTGTTCGCCCCGTGCCCTGGGAGCGAGCCTTCGTGTGAGTAAACGATGTGGGGGATATCCTCTCGGGTTTCAGGAGTTCTGGTACGAGACCCGACTGAGGAGACCGATCTGTCTTGGGGTGTTGCAACAGTCCTCCGACTCGTCGGAATGACAACAGAACAGGAACGAACTAGAGGGTCCGCCTCGTGCCGCAAAGAAACCATCGGTCGGCGATGTCCGAGGGGAAAGCGTCGATGAAGCTTAGATCGAGGAACCACCCGCTTGCTCGAAGGCGTGGGCGATTTGTAGGACGCATCCCTCATTGAAGTGGGAGCCAAAAATCTGCATCCCGACGGGCAGACCTGTCTCGGTCTTGCCGCAGGGAACGGAGATACCGGGAACCCCGGCGAGCGATCCTGTAACGGTGTAGATGTCCGCCAGATACATCTGGAGCGGGTCGGAGGTCTTTTCTCCCAGGCGGAACGCGGCAGTGGGCGCCGTGGGTGTAATGATCGCATCAACCTTTTGAAACGCGTCTGCAAAATCGCGAGCGATCAGCGTCCGGACGCTCTGTGCGCGCAGGTAGTATGCATCGTAGTATCCTGCGGAAAGCGCATAGGTTCCCAGCATGATCCGGCACTTGACCTCTGGGCCAAAGCCACGCTCGCGCGTCTGGCGATACATCTCGGTGAGGGTCGCGCCGGGCACCCGCAGGCCGTAGCGCACCCCATCGTACCGGGCCAGATTGGAACTGGCTTCCGCAGTCGCCAGAATGTAGTAGGTGGCGATCGCGTAATCGGTGTGCGGCATTCGTAGCGGCACCCGGCGGCAGCCGAGACGCTCCAGCAGCGCAATCCCCGACAGAACCTTCTGCTTCACTTCCGGGTCCAGGCCCGCGCCGAAGTAATCCTCCGGCACCCCGATCCGCAGGCCTTCTACCGGCTTTTCGATTTCCGCCGCGTAGCTGGGGACCGGAACCGGCGCTGAGGTCGAATCGTTCTCGTCATGCCCTGCAATCACGGCAAGCACGGCAGTAGCGTCGGCGACACTGCCGGCCAAGGGGCCAATTTTGTCTAGCGAGGACGCAAACGCGATAAGGCCATACCGAGAGACACGGCCGTAGGTGGGCATTAATCCGGGAATCCCACAGAACGACCCGGGCTGGCGAATCGAGCCGCCGGTGTCAGTTCCCAAAGCTGCCACGGCCAGGCCCGCGGCTACGGCTGCAGCCGAACCTCCGCTTGAGCCCCCCGGGACGCGACCTGGATCGTGCGGGTTGCGGACCGGTCCGTAGGCCGAGTTCTCGTTCGAGCCGCCCATGGCAAATTCGTCGCAGTTTGTCTTTCCCAGGAAAACGGCGCCCGCTCTTTCCAGGCGCTCAACCGCCGTCGCATCATACGGCGGCACGTAGGTTTCAAGGATCTTTGATGCGCAGGTGGTGCGAATGCCTTGCGTGCTGATGACGTCCTTGATGGCTATCGGGACGCCCGCGAGCGGTGGCAGATCGTCACCGCGGGCGATCGCCGCATCCACACGGTCCGCCTGGGCGAAGGCTCGCTCGGGTGAAAGCGTAAGATAGGCGTTGAGTTCGGGATTTCGGCGCTCGATCCGAGCGTAGAACTCACCGGCCAGCTCGCGCGCCGATATCTTCCTGGCCTGAATCGCCGCGCGCACCCCGGAGATCGTCCACGTCGGGGCCGCACTCATCGGTCGATCACTTTGGGGACGCGGAAGAAAGGCTTTCGGGCGTCGGGCGCGCCTGACAGGATCGGTCCGGATACGTCGCAAGGCCCTACAACGTCTTCGCGAAGTTCCGGGTGACTCGCAGCGTTAGCGGGCGTTGCCGGCGCGTAGATCACCTGCGCCATCGGCTCGACATTGGTAATGTCGAGCTCCTTGAGCTTGTCTATATAGGAGAGGATGCCGTCGAGCTGGTCGCGGTACGTCTCGATCTCCTCAGCAGACAGACCGAGGTGCGCGAGCTCGGCAACCCTCAATACATCCTCTCGGCTAATTTTCATGGTGATGCATTTAATCTTAGTAGAAACCTGACACAATGCAAGTGGGTGGGCTTGTGAATGAAAGCGAAGCCAGGACTACGCGCGGCGACGGCGAATAAAAGGAATATGCGCGTTATCGGCCTCGCGGGAAATAAACCGCGGTCCTGGTTTTGCGGCGACAAAGGTGACTTCGCGAACCAGGTTGCCGCCCCAGGCTCGATTGATGCGTTCGCGCAACTCGCGCTTCATGCCCTCGATCTGCCGCTGCCATGCCTGTGCGTCTGCCGTCACTTCGAGAAAGGTATTGTCGCATCGCACGGGCCGCGTATGCGCTGCGAGAGTTGCGCCTGCAATCGTCGGCCACGCGGCTGCGAGCCAGGCTAGCGTTGCCTCCGGGCGGTCGAACCGGCGTACGACTCGCCCTAGAAAATCTCCTGCTCTCTCCATGGGAGCCGGGATTCTAACACATACCAGAGGCCCCCGTTTGGCCCGCTTGCACCGAAGATTTAAGCATGCGAAAATTGCGAGTACGCAGCGGCATTGATCTTCCAGCGATTCGCGCTGTACTTCATAGCGGCGGGAACGCGCGAGCGACGGCGATATCGTCTAAGGGTTAGGACGGAGCCCTCTCAAGGCTCAAATCCGGGTTCGATTCCCGGTATCGCTACCAAACCTTCAGAAAGCCAATAGAACCGTAGACTTGCGAGAATCTGTTGCCATTTTCAGGAGCACTGTTGCCATTTTTTCGAGCACTTCGCCAGATTCTCAAAAGTAGGCCCGGTGCTTTTTCCTTTCGCTCAGTACTATTCGGAAGGAAAAGGACATGAACAAGGTCAAGCTGCAAGTCAGAGTCAAGGTCAAGGCGGGCGACGGCAATTATCCCTTCGTGAGTCCTGCATTTGCCCCCAACGGAAAAATCAAGCGTGGAGTCGCCGTCATTGGCGGAAAGGAAGTGGCAGTCGAGCGAACGCTCGGCTATTACCTTCGCCACAACCGGAACGGCAATCGCCGGCCCGAACCCGTGGGAAACGATGCAGCAGCCGCACTGAATGCGATGCGGCGCAAGGAAGCGGCCCTGAAAGCAAAGTCGCTTGGCATCACCGTCGTCGAGGGGTCGAAGGGAGTCGCCGGAGAACGCACTCGCCTCTCCGATGCGACCGCCGAGTACCTTGCCGAAGTTCAGAAGCACAAGCGGCCGAAAACCTACGACGCCTACGGCCACGCAATCAACCTGTTTCGGCAGGAATGCAAGGTCGAGTACGTGGACGAAATCGGACGAAACTCCGTGATGAACTTCAAAGCGGCGTGCGAAGCCGAATACGGCTGCGGCTACACAGCCAAGAATCTGTTCGCCTACGTCATTACATTCCTGAATCGGTACGGGAAACGCGGACTCGTCAAACAGACCGATTGGCCGAAGGCGGAGCATCATGAGTATGACCCTTGGACTGACGAAGACATTCGGAAAATGCTGGCGGTGTGCAAGACCGACAAAGACCGCGTCCTCATCTTGTTCGCAAGAGGAACGGGATTCCGCAAGGGCGAAATCGTCCATGCCGAGAAACTCGACATTAACTTTGCTGAGAAAACGATTCGCACCCGGTCGAAGCCCGAGTTGAAGTTCCACACAAAAGACTGCGAGGAACGCACCAATCCCGTCAATGATGTCCTAATTGAGGCACTCGAATCCTGCGTGCCGACGCTCTGCGGGTCTCTACTCTTCCCAAGAAAGGACGGAAAGCCGGATATCCACATCGACCGCATCGTGGCGCGCGTTGCGAAACGAGCCGGAGTCAAGGTACCAAAGAAGCCGATGCACAGTTTTAGAGTTTTGTACTCGACAAGCCTTTGCCGAGCCGGTGTGGATATCTACACCATCCAAAAGCTGCTCGGGCACTCCGACTGCGAAACCACAATGTCGTACTTGCGGGCCGTGAAGCGCACTGACCCTACGCTGCGCAAGCAGGTCAACGCAGCGGCGGTCTGAAGAGGTTTGTGGAGCGGCGGGGCGCATCAGATGCTCCCTGCCTCAATCAGGACGTTTTAGTCAGCGTCGAAGGCGAGCGATACGCCCATGATGAAAGCGCCGACCCCCGGCGCTGCCGAGTGAAATAGAAGGCGGCGAACTCTAGCGCGTGTAACGTCACCCGGAAAGCCAAGAAGAAGTTCACGCCGAAACCTAGTGCGTGTCCTTTGGGCAGGTTCAACCCGAAGAGGCACGCAGTGGCACCAAAACTTTTGACAGTCCAAGAAGTCGCAACAATCCTGCGAGTCACGCCGAATACGGTCTACCGATGGGTTAAGCGTGGCCGGCTTCCGGTGGTGCGCCTCGGGTACCTCGTGCGCGTACCCGCCTCGGCTATCGAAAATCTGATTCCGGGAGCAGGCCAGTGTAACGAGAGAGGGCTACAGCCCGAGAGCGGATTCGCAATTGACAAATATCGACAGCGAACTGCTTGAATCGAGCGAAACGAAGGGGAGCACGGTCCCGGCGAGAGCGGGCAGAAACGTCCGGTCGTGGGTCGAGATGTGAAAGATGCCCATCTTGAATAGTAGTCGGCGGCGGACCCTTCTAGCGCAGCGATTTTGACTTTCTTAGTGGGGCCGAGGATTGTTTGGCCCGGAGGCGGGCGGTATGCCTGCGGTTCGACCCCGACCGCAGCGAGAAGTTTATTGCAGACAGGGAGACCTCGTGACGTTGCAGCAGACTTCGCATCGCCGTTGTGGTTTTCCCCCGACTCATAGTGTCTCCGCGTTGGCGAATTCGAGCCACACTCGTGCGTGGCAATTCGGTTCGTCCGGCTTGCACCAGCACAACAAGTCTTTCCCGCGCAATGCTTCGAGTTGCTTGTGGAACTCCGCGTCTTTCATCTTCTCAACGGCGTACTCGCGGAATGCATCGCCGGTCAACTTTTTGAAGTTGCCGAACGGCGTGGCCGGACGAATGATGTTTCCCGTTCGCCGGTCCCGGACTTCACGACCGACGTAGACGGCATCGGCGGGATACTTCTTTCCGGCGTGGCAATCGTAGACTTTAGGCATGATTCACCGCCATCCGGCGTTCGCGTCCCGCTACTTGTGCCGCTTCATACTCGGCGTCTCTCGCCGTTTTGTATGCCTTCTCGGCTTCTTTCTTTTCGGCCGGACTCATGTTCGAGTTCTTGATGTTCATGACCATCGTTTGCGTTTGGACGAATGGGACGTAGCGGAAAATGACGGAATACCGGATGCCGCAAGGCGTCTCGCTTCGTGGCATCGAATGCACCATACGCCATTGGTCCTTCGGGAAGAACGTGAGAAGGCTACCGTGCGCGAGTGGATAGCGTGCGAAGTCGGCGTAGGTACGATGGGACAAGACGAAATCCCGAACCGCACCAACACTAATCATGCAAATGTGGCCGGGATTGGAGTCGGGATGCCGATGGACTACGGCGTTGTGGTCGTAATGTTGGTTCACTTGAATCGTGTTGAACGTGCAATCGCACATGGCTTCAAGCCGTGCTTGTTCGGTGGCAAGGAAGTCCGGCGCATCGCCGGACGATTGGACACGGTAAACTTCGGGGACGCACGTAAGGTAGGCTTGGCGTGGTCCGTATTGCACCGTCGAGTGAGTCGGTTCTAGCGTGCAACTTCCGGTCTCGAACTTGTAGCCGGGAAGTTCTCGAAGCCGTGTGAAGAACTCGCCGGCTTCGGCCGGCGATTGGTAATCGGAGATGTACTCGTGCCGGGGAATAAGGATAGGCTTTTTCATCGGCGTGCCGTCAAGAAGGTGAGTTTGTGTTTGCTTGCCGTCTTGGTAGATTCTCATTCGGACACCGCCGTCAATACATAGGTCGCTTCAACTTTGAAGACTCGTTTCTTGGTGCCGACAAACTTGCGGACGTTTTTTTCGGTCTTGGCGTCGTGACGGCTAATGGCACGGTCTTTTTCTCCCCGCAAGATGTAGAAGGTCTCGGTGATGGTCTCGGCATCGGTCGGCGTAGTAGTTTCTATTTGCGCCATCACTTTTTCCCGAACTTCCGGTGGCAACTCGTCTATGTGGACCTTCCCGGTAGGGGACTTCGTCTTCTTGTCGGCGACGGCGGTAGGCTTGGGAAGTTGCGGCTTCGGCTTGCGATTCGCGACGCCGTTGTGCTTGGGATTAGCGGCGGCACCGTCTAGTTTGCGATACAACGTGCGGATGACGGACGGTAGTTTTTGGTCCGCTTTACGGATGTACTTGTCTACGTAGGCCGTCCAAGTGTCGCAACCGCCGACCGCTTCCCCCGCTTGTAAGCGGCGCTTGATGTCGGCAATGAGATTCTTGGCGGCGAGATAGTTGACCGTCGTTCCGAATAGAGTCGCACCTAGTTCTTGGTGGACTTGTTCCGACGTCCAAGATTTAACGTCATCTAAAAGCGGGAAGTGGTTCTCGAACTCGGCTAATCGGTCGTATGGGGAACATGACATGAGTGTCATGTTCGATTGATTCGTATTCATGGTTTTTCTCCAAGCCGCACAAGTAGATTCCCCGTGCGGCTAAGTCCTAAAGTTGTGTCGCATAACGACTCCTATCTTCGGTGTTGCCGCTAGCTTCAACCCTCAGGTAAATAATACTCATTCCCTGAGAAATCCCCTGATTGAAAGATTGAAAGAACGAACTACCGCACTCTCTTTGTAGGAGGGCACATGAGACGAAGTTTGGATGACCTAGCACCAACAACCATTGCGACCTACAGAACCCGCATACGGAAGCTGTGGCTCAAGGTTCAGTCAGATCAAGCAACCACCGCCGACCGGCTGGAACGAGCCGAACTGGAGGCTTTGCTAGGGGTGCGCGGATGCGACATCCCGCCGCCCGGACGGCCCCGGAAGGACAAAGGATCGGTCGGAGGTGCGCCATGAACGGTAAACCCCCTTTTGCAGGAGGATCCTGCAGCTGGTACATCGAGGGCCATCCCCCTTGCGGGAAACCCGCCCACCGCGTCAAGGTGCTCATGGCCGCAGGACCCCGCGCCGGCCAGGTCGGCGAGGTTGATTGGTGCGACGAGCACGAAAAAATGTTCTATGCCCAGCAGAGCGACGAGTACCTCAACTGACGGGTCTTTCTCTCAACAATTTCGCACCGGGCATGTGGTGATATCCACCGGCCCAGGCCGGTTCGATTTTAAGTCGTGGGAGCGGCCCGCGATATTGTCCTGCTTGTGACCGGATACAAGAATTCCAGTGTTGATGCCGTGGCGATGCGGTGACTACCTCAGGTTTTTGCTGATTCCTCCGGCTTGACCTTGCCCACCTGATATTTTCACAAGTTAAAACGAGAAAACTCAGGAATCGGACTACCAGAACCTCTAGTGACGAGGGTCGGGGTCATTCCCACGACTTTAGGCGGCAGGTCTCTTTCCGAATCACCTGCCGCCGACCACTTCTTTACGGGGCAGTGGAGCCAGCGATTCGGAGTGGTCAAATCGAAGTATCCGGAGATTTCCAATGAAAGACAAATCTGAACGCCAGCCGTGGAATCCATTTCCACTCGCATCACTATCCGCAGGTGACAAGTTTGACTTGAGTCCCGCAGCCATTACCGTGCTCATCTATCTCGCTGCACGCACCAACTACACAGGCTGGACGTGCGTTGGCCATAAGCGCATCTGCCACGACCTGCGTCGCAGCAAGGACTTCGTGACCTACGGTCTCCAAGAGCTATACGAGAAAGGGGTGGTAAAGCCCACCCGCCGGGGACGGAAAGGCAAGGAAGCCGACTCTCGCATCATCTCCCAAGAGGTTCTGCCGGAGGAATGGCGTTCTAGTCCTGAACAACTGGACCAGATTTCTAATCCTGAGATCGGTTCTAATCCCGAAGAGCAGGATCACAATGAAACCTCTAGTCCTGCTTTTCCAGTTGTAGTCCTGACACGCGGTGTGAAACCTTGCAGTATAGAACCTACAGAAATTCAAAAGCCTAACCTTCAGGAAGACTTGAGTGAGTTAGTGAGTGGCTCGCTCGCTTCGCTCGCCTCCACTTCTGATGCTTCGCATCCAGACCCAACACCTACAGGGAATGAGGAAGCATTCTCTGGTAAGCAAATCGAAGGCTGTCGAGATGCAATCGAGACTTGTTTCGATTACAGTGTGAAGGTCTCCAACTCTGTTGTGAAGCGAATCCTTGTCGCTCATCCTGATTTCCGTTGGGATTCGAACGCGGCTTCTGCTTTGAAGAAGCTCCTGACTCAGTACGTGAAGACGGGGAAGTCTTGGCGAAAGACCATCTTGTCGCCAGACGACTTGGCTTTCCGTTGGGAATCCCCGAAGACGACCGGGACCACCCTGTATGACCAGTTGATGAGAGCTTTGGGTCGTGGTCCCCAAGAGGAAATCCTGATTGAAACGCCGGATGAGGATTTCGCCAAGAAGTTTGAGATGACCGTGGAAGAAGGGCCTATCGAGAAAGCCTACCTTGACGGCGAGGTTGACCTCAACGAAACCGAGCCTGAACCCGAAACCGTCGAGCAGACCACGTCTCGGTGTTCTGCGTTTGCAATCTATTCCAAGAATGAGATTCCCGCCGTCGTGGCAGCCTTCCGCAAGAAGGACGCTAAATTCAGGTTTTATGATCAACTCTTTGGTTATCACAACGGCAAGACTTGGAAGCTAGGCAACAATATCGATGAAGTTGAATCAAACTGTGAAGCTGACCAGCGTCGTGCCGCAGCAGACAGCGAAAAGGAACTTGTCCCGGCCGCAGGCCCTTGAGAAATGGAAAACACTCTTTCGCAAGCTCGATTCCGGCTTCGACAGATTGGAACAAGGAATCCGGGTCACAGCCTACGAGCTTTACGAAAAGCGCGGCAAGCGTGATGGCCATGCGTTGCACGACTGGTTGCAGGCGGAGGCGGAGTTGAGCGGACATAAGGCTCTCCGCGCTGCTGCTTAGTGCGGTTTCCCGCTTTCAGGATTACGTCGTCGCAGCGAATGCGAAAACTGGAAACCGTCTACTTGCGTACAAGCGTGACTTCTTCTGACTTCGTGCGGTGGTCGGGGAGGTTCAAGTAGACTTGCTGCGTGAGCGGTCCCTCGGTGGTCATCGCCACGACTTTGAATTTTGTTCCCGGCTTCGTGTCCTCGTTGCCGACGTGAATCTGGGTCGTGGTCTCGCCCTTGTTCACGCTCCGCTGCCGCCACCATTTTTTGTTTGGGGAGTAGACCAAGACCTCGACCCGTCGCCGAGCGGGCTTGGCGAGCAGCGGCACCTTGTCGGCGATTCGGGGAAAGGATTTGCCGCGTACCTTCGGATTGATGAGCGGACGTTCCAATTTCTTCAGGAATTCGTCGATCATGTCGCAACCCCGCAGCATCGTTTCCTTCCATTTCCAGTCTGTCATCTTTGACATCGGTTCCAATTCGCCGAGGGTCATCGCTTGGAACCGCTTGATGGCCCGGCCCGGGTTCCGCTTGAGATCACAAGGTTCGAGATAAGCCCAGAAGATCATCAGATTACGCTCCCTCTGCGCTCGAAGAAGGTATGGCCACTCCTTGCGGACGACATAGTCCGAAGCGACGTAGTTATCGCTTACCAAAAGAACCGCAGCAACCGCTCCTCGCATCGCCCGCTCGATCTGTGGCTCCCACTCCCCCGCTTTCAGATCGCGGTCGGACCAAAACCTTATGCCCTCCGTGGAACTGAGAGGTTTCGATATCCTCGCAAATCGCTCACGCCACTTCTCATCACCATGGCTGTAGCTCACGAAAATCATTGATCTTCATCTATCCTTGCGCAGACCGACGGAATCTTCGTCAGCCCGAGTACCAAAGTTATCATTCCAACCGTCAAACTTCCGCATCCGCCGCGTCCCAGCTACGAGCCGCAGGGACGCCCAGACCGACGGGGCGTGACCTGTGGGCGCAGGTTGGTGGTCCGGGGGCAATGCGGGCTTTCTTGACCACCCTGCCGTGGCATGTGGCGAGCGGGCAGGGCTATCTTGGCGCACGATTCCCCGCAGAATGGGCGTGGTCTATTCGAAGCGTCTGTTCCGATCGATTTTTTCGAATTTGTACGCTGGTAATGTTGTGAGGCGGCTGTCCTCGACCGGACCACCCACAGTAAAGTGGTAGAAGCTTTGCCAGTCTCGTGAAGAGATGCCAAAAACATCGTGAACGGGATCATCGAAGTAACAGCCGATCCCGGTCGATCGAATACCTGTCTCTTCAGCT
>Ga0182024_10011657_pt1 | contig 17593 bp, 12 predicted proteins | sample P32metaG_FD_120480 | JGI IMG/M metagenome (GOLD analysis project Ga0182024, IMG submission 120480) | Permafrost microbial communities from Stordalen Mire, Sweden - P3-2 metaG (Illumina Assembly) | ecosystem: Environmental > Terrestrial > Soil > Wetlands > Permafrost | place: Sweden: Stordalen... | reverse complement strand
CTGTGCTCGGTCCGTCGCTGCCCTTTGCGCCTCCGGTCACTACCGTGCTCGGTCCATCGCTGCCCTTGGCACCACCGGTCACTACCGTTTTCGGTCCGTCGCTGCCCTTGACACCGGTCACTACCGTGCTCGGTCCCTCGGTGCTCTTGGCGCCACCAGTCACTACCGTTCTCGGTCCATCGCTGCCTTTGGCGCCGCCAGTCACTACCGTGGTCGGTCCGTCGCTCGTTGTGCCTTTACCTTTGGGATCAAACCCAAGGCGTTCCCCTAAATTCTTCAAGCCCGCAGCGATGTCCGGGACGGGCACACTAACTGGATGAAGTATTGGAATGTCTCCCTTGCCACTGCCCTTGCCATCGACCGGAGCCTTGCCATCGCCCGGAGCATTTCCATCGACTGCAGCCTTTCCATCGAGCGCAGCCTTTCCTCCAGGCTGAGTGCCTTTACCATCGGCAGAAGCGTCGCCTTTGCCCGTCCGATCTGTGACTCCCGCCGCCTTGCCTGCATCGCTCTGTACGCCCGGCTCCTTATCGGTTTTACTTCCTTTAGGATCAAACCCAAGTCTTTCTCCTAGGTTCTTTAGCCCACCTGCAATGTCCGGAACAGGCAAGCTTCCTGGCGCTAGAACAGGGACGTCGCCCTTCCAGCCAGAGCCCTTTCCATCAACGGATGCTTTTCCGTCAGCTCCGACCAGTCCATCTTTGCCACCACTGGAGGCGCCATCTGCCGGGATTCTTGCTCCAGTCGATGTGCCGTCTTTGCTGCCAATAGCGCCAACAGACGCCTTTCCGCCCTCTGTCGTGACACCATCTTTGCCTCCGCGACCATCTTGCATTCCAGGCGTTTTGGATGCTCCACTTCGCGAGCCAGCCTCATCAGAATCGCGAGTTCCATCGCTCTTGGTGCCTTTCGGATTGGCAGCATCATTGTCGACCTTCCCATCATTCCGGATAGCAATACCTTTCAAACCACCCAGTATGTCAGGAATTCCCGGCATGACAATCGGCACGCCACCGCCCGATCCGGTATCGGATTTGGTGCCAATCTTCCCGTCCAATCCCGGGATGCTGCCTGCACCGCCTTTTCCGTCCAATCCAGCTAATCCACCAGCTGGTCCCGCTTTTGTGGACGCGCCGGAGTTGGTATCAGCTCGTCCCGTATCCAGACTTGGCGGGGTTAACTTGCCCTGATTAGTGTCGGATCTCCCGCTATCCAGCTTGGGATCGACCATGCGAGCATCAATGTCTTTGCGAGTTTGGACAAATCCGGAGTCCGCCTGCAACTTGGAATCTGACTGCAATCTAGAAGCATCAGGGATTTTTGAATCTGCACCCGCAGTGAGCGATGAGCCTTTGGTATCAAGCCTGACGGCATCCCGTGCTTTTGCATCGGCGCCTGGTGTTAATGGAGTCGCTTTGGCATCAAGCCCAGTGCCAGTTCCGATGCCACTTCCCGTGCCAATTCCAGTGTTGGATTCACCGGATAATGGCGCGCCTTTGGCATCAAATCCGGTGGCATTGGGACCAGCCTTAGAATCACTGGGATTGCCAGCACTCTTATTATCCAGACTACCGGGACCAGCTGCCAGTCCGTTGACGCCCATCAGCGCCACATTTCTGTCACTTTGGGGAGACGATCCACTCATACTTGGCGTGCCTTTATCGGTCGGCAAGCCTGAGACATTACCTGCATTTGCAGAGTTTGTAAAAGAACCGTGTCCCGCCTCTGTTTGAGGAACCGGAATTTGCAATCTGCCTGGGTCTTGGGAGTTATTCATTTCATACGCTGGTGAATTAGAACCAGCATTGCGACCTGTCGGCAGCGGATTCTCCGATCCAATGGGAGCGCCCGAACTGCCGCTGGCGTAGTTGGTTCCAGGCTTGTCTGGCAGGTTATTGCCAGCGGTGCCATCGCTTGCTGGATTGACCTGCATCGGAGAATAATCGTGCGATGGTGCTCTCGTTCCCGCTTGGGCATCTGGATTGGCTCCACCACTCTCGCTCGGTGGCTGGTGCGGCTGCAGCGTAAACTTGTTTGACACTTCCGGAAAAGAATTATCACGCTGATTCAATAAAGGGGCGGTAGACCATCCACTTTGCAGCCCGCTGTCCAAACCTCGGTTGATTGACTGGGAGCCGGCATTTTGATTTGGAATAGATTCAGGTGGATTGTATCCGCGAATATGCGGACCGTCGGAAGGTAAGCCGCTAGTGGTAGGTGAATCTTGCCTAGCTACAGGGGTTGTGGAGTCTAAAGACAAGGGTGTATTTGTGGGGCTTGGTTGATGATTGTCTCCCATGCGGGACGGATTTGTGATCCCTAAGCCACTGCCAGCATCATTTGTTCCGTGTGGATTAACCGGTGGAACCGACGGATTACTTGGTGGCGTGTCACTCCTAGTTTCGGTGGTTGGTTGGCTGTTTGAACTAGAAGCCAAACGATCGTCTTTGGACTGATGAAGTTTGTGGAAACGATTAAATAGGTCTGGATCGGCGTTGCCTACGACCTTGGTTGGTTTTTCCGATTCAGTGGGGTTGTCTGCCATATAGATTGCCTTTAGTCCCGATAACCCAATGAAAACGCTCTTGAATCGTCCTCTTTTCCACCCGAGACATCTCCAGCATTACGCTTAGCTTCCGCTCGTAAAGCATAGGCAAGACCGGATGTGGGGTTGACTGCAATGCATTTTGTACAAGCATCTATCGCGGCACTCCAATTTTTCAGATCTGCATAGATTTCCGCAGGACAAAGGAGAAAGTCTGGATCATTGGGCCGAAGCTGAATTGCTCTATTGGCATCAGCTAGAGCTGGTCCAAACTGTCTGGAGAATTCGTAAGCGACAGATCTTCTGTAAAAGTATTCTGGATTCAAGGGATCAAGTCTAATAGCTTCGTTCAGGTCAAGAATTGCCGCCAAGTAATCCTTCATACCCCCGAAACATGCAGCCCTAGTCTTAAAAAAGTTGGGATTACTAGGACGCAGTGCTATAGCTTTGTTCATGTCAGTCAACGCTAAAGCAAAATTTCTGGAGTTGATATTGTTCACCGCTCGATTAAAGTACATCTCCGCATTCTGGGGGGATAATCGATCAATCGAGCTTGGTGTCTCTTTCCCAATCCCTGCGGTTGCCCGCGCAAAGGCTCCGGCCACAGGCTCACTCGATGATGGGTTCGATCTTGGCCCTTGTGCAAGTGCGTTGTGGCCGCTTGCGAACGCCACCGTGCACGATACCACTATGAAAACCAATTGTTTGTTCAATAACTTCATGTGCTTCTGATAAATTTTTACGTCACTCATAGTCGTAATAGTTCCATTCGTTTCATTTTCATTATTACATTCATTTTTGGCAGAATTGAGGCACGACAATATTCCAACTCCTATGTTGACGTACTGGATTCCCTAGCCAACGGGTGGAAATTTCCGGCCTTGTGTCTTTGTGATTGGCAAAACTGACTCGGACCGTAGATTCCTTGTTTTAGTAACCATAAGCCTGCTATTTGACGTGTAATCCCGTTGTATGTACGATAGGATTACACGGAGGATGAACTTAGCCAAGTTGGTGATGAGCGTTCAGATTGAACGAAAGTTGCTTGAAAGGCACAACGTCACCAAAGCAGAAGTATTTGAAGCATTTCAAAATCGCACTATTGGCCGTTATTTTGCAGACACTCGTCCAGAGCATCAAACCGTGCCTGCCAGTCGGTGGTTTATCTCAAGCACTTCTACTGGACGACAGCTCAAGATCATATTCATCGCTTACGTTGAGGATGGCATGCTCGTTATAAAATCTGCGTATGACCCAAGTGAGGCTGACAAACGAATATGGCTAACAAAATAAAATCCAGATCTAGAGTGGAGAAGGACATGCCACAAATTGAAAAGGATGCTGAATTGTGGGAAAGCGGTCAGCTCGGCGCATCGATAGAGCACGCAGTACCAGTTGCAGAAGAGGAAGCCAAAATCATTGATGCAATGATTGATGATGCTCTTAGTCTGCGGAGCGTCACCATTCGCTTGCAAAAAGGGCTGGTCAAAGAATTTGAACAGTTCGCCAAGCAAGATGGTATAGGCTATCAACCTTTAATGCGCATGATTCTGACCAAATATGCAACTGACCGGAAAACGAACGGTTGAGCCATTCCTTTGGTGGTTCGGTTGCGCCGTTTGAAGTGTCTGGCCACGTGGGCGAACGTCCGGCATATTCCAACACTTATGTTGACGTATTGGATTTCCTTCTCATCAAGGTGAGGGAGGGGTTTTTTGGCCCTACCAGTCTGTCGGAATACCCTCATTTTTGATTTCAAGATCTATCCAAGACACATTCAATGCACGTTCGTTCGATCCCCAGGAATAGGGCATTCTCGATATGTCAATCCAGGTTCTCCGACAGGCTCCTACGTGATTTAAACGAATTTGATTGAGTCTTTCCAAATCAAAATCAGCGGTGGAGCAAGCCCTAAAAGCCTTGACTGGAACAGTTTTACGTCGAATTTCGGCTATGGCAATGCGCCAAAAGTTTTTAAACTAATTCGTTTAAATCACGTAGGTGCTCAGAAGGGATGCCCCCACCTCCGAAAAAAAGTCTTCTGCTTTGAACTTTAAGTCTGCTGACATCGTTTAAACATATAGGAAGCAAAATCAAGGAGGATATCTGATGATGAACAGTGAGCACCAGTACTTGGACGGTCAGCGAGAACTGGCCAGACTGCATGCTTTGAATCGGCGCATTACCTCCATAGCTCGTAGCTACGAACTTGATGTGGCCGACATAGCAGAAGTCGTTGACAGGCGCATTGCGAAGCTGGCTGTGGAGGTTGACCGCTATCAAACTCTGAATAATCACAACATTACAAACTTCCCAGCCCTTGAACACATTACAGACCTTCGCACAAGTCTGATCGAAGCACGCCTTGCGCTTGGCTGGACACAAACAACGCTGGCAGATCAACTTGCTTTAAAGCCGCAGCAGATTAACAAGTATGAGAAGTCTTCCTATGAGTCAATCAGCCTGTCTAAAGCGATTGCGATCGGGAGTGTTTTGCAAGAAGCATTGGTTCAAAGAAGGAGCTACTCGGCTGGTCGATCAGTTGTTGCCTGAGTCGAATGGCGGAGCCTTTTCTGGCATCACATCTCTTGGAGTGCCTGAGTTGTAGTCCAGCATTTGCGGACTCTTCTTTCTCTTGTGTGGTTCAGTTCCCAGAGCTCGGGCCACCGGGGACGTGGGAACGTTTCCAGACGAGTGCGCGGACGATTGGGTCGGCTGTTCGGTTGCGCCGTTTGAAGTGTCTGGCGACTTGCGCGAACCAGCAGATGGTGCTCGCACTGAAGGTGGCGCCGGTGGCACTGAATCTGGTGGCGCAGGTTGCGGCGACGAGCCGGGCTTAATGTGGCGTTGCGGCGCCAATGGCGGCTCGGCTTGCTCGGTTTGAGAAGCCGAACCCGAACCCGGACCCGGACCAGGAGCAGGAGCCGGAACCGGTGCCGGCATGTTGTCTTGAGAGTGGTGCAGCCCGCGTTTCGAATGTCGTTCTTTGTTTATTCCAGGGTCTTCTAGCATTGGCTCACTTTTCGGTCCCTTGTGAGTTTTGTCAGCACCACCTGCAGTATCTGAAGCGGCTTTCTTGCTACCGTGGGCCGGGTGGCCTGCGCCGGAAACGTCATCTCCGGGTTTTCCAGGATGGTGCGTCAATACCGCGATCAGTCCTCCAAAGGCAACCAGTGCGGCGACAGCACCAGCAATGACTAACTTGTTTGGTTTGCCAGTTGGCGACTTCGCACCTTTTGGCGGCAATTTCGCTGGTGCTGGTGCGCGCGATGCCGGCTCTACTACTGGCTCTACGGCAGGCACTTGCATAACAGATTTCTGCAAAGGTTTTGGCGGGTCTGGTCTGACAGGCGGCGTTGCAGCCGAGCCGGTCGCTCCAGCTGCGGGGGTCGCTCCTGCCGGAGCCGCACCAGCCGCTCCAGTTGGGCTGGCTGCCGGGGTCGCTGCCGGCGGCGCGCCTGGAGGCGTCCCAGGAACAACTGCACCAGCCGGGGCTGCAGCTTTGGTAGGGGGCAAGCCAGGGCTTTTCGGATTGCTAAGCATCGGCTTGGTCAAGTCCGATGTCGTCTTGCGAGCCAGCAGCGGCTCAGTCAACGCACTTGAGGTTGCCGAAGCGGGCGAGACGCCCGCGCTCCCGGGGCCCGCGCCGCCCGCCGATGCCGAAGCGCTCGCAACACCGGCGCCGCCGGAGCCGACGCTCGCCGCTCCTGACCGAATTCTTGGCGCCGGAGCCGTCTGCGCTCCCGCCAGCAGCGCAGCCAGCGGTCGCCCATCAATCACCACTTTGACAAAAGTGACATCATCGTCGCGCATATTAGCCAGCCCATCGGCGCCCACTTCCTGCCGCTCCGCCACCACCAACTGATTGAAAGCATCATGGCTGTTCAGTTGCGCCAGCCAGGCAATCGCCTGAGCACCAATGCCGCCTTCGATGGTCTTCAAAAACCAGCAGGCAATGGCATCCGACATCAAAAAGAAAATGTCACCAGCTTCCCAGCGCCCATCCTTCTTTGTCATTTTGTGCTCAAAAACCCCGCCGTTGCGCTCGGCCAGGCTGCCAATCAAAAAAGGAAAGTTGCTGAACTCAGCGGAGGTTTTAATCGGAAAAGCTTCAACCAATCCGCCCTGCCGCGTGTGAAAGAGACAACTGTCGCCGACCGCCATGGCGCGCCAGGCACCCCCTTGCTCTACCGTCAAGCCCGCCACTGCCGCAAAGGCACCGAGCTTGGCTTTCTCTTCTGCAAACCAGGGCAACTCTTGCTTAGCCAGAAACTCCTTCCAGATCTTCTGTGCCGGCACTAAAGAGGCTTCGCTGACATCCTCCGACCATTGCCCGGCACCATAGCCCGCCGCCAAAAGCTCAGCCCAATACCCGGAGAAGCACGAATCGGTGGCACCATCGCAGACAGTGGCGCGGAACGTCGCTACATCCGCCCTTTCTTCTACATACGACGCCAATTGGCTTGTATTGCACGGATAATAAGCGTCTTCATAGTCAGCAAACTCCCTTCCCGTTTTAGGAAGCGAAAATGTCTGGCATACAATCCGCATGTTGTCTCCACTCCGGTCCAGCTGATGACGCACTGGCTCGACGCTGGGTCTGCTCTCGCCATTCTATTACTTTTAAATCTCTCTGGCAGCGGCTGAAATTAAGGAGCGCTTGTCAGGATTGCAAGAGTGACAAATCTTTGATGCCGTCCCGTCATAAAGCGGCAGGTCAGGATTGCGAGTCTTTCGTCCACATCTCAATCAGCACCTTTGCTTCCGGTGCCAGCATAAACCAGACTGCACCAAGCGAAGAAAGTACAAGCACGGCAATCATTATTTTGCTCTCGCCTGCGTCTGCCTTCCCTGACAGAGGCGTGCCAGGAAACCAGCTGACGATTGTGAGAATCCACTCAACTGCCAGGAAAATTGTGACCACAATTTTAAGCGTGCTGACCAGACGCTGACGGTTGTTTGCCCCGAACCTGACCTGCCAACTCGATGCCTGCCCGCTCGATGCCCGCCCCCCATTCGACGCCCTTCCCCCACTCGACCAGCCTGCTGCCCGCTGCGGGTTGCCCGGATTATGCGCCGGGGCGCCTGAAACCAGATCTTGCCCTGGCGCACCGTGCCTATTGCGCACCCAATCGAGCAACCGCTCATAAGCCTCATTAATCTCAATCTGCTTTTCATGCGCCCGTGCCTGATCTTTGGATCCGAGCTCATATTTATCAGGATGAAAAGCTTTCGTGACAAAGTTGCGCGCCTCGCGAATCTCCGCTTCAGAGGCTGTAGGCTCCAAGCCAAGAATGTCAAAATACCTCTGTATGGCAGGCTCAATCACGTAATCGAGGATCCTTTCTGGTGCACTCAGTTATGCCCCTGTGGCAAAAAATGTATTTTCAAAGACATTTCCGGCGATTCGGCGCTTCATTTCACTGTTGCCCCTGCGCGTCAGACGTGCCATCATTTTCAATTATCGCAATGATAATGGCTCATTAAAGATCTAGTGCTGACGGAGCAATTGTGGCTGCCGAAGAGAAAAAATCACAGATACGCACATGCGTAAGTTGCGGGCTGGAAGTTGAAGGCGACGCCACTGCCTGTCCTGCCGACGGCGGCATGCTCACGGTAGCCGTGCAAGACCCGCTCATTGGACTGGTTTTGATGGATAAATATGAAGTCCATTCTATTCTCGGCAGAGGTGGAATGAGTGCTGTCTACAAAGCCCGCCATATTTTGATGGATCGCTGGGTGGCGCTCAAAGTTTTGCGCTCAGATCTGGTGCACGATCCTCTGGTTTTAAAACGGTTTCAGGTGGAGTCTAAAGCAGCCAGCCTCTTGCGCCATCCTAATGCAGTCACTGTCTATGACTTCGGAGTCATCCCTGATATCGGCATCCCTTATCTGGTCATGGATTATCTGGAAGGCCGGGACGTCTCCACGATTGTTCGCGAGGAAAGGCAGATTGCCCCGGCCCGCTGTGCCAATTTGATGATTCAGGCTTGCGCCGCCCTTGCTCATGCTCATGCAAAAGGTGTCATCCATCGCGATATCAAGCCGAGCAATCTTCTCGTCACAGTCGAGGAAGATGGGCTGGAACGGCTCCGGGTAGTTGATTTTGGCATCGCCAAGATCCTCAGTCCGGAAGGTTCTGACATGACCAAGCTCACCACCACTGGTGACATCTTCGGCAGCCCCGCTTACATGAGCCCCGAGCAGTGTCATGGCATGGTGGCAGACGCTCGCTCCGATATCTATTCGCTTGGCGGCGTCATCTACGAATGCCTGACAGGCACCGCGCCTTTGCACGGGCAATCGACCATCGACATGATTCTCAAGCAAGTGCACGACATGCCACCATCCTTTGGTGTTGTGCGCCCCGACTTGAAGATTCCCGGCGCTCTGGAGGCTGTCGTATTCAAGGCTGTGGCCAAGAATCCCGAACACAGATATGCCACCATGGCCGAGTTGTCCACTGGTTTGAGCGAGGCTATGGCCTCAGCTGCTCCCACCAAGAAAGCGGCCACTACTGTGTCCGGTTTTTCGGTTATCGATGAGCAACAGTCCTTTGATCGGACAAGACCGGCGATGTCCGCTAAAGCACCAGATATAGTATCAGAGCGCTTGACCAACGGAGAAGAGGGCGGCCCAGGCCCATCTATTGACGTGCGCCCCGGACCGCCGGCGATGATCGGCAGCTTCGATCTGTTCGGAAATCAGATGTTGATGCCTGCAGCGTCTGATGACTCTATAGCTCCGCACACACAGAAGTCGGAAAAGGTTCGCCAGGACGTGGGAAATTTGTTCGGCGCAGAAAGCATCCAACCGGCTGCACCGGGTGCACCTGCCGCGCCAGATGCACCCAGAGGCGATTCCGGCAGGTTGTTTGCCGCCGCCGACGCCGACCTCAAAGACGTAGGCAATTTGTTTGGCACTCAGCATCTCTTACCGGCAGCTGCGGATGCTCCTAAAGGCGATTCAGGGAAGTTGTTTGACCGCATCGACGATGTTGAACTTAAAGACGTAGGCAACATTTTTGGCACCGAGAAACTGTTGCCGTCAGCACCGGTCCACAGAACGGATGTGGCAAAAACAGGCGGCGACCGGGGCGGGCTAATTGTCGATCCGCAAAGCTCGCCGCGCGATTCTTTTAGTAATACTACAGGTGGTGGTGCTACTGGCAACGCCACACCAAATCAAGGCGGGGGCAACATCAACCGCGATCAAGGCGCTGCCAACATCACCCGCAATCAAGGCGCTGCCAACATCAGCCGCGATCAAGGCGCCACTATATCGCCTCCAGCAGGAAATCCCTCCACCGTCACAATTGCCGTGGTCGCCGTCGGAACCATTGTCGCCCTGGCTGCCGGAGCCATCGCAGTGATCAAGTTTGTGCCGGCTGTGAAAGATTCTGTCGCTACCAACGCTGCCTGGCTGGCCGGCCCCCTGGGCATCGAGACGACCAGCAGCAAACCGCCTGCCCACAATGTGCCTGGCACAAGAGATACAGCGGCCAACTCGATTTACCAGTCGGTGCGAAACTCGATTGTCAGCCTGGTGATCAAGAGCAAGGCTTACCAAGTTGTCTTCAAAGGTACCGCCCTACTGGATAAACAGGGCGAGAAGATTTATGCCGCCAAAGACAAAGACGGAAAGGTCGGATTGTATCAAAACGGCAAGCTCGCCCCCTATGTGGAAGGATCACAGGGCTCAGGAAAAGACAAAGTCCTGTTTGGCATTAAATTAGTGGGCGGAGAGCTAGCCATGGTCTTAACCGCCCCGGGCACTAATCAAATCCTGAAGAAGCCAAACGGTGATCCGATCTTGTTGACCGAAGGACTGGAGTTACAACCGGTGGTAGCCAAATCTACCGCCAGCGGCTTTTATGTGCGCCCTGACGTAGTTTGCACTGTGGCTGAGTGTGTGATGAATCCCCTGGTTGAAACAACAACGACCTGGGACTCGGGTACGGCGCAGATCGGTAACCAGCCAGGGCGAATTGAATTAGAGAAGGAGCCAATTGCCGTCGACAAAAAGCACCATCTTGCCTTGCTGAACATTCCCAGCAATGACGCCAAGGGTCTGGAGTTACTGTCCGACTACTCGCAGTTACAGCCGGGAGACCCGGTCTATTCAGTGGGAGCGCCAGACGGGTTTGAGCTCTCGATGGATAACGGTGTGATTTCGGCCAGCAAGCTGCGCGATGGCGGAGACGACGCTCCCAAGCTTTTTATTCAGCACAGCGCCAGGATAGATAAAGGAAATGCCGGCGGTCCCTTGTTTAATGCCAAGGGTGAGGTGATAGGCGTTAATGCGCTGGTTGTCGGCAACGGCTCGATTAATCTAGCCATAGCTGCCAAATATGTAGCCGACCTTCTGGCTGAGGCGGACGTAGAGAAGAAAGTACAAGCAATCGCAGATGAGCGAAAACCGGATTTAGGCAAATAAGCTAAATGCAAAGCGGTGGTGTATTGTAAGAAAATGGAGTGGCGCGGGAACAGTGGCGAGAGCAAACTTGAAATGACAATTAGTGACTCAACCAGCAAATCTCTAACCAGCAAATCTCTCTGTTTGGCTATCGCTATTTCTACCCTCCTTCCTTTGCAGCCAGCGCAGGCTGGGCGTGATTGGGTGAACGCAATCGTTGGCGGCATCGGTAAGGTTCGCCAGGTATCAGGTGCTTTGAACAGTTTGCATAATTCCGGCGGTGGCGGCGGCTCATCTGCCCCTTCTGTGCCTGCGCCAGAACCTCAGACAAACGTGACTGGCACGGTAGTGCCACCACCCGTTCAACCGACACCGCCGCCTCCAGCACCCGTTCAACCGACTCCATCAACGCCCACCGTACCGGGTGGCTATGACACAGCCCATCAATACAACCAATATCATGGTGGCGCCTCAGGCTCCTACAACCGGCGGGCCTACTCGGGTCGAGCACAGGAACAGGACCGACAGGCGGGGAACTTCCACCAGTTGCTAAACCCAGGCGTGCAGGTCGTAAACCGCGGTCAGACTCACATCACCAAAGTGGTGCGCGTGCCTGTGGTACGCAATCTGCCCACACCACCAGCGCCCCCGACACCGCCTCACGATGACCCAATTGCAGTGCAGCCTCCCAAGAAGGATGCTCCGCCTGCGCCTCCTACCATGAAGACCTTCCCAACAAAGTGGGTGGACGAGGAGATGCAAAACGTGCTCACCATGATGAGGTAGCCACAATCTTCGCTCCAATCTTCGCTGCAGCCTCTTATCTTGACTTCCCTTTGCATCTCAAAGTGTTTGATCTGAGGCCTACACTGAATTGCCGATTTTCGCAATTTTCAAAATTCGCGTTCAAGATCCCGGAAACTCATGCCAATCCCATGTTTCAGCCATACTTCTTCTTGTTTTCTCCTTTCTGGAAAATTGCCGATTTCGGCAATTCGAAGTAGGGGAGACCAAACAACCTCCCTCAACCAGAAACAAATAATTGATTCCATTAATTGTTTGCTTTCCGTTGAACCTTTTGCTTGCTTTCAACGTTAAACAAAATAGGCAGTGAAATCTGCGATCGAGAAGGTGAAAAGGAGGGGCATATGAACAGCGATCGGCAGCGCAGAGAAGCCGAGCGGCAGCTAAGCAAGCTGATCTCGCTGAAACGCGAACTCGTGCGCTTGCTGAAAAACTTTGAAATCGACCAGCAAGTTTGCGCAACTCTCACAGCATCTGTCGATAGTCGCACTGAGGAACTGAAGAGAGAGCTGGAGCTGTACACAGGGTTCAATTCTACAGAGCAGATCATGGTTGATTTACAGGTTTTGAGAAGTGCCTCAAAGCTACCGGCAAGTCTGATCTCCGGACGAAGGAGTCTTGCCTGGTCTCAAAAAGATTTGGCTCAACGGGCAACGCTAACACCAGCCCAAATTTGTCACTACAGAAAGACATTTATGGCAAGCTGTCACTGTCTGCAGTGCTTGATCTGGCTTCTTTGCTAGAAACGGAGTTGAGCAACGTAGTCCAGGCAAGGGAGGCGTTTGAAGCCCGCAGAGCGGAGCGACAGCCCGACTGCGGCTAGTCGCCGGTTTTGGCTAGGCCAGGCTTCGACTGCGGCTAAGCGCCGCTTTTTACCGTGTTTTGCCCGCGAGTGCCGATCTCTAGCAAGCTTGTAATGCATGTCAAGTCGGCGTTAAAGGCAAACCCTTTAGCCCCATCGGCAATCTCGAAACGCAGCTCCTTGCTGATTTGCCGCATCTTGGCGGGCAGAACGCTGGACATACGGAACAACATCTTGGCATAAGGGTCGGCAAGCTGTCCTTCCCCGTTTGGAAAGATGATGCTGGGAGCGTCGGTGGAGGAGACGTGGACATTGAAAACAAGCGTATTGCCGTTGCTGCTCTTGATTTGCTTAATTGCTTCTGAGCCGCCACTAGGATTACCATCGGTGGAATCGCCATCCGTGACATTCATGACCATGGGCGGAAAGCAATCTGGGTACTGTTTAACAAACTTCTCGCACACCCTTTGCGCCAGCTGAAACGCCTGGCACATGGGCGTGCGCCCGCCTGCGATTGGATCAAACCAGACCTTGGTGCGAATCGTCTCCACACCCTCCGGGCGTTGCACCGACTTGGTGTCAATTCGTGCAGCCATAGCCAGATCTGATATACAGACCGACTCGACGCCATGATACTTGCCGACAAAAGCTGGTCCGACCTGCGCGCCGTAACCGATGACGCTGATGTAGTAGTATGGATAGACCTCGCCTTTGCCGATTGTGCAACGGATTACAAGACTGTGCAGGAAGCGGTTCACCACCTCTGCCACTCCGTCGCATTTTCTCTTGCTGGCGTCGCCTTTGATGCCGTCTTCCATCGACTCTGATTGGTCAACTAGAATGACTATACAGGCAGGATTACTTCTGCTTATTTGCGCGTCGTATGCCAATTGAATTTCCCCTGATTGGTAGTTTGTTTGTTGCGTAAAGACGCCAGCCATTAATGTACGGCATTGTAAGCCTTCAAAGTCGTATCATAAAGCAGAGATCAGTTTACTTAAAGGTTCCAGCTATAGGTATCCCCGCCAGTTATTGAGACAATATGGATGAGGTAAGATCCGGGCAAGGTGGCAGGAGTTTAGGATGGCATTGAATAGCTGGCCGGTGGCTGCCGATTACGATGAGGCGATTCAAAACCCTCATCTTAATTTTGTCGATTCTGAGCTGAAAGGCTCAGAAGTAGTTTTTGACGATTATGGCTCGCCAGAAGTGCGCTCAGGCAACTTCGCCAGCGTCTACATGCTGCGCACCCCGTCGCGTACCGTGGCTGTTCGCTGCTTCCTGCGCGAGGTGGCCGATACGCAAGAACGTTACGCCGCTATCAGCCACGACCTCTTAGGGCTTGGTCTGCCCTACACGGTGGATTTTGAATTCATTCCCAAAGGCATAAAAATTAAAGATGGCTGGTTCCCAGTTTTGAAAATGGATTGGTGCAACGGCGAACTGCTCGACGACTATATCAAACGCAATCTGGACAATCCCGTTAAGCTGCGGCGGCTGGGCGATAAGTGGTATGAGATGAGCGTGGCTTTGCGCAAAGAAGGCATCGCCCATGGAGACCTGCAACACGGCAACATTTTTGTCGTTGAAGACGAATTGAAGTTGATTGATTATGACGGCATGTTTGTGCCCAGGCTGGCCGGGCGCAAAAGCAACGAGCGCGGTCTGGAGCATTACCAGCACCCCGGGCGTACCGACATGCATTTCGGTCGCTATCTGGATAATTTTGCCAACTGGCTTATTTTTACGACACTTTTTGCTCTGGGAGAAGATAAATCGCTCTGGCGCTTTGTCAACATCGAAGATAAGCACCTTATCTTCAGCAGAAAGGATCTGGATAAGCCTGGCGCTTCCGAAATATTTGATGTGCTGAAAAAGCATGACGACAGGACCGTACGCACTTATGCCGTCACAATTGAAAATTTGCTCCAATATGAAGTGGAGAAAGTGCCTGAATTCAGCCCGGATAGACCGGTGCTTTACCCTCCTTCAATGTATACGGCAGCACCGGCACCGAAAAGATTGGCTGATAAAAGCGTCACTTTTGTGCCCATTGATGAAGACAAATTGAAGCTGTTGGAAGCGCAAAAGGGAGGTGATAGAGGCAATCTTTATGGGGAAAGAGGCGGGGGCGATCGGGGGCGCCTGTATGATACCGAATCTGGTGCTGGAGGCAGATCGAAGGATGGCAATGGTGATCGAGGCAACCTCGATCGGGTAAGTGGTGGCGATCGCGGCAAACTGTACGATCAAGATGGTCGTGGCAACCTTGATCGAGCAGGCGGTGGCGATCGCGGCAACCTCATGGAAGCTGGCAAGGGCGACCGCGGCGACTTGCTCAGGCAGACGAAAAAGGGCGTCAACCCGACTTACTTAATTGCCGGCGGCGCGGCAGTAGTGTGTGCTTGCATTATTGGTGGCGCAATTTTCTACACTTCTCAACAGAGCAACAGTCCTCAAACGATACTGCAAAGGGGCGCTAAGTCTGCGGTGAATGGTGAATATGCAGACGCCAGAACTCAGTTCGCGGAAATAATTAAGAACGATTCCGTGCCTGCGAAGGTTCGCTCTTATGCGGAATGTCTGGCAGCACTTAGCTACATCAAGCCCGCGGGTGTAAACGGCACCAAAGACGACTTCGACGAAGCGCTCAAGCATTTGGAAAAAGCGAGAGGCTTATATCCCGGCAACGGAGAAGCAAATTACATTGAGGGCAGAATGTATGAAGAAGCAGGCCAGCTGCCAAAAGCCTTAAAGGCTTATCAGGCGGCGGCAGGCCAAAGTGCAAAGTTTGATAAGGATCTTCATCGGGTTCAAAAGTTGATCAACGGCACATAAATCGTGCTCGTAACGAAAGTGTCCTATGCAGCTTGATTTGACGTCGTAGACTACAACCACACAGCCAACACCACACAAGGGAAAAAGCAAAATGTCACAAGATCGTGGAAATGAAGGAGCCGGCAATGGTGACTCCAGCTCAGATTCTAGTGACAGCTCTAGACAGTCTATGCCGTCTGGGATAAACCCCAGCTTCGATCTATTCGGCAATCAGCTCATGCCTGCAGCACCAGATTCGGTGCGCGCACCTGAGCCCGCGCGCGGATCCTCCGACCGGTCTGCGGCGCCCCCAAGCTCTAGTTCCTTCGATGCTGGTGGTGCCTCTTCGCCGTCAGGCTCGAATTCGAGTTCGACTTCGAGTTCGAGTTCGACTTCAAGCTCGAGTTCGACTTCAAGCTCGAATTCGTACAACACTGGTGCTGCTGCGCCGCCCGTGCACCCAGGAGGCAGCGCAGTTTCGCCCATAACTTATGCCATCGCGGGCGTGGCAGGCTTAGCAATTGTGGCTGGTGGATTTTTCCTGGTCAAGAATTTTATCTCGGCCAAATCTGGAACCACTGCCCCAGTGGTGGTGACACCGCCTTCCGATCAAGCCTTGAGCGCCAATGAAGTGTTCAAAAGATGCATGCCGTCTATTTGTATGCTCACTATAAAATACAAGGCCAAGGCGGTGCTGAACAAAAAATTCGACCTCACAGACGTAGACGGCGAGCCGCTCTTAATCACGAACGACGACCAGGATAATCTTACCTTCTATGATAAGGAAAATAAACCCAGCAAAACAGCGGTCGGTATGACGAAAATTGGTGGCACCAAGTTCGGCGTATATCTAAAAATTAAAGGGCACACCCTGACAGGGCAATTTTATACCGTCGAAGGTGTGCCAGTAACCAAGGGCGGCAAGCCCCTTATCGTTGACACGGGGTTTGAGCTGGACTCATACGGAGCAACTGCCACAGGCAGCGGCTTTTTCGTCAGACCGGACGTGGTGGCAACGAATTTTCACGTGGTATCAGAAGGCACAGTCGGCTCTGCCGCTTTTAGCTCAGGCGTTGCTCAAATTACCGATAAGCCGGCTAAGTATGAGATTATCGAAAAGCCCATTTATGTTGATGCTGTCCACGACCTGGCTCTGATTTATGTGCCTGGAACCGATGCCAAGCCGCTGGCGCTGCACCCCGATGTTGCCGATTTGAAAGTCGGCGATCCGGTTTATGCACTGGGAAGCCCCAAAGGCTTCAACGGTTCAATTTCTGAAGGGGTAATCTCTTCCGATCGCTTGCGCGCTGATCCTGAGAAACCTGAGGGTGAAAGATATCTGATCCAAACCTCGGCGAAAATCGATCACGGCAACAGTGGTGGTCCACTCGTTAATGATCGTGGCGAAGTTATCGGCGTTGATGTGATGATGGTTGGTAAGGCGATATTCCTGTCAATTGCCGAGAAGGAAGTTGACGAACTGCTTAATCGCCCTGAAGTGATCGCCAAGATTGCCGAGCTGCAAAAGAACAGCCAGAGCGATTTGACCGGCGGCAAATAGGCCCATTGGCACAGCGACGGTGCCTGTAGCGGCAAATAGGATCAGTGATCTGACAGCTTTTTTTCGGAGGTCGGGCATTCCTTCTGAGTGCCTACGTGATTTAAACTAATTCGTTTAAAATTTTTGCCGCCTTGCCATAGCCGAAATTCGCCGTAAAACTGTTCCGTCCAAGGCTTTTAGGACTTACTCAGCAGCTGATTTCGATTTCAAAAGACTTAAAAAATTCGTTTAAATCGCGTAGGGCCAAAAAACCCCCTCCCTCACCTTGATGAGAAGGAAATCCAATACGTCAACATAAGGTTTGCAATATGCCGGCTGGTTCGCCGCCGCGCGGCCAATTCTGGTGGCGCCAGTGCTTGCGCGCAACTCCTTGTGCCGCATGCGTTTTTGGACTGCCAATTTTCTGCCAAATCTTAGTTTTACTCTACCAGGCATACCGATTCTTTTTTGTGTTGGAGCTTACTGAAATGCCATTCGAAAACAGCGGTGAGAATCACACTGAAAAACCCAGCGAAGCCAAAATTCATTCGAGTAACGCGGCTATCGCTCAGCAAGCATGGGGTCCGGAAGCAGCGAAGGAAATACATCACCTTACCAATCAACCAGTCGATGCACAGCAAGCGTTAAACGAAGGGCTGGCAAATGTCGG